>Ga0209010_1000395_pt1 | contig 14323 bp, 14 predicted proteins | sample BlaSpr_A8_OM1_O3_FD_187985 | JGI IMG/M metagenome (GOLD analysis project Ga0209010, IMG submission 187985) | Forest soil microbial communities from Thunder Bay, Ontario, Canada - Black Spruce, Ontario site 2_A8_OM1_O3 (SPAdes) (version 2) | ecosystem: Environmental > Terrestrial > Soil > Boreal... | reverse complement strand
TGCGCGGATGACGGAAAATCTCGATCGGATTGAGCGCTAGGGCAGCGAGGCGGTCAGCCGCGCCACCGGCTCGCCAAACCCGCCAGACTAAACCGCGATGTGAGCCCAGGCTGGTGCGCGGCGATGAAACCGGCCGACGCCTGGTATTCGACATAGCGTGTGGTCACGGTCCGGCGTTCCAGATCGAGGATCATGTAGGTGGCGCGGCGCTCGGCCGACCGCGGTTCGCCGATCGTGCCGGGATTGATCAGGTAATAGGCATCGTCGCGCAACGAGACGTGCGCGTCTGCGTGCATCGCGACGCGATCGGCGCGCATTTCATGAACGCCGGCGTGATGGGTGTGTCCGTACGCGCAAATTCGCGCACCGGAGGGATGGATCATGAGCGCCTCGAAGCTCAGCTGGCGTTGTTTATCGGTGTCGAGCCGCACGCTCTCGCAGCCGGTCTCGGGATGCAGCGCGCCGTGCACGGCGATGACGCGATTGCCGATATTGGCCTTGGGCGGCAAGCTTTCCAGAAAATCGAGATCGTCCGCGCTCAACTGCTGTCGCGTCCAGGCGACGGCCCGCGCCGCGGCGCTCGAGAACTTGCGCGTCGTGAGCCGGCCGCAGACGGCGAGATCGTGATTGCCGGCGACGCACACGCAATCGGCGCCACGGATCAGCGCGATGCAGGCGGCGGCGTCGCTATTGTATCCGACGATGTCGCCGAGGCAGACGATGCGGTCGATCGATCGTTCGGCGATATCGTAAAATGTCGCCTCCAGCGCCTCGAAATTGGCGTGGATGTCGGAAATAAGCGCAAGTCTCATCGGCGCGTCCACTCGCGCAATTGCGCAGGCTTCTGTTCGCGATTCCCCGGCAGCAGGCGATACAGCGTCGAACGCACGACCGGCATCGGGTCGTTCCACGACATCGCGGACTTCGCCTCGCAACCGATCATCCAGGACAACCATGTCGTCAGCGGCACGCCGGCCGCGCGCGCCGCCGAAAAATCCTTCCAGGCGCGGCACCAGCGCACGCCCGCTTTCGCGCATGTCGTCGCCGGCCGAGGCGTTCCGGTCAAATCAGCATAGACCAGCGCCGGGATGTTGACGCCGGCGACGGCGGCCGCGTGATGCCACAGCGTGAAGCGGGGATTTATTTCGAGCAGATGCAGCGCGCCTGCTGGGTCGCGCTTGAAATCGAGCTTGGCGACGCCGGTCAGTCCGAGCCGCTCGACGATGTCGCGGCCTTGCCGTTGCACGTCCGACGCGGCGGTGATCTCGAGCGCCGTGGTATGGCCGTAGGCCAACGGGAAAGTGCGGATCTTGCGGCCGGTGAATTCGCCGGCGATGCTGCCGCGCTGATCGACGTAGCAGTGATAACTTTCGATTTGCGTTTCGGCGCCGGGGATCAGTTGCTGCGCCAGAACATCGACGCCGGCATCCAGCAATTGCGGCCACAAGGCCCGCAACGCATCGACGTCCTTCACCTCCAGCGCCTTGCGCAATCCAAAAGTTTCGGTCCAGCGCTCCAGCCGGGTCAGCGGCTTGATGACGACAGGGAAGGCAAGATCAAGATGGCCGGGCTCGACGGCGACGGGATGAAACTGGCGCGCTGGCGGCACCGGCAAGCCGTGGCGTTGCGCCAAGTCCTGGAACCGCGCCTTGTCGAGCAAGTCTTCGACCAGGCTTGCGTCGGCGATGACGAAGCGAAACGATTTTGCCAGCCGTTCGCGATGGCGCGAGATGAACAGAAGCTGCGCGTCCTCTTCATAGAACAGCGCCGGCTGTTCGCGCTGGGTACTGCCGAAGCGCTCAAGAGCATCGAGCAACGCGCCGGTATTTTCCGAGAAATCGTCCCAAGCCAGGCGCAAGCGTGCAAAGCGCGAATAGAGCGAAGGCCCGCCCGCCCGCGTTACCACGGCGCAGGGAATTCCGGCCGCAGCGATCGGCTGCAACAAGTCCATGTCGCCCATGACGCAGGCGAACGGCCGTTGCGTGTTGCCGGCGCTGCTCTTTGCCGCTACTTGCTGCGGCGACGCCTTTGGATGTGTGAGCGCGCCGACGGTGGCGCGCAGGCGCGAGACAAATTTCCAGATCGCTGGCGTCTGTTTGATGAAGCGCTTGAGCCGGCGCCGCGCTGTCGACGCGGCGCTCACCGGCCAGCCGCGCCAGGTCGCCGCCGCGCTGTGATCGTAAAGTTTTACGCTTAAATCGGACCATTCGTCCTTGTAGGGCTCGTCGCCGATGGTGAAATCGAAGCGCCGCATGCCAAGCTTGATCGCATGCGCAAGCAGCTCACGCAGATGCAGCGCGCCGGGACCGTAGTGCGACACCGCGGCATCGTCTTCGTAGCTCGCGAGCACATGGTAATAGCAATCGCCGAACAGGATGGCGAAATTCGCCGCCGCCCAGGTGTCGCCGACTTCGACGCGGCTGATATGGAAGCGATGGCGGATTTTCGGATTTGAAGCGAGGTCGAGAAAGAATTCGCGCAATCCCGGCCGCGTAAAAATGTCGCGAATGCCGCGGCGGGCGAAGGCGCGGTGCTTTTGATCGATCAGCGTTTCCAGCGTGCGCCGCGCGTCGTCGGTCTCGGTCGCGGTGATGAAGCGGATTTCGCCGTATTCCGACATATGCCGCCGCTTGGCGCGGTCGCGCCGGCGCGTCGCCGACGAGCGCTTGGCGAAATAGAATTTCTCCCAGTCGTCGCCGAGTTGCGTGAGATGCGCGCCGGAGGCATTGGTGGTGACGTCAAGCGAGAGGAACGGATTGATCTGGCTGCCGACCATTTGCGGCATTTTCTCCAGCTCGATCCAATCGTGGCGCAGCCGCGGGTCGCGCTGCATGTGTTGGCGCAGCGCGCGCCAGGCGGCGAGGAAGCGTTCGGGCGCAACGCGCTGGGAGAAATCGCGCGCCAGAAGCGGCGCGTTGTAGTCGCATTGTTCCTGGCCGAACCAGCACAGCCGCCTGCTTGCAAGCTTCGGCACGATGGCCAGCGGCAGGATGAACGCGGTCTCGCCATCGGCATAGGAGCCAACGACAATGACGGGCCGCACGCCGTCGGGCCGTCCGATGTGCCGATGCCACGTGGCGAGCCAATCGAAACTTTGGAATGCGGTGCAGTCGGCGATGTCTTCGAAGCGACGCCACTCGCTTTCCACCGCCTCCAGATTGTCGTGGATGACGAAACCGAGATCAGGCGCGAATTCACGCGACAGCGTGGCCAGACGCGCCACGGCCGCATGTCCGGCTGTCACCGGCGCGTCCGCAGTTCCGTACGCCTGTACTTGTGTCGCGTGTGTCACGATTCACTGGACGGATTAAGAGGCCTGTTCAAAGTGATAGGTGAGAATCGCTAAGGATGCATCGCCACGGCGGCGCAATAACTTGTTAAGGTAAAGCCGTTCTGAAGCCGGGTTGCCTTGAATCGCGGCCTATTCGCTTTTGAATCCGGCAAAATCGAGCGACACCGCAGCCCTGGCGCGTGCGGCGTTTGGTAACGTTGAGACAGGAGGCGTCGCGGGGGAAGGATTAGCGGCCTTGAGGAGAGTTTCCATGATGACTTCGGTTTGGCACGGCGTTGCCGGCTTTTGCTTCGCGACATTGTCCGCAATTCCCGCCGCGCACGCGCAAGCGGGCAATTATCCCGAAAAGCCGGTGACGATCATCGCCGACGCGGCGCCCGGTGCCACCCCGGACGTCGACGCGCGGTTCGTCGCCGCGGGCTTGAGCAAGATGTGGGGCCAGCAGGTCATCGTCATCAATCACCCGGGCGCCAACGGCAGCATCGCCGCGCGCACCGCAACCGAAGCCGTGCCGGACGGCTACACGCTGTTCATGCCGGCGCTGTCGACCTTCGCCGCACTGCCGTCGGTCGCGCCCAATCTGCCGCTGAGGCTGCCGCGCGATTTCATTCCGATCGGCTACACGGCGGAAAATCCGATGTTCTTCGCGGTGACGCCATCGCTCGGCATCTCGACCTTGCCGGAATTGATCGCGCTCGCCAAAAAGGACCCGGGCAAGATTTCGATCGCGGTGACGGGTGTCGGCCGGCTCACACATCTGACCGGCCTGGTGTTCCAGGATCGCGCCGATATCAGTCTCCTGCCGGTGCCCTATAACGGCGGGCCGGCGGCGGCGCTTGCCGACGTCGTCGGTGGCCGCGTGTCGATGATCATCGAGGGCTATTCGGGCATCGTCGGATCGGTCAAAGCCGGGCAGGTAAAACTGATCGCGGTGGCGTCGCCCGAGCGGCTACCGCAGTTTCCCGACCTGCCGACCGTGGCCGAGACCATTCCGGGATTTGCCGCGCGCGGCTGGCAAGTGCTGGTGGCGCCGCTCGGCACGCCGGCGCCGATCGTCAGCAAGATCAGCGTCGACCTCGCCAAAGTGGTCAACGATCCGGACTTCAAGCAGCGGCTCAGCAACATCGGCAGCTATTCGCGCGCCATGACGCCCGAGCAGGTCCTCGCTTTCGTGCAGAAGGAGCAGGACACCTGGTTGCCGGTGCTGCAGAGGATTTCGGAAAAAAACTAGCGCCGCCGCGTTGAGAGGCCGACCAGCAAAAACACCACGGCTCCCGTGGCGGCCGCGAACCCGTGCATCATATGAATGTGCGTCGAACTGGCGACATAGCCTGGAAAGAATGTCGGCAAAGAGCCGCCCGGCAGCATGAAATACATGGCCGCGATGATGATGCAGAGAATGCTCAGACCATAGGCGAGCGTTTTCATCGGATGCCCCCTTCAGCAGCCCTAATCCGCCTGACTGCGCAAGCTCATTGCTCCACCGGATGTGCGTGCGACCGCAGCCAGGCCTGCGCAATCGTGACATCAGACTGCGACAGCTCATGGCCGCTCGGCAAGGTGCGATGCTCGACGATGGCGCCATCCTGTTGCAAGCGCGCCGCCAGCCGCGCGGCGCCCTCAGGCGTCATCATCGGGTCTCGGGCGCCGGAATCGATCAGGACCGGCTTGCCGGTCAAGTCGACCGGCGTCGTTTGCGACAACGGCAGCGTTGCTCGCAGCAGGATGGCGCCGGCCAGCGTTTGCGGGTGCAGCAGCAACAGCGCCGCGGCAATATTGGCGCCGTTTGAATAGCCAAGCGCAATCGGCGGCGCGTTGCCGTAATGGGTTCGCGCCTGTTCGATGAAGTCCGCGAGCTCGTGGGCGCGGGCGCGCACGTCGTCCTCGTCGAAGCGGCCTTCGGCGAAACGCCGGAAAAAGCGCGGCATGCCGTTTTCCAAGACTTTTCCGCGCGGCGATAGCAACGGCGCGTCCGGCGCGATCATGCGGCCGAGCGGAATGAGATCGTTCTCGTCGCCGCCGGTGCCGTGCAGCAATAGCAGCGGGCGCGCGTGGGGCTCGGCGCCCTTTTCGAAGCGATGAATGAAGGACAGGGACAATGTCTCGGCCATCACGCCGTCCGTTCCGCGGCTTGCAATTCGGGCAGCACCGCTTCGATCTCCTTGCGCCGCGCCTCGAGAAACGGCGGCAGCTTCAAATCGTGGCCCAGCGTTTCGACCGGCTCATCGACGGCAAAGCCTGGAACATCGGTCGCGATCTCGAACAGGATGCCGCCGGGCTCGCGGAAATAAACCGAGCGGAAATACTGCCGGTCGAGCTGATGGGTCGGCCGCAAGCCGAGATCGGCGACGAGCTTTTGCGCCATCGCCGCCTGGCTCAAGTCGTCGGCGGCGCGAAACGCGATGTGATGCACCGAACCGCGGCCGAGCCGCCCGGGCAAAAAACCTTTTGCCTCGCGGATATCGATGACGCCGCCGACCGCTTCGCTGGCGCGGAAGCGCCCAAGCGCTCCGTCCCGGCCGCCGTCTTTGAATCCCAGAACATCGGTCAACACGGCGGCAGTTCGCGCCGCGTCTTCGACCATCAGCGTGACGCCATGAAAGCCGCGCACCGCGTGCTCGGCGGGAATGTTGGCGGCGCTCCATGCCGGCTCAGCTTCGGCGCCGGCGACGCCGACCAGGGCCAGGCTCATGCCGTCGGGATCGGTGAAGGACAGCACCGTCTCGCCGAAGCGCTTTTCCGGCGTCTCGTGGGTTACGCCGTTCTCGACCAGCCGGTGCGTCCAATAGGCGATTGCGCTTTCGGGCACGCGAAATGTCGTCTGCTGCGCCAGGCCGATGCCGCCACGCCCCGGCGCCGCATGCTCCCACGGAAAGAACGTGAGGATGGTGCCGGGATGGCCGACCCGGTCGCCATAGTAGAGATGATAGGTGCCGGGATCGTCGAAGTTCACCGTCTTCTTGACGAAGCGCAGCCCGACGACGCGAGTATAGAAATCCCAATTACGCTCGGCCTTGCCGGAAATCGCAGTGACGTGATGGATGCCCGACATGGGTCTGTGCTCCGTGAGAGAGGGAACGAAGGCCACGCCGTGATATTGTTATCGGAGCACGGCAATGGAGCAAGCCCAAGAACCATGCCCAAGAAACCATGCCCAAAAACCAAGCCCACCATCTCTTGGATTCGAAAAAATTGGAACGCCGATCCTCATCCTGCACGGCGACGAAGGCCGTGGCGCTCCGCCACGGGCCTCATGGGGAAACACCGGCAATTGTGTCGGTCTGACTGGTACAGCTGGGTGGAACAGTACATTCGAGAGTTTGCCGGCGGTGCAGGATTCGGCGGTGACGAGCGAGAGACCTTGCATGCGCGCGGCCTCGATCACCTGTGTGGCAAGGCTGCAAGCTTCGCGTTCATCGGCGGCCCGTCTTTTTCAAGAACCGTTGCGCGAGCGGGTACACATACCGGGTGCCCAACAAAACGATAGTCGCCGCCAAACCGAGTAAAGTCGCAGCGCGATCCGACTGGAGGGCGCGACCAGCGGCGACATAGGTGTCGAAGGCAATTCCAAACGCGAGCGGCAACGGCGCGGCAACGACGAAAAAGGACGCAACCCTGACAAACGCCGGATCGTCCTCGCCACCGAAAGCGATGCGATGGATTGAGGCGGGGGCCATCAACATAATGACGGCTAGCCCGATGCAGCACAGGGCCGCGACATGAAGCATTTTCACGGCCTCCGGCAATTCTGCAAACGCCCGCATCAAGGTCACGGCAAACTGAAAGCCGAGTAGCGCTTGGGCGCCTGGGATGATGAGGCGCGCCTCGGTAAGCAGCTGATCGACTTGTACGTCGAGCGGCGTGCGAACATTCTTATCTTTCGCCATGGCCGGTTTCTTGCTCCCTAAAAGAAATCCTAAGGCGTACCAAGACAAAATCGCCACAAGGAAAAAAGCCGCGCCGATAATGGTTCCGATGATGGGATCGAGCGTCCATGCGACGGCGACAAACATATCAAAGGCAAGCGCAAAGGTGAGCGGCAGCAAAGCGAAGCCGGAAAAATCGGTGGCGAGTCTCAATACGCGCGTGTTGTCCTGGCCGCTCTCGACAAGACGATGATGCATGGAGGGCGCGACGAGGAAGGCGATCGAGACCATGAGCAGCGTAAGACCCGAAGTTTCGAGCACGCGCGAGGGGTACGGAAGTTCGACAAACAGCTCCTGGAAGATACCGTTGAACTGAAAGCCGAACAGTACCTGCGTACCGAGAATCAGAAGACGGTTATCGTTGAGGGCAACTTTCAGCTTTTTTTGCAAGTCCATGACGACCGGCAACGGCTAACGCACGGGCTTCCAATATCTGAATAGCGCACCTGACCTACCGAAGAGAGGATCCTTGCGCGGCAAACCAACCTTTTCGACACGCCTCACGCCGACCGCATGTTCCTTGGGGTCCGGCAAACACTCGTCGTAAGTGCCGTTCGAGGGATAGGCGCCCACGATGAGGAAATTCTTGCCGGCCTTGAGCGACTGATGTCCTGTCCCGGCCGGAAGGATGAGGACGTCGCCTGTTCCGATTTTAAAAGTCCGGCCTTTGTCGCCGCCGAGCCGCACCTGGGCGCTGCCGCGCGCAACGCCGAGCACTTCATGGATGCGCGAGTGATAGTGCAAATAGTCGTAAATGCCGTCGCGCCAGCTATCTCCCCATCCGTTGCGCTCGAAAATATCCTCGATGACCGCGGCGGGATCGAGATCGCGCGGAAAACGGACGGCGCGACGATAGATGATGACCGGCCAGCGCGGGTTGTTCGGGATGCGGCCGTCGTCCCTGAACGTGTAGGTATTCGCTTTCGATTTTCGGACCAGCTTATCCAGCTGCGCCGACTTTGGCCGGTGCCAGCCCGTCAGGTGCTCCGTGGTCTTCTTTACGTCTTCCAGCAAAGGCATGATACGCCAAGAAAAACCAGGGTCGGTCTAGCTCAACGGGGACGGAATGGCTTTGGTTCCGGGGACCGCCTTGATGTTGACCCTCCTGGACGCCTACCCGCCGCTATAGCCGCCGATGATCGGCAGAATTTCGCCGGTGATGTAACTCGAGCAAGAGGGCGCGGCGAGGAACACATAGGCTGGCGCGATCTCCTCGGGCTGTGCCGGCCGCTTCATCGGCGTGTCGCTGCCGAATTTTGCGACCGCTTCGGGTGGCTTGTCTGCTGGATTGAGCGGTGTCCACACCGGGCCCGGCGCCACCGCGTTGACGCGGATGCCGCGATCGACCAGATGCGTCGCCAGCGACCGGGTGAAAGCGTGGATGCCGCCCTTGGTCATCGAATAGTCGAGCAGGTCCTTGTTGCCGAGGATGCCGGTGACCGAGCCGGTCATGACGATGGCGCTTCCAGGCTTCATGTGCGGCACCGCGGCTTTGGCCATATGAAAGTAGCCGTAGAGGTTTGTCTTGATCGTGCGATCGAAATGTTCCTCGCTCAGATCCTCGAAATTTTCCACGTGTTCCTGGAAGGCGGCATTGTTGACCAGCACGTCGAGGCCACCCAGGTCTTGCACGGTGAGCTCGACCGCTTCCTGGCAGTATGCCGGATCGGCGACGTCGCCGGGGATGAGGATGCAGGAACGGCCTTCGTGCTCGACGGCGCGCTTGGTCGCTTCGGCGTCCTCGTGCTCATTGAGATAGCAGATGGCGACGTCGGCACCCTCGCGGGCAAACAGCACTGCGACTGCACGGCCGATGCCGGAATCGGCGCCGGTGATCAGCGCCACCTTGTCGAGCAGCTTCTCCGAGCCCTTATAGCCGGGCGCCTCATACATGGGCGCCAGATCGAGGGCCGCCTCCGAGCCGGGCTTTGCCATGTGCTGGGCAGGCAGCGGTGGCGCCGGATATTCTCGTGTGCCGGCCTGCATCGGCTTCTTGTCGCCATTGCGCTTTGCGCTTGTGTTCTTCCCGTCGATTTTGGCCTGGATTGTGCGCTCGCTGGCGGCGGCGTCTTCCGCGCCCTGGGCAAAGCGCCCCTTGGCCGCGCTGCGTGAAAGCCGGGTACTGGATTGCGTCATGGCGCGAGGCTCCTTGCTGTTCGGCTTGCTAACGAGCCGAACCGAGCGCGGTTCCTCGCACCATTGCAGTGATCTTCGTTGGGTTTTGTACGCTGGGCCTCGGCGCGCGCGGCTATTTCTTTTTCGGAACCTTCTTGCCTTTTTTGCGTGCCTTGGAGAGGCCGATGGCGATGGCCTGCTTGCGGCTTTTCACCGTGCCGCCCTTGCCGCCTTTGCCGCTCTTGGCCGTACCGCGCTTATAGCGGTGCATTTCGTTTTTGACGTCGCTGCCGGCGCTACGCGAATATTTTCGCTTCCGTTTCTTGGCCATGGGATTTCCTCCAAACATCGTTTTTGCAGTTATCCATCCGCCGCCGGACGCGGCGGCGTGCGGCACGGCATAAATGGCCGCACCCTTTTGTCGGTGCGGTATGCAAATAACCTTTGTGATCGCAATCGGTTGCCTGCGAGGCGACAAAAGTGTGCGCCAGGCTTGGCTGGACCTCACCGGTCGCCTGCCGGGTCAGACGCCCGGATATCTCTTCTGCTTGAGAAGCCGCGCCAGATGCGCAGTGTTCGATGCCAGGAGCGACGTCCATTCGGCGACAGCCTTTGGCGTCCTGAACAAATCCTTGTAATCCTTGCTTCCCATGGCCTCGCCGACCCAATAGGTCACGCCGCCGGCCGGGATCGTAAAGCCCACTTCCAGGAGCGCCTGAAACAATTCAGCAGCGGTATGATGGGCGCCGTCCTCGTTGCCGACAACAACCGCCAGCGCCACCTTGCCATAAGACGGCATGCGACCTTTGGCATCGGTCTCGTCGAGGAAGGCGTCCATGCGCTCCAGGACGCGCTTGGCGACACTCGAAGGCTGCCCGAGCCAGATTGGCGTGCCGATCACCAGGATGTCGGCGTCCAGCACGCGCTTGCGCAGCATCGGCCACGCATCGTCTTTGCCTTCGTCCGACGTGACCCCAGGCTTGATGTTGTGGTCGACGGCGCGGATGATCTCGCCCTTGGCGCCATGGGGTTCGAGCGCGTCGAGCAGTTGCTTCAACAACACGTCGGTGGATGACTTCTCGCGCCCATTCGCGCTCTTCAAGCTGCAATTGAATGCGAGCACCTTCAACGCGCGCGGCGGCATCGTTTACCGACTTTCCTTTGTGGCCGTGCCGGTGGTTGGCGGCACGTAAGCACCGGCTCCTTGCCCTCGTCGGGGTCAAATGGCCGCCGCAATAAAAGTTCCCGACAGCGCAGCTCTTGATGGAACTCCCAGGAACTCCCTGCAATTACCTGATCAACGACGATCCTCAATGACAGACGGCAGTCCGGCAATGGCTCTCCCACTACGACTGCCGTTTAGTCCGATGGAGGCCCTATCGGTCGACCAAATCCCGGTCGGCAAGCACTGGCAATACGAGCCGAAATGGGACGGCTTTCGCTGCATTGCTTTTCGCGCCGGCAAGAAAGTCGAACTGCAATCGAAGTCCGGCCGCATGATGACACGCTATTTTCCGGAGTTGGTCGCGGCGATCGGCGCGTTGAAGCCGAAGCAATTCGTCCTTGATAGCGAAATCGTCGTTCCCGCCGGCGGTGCATTTTCCTTCGATGCCCTGCTGCAGCGGATTCATCCGGCGGCAAGCCGGGTCAAAAAGCTGTCGGTCGAGACGCCGGCCATGCTGATTGTGTTTGATCTGCTTGTTGGCGCTGATGGCCGATCGCTGATCGATGAGACACTCGAAAATCGCCGACCTGTGCTGGAATCGTTCTTTCGCAGCTGCTGCCGAAGTAACCGGCGGATTCGACTGTCGCCGGTGACCACCAGGCTTGCGGAAGCCAGGGCGTGGCTCGGGCGGTCGGGTAAGATGCTTGACGGCATCATCGCCAAACGTCGCGACCTCGCTTATCGGTCCGACGACCGGACTGGCATGCAAAAGATCAAGAATTATCGCAGCGCCGACTGCGTGGTCGGCGGCTTTCGCTACAACGAGGGCAAACGTGTCGTCGGCTCGCTCTTGCTGGGACTCTACGATGCCGGCGGCCTGCTGCATCACGTCGGCTTCACCTCGACGATCAAGAACCAGGATAAGCCGGCGCTGACCAAAAAGCTGAAACCGTTGATCGGTCCTCCAGGCTTTACCGGCAATGCGCCGGGCGGCCCGAGCCGCTGGTCGACCAAGCGTTCGAGCGAATGGCAACCGCTCCGGCCGAAGCTTGTGGTCGAAGTCTGCTACGATCATTTTAGTGGCGACCGCTTTCGGCACGGCACGCGGCTCTTACGCTGGCGTCCCGACAAGGCGCCCGAGCAATGCACGCTGACGCAAGTCAGGCCGCGCAAGGCCAATGTGATGTCACTGCTTCGCTGAGGCGCCGCCGGACTTGCCTGACATCTGCGACATTGCCCGGCGGCAGCAACGACGTCCTTGTCGATTCACTTCGCGGGGATAATCGAGGCCAGGACTTGCCTTGCGGCACCCATGATGACGCCACCTTCATGCGGATCGCCCTTGATCAACGACTCGGTGAGCTTCCGGGCTTCGTCGAATGTGATGTGGGGCGGCAACGGCGGCACTTCGGGATCGGTCTTCACTTCGAGCAACACGGGGCGGTCAGAAGCCAGCGCTTCGTCCCAAGCGGCGCCCAGGGCGTCCGGCCGGTCCACATAGATGCCTTTGAGCCCGATCAGTTCGGCGAAGCTGTGATAGGGCACATTGGGAATCTGCTGCGAGGCGTCGAATTTCGGATCGCCCTCCATTACCCGCTGTTCCCAGGTGACCTGGTTGAGGTCCTCGTTGTTGAAGACGCAAACAATGCAGCGATGGTCCGACCACTGCCGCCAGTATTTGGCGATGGTGATCAGCTCGGCCATGTTGTTCATCTGCATGGCCCCGTCGCCGACCAGCGCGATGACCGGGCGGTCGGGGTGAGCGAACTTCGCCGCGATGGCGTAAGGCACGGCCGCGCCCATTGAGGCAAGACCGCCCGACAGCGACGCCATCATGCCGCGCCGCATTTTCAGATCGCGCGCATACCAATTGGCGCAAGAGCCGGAATCGCTGGTGACAATGACGCGGTCGGGCAGGCGCGGCGACAATTCCCAGGTGACGCGCTGCGGATTGACAGGGTCGGCGGGCTCCATCGCGCGCGCCTCCAGCGTCTTCCACCATTCGGCGGTGTTCTTTTCGATCCTGTCGCGCCACTTGCCGTCTTTTTTCGGTTTCAGCAGCGGCAACAGTGCGTGTAATGTCTCCGCCGCGTCGCCGACCAGATTGACTTCCATTGGGTAGCGCAATGACAGCATGTCGGGCGCCAAGTCGATCTGCACGCCGCGCGCTTGACCTTCCTCGGGCAAAAACTCCGAATAGGGAAATCCGGAGCCGATCATCAGCAGCGTGTCGCATTCCATCATCATGTCGTAGCTCGGCTTGGTGCCAAGCAAGCCGATCGACCCGGTCACCCAGGGCAGATCGTCGGGCAGCGCGGCCTTGCCGAGCAGCGCCTTGGCGGCGCCGGCTTCGAGCCGGTCGGCAACGGCGATGACTTCGTCGGTCGCTTTAAGCGCACCGGCGCCGACCAGGATCGCAACCTTGCGGCCGCTGTTGAGCACATCGGCGGCCCGGCGCAGGTCAGCGTCGTAGGGGATGGTCTTCGGCTTGGAAAAACCGATTCCGGAATGGATGGTGCCATGCTTGCGAGGCGGCTCCTCATAGGCAGCTTCCTGCAGATCGTTCGGCAGAATGACCGCGGTGACCCTGCGCTCACCCAGCGCAATCCTGATAGCGCGATCGACGAGATGGCGAACCTGTGGAGGCGTCGAAGCCTGTTGCACGAAGGCGCCGGCGACATCCTTGAACAGGCTCGGCAGGTCGACTTCCTGCTGATAATGGCCGCCGAGCGCGTTGCGCGATTGCTGACCCGCAATCGCCAGCACCGGCATGTGGTCGAGCCGGGCATCATAGAGCCCGGTGATGAGATGGGACGCACCGGGGCCCGACGTTGCGATGCAGACACCCAATTCGCCCGTGAACTTGGCGTAGGCCGAGGCCATGAACGCCGCCATTTCCTCGTGCCGCGCCTGGATAAATTGGATCTTGCCGTCGGCGCGGTTGAGGGCACCGAACACGCCGTTGATGCCGTCACCGGGATAGCCGAAAATTTTTCTAACCCCCCAGGCGTGAAGACGCTCAACCAGAAAATCGCCGACAGTCCGACTCATGTCCATAAAACCTCGGCGGTGGCCGGCACGCTCTGGGGCATGGCGGCCTACCGATTATGGTGCCGCGCGCGAAGCTTTAGGCCGCTTTACGATTCACCTGGCTTTCGGCCATCGCGGTCAGCTTCTTGTCGGTAGCTTTTTCCTCGTCCAGCGTCTGCTGCAGCAAGGTGACGCAGTCGTTGCGCCCAAGCTCCTTCGCCCAAGAGATCAGCGTGCCGTAGCGCGTCATCTCGTAATGCTCGACCGCTTGCGCGGCGGCAATCAAGGCGGCATCGAGCACCGACTTCTTCTCGACTTCGCCGGCGACGTCGTCGGCCTCTTCGAGGATGCCGTCGATCGCCGGGCAATCGACGCCTTGCACCTTCTGGCCGATCAGCTTGAAAACCTGTTCCAGCCGCTTCACATGGTTCTCGGTCTCGCGCAGATGGGTCTGGAAGCCCTGCTTGAGCTGCGGGTCGCTGGATTTTTCGACCATGTCGGGCAGCGCCTTCACGATCTGATTCTCGGCGTAATAGATGTCCTGCAGGGTGTGCAGGAACAGGTCGTCCATATTTTTGATGTCTTTGGAGAAGAGGCCCATTGTTGTTGTCCTTGTAGTTCGTGGGGTTTACGGGAACCGGGCGGGGCCGTGTGCGGCCCGCTCATTTTGCCAACGTGTGGCGACCCGGTCCGTTCCGCTACGATCCCGATTAGCGGGGCGCCGTAGGAACCGCGCGACGGGTCGCGAAATCGTCGCGCAAATCGCCGCCGAGCATGCCGCCGAGCGTCGCGCCA
>Ga0209010_1000394_pt1 | contig 14351 bp, 14 predicted proteins | sample BlaSpr_A8_OM1_O3_FD_187985 | JGI IMG/M metagenome (GOLD analysis project Ga0209010, IMG submission 187985) | Forest soil microbial communities from Thunder Bay, Ontario, Canada - Black Spruce, Ontario site 2_A8_OM1_O3 (SPAdes) (version 2) | ecosystem: Environmental > Terrestrial > Soil > Boreal... | reverse complement strand
GTAAGAATGAGCGCGCGCGGCAGAGGATTTTTAGCGTGGGGAAAGAATTCGCCGAGGTAGATCACAAACAAATTGGCGTTGGCCGCAGGCGCAGCCACTTGCCCCAGCCACAGCATCCATGCGGTCTGAATTCCCATGAGGCGTCCGAAGGCGACGCGGGCGTAAAGATAAGGACCGCCAGCTTGCTGAAAGCGCGACGCGACTTCAGCAAAGCAGCCGATGATTACGCTCATGCCAGCCCCGGCCGCGAGCACAGCGTAGGGACTATAGTTGCCGATAAGCGCCGCGACGGTGGAAGGCAGGCCGAACACTCCGCTGCCGATGATTGAGTTCACCACCAGCGCGACCAGGCTCCAGCGCCCGATGGCGCGCACGAGATCCGCGCGAGGAAGGTCTCGACGAATCGAGTCCTCGCAAGCCGTTGGCGGAGCCGCTTTTGTCATCGTGCTTTTGTATCACGGTGGCAACAACTTCTCACAGAGCATGGTCAGATCGCCGGAAACTGCGGGCTCAGGTGCCGCAATCTCAGGTATCATAAGACCAAGTTTCCACAGTCTCTTAGGCTCCTGCGTCGGGAATATTTCATGATTAACCGTAAACGCATCGCCGTCGTGATGCCCGCTTACAACGCGGAAAAGACCCTCGCCGTCACTGCCGGAGAGCTGCCCGACCTGGTGGACATCAACATCCTGGTCGACGACCATAGTTCCGACAAAACGGTGGAACTGGCGCGCAGCATGGGATTGCAGGTCTTTCAGCATGACCGAAATTATGGCTATGGCCGCAATCAGCAGACGTGCTATCGCGAGGCGCTGGCCGCTGGAGCCGACGTGGTCATCATGCTGCATCCCGACTATCAATACACGCCGCTGCTGGTGACGGCGCTGGCCAGCATGGTGGCTTACGACATTTACGATGTGGTGTTGGGATCGCGAATCATCGGCGGGACCGCTCTGCGCGGCGGCATGCCTTTTTACAAATATGTCGCCAATCGGCTGCTCACGGCCTTTGAGAATTTATTTCTGCGCGTGAAACTCTCCGAATATCACACCGGATACCGCGCCTTCAGCCGCAGGGTTCTGACCGAATTGCCCTTGCTGGAAAATTCCGACGACTTCGTTTTTGACAACCAGATGCTGGCCCAATGCGTTCACTTCGGCTTCCGCATCGGAGAAGTTTCCTGCCCTACGAAATATTTCGAAGAAGCTTCGTCGATTAATTTCCGCCGCAGCGTGAAGTATGGATTCGGCGTGCTGGCCACGACGTTGCAGTTTGCGCTACAGAAAGCGGGATTGGTTCACCTGCGCCGCTTTAGTCCGCAAGGCCGCAAGCTCGAATCGGAAGGTTCGGCTGAGTATTACGTCCGCCAGACCGAAACCGCCCGGCCGGCATAACAGAGAACCGCAAATACATTCCCCGATTCCGCCTGCTATTTCTTCCTCGACCACCACCCCAGAATCTTACTGGCGAAATCATCCGAGAACCCGAATCGCGCCTTGGCTCGCGAATAAAGATCCACGGCTTTTTTATCCAGCCAGATCATCGATGCCTTGGCCCAGCCATCTTGCGGACGCGCGAAATAATCCGTGGAATGCGCCGTCAGTTTCTCGCCCTCTTCCCGCGTGTAGTAATAAAGTGCGAGGCTCTTGCGCGTCTGGCCCTCGGGGCAGGTCAAAGGGTCGGGGAATCCGTGCAGCGATTTTTCATCCGTAGTGAAGATGAGCGCATGATTCAGCAGCGGCGGATACTTCGCGCCGCAGCGCGCCATCTTCGGCTCCCACAACTCGATGGCGCCGCCCCACGCCTCCTGCCACTCGGGATTCAAATACACAATCAGATTCACGCGACGGTGCCAGTTCGCGTGAAAGTGGTGCATGGAAAAATCGGTGTGCACATTCAAATATCCGCCGGGGCCCGATTGATGCAGGCCTCCGCCCTCGAGCATCGGATCGGCTAGCAAACCGGGAATGCCGGTGAGTTCGGAAATCCAGGCCACGAACTCCGGAGAATTCAATTCATCGGTGACCGCTCCAAGCGTGGGTGGAAAGCATTCGCGCTTGGCCATGCCCAGCTTGTTTTCGTTGGCATGCTTGTACTGCGTCCAGGCTTCGCTGCCCGCACGGGGAAATTCTTTGGCCGTGGCCAGTGCTGTCTCGGGATCGAGGAAATCTTCGAGGAGAATATGCGGGCACGGCCAGTTCGCGCGATATTGTTTCGCGAGCGCGGCTACACCGTCTTCCCACTTTTCGTAGGGAAACAGCCCCGCTGGTTCAATCGCGCGCGCCGTGGACACGATGGAGAATCTCCTCTTTAGACTTCTTGATTGTATCCGATCATAGTCGCGAAACGTGCAGTTTTAGAGGCGATTCCATGCCCCGCATTGGTCTTACGGCAACTTACAAACCCGGAGAGAGTGACTCTCGTAGGGACAATCAATCCCTGCAGTCGGCTGCTGCACGACAATCCAACTCACGCCATATTTTGCCTTCAGCCGTTCGAAATCCTGCAAGCCGAAATTCGGCCACGGAGTCTGAGCCTGCATTTCGGCCCACCATTCTTCAGCCAGTGGAGGGAACATGCTCACCACGCCGCTATCTTTGGTGTCGTCGGCCAGCCGGCTTCGCTGGGCCAGACAGCGAAAGCCGATTTCATCTTCGCCGGGCAATTGCATAAAGCGCGGATCCAGCGCAAACACCGCATTGACTGGAGTGTTCTCGTGCGCCCAGATAAAAGCCTGTGCCCACGGATTTTTCGGCGCAACGCCCGGCCACTCGATATGTGCGCTCTGCGGAAATAACTCCCGCTGCGCATAGAGCATTCCCGCACAGAGAGGAACAAAAAGTGCGAGCCAGCGCCAGGCGCGATTCTTCAAAACATATTCGCCCGCCAATCCTCCCATAACCACGAACATCAACAGGTAAAGCAAATGCAAACTGCGCAGCGGTTGCAGCCGCGCCAGGCTTTCAAATCGCGCGGGAAGAAAATCGACGACCAGCGCTCCGGCAAAATAGATCACGTCATAAATAACCAGCGCCCCGCACAGCCGGCTCAACGCTTTTCTCTCTTGCTTCATCGCGATGCGATAAAACCACCACAGCAACGCGATGGGAGCGACAATTCCCAGCCACTCATACCATTGCCATAACTGGATGTAGTGGAAATGGTGCCGCATGGCCGCTTCGTGATACGCCGCCGAAGTCGGAGAGTCGAGCGAAAAGCCGAGTGGCAACAGGCAGCCAATTCCGCCGACCACAGCGACCGCGCTGGACGCTTGCGCACGTCTTTTCTCCCACACATTGATCGCCCACAGCAGCGCGCATAATGAAAATCCAAAAGCCCACATCAAGGGATGCACGATCGCAGCCAGAGCAACCCACAACGCACATTGCACGTATTTTTTTCTCAGGCACCGGGCGACGGCAAAAACCACGCAGAACGCTGCCAGATTCCTGGGATTCAAATACTGGTCCATGATGTAGAGCGCGGTTCCAGCCACCGGAATGGTGAATAGCGCCGCGATCAAACTAACTCCGGCCCATCTCGCCTGTATGTTCGTAAACAAAATTCCACTCAGTTCCCAGCATGCCAGTAGCAGCAAAAAAGTGGACGCGACATGCCAGATAAAGATTCCCGCATCGAAAGGCAGGTGGGAAACTCTCAACGAGAACGCAATGATATTGGGGAAAAGAGTCAGGCTGGCATGCGAGGCAAAAAACTCGCGGCCTACAGGAAACAAGCGCGGGTTGAGAATCTTCTCCACTCCGGGGAGATAGATTTCAGCATCTTCTGCAAACGGGTGATATCCGTGAACCAGCAAGGCGCCGGCGGTCAACAGCAGCAGGCCGGCGGCAGTCTTATATTTTTGCGATTGAATTGTTCTCCCCGATTCTCTGTCTCAACTTCTCGCGGCGTAACGATTCGCGCCTTACGGCTCCCGCGGCCTACGAGAATGGTCCGCATGATCTTGAAATACGCATTTACGCAGATGCCGGCGTCGCGGTTGTATCATCTAAGCTGTTGTGTCCGTAGCCGCGTCAACCCGCTCGCGCCTCCAGCCCGACATGGCCGTCGGCGAAATTCTCAACTTCGCCTACGAAACTTTTTGCAGCAATAAGGCTCGTTTTATTTTAACCGCTCTGGGAATGGTCATCGGCACGGCCTCTCTGATTCTCGTGGTCACCATCGGCATGACCGGGCGTCAGTATGCGCTGAGCCAGATTCAAGCTATCGGCACCAATGAAATCTGGGCCGAATACCAGGGCGGCGCGCAACACATCAGCAGCTCCACACCCGATCCGCTGACCATCGAAGACCTAGATGCGGTGCGTGAGCAGGTCCCCGGCATCGTCGCCTCATCGCCGATCGTGCAACTTTCCGACCGCATTCCGGCGGGCAATGGAAAAGAAAAAGATGTCACCATCCTCGGGGTCTCCGCGGAGTATGTGCGCGTGCGCAACCTGATGATTCCCACGGGCCGCTTCTTCGATCAGGAAGATTCCATGGCGCACAATAAAGTCGCGCTGATTACGGACAAGATGGCGATTCAGTTTTATGGTTCCACGACAGCCGCAGTGGGAAGAGTCATCAAACTCACAGGCCTGCCTTTCACTGTCATAGGCACATTTCGCGAGCGCGTTGAAACCTTTGGCCAGACCGAGATCGAAGACAATACTCTGCTCATCCCCTATTCCGTGAGCCGGTACTTCATGGAAGTTCCCACGCTCAAGCTCGCCTATTTTTCCATGGCCGACGCGTCCATGGTCCCCGCCGCCACAACGGAAATTAAGCGTGTATTGCAGTCGCGCCATCGCCCGGAGTCGGTTTACAACGTACAGAACTTGACCGCCGTGCTGGCCATGATGGATCGCATCGCCACCGGACTGACATGGGTGCTGCTGCTGGTCTCGATGGTGACTTTGATCGTAAGCGGAATCGGCATCATGAACATCATGCTGGCGACAGTGACCTCGCGCATCCGCGAGATTGGCCTGCGCAAGGCGGTTGGCGCAACCAACCGCGAGATTCGTTACCAATTTCTCGCCGAAGCGGTTTTGATTTCTCTGATTGGCGGCGTCGCAGGTATCGTGATCGGCTATGCTCTGCCATACTCCGTCCGCTTTCTCACCGACTACCGCATCCCCATTTCCGGTCTTTCGGCGATCATCGCCATCGTCGTGTCTTCCATCGTCGGCATCATCTTCGGCACCGTCCCCGCCGCGCGGGCCTCGCAGCTTGATCCGGTGGAGAGCCTGCGCTACGAATAGTTACTATCGCCAGCGACTTCCTGCGAGCAATCGGTCCCGCGCTTGAACGAATGGTTGTAGCGCCGCTGCCTTGGTTGTCCTATGATGATCCAATCGTAGTTGCGGGGCGAATTTCTGGTCCACCCGTGGGGTTGTTTGTGGGAGCATTCGGAGAAAAATTTCGCGAAGAGCGCGAGCGGCGCGGATTTACCCTCGACGACGTTTCCAACGTCACAAAGATCGGCTCGCGCATGTTGCAGGCCATCGAACAGGAGCGCTTCGACGTTCTTCCCGGCGGCGTCTTTAACAAAGGATTCATCCGTGCTTACGCCAAGACTTTGGGATTCAACCCTGAGGAAGCCATCTCCGAATACCTGACGGCCCTGCGCCAGGCCCAGCTCGATGCGCAAAACGCCGCATGGGATCCGCCGCCGCAGAAAACCGCGTCACCCAATTTGGAACCCTCGCCGAAGGTGGTCACACCGGCCGCTAAATCATCGAATGCCTCAGGGACGAAGTTGTCCGCCAGCGGAGAATCGGCCACACCTGTCCCCGCGATTGCGCCGTTGCAGGAATCGGGCCGATCGCCATCCCTGCAATCGGCGTCCTTGCAATCGTCGGGTGCGGCATTAGACGAATTCCCTTTGCCGAGGCCGCTGGTTCAGCCTCCGTCGCAGCCGCAAGCCGTGCCTCCTCCACTTTGGATTTCACCGCCATCATCATCCAAATGGACATCGCCGCCACGAGCGCCGGAGCCTCCAGCTGTGTTGGAATCTGCGTTCGATCCGCCATCAACTGTGGAAGAAGTTCTGCCTGCTCCGCAGGTGTCGGCTCAGCAGGAATCCGGCGTGCACGAAATGCAGTCGGATCCGCAGGTTCTCGTTGAAGAAGCGCCGTCCGCACCGATTTCGGTCCTCGCGGCTCCGGCACTTCCAAAGGCCGCGCCACCGGCGGCTCTTCAACTGCCAGGTGCTGCTCGCTGGAAAACTCCCGGCCTGATCTTGTTTTTTGGCGTGCTCATCGTCGTGGCGATTCTTTGGATGCGCCATCCTCGCCAAGTTGGGATGGTTGCATCGCCGGTGAAGACCGATTCGTTAACCAGCGCTCAAACTGCCGTGGCCGTTCCTCCAGCATCCAGTTTGTCCAGTAAAGTGTCTCCGTCGAGCAAGGCCCAGCCTTCCACCGAACCGGACGAGGATAATTCCGCCAAGCCGCGCGCATCCTCCGCGGCTGCCGCGACAAGAACGACTGGTCACGCTACTCCCGCTAAAGCGCATCTCCCGCCGCCATTTCGCGTAGCCATTCGCGCTTCGGAAAATTGCTGGATCTCCGTTACCGCCGATGGGGCGCTGGTCAGCCGCGAAAACATGATCGCGCCAGCAAACACCAGCGTCAGGGCCAGCCACGAAATCGTCGTTCAAGTCAGCAATGCGGCGGCTGTAAGCTTCCGCTGGAATGACCGTCCGATTTCCGCGCCGGCAGCCGAAGCGGAGGCTAAGACGAAGACGTTCGTCTTCGACGACCAGGGCTTGCAGACTGGCCGCGACCGGCCTGCGGACTCCGCTCGCTAGTCTTCGCGAAGCAATTCCGCGTTAGCCCAATCCGCGCAACCTCAGCCGCTTTCCTGTTCCATTTATGTCGGCCGCTGACGCCATCCTTTTCCGGAACATTGGCATCGTAATACTGCTGACAGATGGGCTTACGAGGTGGATACAAATGAAAGCAATAAAAGTAGCACGCAATATTTTGGGGACGGCAGGTTTGCTTTTCGCGGGTTACGTGTTTCTGGCTTCGATCAAGGATTCTTTGCGGTACATCAAGATCAGCACTATGTAGTGATGTTTGGGTGTTTCTTCGCTGAGGCAGCAGCATGCCTCGTCTTACTTTCGGCGAGGCGGCTTGTTGCTCGGCCTTCCTAATTTTCCGCGATCTTCTCTTCCTGATCGGTCGCCGCGCTTAGAAACCCGCCATCCACCGAAAAGTATGTAGAATACGCAGCGGGGATGGACCACCTCTCCGCAGCTGGTCCACGAGCCCTTTATTCTGTTCCCTCGGAGCAGACAGTGGTTGACAGTGCGAAGATTCGCGACGGCGCGCAGCATGCTGCGCCGCCAATTTCAGAAATCGATGTCTTCTGGATAACCGCCGGCCTGGGCTGCGATGGAGACACCATCGCCATGACGGCTGCCACGCAGCCGAGCATCGAAGATATCGTCCTCGGAGCGATGCCCTGGATTCCGAAGGTGCACTTTCACAATCCTTTCCTGGCAATCGAAAATGGCGACGATTTTCTTCGGCCATTCCATCGCGCGGCGGAAGGCAAACTCGCTCCGTTCATCCTCGTCGTCGAAGGCTCCATTCCCAACGAGCACAACAAAGCCGAAGGTTACTGGGCGTCGATGGGTACGGACCAGAAAACTGGCCAACCCATTACCACCTGCGAATGGATCGACCGGCTCGCGCCTCGGGCGTGGGCGATCATCGCTGCCGGAACCTGTGCGACCTATGGCGGCATCCACGCCATGGAAGGTAATCCTACCGGCTGTATGGGCCTTCCCGACTATCTAGGATGGCAATGGAAATCGACAGCCGAGATTCCGATCGTCTGCGTGCCCGGATGTCCGGTGCAGCCCGATAACTTTATGGAGACGTTGCTCTATCTTTTGTACATGGCCGCGGGCCGCGCTCCGATGATTCCGCTCGACGACGCATTGCGTCCTACATGGCTGTTTGGCGCAACCGTTCACGAAGGGTGCGACCGCGGCGGTTACTACGAGCAGGGAGAATTTGCAGAAGAATATGGTTCGCCATTGTGCATTGTGAAGCTGGGATGCTGGGGTCCGGTGGTGCAGTGCAACGTCGGCAAACGCGGATGGATGGGCGGAATTGGCGGCTGCCCGAATGTTGGTGGCATTTGCATCGGCTGCACCATGCCCGGGTTCCCGGATAAATTCATGCCGTTTATGGATCAACCTCCGGGGTCGTTGTTGTCCTCCAATGCAGTAATGACGTACGGCAGGGCGATCCACGCGCTGCGCAGGTTTACCCAGGCTTCGTTGAACAAAGAACCAAGCTGGCGGCGTAGGGGCGCGAAGCTCGATTCGACCAGCGTTTGACCAAAACACGCGGTCCGCGTGGATTTTGAGGTGAAGGGATGATTTTCATCGGGAGTGCCGAATCGACTGCGCAAGGCATCCCCGTGGAATCGAATCATCTCCCAACCATAAGCCCAGAGGAAGCGGAGACTCTTCTCGTCGATCTCGCCGCGGTATTCCTCAGCAGCTCGCAGCCGGCTACCAACTCCGCTAGCTTTCTGGCGACGCATGACCGGCAAGACGATCAGGAAGCGGAGCAACTGCCCAACGTCGATGCGATCTATCGTGCCCTGGTCGAACAGATTCCCGCGGTTGTTTTCATGGCCCACCTGGATCGTGGAATCGGCGAGGCGTATGTCAGTCCGCAGATTGAGGCCACGCTCGGCTTCACGCAGGAAGAGTGGTTGGAAGATCCCATCCGCTGGTATCAGCAGATTCATCCCGACGACAAGCAGCGCTGGAGCGTCGAGGCGGCGCAGATGTTTCTCTCGGGCGCTCCGCTGCGCTCGGCATATCGAGTGATGGCGCGGGATGGGCGCACCGTCTGGTTTCACTGCGAAGCCAAGATGATTCGCCGCAAGAATGGCAGGCCCTGGTTCATTCACGGCACCGCGTTCGACATCACCGAACTGAAGCGGGCCGAAGAAGAACTGCAAAAGGCCGAGGCAAAATTTCGCGGATTGCTGGAAGCCGCGCCGGACGCTGTGGTCGTGGTCAATCGCGAAGGCAAGATCGCGATCGTCAACGCGCAGGTGGAAAAGTTGTTCGGCTACCGGCGCGAAGAATTGCTGGGCCAGCCGCTGGAAATGCTGGTGCCGCCGCGCCTGCGGCAGCGGCATGGCGCGCATCGCGAGAATTTTTTCGCTGCGCCGCGCGTGCGTCCCATGGGCGCCGCCGGAGAAGAACTTTACGGTCTGCACAAAGACGGTCACGAGTTTCCCGTGGAAATCAGCCTGAGCCCGCTGGAGACCGCGGAGGGTGTGCTGGTTTCGAGCGCGATTCGCGACATCACCGAACGCAAGCATATGGAGAAGACGATCCTCGAAATCAGCGCCCGCGAGCAGCGGCGCATCGGGCAGGATCTCCACGACGGCCTGGGACAGCATCTTACCGGCGTGGCTTTCATGAGCAAAGTTCAGGAACAGAAATTGGCCGAGAAAGGCCTTGCGGAAGCGGCGGACGCAGCCCGCATCGTCAGCCTCGTCAATGAGGCCATCCATAAGACCAGAGAGTTGGCGCACGGGTTGCTCCCGGTGAGTTCCGATTCGCAAGGCCTCATGTCCGCACTCAAGCGCTGGGCGGCGGAAGTCGAAGATCTGTTCCATATTTCCTGCCGCGTCCAACTCGATGGCCCGGTTTTTATTCATGACGCCAATCTGTCCACGCATCTATACCGTATTGCTCAGGAGGCGGTGAACAATGCCATCCGCCACGGGAAGGCGAAGAATATCGCAATCGGTCTTTTTGCCGAAGGCGATTACGGAACTCTAAAAATTGAGAATGACGGTTCCGGCCTGCCGGAACCAGATACAAACGGCTCGGGCATGGGAATGCAAATCATGAACTACCGCGCCCGCATGGTGGGTGGATCGCTAAAAGTGGAGAGCGGCGAAACGTGCGGGGTGACCATCACATGCCTGTTTCCGCTGGCCGAAAACGAGAGAAGATCGATAAAGGTTGCCCATGATCACTAAGCAGGTCAATTTGAGCGCCAGGAAGAGAACCGTTTTCGTGGTTGACGATCATCCCATTGTTCGCCAGGGATTAACTCTGCTGATCGATCGCGAGCCCGACTTGGCCGTGTGCGGCGAAGCGGAAGAGATGCATGCCGCGCTGTCGGCGATTTCAGCGGCCTGCCCCGACATCATGATCGTCGACATCTCCTTGAACGGACCCGATGGATTGGAGCTGCTCAAGAATATCCGCATCACCTTGCCGCGGTTGCCGGTACTGATTCTTTCCATGCACGACGAATCCATTTATGCGGAACGCGCATTGCGGGCCGGTGCCAACGGCTACATCATGAAGCAGGAAGCCACGGACAAAGTGCTGGTGGCGCTGCGGAGAATCCTGAGCGGAGAGATTTATGTGAGCACTCGCATCGCGAATAGCATGCTGCAACACTACGTTCACGGCGGCGCTCCCTCGCCGCATTCGTCGATTTCCGAATTGACCGACCGCGAATTGGAAGTGTTCCGGCTGATCGGCGAAGGCCACGGAACCCGGCAGATCGCCGAGGCCCTTCATCTCAGCGTGAAGACGGTGGAATCGTATCAGGCCCACATTAAAGAGAAACTCTGCCTGCGCAGCGCGAGAGAATTGGTGCAGCATGCGGTGGAGTGGAATGTGCGGGAGAAGACGGCGTGAAGCTGGATCCCGCCAATGCGGCGGCGGCTTTTACGATTGCAAGTCGAGACTGGTCAGCACGGGTGCGTAACATCAGTTGACACCCCAAGCCAAGCCCTTTATCCTTAACTCTTGCTCCTCACGGCATTTTTGTCGAGGGGCGTGCTTCCGCGGACCATTCCATCTTCACCTGGGGCGCGGAGATTTGCGATGTTCTTCGACATTCAAGACTTGGCGCTGCATCCGGTTGATTTCCAGGAAGAACTTCAACCGGGAAACCTCGATTTAGGCGGGGACATCCAGCAACGCGCCCCGCTGAAGACCGCCGGGCGCGCCGAACTGGTCGAGGAGCATCACGGCAAGCACCAGATAATTAAAGACATACGCCTGCGGGGGGATCTGGCAACCTCGCTGGAATTGGTCTGCGCGCGATGCCTGGAGCCGGTTCAGCAGGATGTGAAACGCAGCTTTGAATTGTTGTACCGTCCTGTGGGCGTGGATGCTGGACGCGACGAGCTTTCTGTTACGGATGCCGAAGCCGAGATCGGCTATTATCAAGGGCAGGGAATCCTGCTCGAAGACGTTTTGCGGGAGCAGCTTCTGCTGGCATTGCCCTTGAAGATTACCTGCCGCGAAGATTGCAGGGGCTTGTGCCCGCAGTGCGGCGTAAATTTAAACCAGCACCAGTGCTCCTGCGTGACCACGCTGCCCGATCCGCGCTGGTCAGCATTGGAAGAAATCCGCGGACGGTTGGAGCACTGAAACAGCACTCAGCATTCAGCCAATCCAAAGTAGAGATACAAAAGTCAGAAGGGCTGAATGCTGACCGCTAAGTGCTGAATGCTCATCAACGGCTAACGCAGCCGCAAAAGGAATTAATAACATGCCTAATCCAAAACGGCGACACTCACAAAAACGCACCTCAACCCGGCGCGCGCATGACTTTCTCACCGCTCATTCTCTTTCCGAGTGCCCAAACTGTCACGAAAAGAAGATGCCTCACCGCGCCTGCGCCAAGTGCGGATACTATAAAGGGCGTGAAGTTATCGAAGTCAAGGAAGCCAGCTAGCCACGCCGGTTAACGAAGTCAGTTAAACCATGGCTGGTATTTTCTTCAAACATGCCTAGCGTGATCGCGCTCGATGCGATGGGCTCGGACCGCGCGCCCCGACCCGAAATTGAGGGCGCGATTCAGGCCGCCCGCCACTATCCCGTGCGCGTGCTGCTGGTCGGCCCCGAATCCACCATCAAGGCCGAACTCGACCGTCATCCCTCCGCCTCGCGTCTTCCTCTTGAGATCGTCCACGCCAGCGAACACATCACCATGGAAGACAAAGTCGATGCCATCCGCGCCAAGCGCGATTCGTCAATGCGCGTCGGCTTGCGCCTGGTGCGTGAAGGGCAGGCTTCCGGCTTTGTGACAGCAGGCAACACTGGCGCAGCCATGGCCACGGCAAAAGTCGTGCTGGGCGCGGTTCCCGGCGTCGACCGTCCCGCGCTGGCCGCAGTTTTTCCAACAGCTCCCGGCACCGCCGCCATGTTGCTCGATGTCGGCGCCAACGTCGATTGCACAGCGCAAAATCTCCAGCAGTTCGCAGTCATGGGAGAAATTTATTTCCGTTCCATGTTTCCTGCCGGCCGCCGTCCCCGCGTAGGCTTGCTTTCCATCGGCGAAGAAGAAACCAAAGGCAACGATCTGACGCGCGAATCCTTTCAGTTGCTGAAAAATTTGCCCTTGAACTTTATCGGCAACGTCGAAGGCCGCGACTTGTATAACGGCCACGCCGACGTAATCGTCGCCGACGGTTTCGTGGGCAACGTCGCGCTGAAGATTTCCGAAGGCGTGGCCAATCTTGTGCGCACCGCGCTGAAAGAATCGCTCAAGGCAACCATTACGCGGCAAGTCGGGGCTTTGCTTTCGCGCAGCGCCTTCACCGATTTCAAAAAACGCCTCGACCACACCGAATACGGCGGCGCGCCCCTGCTTGGCTTAAAGGGAGTCTGCATAATCACTCACGGCTCCTCCAACGCCAATGCTATAAAGAATGCCGTGCGCGTAGCAGCCGAGTTCGCCGATCGCGGGATTAACGAGTCCATCGAGCGCGGATTGGCGGCGCTGCGTCCAACGCAAGATGCGGCAGAAGCAGCGGCTCCCGCGGCATTAGCTCCGTCAGGCTCATGACTCAGGCGACAAACAACTGCATCGCTCTCCTATTTCCCGGCCAGGGATCTCAATTCGTCGGCATGGGAAAAGATTTGTACGACAAGTATCCGAACGCGCGCAAGACCTTCGACGAAGCCGACGCCGCTCTCGGCTACAAGCTTTCACAACTCTGCTTCGAAGGCCTGGAAGATCAACTCCGCCTCACCGAAATCACGCAGCCCGCCATTCTCACCGTTTCCATCGCTGCCCTGCGCGCGCTGGAAATGCGCATGCCCAAGCCCACCTACGTCGCCGGACACAGCCTCGGAGAATATTCCGCGCATGTCGCCTCCGGAACCATGACCTTCGCCGAAGCGGTGGTCACCGTTCGCAATCGCGGCAAATACATGCAGGAATCCGTCCCCGTGGGCACGGGAACGATGGGCGTAATTTTAGGATTGGATCTCTCAGAGGTCACCGCAATCTGCCGCGAAGCCGCGCAAACCGAAGTCTGCGAGCCCGCGAACATCAACTACGCCGCACAGATCGTGATATCGGGCCACACAGGCGCCGTCGAACGCGCACTCAACCTGGCCGAGCAGGGCGGAGCGAAACGCGCCAAGCTTCTCCCCGTCAGCGCCCCGTTTCACTGTTCGCTGATGAAGCCCGCGCAAGATCGTCTCGAAGCTGACCTGAACAAACTCAAACTGCAAAAGCCCGTATACCCCGTAGCCTGCAACGTCGACGCCGATCTAGTCACCGACGCTCTTCGCGCCCGCGACACGCTGGTGCGCCAAGTCACCGGCTCAGTGCGTTGGGAAGAATGCATGCAACTGCTGATCGCGCAAGGCGTTCAAACCTTTATAGAAGTAGGCCCCGGAAAAGTTCTCACCGGCCTACTACGCCAAATCGACCGCTCAAAAACCTGCCTGAACGTAGGCGACGAAGCATCCCTAACAAAAGCCGCCGAGATTCTAAGGGACGACGCTGCGTGATTAGCTAGAAGCTAGCAGCTAATACGGCGAAAAACTCATCGTCTTATCCGACTTCTCCACCCACACCCGCGCAGGCTGCGCCCGATCATTCACAGTCATGTCTACGATCACGCCGCTGCCGCCGCCCGGCGGCGCGCCGACCGCGTAAATCTTATGCGACTTGATCAGCCCCCACTCTCCGCCCGGTCCCCAATCCGTGTAAAACTCGTTGTAAGGATATTTCGGAAAAGAATCCGGATGCTGCTTCCACTGCGGATCGTGCATCCACACGCCATAAGCCGATTCATAATCCCGCTTTTGCAGATCGGCAAAAAAGTGGTCGGCGACACGCTCCTCCGGCCAGTAGCGAAACCACCATCCCAGCGCCGCCAACACCAACAGCAACACAATCCCCGAAATAATTCGATTTCGTTTGCGCCGCTCTCTGGTGGGATCGTATTCTCGTGCGTCCAATAAAGTCATGACCCGTCTAGCATAACGGACACGGCGCGGAAGTCAAAAGTTCCAAGAGCTTTTAGGGTGTGGTGCA
>Ga0209010_1000392_pt1 | contig 14385 bp, 14 predicted proteins | sample BlaSpr_A8_OM1_O3_FD_187985 | JGI IMG/M metagenome (GOLD analysis project Ga0209010, IMG submission 187985) | Forest soil microbial communities from Thunder Bay, Ontario, Canada - Black Spruce, Ontario site 2_A8_OM1_O3 (SPAdes) (version 2) | ecosystem: Environmental > Terrestrial > Soil > Boreal... | reverse complement strand
CCCACAGCGATGTTGGTATCGAGGTTGAGAGCGTTATCGTAAAACTGGTAAGGCGTGCCGATGTTCTGCTGCGCGTCAATGCCTTCGATCTGATTGTTCTCCCAGGTGCTTGCCTGGCACGCGGCCGACGTGCAAACCGGAAAATTAACCGCCGTATTTTGCGCCGCCTCCGCGGCAGAGTATGGGCCGGTAATCAGGCCAGGCTGACAATCGCCGGAGGCGCAGGTCTGCGCGAACGCGGGGAGACTGGCGAGTAGGCAAGTAGTCATGATGGTGCAAACACAGATCGTCCAAAAGAAGACTTTGCAGAAGAACGTTTTGCGAAAGTTTGTCGCCTTGTTGATTCTCATATCTCCTCCTGGCATCACCAAGCTGGGGCGGCAGCCGGTATCTGCGGATGCATCGCGTGAAGGCACGAAACATATCATTGGCGGCAGCGTCCGGCGAGAAATGCGGAGGTTTTTACGAATGCAGGAACGCGAGGCTCGATTGCGCCCCCTGCTCTCTTGCCTAAGTCTCGCCAATACAGCCTTGGGGGCGGCACCCTTGGGAACCGTCGCGAATCCTACGATCAACGAAGGCCGGTAATCCTATGTTACGAATCGCGAACACGGACGTTGAAAAAGGGGCTGGGAAATCCCGGGACAAGAACGTTCACAGTAACTCAGTTTCCAGCGCACCCAGGGAGAAACGTAGAGCGGCGCACACCTCATTCATTCGTGCGGAACTAAGCTGGGCTACAGTTTCCCCAGTCGCTGTTGCGACACCGTTATTGCATTGTGCAGGTTCACCGTCGTCCTCCTCATTCAGAACGACTTCCGAGGGCACACCGCGAATCGTGAATGTGACGGGCGCAACCGTGACCGTGGATGAATACGCGATGACGCTCTTACGGATCACCGCGAAGAAATCCACAGCCTCGCTGTGACATCTGACCTTGCATCGTACTTTTACTTTGCTTCATCATTGCCTCAGCAAAAGCAGCGTGGTTCCCGAATCGCCGGAGGATAGGACAGGGGCATAACTCCATAATTTAAAATAACTTGCCCATAAGTCCTTTATTCGGCGTACTTTGCCGGGAAATTTCCCCTAACTCGAAGATTCCAGAGAATTTAAGAAATGGGGGGGAGGGGCACGGGAGGTATCGATAAAGTAAACGTCGTCCCGAAGTGGAACCGGTTTGGCTGCGCACAGCCATGGAGGGACTGGAACGTGCTGCGTTCTGGAACGTGACGATGGGATTCGTTGGGCGAATCCCATCCCACGTTTCTATCCGAACCAAACGCCTTCGGACCAGGCTTATCCGAACCAGACTTATTCGAAGCTGACCGCTGGCGAATGCTTTACTCGCCTTCGCAACTCACCTGGTTGTTCCAGTCCACGAACGCGCCCTGAGGATTATCGCGCCAAGCCCAGACGTGCAGCTCGAAAAAATCATTCAGAGCAAAACGGTTCGGCGCCGCGATGAACTGGAAATCCTGGCCGTCGAGTTGAGGAGGTATGCCGTTATTGTTCGCCAGCCACGTGGCCGCATCCACGATGTACTCGACGCCCACCAGCCGGCGCGCATTCCCCACCGGCTCATAGATAAGGGCTTCCGGATGCGTAACGTCGATCAGGCCGTCGGTCACCAGAGCGCCGTTAACGTAGTGAATGCCCATGGCTCCGTGGTCGGGACCGCTGACGCAGCCAAAAGCCGGTCCGTAGCCGGCCGGGCCGGCATTGTTGACGTTGATGAACTGCTTGGTCGCCGCGCGAACATCTTGTACCAGTTGCGCCGGCACAGGAGCCGCCGAGTGCATCGAGTGCTCTGCGGGCTGCTGGGCAAAGACCGGCGAGGCCGTAATAAGACCGCTCAGCAATGCGAGCGGCAGAATCGCTTTCGTGGAAACGTGAATCAGCTTTGTGATGCGTGTCATAGTTCTCCTTTGTCGCTTGTGTGGTCGATTTTTTTCTCGTCCCCGGTCGACTGAGGACACTTGCGCGGCCCTGGCAAAGTCATCTCTTTGCCGAAAATTCGTTTTGTTGACCAAATAAAGTTGACCGAATAAATTCGACGAAATGAATGCGCAGCGCTAAAGCCGTTCCGCGTTCACCGAAACCGGAACTCCGTTGGTCAGGCAATCGAACACCGGAGAATGTCCCGTTCCCAGCTCAACAATTTCCTGCAACTGCTCGTCAGCCACGTCAGCCTTGATCTTGAAGTTGACTCGAACCCCCTGGTATCCGTTACGCACGTTTTTGTCGAGATCGAGAAATCCATGCAGATCGAGATCGCCTTCAAACTGAGATTCAACTTCCTCAATCCGAATTCCACGCGCCGCAGCGTGATAGACCATGGATGTGGTCAGGCAAGAAGCCAGCGCATGCAGCAAATGCTCCACAGGATTCGCCGCAGTGTCCTTGCCGAGAAGAACGGCAGGCTCATCGGCCTCCAACACAAACGGCTTCGCCCGCGATAGCTCCTGATCAGCGCCGTGAAACTTGTTCACCGTCGAGCGGTTCTGGCTGGCTCCGTTCCATTGGTTGTGAATGCGAAACTTGAATTTCGCGATCGCGGGAGTGGCTTTGATGGCATCGATGGTCGCGAATAAATCGGTAACGTTGACACCATTGACTATTTTGGGAAGCTTTTGCGCGGTTGCCATTTGTGTATTCAATTCCTCGCGTAATTTCGAATCATCCGCGTTCGATGATCCAAACTAGGCGCAAAATCAACTTGCAACAAGATGGCACATATGCCATTGTAGGTAGGCGTTTAGGCCAGACACCTTTTTGGGGGACATTCGGGATTCGACGATTGCGAGGCGCAACATGAAGGAGATCACGATCCTGCTTCTCGACCAGATGTTTTCCTCTACGGCGATTGGGCCGATGGAAGTCTTCCGCCATGCAGGATCGCTGTGGAACATTCTTACCGGGTCGACGCTGGCTCCCAGCTTCCATGTGATCACCGCGTCGGCGGACGGACGCCCTGTCAACTGCGACGGAGAGATTCAGATTCGACCGAACGTCGCACTCAAAGATGTGGGCAAAACCGATCTCATCTTCGTGCCGACGACGGGGCTCAGCGTGGACGACGTGGTCGAGCGCAACGCTGCGATTGTGCCGTGGTTGAAGCGCCGCAGCGCGAAGGACGTGTCGATTGCGAGCGTGTGCTCGGGAGTAGGGCTTGTCGCGGCGGCAGGATTGCTTGATGGCAAGCGCGCCACCACTCACTGGGGATTGGCGGAGCGGTTCCGCGAAAAATATCCGAAGGTGAAGTGGATGCCGGAACTGATGGTGACCGAAGACCACGGCTTTTACTGTGGCGGCGGAGTGAACGCGTCACTCGACCTCAGCATTTATCTGGTGGAAAGATTTTGCGGGCACGAGATTGCGGTGCAGACCGCGAAGGCGCTGCTCATCGAAACGCCGCGCGCCTGGCAGTCGGGGTTCGCGATTGTTCCTTTGAAAACCGACCATACGGATGACTCGATTTCCAGCGCGCAGGAGTGGATGCACGGGAATTTCGCCAAGACTTTTTCACTTGAAGAGCCAGCGAGGCGCGTAGGCATGAGCGTACGTAATTTCGTGCGCCGTTTTAAGCAGGCGACGGGAGACAGTCCGTTGATCTACCTGCAGAAATTGCGGGTTGCCGCGGCCAAGCGAATGCTGGAGAGCAATCACCGCTCCATGCAGGAGATCAGTGACGCCGTGGGATATCAGGATGTCGCATTTTTCCGCTCGCTGTTTCAGAGGCATACGGGAGTTGCGCCGAGCGCATATCGGGAAAGGTTCGGGACGTAGTTCGGAGTTTGCGGGCGGTGTGTGAAATTAAATTTAGTGGAATCATAGTTCGGAGGCCTTATGGATAAAGCCGTTACGGATATCAGATCGCTTCAGAAGCCATTGAAGGAGCAGTACCGGCGCGATCCGGCCAGCTCTCGGATTACTCTCACGGCAAAGGGCAGCGAGACGGCCACGCCGCTTTCCTGCTCCGTCGATATCGGCCGCGCCATTTATCAGGCCGAGGCGCACAAAGGCGTAGGCGGGGCCGGCACCGCGGCATGCTCCGGCGATCTTCTACTAGGAGCACTGGCGGCTTGCGCGCAGCTTACCTGCCAACTGGTGGCTACGGCGATGGGAATTCAGACACGCCAGATTGAAGTGACGGTCGACGGAGATATGGACTTGTCGGGAACGTTGGGGATTTCCAAGGAAGTGCCGGTGGGTTTTGACGCCATTCGCGTGCGATTTAATGTTGACGCGCCTGAGGCGACGCCGGAACAACTGCGCTTACTCGGGGAAAAGACGGAGCAATACTGCGTGGTCTTGCAGACGTTGTTGCGCCCGCCGAAGATTCAAGCGCAGTGGAACGGCGCACGCTGACATGCATGTGCGTTCGCTACCCCGCCCTTGCGGACGGCGACCTCTAAGAGCGCGCGAAAATTGTCGCGCTGCGTAAAACGGCAAAACAGGTATAATCGTTATCGAGCTTACTCTCGAAGACACATCGCAAACCTAAATCTGCGCCTTCGCGATTGAGACGACCTGTTTCATCGGGCGCATAACCGCGTCAATCAGGAGGAATGCGATGTCATCGATCAATGGCGACAAGTCGCGCTTCAACCGCGTGCGCAAGCAACGAATTTTTCAGCGCCAGCGAAATCGAATTTTGGTGCATGGACTCATAACCGCCGGCGGCCAAACCCCGCATGCGGCAGCTAAAGCTCCACTCTCCACACCGCCCGCGAGCAAAACGGATATTCAGCCTTAGCCGCGATTCGGCGCTTGCATGCGCCATGGCTGTTCCAGCGAACCATAACCAGCGAGGAAAGTTTATGAAGAAGCTATTTGTTGGCAACATCCCGCACAGCACCACAGAAGCGGAACTGCGAAATTTGTTTGAGCCCCACGGGGCCATTGCACAGGTCAGCATTGTGACCGAGCGCGAAACGGGACGCTCCCGCGGATTTGCCTTCGTGGAAATGAACGATGCCGCCGAAGCCGAAAAGGCGATTGCAGCCTTGAACGGCAAAGAGCTTGGTGGACGCGCATTGAACATCAATGAGGCACGGCCGAAGACCGAAGGCGGTGGCGGCGGATTTCGTGGCGCTCGTCCGGGCGGTGGTGGTCGTCCGGGTGGTGGAGGACGTCCCGGAGGCGGTGGTGGCCGTTCGGGTGGAGGTGGCGGACGGTCCAGCGGTGGCGGTGGTGGACGCGACGACTATCAAGGCCACGCACGCCAGCCGCGCGAACCGCGCTGGTAAGTCAGCAACTCTGCATTGCGAGCGAGCCGTGCGGTTGCCGAGGTTCGCGGGTGAAGTCTGCGTTGCCAAATTTATTTTTGAGGAGGTGTGCCCATGGCAGGACGCACAAGTTTTAACAAGAGACAAAAGGAGCGCTCGCGTCAGGATAAGCAGCGCGAGAAGACGGAGAAAAAAGTACAACGACGGCTGGAGAAGCCGACCGATCCTAAGGATTTGGATTCTCTGGTCGACTTCTCCGCCTTCCAAAGCCAGATGGCGTTGCCGGGAGAAACCAGCGGCGACGAATAGGTACGCTTAACACGCAATTTTAGACACGCACGGTTGTTGCGAGGGCGGCGGGCTAACTGCCGCTCTCTTCATTTGATTCGAAATCCTGATTCGAATCTTTTCGATCTGCCGAGTTGCAAGTTTGCGCTGGCTTGATATTCATGGCGCGTTGAGAACACCACCGTAATCCGTGCGCCGCCGCACCGTTAAAGTTTGGGTCTCGTTCTGCCGATCTTTCTCTTCTGTAGTTTCAGGAGAAAGGTCTTCCGTGATCTCCATCAAGAAATATCTGGACATATCCAGCGGCCAAGTCGAACAGACTGCTTCGGAACCCAGCCCGCTGGTCACTGCCCTCATGCAAGCTTACCGTTCGACCATCGCATCGGTGGGAGAAAATGGCGCTCGCGCGATCCCTGCGGTTGCCTCGGATTTGCTGACAGCCTTGGCCAGGTTGCAGAGCGGCCTGGAAGAGGTTCCATCTTTTTCTTTGGTGCAAGAGACGGAAAAGAGTGTGGCCGAGCAGTTGGACGTGTGGGGAATGCGCGCCGCCGAATACTGCAAGTCGAAAACCGGCGAGGTGAAGGAATTGCTGATTGCGCTGGCCCGCACTGCGGAATCGATGGGCCAGCGTGACTTGCGATATTCCGGCCAAATGCTGGAGCTTACCCGTCAGTTGGAAGCCATCGCCGACCTGGAAGATCTGGGTCAGGTTCGCGCCTCGCTGGTGCGCAAAGCCACGGAACTTAAAGGCTGCGTCGACCAGATGGCGGAGGAAAACCGGCGAGCAATTACCGCGCTGAAGGCCGAGGTCTCGACCTATGAAACACGGCTGCGCGAAGCCGAGACGGTTGCCTCCAAGGACAGTCTCACCGGACTTTTCAACCGGCGCAGCATGGAACAACGAATCGAGTTGGCGATTACCGAACAGCGGCCGTTCTGCGTCGTGGTGCTTGATCTCGATGGATTCAAGCAGGTGAATGACACGCACGGCCACACGGTCGGAGATGCTTTGCTGGTGCAATTCTCCGAGGAGGTGCGCACTAATATCCGCTCAACTGACATTGCGGGACGCTGGGGTGGAGACGAGTTCGTGTTGCTGCTCACTTGCGACCGGACATCCGCGCGAGCGCAAATTGAGAGAATTGAGAAGTGGGTTTTTGGCGAGTACACGCTACCGGCTACGGGCCGAAAGGAGCCGCTGAAGCTTCAAGTGCGTGCCTCGGTTGGAGTCGCGGAATGGAATCGCGGCGAGACGCTGGCCAAGTTGATCGAGCGTGCAGACCACGTCATGTATCGCGAGAAGAAATTGGCGCGCAAGCAGCATGAGTGAACTGCCTGCGCGAATTTCCTCAAACGCCGGCAGCGACGGCAAACTGCTTATCCGCATCCGAGGTATCCAGCGTTCGCTGGAGATAATTCTCGAACTCAGCAAGCTTGGGCGCGATTGGAGTTTCGGCTTCGAACACTCCGTTCAACGCATCGGTGGTCTTCAGGCCATTGCCAGTGATGCACAGCACAGTCGTTTCTTCCGGGAGGATTCGATCCTGGCGATAGAGCTTGCCGGCTACGCCAACCGTCACGCCGCCTGCGGTTTCCGTGAAAACGCCTTCGGTTTCGGCAAGCAATCGAATCGAATCGACGACTTCGGGATCGCTCACGTCTTCGCTCCAGCCACCGCTTTGCTTGATGGTCTTAATCGCGTAGAGGCCGTCGGCGGGATTTCCGATAGCAAGTGAACGGGCAATCGTCGCCGGTTTTTGCGGCTCGATTTCGGAGCTTGCGGTCTTTACTGCGGTCGAGATCGGCGAACATCCTGTGGCTTGCGCGCCAAAGAACTTCACTTCCTTCGCTTCCACCAATCCTACTTTCACGAGTTCGTCGAATGCCTTTTTGATTTTGATGATCAACGATCCGCCAGCCATGGGGCAGACTACGTTATCAGGCAGCCGCCAGCCCAGTTGCTCGGCAATTTCAAAGCCCACGGTCTTCGATCCCTCGGAGTAATAAGGACGCAGGTTCACGTTGACGAAGCCCCAAGGATGCTCTTCGGCAATTTGCGAACACAAACGGTTGACCTGATCGTAGCTGCCGTTGACGCGAACGACTGTGGCGCCGAAAACATTGGTGCCGAGAATTTTCGCGGGTTCCAGATCGGCAGGGATGAAGACCCAGGCCTTCAATCCCAGGCGCGCAGCGTGAGCGGCGACCGCGTTAGCGAGATTGCCCGTGGAAGAGCACGAGACGGTATCGAAGCCGAACTCGCATGCCTGGGCCAGCGCGACGGCTACGACGCGATCCTTGAAGCTCAGCGTGGGCAGGCAGACGGCGTCATTCTTGATGTAGACATTCTTCGCGGCAAACTTTCCGCCCAGCTTCGCTCCCAGGCGCGGAGCCTGCAACAACGGGGTAAAGCCCACGGGCAGGCGCGGCTCGAATCTCGCGGGCAGCGGCAGCAGTTCGGAGTAACGCCACATGTTCGGCGGCCGCTGTGCGATTTCTTTGAGGCTTATGGACGCGCGCGCCGCGTCATAGTCGTAGGCGACTTCCAGAGGAGAGAAACAATCGTGGCAGATCGAGCGAGGCTGATTGCCCCAGCTTCGACCGCATTCCCGGCACCGCAGTTCGTAAGCCATGTTGCCACTCGCTTTCTTTTCAGTCGCGATCTTGATCCAAGTTCGATCTCATCGAACTTTTGATCGCGAGTTGTGCGAGTAGCCGAGGACGAGCCAGCAAAAAGCGCCCTAAAAGCAAAAGGCCTCAATTTCCGGGAAATGGAAATGAGGCTCGGAACGCAAATAAAAAAGCTCGCATGCCGAATCTCATGTGTCCCGTTTCCAGGAGAGAGTTAGCACCAGCGGTCAGGATATATGATCCGGATCCGGTTGCTGTGGCGTCAAAGGGCTCGTCCCTCAGCCACTCTTCATGAAATCCCAAGTCCGCTCCGAAAAGCGAACTCGTTCTATTGATGCTACAAAATTGAGGTACGCGCGTCAAGGGGTAATCCGTTACGCGATTGCCGTGGCGTTTGGTAAGATTCGCCGGGCGACGAGGAAATTGCGCTTGAGACAAATGAACTCTTTCATCCCACGAGTGGTTGAATTGATTTTCCTGATGGCGACCGCAACCGTTCCGTTCGGAGTTGCTCAACAAAACTGGCCTTCCTACGGCGGCTCTCCTGAGAACAATCATTACTCTTCGCTTGCGCAAATCAATCGCACCAACGTGCGGAAGCTCGCCGTCGCCTGGAAGTTTGATACGCAGGAAGTGGGCGGGTTGCAAACGACTCCTATCGTCGTCGATGGCGTGCTCTATGGCATTACTCCCACGGAGAAGATATTCGCACTCGATGCGGCGACTGGGAAACTTTTGTGGAGGTTCGACTCCGGAATTCTCGGCACGCAGCCGGACCGAGGGCTGGCGTACTGGCCAGGTGACGGAGATTCCGGCGTCAACAAAGAGGTCAAGAAAAAAGACGGGCGCATCCTGGTCGGCGTGATGAACTTTCTTTACGCCCTGGATGCCGCGACGGGCAAGCCGATTCCGAGTTTCGGCGATCAGGGGCGAATCGACCTGCGCGACAATCTAGGACGCGAGCCGGCGTCCGCGCAATCTGTTTATCTCACCAGCCCCGGCGCGATTTACAAAGATCTGGTTATAGTCGGAGGGCGCAATCCCGAAACGCTGCCCGCGCCTCCGGGCGACGTTCGCGCCTTCGACGTGCGCACGGGGAAGATGCGCTGGGCATTTCATACCATCCCGCATCCCGGCGAATTTGGGTACGACACATGGCCCAAGGATGCATGGAAGACCAGCGGCGCGGCTAACAACTGGGCGGGATTCGCGCTGGATGCCAAGCGAGGCATCGTCTATGTTCCCACCGGATCTGCCGCATTTGATTTCTACGGCGGCGATCGCATCGGCGACGATCTGTTCGCCAATTGCCTGCTTGCTCTGAATGCTGAGACCGGTGAAAGAATCTGGCATTTTCAAGGAGTGCGCCACGATATCTGGGATCGCGACTTTCCCGCATCACCGGCACTGCTGACTTTGAATCGCGACGGACACAGTGTGGATGCGGTTGCGCAAACTACGAAGCAGGGATTCGTGTATCTTTTCAATCGCGCGAATGGCAATCCGCTGTTTCCGATCGAGGAACGGAAATATCCGGCAAGCACCGTGCCGGGCGAGAAAGCCGCTTCTGAGCAGCCGCTTCCGATGAAGCCCGCGCCTTTCGCCCGTCAGTTGCTCACGGAAGTCATGCTGACCACGCGCACGCCCGAAGCTCATCAGTGGGCGCTGGAACAATTCAGAACGTTCCGCAGCGAAGGCCAGTTCGTCCCTTTAAGCATTGGCAAGGACACCGTCATCTTTCCCGGCTTCGACGGTGGAGCAGAGTGGGGTGGTCCAGCAGTCGATTCGGAAACCGGGGTCATCTACGTCAATGCGAACGACATCGCGTGGACTGGAACGCTCGCCGAGAATGCCGGCGACAACAGCGCCAAAGCGATCTACATGAGCCAGTGCAGCGTCTGCCACGGCGAAAGAATGACGGGCTCGCCGCCCGCGTTCCCGTCTCTTGTCGGCGTGGAAACCCGGCTGACTCGCGCGCAGATTACAGCGACCATTAGGAATGGAAAGGGGAGAATGCCCGGATTTCCAAACTTGGCCGACGATCAGACCTCCGTCTTGGTCGGCTATCTGACGAGCGGGGAGAATAAGGAACTTGGTGGTTCGGCTCAAATTTCAGGCAATGCGCCGTACCGTTTTACGGGCTACAAAAGATTTCTGGATTCTGGAGGATACCCGGCGGTGGCGCCGCCGTGGGGCACCTTAAATGCAATCAATCTCAACACCGGCGAATATCTGTGGAAGATTCCGCTGGGCGAGTATCCAGAACTCACGGCTCAAGGACAAAAGAAGACAGGCACTGAAAACTATGGTGGGCCGATCGTCACCGCTGGCGGGCTTGTGTTCATCGGGGCAACGAACTTCGACAAGAAATTCCGCGCCTTCGACAAAACTACGGGGGAGTTGCTGTGGGAGACCTCGCTGCCCTTCGCGGGAAATGCGACTCCCGCCACATACGAGGTGGATGGCCGTCAGTTTGTCGCAATCGCGGCTGGCGGGGGCAAAGATCCAAAGTCCGGATCGGGCGGCGTATATGTCGCCTTCACACTCCCGCAAGATCCGTCAACGAAACAAGCAAATCCGAAATAGAAGAATCGCCTTCTGGTTCTTTGCTGTACAAAGTACTTGACCACACTGCTTCGCGTCCCATAGTCTTTTTAGTGAATGCAGGAACACCAGACCCACCGGCAAAGATTTCGGCGAAGACCCGTGCGCCCGATTCCCTCGCGCGCCGCGGAAGACTTGCGTTACATCCGCGACACCATGGAACGGTCTGCGTCGTTCACCGCCGTTTCCGGGTGGGGCCAGGTTTTGCTTGGCGTAACAGCCCTGGCCGCCGCAGTTGTCGCGGGGGGGCAGCCCGCCGGTTTTACCTGGCTGCGGGTGTGGCTGGCCGAGGCCTTGGTGGCTGTGGCGATTGCTTTGTTGTCGGTTGTGTGGAAAGCGAATCGGCGTGGTCTGCCGATTTTTTCCGGTCCGGGCAGAAAAGTCGCGTTAGGGCTCTTGCCGCCATTGCTGGCGGGCGCGTTTTTAACCTTTTTGTTATATCGGATGGGCGCGCAATCGGCGTTGCCGGCAACGTGGCTACTGCTCTATGGAGCGGGAATCGCCACCGGTGGCGCGTTTTCCGTGGCTATCGTTCCAGTGATGGGCATGTGCTTTATGACTCTGGGAGGGCTCGCCGTGGTCGGCCCCGCGGCGTGGGGAAACTGGCTGCTGGCGGCGGGATTCGGCGGATTGCATATTGTGTTTGGAATCATGATCGCGAGGAGACATGGTGGGTAGGGCTTTGGTCCGGAAGAAGGCGGGCAAGGTTGAAACTGCCAACCGCCGCGAACGGCGCGGGGCCGAACGGGTCATGGAATTGCCGGAACTCGACCGCTTGATTCATGAGCGCATCCGCCTGGGCATTGTGAGCGCACTGGCCACTAACGAATCGCTGAGCTTCAACGACTTGAAGCGGATCCTTAAGACCACCGATGGAAATCTCAGTGTGCACGCGCGCAAGCTGGAAGAGGCGCAGTACATCGCGTGCACGAAGTTTTTTGAGGGCCGCGTCCCTCGCACCGAATACCGCTTGACTACTTCCGGGCGCCGGGCGCTCGCGCAGTATCTGGATCAAATGGAAGAATGGATTCGAGTGACCCGCGAAGAGTAAGGCTGCCCCCAAGCCGCTAATACAAATCCGCTATAGGCTGTGCGTGGCGCAGCGGTGTATCGTTCCTGCTGCAACAATTGCAGAGCATTCTGCGGGAGGAACGCACAACCATGACATGGATCAAAACCATTCCTCTGACGGAAGCCGATGAAAAGCTTCGCCAAGCCATCGAAGGCGAGAAAAGTTTTTACCCCAGAGAGTACGCCGACCCGGTGCATCCGGACGCATCTGGAGCTTCGTCGATTGTCGGCTCACACACGCTGATTCCGCAGGCGCTGTATCACGCGTTCAGCACTTTTGGCGCGCTGATGGCGCCCGATCTTCCGCTCCAGCGGCGCCAGCATGAAATGATCGCGACCGTCGTCTCGGTCACCAATAGCTGCCAGTATTGAATCGAATCCCACGCAGAGTTTCTGCGTCGCGTGACCCTGGACAAAGGCCTTGTAGAAGCACTGGAAAAAGACTACACCACCGCACCCATCACGCCGCAAGAACGTGTGATGCTGGATTACGTGGTCAAGCTCACACGCGACGCCACCAAGGTTTGGAAAGACGATATCGAAGGCTTGCGCGCCGCGGGATTCGACGACCGCGGGATTCTTCAGATCACGCTGATCGCGTCGTGGTTCAACTACATCAATCGTGTGGCCGATGCGCTGGGAGTGGGCAGGGAGTAGCTCTTCGTTAGCCTGGGATTCCGGCTCGGATTTCCTCTTACCTTGTTTCTGCAACTAAACTTGGCATAGGTAAGGCCAAGGCTCGTTTCCTGGCCTGTCTCCTCATGTCCGAATCTTTATCTACATCTCTAGCCGAATTTTTACTGCCGCACTTTGAAGCGCACTTGCGGGAGCGCGCGTACGGGCAGCGGCGCGGCTATCGCATGGAATGGTTCACATACGGACAGGTGAGGGATTTGTGTTTTCGTTTTGTCCGCGAACTGGAGGCGCGGCAAATCCGCAAGGGTGACCGCGTGATGCTGTGGGGGGAGAATTGTGCGGAGTGGGTTGCCGCTTTTTGGGGATGCGTGATTGCCGGTGTGGTTGTGGTGCCTATGGATGATGGCGCGGCGGCGGATTTCGCCGGGCGCGTACTCCTTCAGGTGGGGGCAAGGCTTGTGGTCTGCTCGCGCGGACATATGCCGGAGATCGCAAAGACTTCGCCGTTCCTGATTCTCGAAGAATTGGCGGTGACTTTGAGTTCGCTCTCCGACGATGCAGTACCGGTCAGCTACGTGGGCCGCCATGACTTCTTGCAGATCGTTTTCACTTCGGGCACTACTGCGGAACCGAAGGGCGTGGTTATCACGCACGGGAATGTGCTGACGAATGTAGCTCCGCTGGCGCAACAGATTCGCGGCTATTTGAAGTATGAGCGCCTCGTGCATCCAGTGCGCTTTCTGAATCTTCTGCCTCTGAGCCACGTCTTCGGGCAATTTCTGGGAATGTTCCTGCCCCCGCTGATGGGCGCTACGGTCATCTTTCAGGATGAATTCAAGCCTGCGGAGATTGTGAGCACGGCTCGCCGGGAAAAAGTGTCGGTGGTGGTGAGCGTGCCGCGATTGCTGCAATCGCTGAGGCAGAAGCTGGAGCGTGATTTCGAAGATCGGGGCGAACTGGAGATGTTCCGGCGGCGTTTTTCGGCGGCGCAAAGGAAACACTTTTTCTGGCGATGGTGGATTTTTCGCGATATTCATCGTCAGTTCGGATGGAAATTCTGGGCGTTCATTTCGGGAGGTGCGGCTCTCGATAGCGAGGCGGAGGAATTTTGGGGGCGTCTGGGTTATGCGGTCATTCAAGGATACGGGCTCACGGAGACGACGTCGCTCATCAGCGTGAATCATCCGTTTCGCTTGGGAAAAGGATCGATCGGGAAAGTGCTGCCGGGGCGCGAGGTGAAACTTGCTGCGGACGGCGAAATCCTGGTGCGGGGAGGCGGCGTGGCTTCTGCGTATTGGCAAGCGGAGGCGAGCAGGAACGGCGACTACAAGCTTGCTGACGCGGTTGCGGACGGCGACGGATGGTATCGCACCGGAGATCTGGGCGCGCTGGATGAGGCGGGAAATCTTTATTTCAAGGGGCGTAAGAAGGATGTGATCGTGACCCCCGCGGGGCTGAATATTTATCCAGACGATCTGGAAGTTACGCTGCGGCGCCAGCCGGAGGTTCGGGATTGCGTAGTGGTGGGGATAGAACGCGGCGGCAATGCGGAGCCCTGCGCAGTGGTGATTTTGCGCGACGGCAGCCTTGAGGCTGTGGTGCGACGCGCCAACGAATCATTGGCCGAGTATCAGCAGATACGGCACTGGGCGCAGTGGCCGGACGATGATTTCCCGCGCACCAGTACGCAAAAGCCACGCAAGCAACTCATACTGCAATTCGCGCAGAAACAAATTTTCGGTTCGTCGTCAACATCTCAGCCCGAAGCAAAAAGCGCTCTTGCTGAATTAGTCGCAAGCGTCACGGGTCACCCTATGAGAGCAATGGCCAAGGAATCCAATCTGGAAACCGATCTGGGATTGAGTTCTCTCGATCGCGTGGAGTTGTTGAGCGTAATCGAAGAGCGCTATCAGGTTGATCTTGG
>Ga0209010_1000391_pt1 | contig 14393 bp, 9 predicted proteins | sample BlaSpr_A8_OM1_O3_FD_187985 | JGI IMG/M metagenome (GOLD analysis project Ga0209010, IMG submission 187985) | Forest soil microbial communities from Thunder Bay, Ontario, Canada - Black Spruce, Ontario site 2_A8_OM1_O3 (SPAdes) (version 2) | ecosystem: Environmental > Terrestrial > Soil > Boreal... | reverse complement strand
AGTCGGCCAATTCGCTCAGACGAATACCTGCGGAAAATCCTTGGCAGCGGGGAAGACCTGCACCGTCAGCGTTACGTTTTCTCCCACGACCACCGGCACGGTCGAAGGCGGTCTGAACATTCTCAGCAGCGATCCCGCCAGCCCACAGACCCTTGACTTGAAGGGAACGTCGACCGCGGTCAGTCTTTCGGAGACATCTTTGACCTTCCCTACGCAAAAGGTCGGCACCACCAGCGCGCCGCTGAAATTTACTCTCACCAATACCAGCAGTATTCCGCTGAACATCGGCGCTGTAGCTACGACAGGCGATTTCGCGCAAACCAATACTTGCGTCAGTCCTGTGGCGGCTGGCGCCAACTGCGTGGTGACGATTACTTTCACGCCCACAGCTACAGGTGCGCGCACCGGAACCTTCAGCATCGCCGACAGCGACTTCCAAAGTCCGCAAAACGTGACCCTGACTGGCACAGGAGACTGAGTCGGCTTCAGGCTCTCGCCAGGCTTCCGGAACTTATACCTGAAGCCCGAAGCCGAGAGCCCGAAGCCCGTCATTTGACCTCCATCCCATCGCCGCAATAAGATTTCGCTTCGTCCCAGGAGCCTCCATGCGCAAGGTGTTCCCGCTCACCCTCGTTCTGATTTTTTCCTTTGTGTTCCAACTCAATGCCCTAGCCGAAGTCGATCCGCCATTGCTCTTGCGCTATCCCACACTCAGCAAAACGCAGATCGTCTTCAACTACGGCGGCGATCTCTGGATCGTAAGCCGCGATGGCGGCGATGCACGCCGCCTGACCTCCGGCATCGGCACCGAAACCAATCCCTTCTTTTCTCCCGACGGAACCCAGGTCGCATTCAGCGGCGAATATGACGGCAACGTTGATGTCTATGTCGTCTCCGCCGCCGGCGGCGAGCCCCGGCGCCTCACCTACCATCCCGCCGACGAATATGTTCTCGGCTGGACTCCCGACGGCAAGAATATTCTGTTCATGTCCTGGGGAAACAGCTTCCGGCATTTTGAATTTCAGCTCTACACGGTGCCCGTCGAAGGCGGATTCCCGACGCAGCTACCCATCGCGATTGGCGCCGAAGCCGCATATTCACCCGATGGATCGCATCTCGCCTACGTTCCCCATATTCAGTGGGAAGCCGCATGGAAGCGCTACCACGGCGGCCAGACCACTCCCATTTGGATCGCCGATCTGAAAGATTCCAGCGTCGTCAAAGTCCCCCGCGAAAACTCTAACGATCACTACCCCATGTGGGCCGGTGACACGGTTTATTTCCTCTCCGATCGTAACGGCCCGGTCAGCCTCTTTGCCTACGACACAAAATCCAAGCAGGTTTCCGAAGCTCTGCACAGCGATGGCCTCGATTTCAAAACCGCCTCCGCCGGCCCTGACGCCATCGTCATCGAACAGTTCGCCGCGATCAAGCTCTACGATCTGAAAACGCATCAGGCGAAAAACATTTCCATCCACGTCGCCGGAGACATTGACGCCGTGCGCCCGCACTTCGCCAAGGTCGATCCCAAACGTATTCAGAATTTCAATCTCTCGCCCACTGGTGCCCGTGCCGTGTTTGAAGCCTGGGGGGAAATCTTCACCGTGCCCACCGACAAGGGAGATATACGCGATATCACTCGCTCCCCCGCCGTCGCCGATCGCGATCCCGCATGGGCGCCTGACGGCAAGTCGATCGCGTACTTCTCCGACGAGTCCGGAGAATACGGACTCGCCATTCGCGATCAAAATGGTTTGGGCGAAGTGCGCCACATCAACCTCGGCAACCCGCCGTCATTTTTTTACGGGCCAACGTGGTCGCCCGATAGCAAGAAAATCGCCTATACCGATAAGCGCCTGCAACTCTGGTATGTCGATCTCGATAAGTCCACGCCGAAGCTCGTCGACTCCGATTATTTTGGCGGCTTCGGTCCCACGCAGCTCAACCAGACCTGGGCGCCCGATAGCAAGTGGATCGCCTACACCAAGCAACTTCCCAGCGGCCTGCATGCGCTCTTCGTTTATTCGATTGAGACAAGCAAGTCCTCGCAGATCACCGACGGCATGAGCGACGTGCTCTTTCCCAGCTTCGATAAGAACGGAAAATATCTTTACTTCACTGCCTCGACCAACACAGGACTCTCGACCGCCGGCCTCGACATGTCGAGCGACGAACACCCCATTTCGCGCAGTGCTTACGTCGCAGTTTTAAGCAAGGATGAGAAATCGCCTCTGGCCCCCGAAAGCGACGAAGAAAAGCCCAAGGATGAAAAGAAAGCGGACGACAAAGATAAAGACAAAACAAAAGAAAACGAGAAGCCCGCAGCGAAAGAAAAATCCAAGGACGCAAAATCCGCGAAAGCAACGGACAGCGACAAAGACAAACCGAAGGACGACGATAGTAAAGACAAGGACAAAGATAAAGACAAGAAAGACGAGCCGGTTGTCGTGAAGATCGATCTTGACGGCATCGATCAGCGCATCCTCGCGCTGCCCATCGCCAGCAAAAACTACGTCAACATGCTTTCCGGCAAATCCGGATTTTTATTTCTCTCCGAGGGTCCAATGGCCATCACCGGCGACGGAGGTGATGTCAGCGTGACCATCCAGAAATTCGATCTCAGCAAGCGCAAGGTCGATAAGTTTCTTGAAGACATCAACGACTACACAATTTCTTTCGACGGCGAAAAAATCCTTTACCGCAAGGGCGATCAATGGAGCACCGCTTCCGCCGACGAAGGTCCGGGCAGCAGCGGTCCGCCCAAGCCCGGCTTCGGCCCGCTCAAACTCGATGGCTGGCAGGTCTACGTCGAGCCCCGCCCCATGTGGAAGCAGATCTATAACGAGACGTGGCGTATCGAAAGAGACTTCTTCTACGATCCCCACTATCACGGCCTCGACCTCGAGAAAGCGAAGAAGAAATACGAACCGTATCTTGCCGGCATCGCCTCGCGCGAAGAACTCACTTATTTATTCGAAGAATGTTTGGGTGAATTGACGGTCGGCCACATGTTCGTCGGCGGCGGCGAAGCGCCCGAACCGAAAAAAGTCAAAGGCGGATTGCTCGGCGCAGATTACAGCCTGGAGAATGGCCGCTACCGCATCGCGAAAGTTTACGACGGCGAAAACTGGAATCCCGGGCTGCAAGCCCCGCTCACCCAGCCCGGCGTCAACATCAAAGCCGGCGACTACATCATCGCCGTCAACGGCCGCCCCCTGCACTCCTCCGACACCATCTACAGTTTCTTCGAAGAAACCGCCGGGCAACAGGTTGTCCTGAGAGTCGGCCCAAGTCCCGACGGCAAAGATTCCCGCGAAGTCACGGTCGTTCCCGTCGAGAGCGAAGAAAATCTCCGCCATCTCGCATGGATCGAAAACAATCGCCGCAAAGTCGATCAAGCTACCGGTGGCCGCATCGCCTACGTTTACGTTCCAAATACCGGTGGCGCAGGCTACACCAGCTTCAACCGGTATTTCTTTTCGCAAGTCGGCAAAGAAGGCGCAATCATCGACGAGCGCTTCAATGAAGGCGGCCAGCTCGCCGACTACATCATCGATTATTTGAAGCGTCCGCTGATGAGCAAGGTCGTCACCCGCGAAGGCCACGACTGGTCCAGCCCATCCGAAGCCATCTACGGCCCCAAGGTGATGATGATTAACGAAATGTCAGGATCCGGCGGCGACGCCTTGCCGTGGTATTTCCGCAAAGCCGGCATCGGCCCGCTCATCGGCAAGCGCACCTGGGGAGGCCTGGTCGGCATCGGCGGTTATCCCGAGTTGCTCGATGGCGGCCACGTCACCGCGCCGCGCGCCGCGATCTACGGCCTGAACGGCGAGTGGGAAGTCGAAAACCATGGCGTCGCTCCGGATTTCGATGTGGATCTCGATCCCGCCGCATGGCGTCAGGGCCACGACGCGCAACTCGACAAAGCGATCGAGGTCGTAATGCAGGAATTAAAAGACCATCCGCAGCCGCAACAAAAGCGCCCTGCATATCCGAACTATCACGAGCACGACGATCTAGGGGCGAAGTAGAAAGTCGGGAAAGTGAAGGGGTTGATCATGTGGGGGCGGCCGCCTCGGCCGTCCGCTGCCCGCGAAGCGCGGCAGTTGTGGTTCTATTCCCCTGCGCCCATCATCACAATTGGCATGGTCGGCGTCAAAGCGCCACCCTCGTTCTCGACGGTAATCGCAAACGCCTTGGCCTCAGTTCCCTCCGGCAGCGGAGGATTGGTGACGGTCACGCTCCCGTTGGCATCAGGTTTGAATAGTCCAGCGGGAATCGGGTTGCCCTTCACCGGAATCAGCCACAATTCGTAAACTTTCTGTGCGGGCAGAGCCGGCATATTCGACGCCAGAAAAACCAGGCTCTTGCGGCTCTTCAAATAAAACGCTTTGCCCTGCGGTTGCGGAGGAGTCTTGCCCGCCACGAGCGTAAAGTGCTGCCCTTCAGGATTCGTAATCGTTTCGACAAATTTTTCTGCGGCGTCCAATTCCAAAGTTTGCTGCCCAACCTGCCCGCGCAAGTTGAATGCCTGCCGCTTCAACTCGGCATTCTCTCGCCACAGCGAAGTCGCAAACACCAACACGGCCACCGCCGCCGCCCACCCCAGAACGCCCCACCATGACACTCCGGTGCGCGACGAAGAACTGGCTGCCCCATTCTTGCGCGCACTTTGCGCAAGGGTGGGTGTCACGGTCCTCGGCTCCCGTGCCACCGCGTCCATCAATCTCTGTCGCGCCCGTGCCGGAGGCTTCGGCCCCGCCGCCGAAAGCGCCAGCAGCGCGCCATCACCGCGCAGTTGTTCCAGCTCCCGCCGGCAAGCCGCGCACCCGGCCAGATGCTGCTCCAGCGCTGTGCGCTCGTCTCCCTCCAGCGCAGCCAGTGCGTAAAGCGCGAGGTCCTCAGCGAATTGTTCGTGCCCACTCATCAATATGTACGACCAAATATCCGTCGGGTGCCCCACCCTTCCCGCGTTTTTGGCGGGAGCGTCGGGATTTTGACTCACCCTAACCCTGAAACGCCTTCCTCAACACCATTAACCCCGACCGAATCCTCGTCTTAATCGTTCCCAGCGGCTCGCCCGTTTTTGTAGCAATTTCCGTATGACTCAGGCCTTCGAAGTAAGCCATCTGCAACGCATCCCGCTGCGGCACAGGCATCGTGCCGAGCACGTTGCGAACCTTCTCCGCCGCGCGCGCCCGATCCGCCTCCCCCGCAAGATCGGGAGCCACCGAGACCACGCAATCTTCAATATCGGTTTCCGGACGCCGCTTTCGGAGAGAATCGATCGCGCGATTGCGCGTAATCACAGCCAGCCACGCACCCAAACTTCCACGCGCGGCGTCGAACGCTCCGGGATTCCGCCACAGTTGTAGAAACACTTCCTGCAACACGTCTTCCGCCGCCGCCGCTTCACCTAACACGCGCAACGCAACCGCATACACTACGGACGAGTAACGGTCATAGAGCACCGCCATCGCGCCCTGATCGCCCGACTTCAAGGCCATCACGGTAGCCAGGTCGGGCGAAATCGCTTGTCCTTCGGAACTCGACAATCGCTGACTTCTTCCTGTTAAAGGTACGTTACACAACTGCCGCCGGATTGCAGCCCTTTCGTTCCAGCCTGCGAACCCGACCGCCAAGGTTACTACAAGTTACGAATGGGTGCGCATTCAGCATTCAGCCCTTGAGGTTATTCACAGCTCACAGCCTTCCCTCAGTGGCGCATATTGATCGACAACTGCCGCCCCGGCAAACTCATATGCCGCAAGAGCGTAAGGAAGGAATCGTAAGGGCTAAGTGCTGATTGCTCGCCGCTCAAAGCTCACTGCTCGCAGATCACTCACTGACTCAGCTTGATCGCCAACTGCCGCTCCGGCGGCGTCATCTCGCTCCACAGTTTTTTCAAGTCGGCTTGCAGAGAATCGTTCTCCGGCTCCCTGCGCAACGCAACCGCGAACCAGCGATAAGCTGTGGGCAGATCGCGCGGCGTACACAGCCCCGCCGAATACAGTGCGCCGAGGGAAATCATGGCCTTCGCATTGGATTGGTTCGCCGCCTGCCGCACCATCTTCACTCCGCGGTCGCAATCCTGCGCCACGCCGCGCCCGTAAATATATTTCTCGCCCTCGGCCACCACATCGAGTGGCTTCGCCGCGTGCGGCTTGGCCAGCGGCGCAGGCTTAGCCGCCGCAGGGGCCGATTCTGCGTCATCAGAATTCTCCGCGTCATCATCGGCATCAGCCGCGGCTTTACTCCCAGACCTTTTTTTCGGATCCACTGCGGACGTAGCATTCCCGGCATCCGTCGCATCGTTCGCGCCCGCAGCCGGGGGATTTGCAGCCGTGCTTTTATCCCCAGGGCCGTTCGCCGCATCCGGAGGCGTTTTCGCGCTGGAGTTGGAATCGACCGGAATCACCGCGTCATTGTTCGGACTACTTCCACTCGTCGGAGTCCCAGCCGTCGAGCCGCCTGCCGTCGGCGCTTGCGTCCCGGGCTGTGTCGCACTGGAAGAGCCGTTTGTAGCTGATGTCGTTGGACCGTTCGCCGCCGTCGCCGGAGGATTTGCCGCAGCGGAGTTATCGCTACCAGCACTCCCCGCCGGCTGCGAACTCGTCTCGCTGCTAGCTCCGCCCAAAGTCTTCTTCATCCCGGCCGTCAGCCAGTCCAGCCCTTCATTCCGCCAGCGCAAATATCCCAGGCCCAACGCCAACAGCAAGGCGATCACGATTAAAACGAATTTGCCCACTCCACCCTTCGGTTCTTCTTCGTCTTCGAGCAGATAGTCGAGACTGCGCGGTGCATTATCGGACTGCGATCCGCGCCCTGAAGCCCTACCAGGCCCCGGCTGATTCAATCCCAAAAACGATGGCCCGGAAATAACCGGCTGCGAATCCGGCTCAATCTCTCGCGGCCGCACCGGCTCCTGCGGACGCTGCGGGGGCGGCGGCGTTGCAGCAGGCTTGGCACTCACAGCCGCAGGACGCACAGCGGGGGAAGCCATAGGCTCTGTCGCCCGGGTTGGAAGCGGTGCCGCAGGCGCACTCGCGCGTGCATCCGCAGGCGCAACCAGCGTCGCCCCACACATCCCGCAAAAGCGGTTCAATGCCGGATTTTCATTTCCACAGCGCGAACAGCGCACAGAATTTCCTCGCTTATTAGCTTACGACATTTGCGCCGCGTTCGGCATTATCCCGATGAGTAGCGCCGCTGGTTTCTCACACCAGCGAGGGCGAAGCACGCAACGCCACCGGCATGCCGGCGCTACTCGATCAAGGCTCTCCTCTGCGCCCGGAGCCGAAGCGCTTTTGACTTCCCTCATCCCACGTCCTACCATGAGCAAACTCGGAATACGTATTGCCCGTTATGCTCGGGAAGGCACGATGGGCTTGAGGCAACAAGCGCGCACTGTGGCAACCGCGCACGAGCAGCCATAACCGTCAGAAAATGATCGGACAGACCATCTCGCACTACCGCATTCTGCAAAGTCTGGGCGGCGGCGGCATGGGTGTGCTTTACGAAGCCGAAGACATCACGCTCGGCCGCCACGTCGCCCTGAAATTTCTTTCCGATGAACTCGCCCAAAGCCCCACAGCCCTCGAACGTTTTCGCCGCGAGGCCCGCGCTGCCTCGGCCCTGAATCACCCAAACATCTGCACTATTCACGAGATCGGTGAATACGAAGGCCGCGCCTTCATCGTGATGGAACTGCTCGAAGGCATCACGCTCAAGCACCGCATCGCCGGCCGGCCGTTGGAAATGGAAGAGCTGTTACTGCTCGGCACCGAAATCGCCGACGCCCTCGATACCGCCCACACCGCGGGCATCGTCCATCGCGACATCAAGCCCGGAAATATCTTTATCACTAAGCGCGGCCACGCCAAAGTTCTGGACTTCGGTCTGGCCAAGCTCCTTAAGAACGAACACGTCCACGATTCGCTGGCCACGCAAAGCGATGATCGCGCCGACCTCACCTCCGCCGGCAACGCCGTTGGCACCGTCGCCTACATGTCGCCCGAGCAGGCGCTCGGTCGCCCGCTCGATCCGCGCACAGACCTGTTCAGCTTCGGCGTCGTGCTCTATGAAATGGCCACCGGACGCGCCGCCTTCTCCGGCACCACCACCGCCGCAATTTTCGATGGCATTCTGCACGGCGCTCCCGTGGCTCCAATTCACTTGAATCCGCAGGCTCCCGCCGAACTGGGACGCATCATTAACAAAGCCCTGGAAAAAGATCGCGAGCTGCGCTACCAGTCTGCCAGTGAAATGCGCAGCGACCTTAAGCGCCTTAAGCGCGAAACCGACTCCCGCTCCGCCATCACCGGCCGCTCCCCGGCGCCTGACCCCGACACCCTGCTTCCTGACAAGAACATTTCCAACCTGAGCTCCATTCCTCCCTCCGCAGTCTCACAGAAAGCTTCGGCCCCTCCAAACCGCAACCTCCGCGGCTACTTTTCCACCCTCGCCATCATTCTTCTCTTCTTCCTCGCCATTGGCGGTCTCTACTACCGCACGCATCGCGCCCGAACCCTAGCTGCCAAAGACACCATCGTCCTCGCCGATTTCGCCAACTCCACCGGCGACCCCGTCTTCGACGACACGCTGCGCCAAGCTCTAAGCATGACTCTGTTGCAGTCTCCGTTCCTCAACATTCTTTCCGACGATCAAGTCGCGGCCACGCTAAAACAAATGACGCGCCCGGTCGACACTCCGCTCACCTCCGCCGTCACCCGCGAAATCTGCCAGCGCTCCGGCAGCCGCGCCTACATTTCCGGAGCCATCGCCAGCCTCGGCGCCGACTATGTCATCGGCCTCAAAGCCGTGAACTGCACCAGCGGAGACATCCTCGCGCAACAGCAAGTAACCGCGCCCGCCAAAGAAAAAGTTCTGCCCGCTCTCAGCGGTGCGGCCCGCAATCTGCGCCACGATCTCGGCGAATCCCTGGCCACCGTGCAGAAATTCGACACGCCCCTCGAGCAGGCCACAACCTCCTCGCTCGAAGCCCTCAAGGAATACAGCCTGCAAATCCGTGCCATGCGCGAAAAAGGTTCCGCCGCGGCCCTGCCTCACGGCCTGCGCGCCGTCGAACTCGATCCTCACTTCGCTCTGGCCTACTGGGCCATCGGCGGCAATTACACCGACATGGGCGAGGTGGGCCATGCCCGCGATTACTTCGGCAAAGCTTTCGAATTTCGCGACCGCGCCAGCGAACGCGAAAAACTTCTCATCGCCGGCTACTACTATCTCGACGTCACCGGAGAACTCGACAAGGCCGCGCAGATTTATCAGGAATGGATCGAGAGCTATCCGCGCGATTACATTGCCTACGGCAGCCTCGGTCTGGCCCAACTCGAGCTGGGATCGTATGAAAAAGCTCTCGAAGCGAATCGCGAATTCCTGCGCCTCTCGCCCGACAATGTCATCGCCTACGTCAACCTCAGCGGCAGCTTAATGGCATTGCAGCGCAACAGCGAAGCCCGCCAGATTTTGATGGACGCCGAACAGCGCAAGCTCGACGAACTGCAAATTCATCAAAATCTATACGCGTTGGATTTCATAACCGGAGACACTGCCGCGATCGCCAACGAAAGCTCATGGCTGGCCAGCCATCCCGAATACCGCAGCCAGGGCTTGTCGCTCGACTCCGAGACCGCCGCCTACTCCGGCCAACTGCGCCAGGCTCGCCAACTCACTGGGCAAGCTGTAGACGCCGCCACGCTCGCCGCCAACAAAGAAAACGCCGCAATATTTCAAGCTACCGCGGCCCTGCGCGAAGCGGCCTTTAGCAACTTCGCTGAAGCCAAAGAAGCTGCAGTCGCAGCGCTCAAACTCTCTCCCGAAAGCCCTGGAGTCCAAACCGAAGCGACTCTGGCCTTCGCCCTAAGCGGCGATACCTCTCCCGCTGAAAGCATGCGCGCCGAAACCATGGCCAAAGATCTCTCCGCCAGATTCCCCCTCGATACTCAAACACAATCCATCTGGCTTCCCGTCATCAACGCCCAACTCGCGCTCAATAAGAAAAATCCGCAAGCCGCAATCGATCTTCTCCAGCCAGCCAAGTCGCTCGAGCTGGCCCTGATTCCATTCACCACAAATCCGTCCTGCCTCTACGCGCCGTATGTTCGGGGCCAGGCCTATCTCGCTCTAAATCAGGGTCCGCAGGCGGCCGCCGAATTCCAAAAAATCCTCGACCACAGCGGCCTCATCTGGAACTGCTCCACCGGCGCGCTGGCGCATTTAGGCTTAGCCCGCGCCTATGCGATAGAAGCCGGAATTAACTATGCTCATGTGGGGACAGCCGCCTCGGCTGTCCCGGCCGAGCGAAGCTCGGCGGCCGCACCCGGCAGCACAGAAAAAGCTGGAGCCGCATACCGCGATTTCTTCGCTCTCTGGAAATCCGCCGACCCCGCCATTCCCATCCTCCGCCAAGCCCGTCAGGAATACGCGCACCTGCCTTAGCCATTACGGAACATTGCCACCCAAGTTTCCGTAAATCCACGTGTGGATTAATCTTGAAGGACATCCCATGAAAAAACTCTTCGCCATTGCAATCCTGTTTCTATTGCCGCCATTCGCCCTCTGCGCCGCCCAGCCCGATCCACAATCATCCCCCTCGCCTGAAAAGATCCAATCCCAGGCCGAACTCGAAAAGGTCATTACCGCTCTCGACGCCGCACTCTTCGACGCTTACAACCACTGCGACCTGAAAAAGTTCGCTTCCCTGATTGACGACAACGTGGAGTTCTATCACGACCAGGGCGGGCTCACTCTCGGCCAGGCCGCCCTGACCGACAGCGTGAAGAAAAATATCTGCGGCAAAGTCACCCGCGAACTCGTTCCCGGATCGCTTCAGGTCTATCCCATGAAGGGCTACGGCGCAGTCGAGACGGGCGTTCACCGCTTCCACCACCCCGGGCATGAAGATACGGAAGGAGTCGGCGAAGGAAAGTTCATTCATCTGTGGCGCTACGAAGATGGCGCCTGGAAAATCACGCGCGTCATCAGTTATGACCATCATGCCGCAGCCAAATAGTTACGAGCTTTGAGCTATGAGCGACGAGCTGTGAGCCAGCACGCTCATAGCTCACAGCTCGTAGCGCCAAGCGCCTTACACCTTGGTGCACCCACAGTACCTGCCGCGCCGGGCCAGTTCGTTGTAAGATCGCTATAGCATTTTTTCTTCGGAGACGCGATGAAACGAATTGCGCCATTGCTGCTTCTGCTCGCGGTGAGTCTCGGTTCTACGAATGCCTGGTCGCTGCCCACCATCGGCCAGCGCGAAAACACCAGCATCGGAGAAAACCAGCGCGAAGCGAAAAAAGCCGCCAAGCAGCAAGCAAAGACCAACAAGAAGCTGGCCAAGCAACACGCTAAAGCCATGAAGAAATATCAGAAGTCCCTGCGCAAGTCCGCCAAGCAACAGCAACGCCGCCATAAATAGCCGCTATCACTAATTGTCAGAACAGACTGGTCCTCCAGTTGCAAAATTCTGCATATTGACAAATTTACCGGGCGGGATAAACTCGCGTAAATTTCGTATTCGCAGTCTTCTCCTAGCCAGTCGTGGTTAAGTCTGCGCTTGGAGGTTCTGTGAATCGTATTCTCGCCCTCTCTGTTGTTTTCTGCTTTTCCCTGTGCCTGCTTAGCCGGGTCCCAAAAGCCTCAGCGCAGTCGGACTCGCATGCGCCCGCCACCTCGGTCGCCCGCTACGCTTACGCCGTGGAGGCCAACGAAGGTGAGAAAGACCCCTTTGTGGCTGTCTACTCCGTAAACCCAACGACCGGCGCTTTGCGGCCCGTGCAACTGACTGTGCCTCCGTCCGATAATTTCGGCGTCGTGATCGATCCCTCCAACACTTTTCTCTACTTGCCCGATGGGCCCGATGTGGTCGGCTATCGCATTGCCCCCAATGGAGCCTTGCAAAGCCTCAAGGGCTCTCCTTTTACCTTAGACGCAGGGAGTACCATCGTATTCGCTCCCAACGGTCAATTTGCCTACTCCAACCTCGGCGGCGAATTTTCCCTCAATACGACCACCGGAGCGCTGACTCAGTTTGGCACGGCTAGCACTAACGGTGACAATGATGACGTGGCCATCACTCCCTCTGGAGCGTTCGTCTACATCCTGGGCTACGGAGATAAAAGCGTCTCCGCTTTCGCCGTCGACCAAACGTCTGGGGCTCTGACGGAAATCGCCGGTTCGCCCTTCCCCACCGGAGGGAGCGACGTACTGTATTCTGAGGCCATCAGCCCCAACGGCCAGTTTCTTTTTGTGACAACCTACATCACCGGCTCTTCTGGATTCACCAACGTTTTTAGCATTAACTCCACCACAGGCGCCTTAACTCAAGTCAGCGGGTCGCCATTCGCCTCGCCCGGAGACAACACGATCGTTGATCCCACCGGCCAGTTTCTCTACGTTGGCGGCAAAGATCTCGCAGCCTATTCCATCGACAGCACAACTGGCTTCCTTACCCCCATTCCCGGCTCTCCCTATACTCTTCCCGCGTACCCCAATTCTTTTAGTCTCGATTCCTCTGGCAAATTCCTATATGTCTCCTTGTTCGCCACGGGCGAGGCCTATACCGGTGTTCCGGGCATCATCACTTATTCCATGAACTCTTCGACGGGAGCCCTGACCCAAATCGCCGCCAACGGCTCCTACGGAAATCAGGTTGAGGCTCTTGGTTTCGTCACCGGCGCTAAAGCCGTGGTCTACACGCCCCGCTTTGCCTACGCCACGAATCAGGCTTCTCAGAGCATCTCTGAGTGGAAGATCACCGACTCCACTGGAGCGCTGACCGCAGTCTCGGGCTCGCCGCTCTCCGACGCCAACGGCCCGCAATTGGTCGCGGCTGTTCCCTCCGGCGCGTTCGTATACACGGCTAACTCGAACAACTCAATTTCGGAATACGCGGTCACTGCCACTACCGGCGCTCTCACGCTGGTTAGCGGTTCGCCCATCACCGGCTTCGGCAGCGTGAACTCGCTCGCGGTCGATCCCACAAGCAGTTATTTGTTTGTTCTGGATTCCACCAAGCAGACCGTCGATAGTTACACCATCAGCGCCAAGACAGGCGCCCTCACCGCGCTTTCCAGCGTTGCCGCCCCCGGCGCCCTGACGCTGGCTCTCGATCCGCTGGGTCTTTTGGCAATTGTTACCACGGCTACCGACGTCGAATACTCGGGCGTGAGCGCAGGCACGCTCTCGGCTTTTGGTTCGGTTACCACTAAGAATCCTCCCGCTGCTGCCGCTTTCGATCAGAGCGGCCAGTACTTCTTCGTAACCGAATCCAAAAACAACGCCGTCGCAACGTTCAATTCAGTCGCCTTCAATGGCCAGATCAAGCAGTTGTCTGCGGCGGCCACCGGCAACGCCCCCGGCGCAGTGCTAGCCGAACCCTCTGGCAAGTATGTTTACGTGGCCAACACCGCTGACGGCACCATCTCCGCCTACAGTCTCACTAACGCCACAGGAGCACTGAAAAAGATCGGCAATGCCGTGGCTGCCGCCGGGACCAATTCCCTCGCTACCTCCAACGATGGCAAATATCTCTACGCCACTGATAACACCGCCGGACTCGTCTCGATCTTCAAAATTACCTCCACCGGTTCGCTGACATCAGTTGGCTCCGCCACCACAGGCGCTTCGCCAACCTCAATTGCAACTACCGGAACTCATCAGTAGGAACGCACGGCGCACGCCGTGGTTTGGTCCGAGTCAGAAGACCTTGGGTCTTTTAGCTTCTGACTTCTCCAGCCGCGCAAACTCTTGCACGGTGCAAGTTCCTTCATCTTGACGAGGTAACGTTACCCGATACATACTCGCCCACTCGGTCGTGCGCGTCACCTCGCCGAACCCAGGCGGCCGACTAATCTGTGGAGGCCTTGTGAATCGCTTTTTCTCCCCCTGCGCGGGACTGCGTCTGTCCATCTTCCTGTCGTTATTGTTATTCGTAATCGCCGTCGCCCCGATTTCTCTGGCCCAAACGGTCACTCTAACGCCTCCCACGCTTGCGTTTACCGCGCAGCCGGTCGGTGCTACCAGCGCCGCCAAAACCGTCACGCTGAAAAACACCAGCACCACGGCCAGCCTCACGATTAAAAGCGTCGTTCCCACGGGCGAATTCGCCGAGACGAACACCTGCACAGCCACGCTCGCCGCGGGCGCATCCTGCACGCTGACGGTTACCTATACTCCGGCCACGCTCGGCGCGATCGACGGCGCAATCACCATCACCGACAATGCCACGCCCGCTATTCAAGTCGTGAACTTGACCGGAAAAGGAGTCGCGCCGCTGACGCTCGCTCCCGCGACACTCACCTTTGCCAGCACCGCCGTAGGAAAAACCGCCGCCGCGCAAACGATAACGCTGACCAACTCCACCGTTG
>Ga0209010_1000389_pt1 | contig 14421 bp, 10 predicted proteins | sample BlaSpr_A8_OM1_O3_FD_187985 | JGI IMG/M metagenome (GOLD analysis project Ga0209010, IMG submission 187985) | Forest soil microbial communities from Thunder Bay, Ontario, Canada - Black Spruce, Ontario site 2_A8_OM1_O3 (SPAdes) (version 2) | ecosystem: Environmental > Terrestrial > Soil > Boreal... | reverse complement strand
GGCAGCGGATGCACCCTACCAGCGCCAACTCACTCTCAAACAATATCTCGCGGCCGAACACATTGGCGTCGATATCGTCGAAGGCTCGCAACATATACCGGAGAAGCGTCTCGCAGCGCACGGTCATCGCCGTCGTACCATGATCACCCTGCCATATTTCGGAGCGGCTACGCGGTGTATTCCTGGAACCAAACTGATTCTTACCGCACCCCGGCGATTCGCGCGACTGGAGGCCGAAAATCACAAAATCAAGGTGCAGAAGGCTCCGGAAGAGATAACCGGCTTCAAGTACCTGATGATCTGGCATCCGCGAGTCAATACGGATGCCGCGCATGCATGGCTTCGAGGCGAGATCAGGAGAATTGGCAAGAAGATCGGCTCCTGATCTGAGAGCCACACGGAGGAGTTCTCGCTGACGAGCGCGCGCAACGCTGGAAACGATGACTCGGCCCCTGCGACGAAGACAATGATGACCCAAGGTGTGAGCCAGGGACAGGAAATGGTTTCGGATAGGGAACTTTACCCCAACCGGACTCGGGTTTTTCTAGCTACCTATCACGCGTTACGGATTACGGTCATCCATCTTTAGCCGCTGAAGCACCGGCTTTCTACTCGCCCGAGCTGTTTCAGTTCTGCGGCTTCGGCGGCGCGGGCGCCCCCGGTGCCGCAGACACGGGCGGCGTCGCTTCCGCCGGCGCAAGCGAACTGCAATCCACCGCCGTGTGGTTGTGCACGATCACCCAATCGTTACCCACTTTGTTGAACACCAGCGTCGTCTGCCCTCGCGCGTCATATCCTTTCCCTGTTGCCAGCACCGCCGCGAAATCCCACTGGTAGGTCGCCCACGCCACGTCCGCGTGCGTGTAAATAAACGTGTTCCGCCGGATGATCTGCATCTGCTGGAACGCCGCTTTCTGCCTCTCATACCCCGCCGACCAGTTTTTCCAGCCCACGATCGGCGGTCCGTAATCACTGCTCACAAATGTCGCGCTGTCGGAATAATACTTGTGCATCAGCTCCATATTTCCCAGCTGCTGCGCCGCCAGCATTTCACCGATGTCACGCTCGATCTCGTCATTGGGCGACATTGGCATGGACGGCGTCGGCTGATCCGAAGCAGTCTGATTCTTCTTGGTTTTCTGCGCCCACGCTCCCGAGCCAACCAGCAAAATCACAGCCATGCACGCGAGCGCCTGAATCGCATCCGCGCGCATCCTCGCCAACCTCACCTCAAATCCCTTCATTCGCTTTCCCTCCTCGCGAGCCCCGGCCGGAGCATAGCACGAGCCCGCAGACGCGGCGGCAGCCATCCCCGCACGTGTTGCGCATGAAAAAACTGTCTCGGTATTTCACTTCGAGGAGGCTTGGGACTTCCGCCTATTTTTTCAAATCCCGCGCCATGCGAAATCCATAATCCGCATACTGAAATTCCGGCGGAATGCTTGCCCGCGCCGCGCACCGCGACACCTTGATCTGATGCCGCCAAGATCCGCCGCGCGAACTTCGCCGCAGCCCGCCCGCCGGTCCCTGCGGATTACGCTCCGGCGACACTCCATAATATTCGGCCGCAAACCAATCCGCGCACCACTCATGTACGTTCGCCCCCATATCGCAAAGCCCGTAAGCGTTCCGTTCCGCTCGCCCCACGCGTTCCGGCCCGTTCTTCCACCGCGCTGCATAATTTGCCAAGCGCTCCGGCGGCTGGTCTCCCCAGGGAAATTGTTTCTGCTCCGCGCCGCCGCGCGCCGCCCGTTCCCATTCCGCTTCGGTCGGCAGACGATATCGCCGTCCGGCAGCCGCGCTCAACCACTCGCAGTAGGTCACCGCATCAAACCACGAAGGCGCGACCACTGGCTGTTCCGCATTGGAAAAATTCGCATCCTCCCAATGCAGCGGCGCGCGATGCTTGGTCGCAAGCAAGAACTGCCCGTATTCCGCGTTCGTCAGCTGGCATTCCGCCATCTCAAACGCATCCACCCAAACCCGGTGCAGCGGCCGCTCATTGTCCTGGCCCGTCTCGCTTCCCATCCAAAACCACCCCTCCGGAATCGCCACCATGCGCGGCTCGCCAGGGTTTACACCCGCGCGCGCGCCCCAATCCATCGCGCCGCTCGCCCGTCCATCCGCAGCCGCGCTCACGTCTTCAATCCTGTCCCGCCACATGTCTGGTCTGGCTCAATAAATTCACAAACAACCGGTAGGCCCCCGGCACTCCGGCCGGCAGCTCTCGAAAAAAAGACAGCCCCGTATAAATGTACAGCCCCTTCCCGTCGCGCGCGTAAACCAGCGACCCCTTCGCCTCCGCCTCGCCCGGATCCGTCAACCCCAGCACCGGCGTATATTGCGCGTCAAACGTTCCCCAAAAATAAAGGCCGCGCTCCTGCACCCAATCCTGAAAATCCCCGAGCGTGATCTTGTTCGGCGAATTCAGCAACGGATCGTCCGGCGCCAGAAATCGCACCGGTGAATTTGCATCCGTCACCCGCGAAGTCTCCCCTGGCATCGTCGCCTTGAAAGGCGCCGGCAATTCCTGATTCCACGCAAAATCCCGCTGATACTGCACCAGCAGCGTCCCTCCGCGCTTCACGTAATCCAGCAGCCGCGCGTTGGCGCGCAGCAGATCCGGCCGCAACTCGTAGGCGCGTATGCCCACCGTAATCGCGTCGTACTTGCTCAAATCTCCAAACGCCAGCGCCACCTCGTCCAGCATGTCCAGCCGAATTCCGATCTGCCGCAGAATTTCCGGCAAAGTATCATTGTCCGCCGCGATATATCCAACGCGCAATCCCGCCGGCACAATCAAATTCAGCACATGCACGGTCGCATCCGCCGGCTCGCTCCAGTTTCGCGTCGGCAAAGTCGGAATCGGTTCTACCGAAGTGCGAAAAGTTTCTTCGCCAATCCGCGCAAACGGATGCAGCGCATAAGCCCCCGCCGCAGTTTGCGCCGGCGCCGTCACCACAAACTGAATCAACCGGTCGCCCCCCTTTGCAAATTCCAGCGGCCCCTGCACGTTCGGTGTCTCTACCGTCCAGCCTTGCGGCGCTTCTAGTCCCACCGTAACTTTCGTCGCCGCCGTGCCGTGATAACGCACGCGCGCGAAAAGTTTTACCGGCATCGCGGTCTGTTTCTCGGGCGCCATCACCTGCTTGGGCTCTACCGTCAACGTCACCGCCGGCACCAGCTCGAGCGCATACGTTTGTATTCCGGTCGTGGTGGCCTCGATCGAATTCACCGGCCGTTCCATCGCGAACTGGTATCCGGCGACCTCCACTTGCAGCGCCAATCGCACCAGGGGCGGCGGAAACGGCAAAATTGCATCCGCCGGTGTCAGCGACCGCCGCGCACCCGCCGGGATCGCCACGTTGAACTTCGCCGCCTCGCTCTCTCCCTTCACTCCCTCGGGCGTCACGTTCCATCCGCTCGGCACCAGTAGGCTGCTCGCGTTCAAAGTCCATTTCGCCGGTACGGCCGGCGTGCCTGCGACCGACACCTCTACCGAAAAATTTTCCCCGGCCACCAATTCGTGCCGGCTCGCCTGCGCATCCACCGGAATCGCTACGTCATCGGCCAGCGCCAGATCAATCCGCTTGCGCACTTCATCCAGTTCCCAAACCGCGGCCTTGGCATCGACGTTGCCCGCGAGCTTCGCCACCTGGTCGCGCAACCCCGTAATCTGTTTCGCCGCGTCGGCCAGCGACCTTGCCGCACCCGCGCGATCCAGTTCCAGCGCCGACTTCGCAGCCGATGAGAGTTCCTGCTCCGCTGCATTCAGCGCCGGACCCAGTGTCGCCCGCAATTCCGGAAATCGCCCGGGGAGCGACCCGATCGGCTCTGCGAGCAACTGCGCATCAAATTTCCCCGCCTCACCCTTCTCGTTCTCCGCTACTAAAAACACCGGCCGCCGGAAAAACGCATTCCCGAAAAACGCCGGTGTTCCCTGCGAGCGGTGCTGCGCGTGGCCTTCCATCCCCATCTCGACGTAGGTTTTCCCCCACAACGGCGACACTTCATCCGCGGGCAACGCCACTGCATTGCCCATGCTGCCACCGCGCGCCACCCGCGCTTCCAGCGTCACCTTCCACGGCGTCAATCCTTGCACAATCTGTTCCGGAAACATTTTCGGATCAGCCGCCGCCGTCACCGCCTGCGGCGTCAAAATTCCGCTCTCCTGATGATGCCCGTGTCCGGAGGTCACTCCGCCCCAGCCGTTTATCACCACGTTTGGCCGGTAAGTCCGTATCACCCGCACCATATCTTCCAGCGCCAGATTTCCCCACACTTTCAGCGCCTGGTCCGGACTTTTCAAATATCCAGTGTCCAAGGCCCGCGTGAAGTACTGATGCACGCCGTAATGCTCTCCCGCCGCCAGCAATTCTTCGGTGCGCACAACGCCCAACTCTCCATCCTGCTCCGGCCCAATCGCGTTCTGTCCGCCCTGCCCGCGCGTAATTGTCAGCAGCGCCACGTCCGCGTTCAATCCATGCGAAAGATAAGCCAGCAGACTCGACCATTCATCGTCCGGATGCGCGGTGATAAAAAGAATCCGCGTGCTCACTCGCGCCTTGTGAATCGCCTCCACCGTTTCCGGCAACGACTGCGCGTCAACCGGCCGCGCCCCCGCGCACAAAAAAGAAAGCACACAAAAAATCACCGCGGTCACGCCAAAAAATCCCCGCCTCGTATTGCAATTCAAGTGCCGGCCTCCTCAAAGGGCCACTGCCGCAGCATTCGCGCGCGTCCCATGTACACCAGAATACCTGCCGTCATCACCACAAGCGAGTCCAGCATCGGTTCGCGTCCCGTGGAAATAAAAATGGCAACCCACCCCGCAATCGCCAGCACCGCCGGCACCGGGTACAGCCACATTCGAAAAGGCCAGTGTTCGGATTTCCAGCGCCGATGCAACAACATCAAGCCCACCGCCTGGCCGGCAAATTGGATGAGGCAGCGCATCGCCAGGATGGCGCGAATCACAAAATCAAGCTTGAAAAACAGGCATATCGCGATCGAAGTTGCACCCAGCGCCAAAAGCGCCACGTGTGGAAAACGCTTGGTCGGATGCACTTTCGCAAAAACCGAGAAAAAATTTCCGTCCAGCGCCGCCGCGTACGGCACCCGCGAATATCCGAGCGTCGCCGAAAAAACCGACCCGAACGCCAGTACCAGAATCAAGACGGTCGCCAGCGTCGCCCAGTGCATTCCAAACGTCCGCTCCACGAACAAACTCACTACAAATGTCGAACGCGCCACTTCCTGCCACGGCACCACGCTCAAAATGCTCGTCTGCATCAAGAAATACAAAATCGCGATTCCGAAAATCGAAATGAAAATCGCCCGCGGAATATTCTTTCCGGGCTCCTTCATCTCTCCGCCCAGATTGCAGACATTGTAATAGCCCAGATAGCTGTACACCGTCCGCACCGAGGCGTGCCCCAGCCCCGCGAAAAAAATCCACGACAGACTCCACGCTCCCGGCGGAAAGCTGAACAGATTGCTCGCGTTAAAATGCGTGGCCCCGCCGTAAATCAGCCACAAAATCGTCCCCAGCACGATCACCCACAGCACCGTCGAAATTTTGCCGATCGCCGTGATCCGCCGGTACAACAGCACCACCGCAATCGCAATCATCAAGACCGCGATCACCTTGTCGTAATTCAGCACCACCCATCTGGTAAAATCCGTATCCTTTGCCAGCCACGCCGTCAGTCCGGGGGTTTTTCTCATCAGGTAATTCGAGTAATCCGCGAATCCCAGCGCGCCAGAAGAAATGCTCAGCGGCGCTTGAAACAACGTCTGCCAGATAAATAAAAACGACATCAGGCGCCCCAGCCGGTTGGCTCCGTAGGATTCCCGCAGAAAAACGTAACTTCCGCCTGCCTGCGGCATCGCCGCGCCCAGCTCCGCCCACACGCACCCGTCCAACGCCGCCAGCACCGCCCCCACCACCCACGCCAGAATGCACTGCGGCCCGCCCATCGCCCGCACGATGAACGGAATCACAATGAACGGCCCGATCCCCACCATGAACGTCATGTTCAATGACGTCGCTTCGATCAACCCCAAGCCGCGCTCGAGTTTTTCCGGTTCAGCCATGCTGCGTCGCAAAAAATTCCTTCATCCGCCGATGTTTCCGCAAAAACAGAAAAGTCAGCATAGCAAGAATGCGAACCGAGCATCCCGAAAACTACTCCGCTCTGCTCATCATTCCGTTGTTCCTGTGGCACAGCCACACTCTTGGCTGTGCTCCTTCGTTCGCTCGCACCTCTCTGCGTTATCATGAACCGGAGCACCGCGCCCCTCACGCTCATGCCAAACGCCCGCACAACTGTCGGCCTCCTGCTCACCGCCGCCACAGTCGTGCTCCTCTTGCTCGGATATTTCCGCGCTCGCCGCCTGCGCCCATTCCCCGTTCACGGCTGGCTTGGATGGCTCGCCCTGCTCTCGGCCGAAGCATTGCTCGTCGCGCGCACCGAACCAGTCGCCACCTACTTCACTCCCCTAGCCTGGAGCTCCTACATCCTGATCGCCGATGCCGCGGTCCTGGCCCTCACCAATCGCTCGCGCCTGAACGACGCGCCCATCGTAGTTGCGCGCCTCGCCTTGCTCTCCATCCCTCTCTGGCTGATTTTCGAAGCCTACAATCTCCGCCTGCAAAATTGGGTTTACGTCGGCGTGCCGCGCGCCTGGCCCGCGGCGCTCCTCGGCTACGCCTGGTCTTTTGCGACCATCACCCCCGCCGTTTTCGAAACCGCGGACCTCGTCCAAGCCGTGCTCCCGGAGTCGCCCGTCAGCCCTGCGCCGGAAGCCGCGCCGCAGCCACAGAAAATTTCCAGCGCCGCCGAATCCATCCTGATGATTTCCGGCGCGGCCTGCTTGCTCATTCCGCTGCTCGTACCCCGGCACCTCGCCTCTTTCCTGTTCGCGCTCGTTTGGATCGGTTTTCTGCTGCTGCTCGATCCCTTCAATCATCGCCTCGGTCTCCCCTCCTTTCTCGGCGATCTCGCCGAAGGCATGCGCCGCCGCCTCTCTGGATTCCTGCTGGCGGGCTGGGTCTGCGGCTGGCTCTGGGAATTCTGGAATTATTGGGCAAACGCGAAATGGCTCTACAGCTTCCCAATGTTTCAGGGCTGGAAAATTTTCGAAATGCCCGCGCCCGGCTTTCTCGGCTTCCTTCCTTTTGCGCTAGACTGTTTCGCGATGTACGTCACCGCCGCCTGGCTCCTCGGCTGGGTAAAAAGAGTAAAGTGAAAAGCGTGCGCCAGCGCATCTGTTGCATCCATCCAGCCCTCGCACTGTTCTTTGCGTCATTCATCGCGCAGCTCACCCCGTCGCCCGCGCGTGCCGGCGAAATCAAGCTCCCGCCCGTAGCCGTCCAAGCCATGGACAAAATGTACAGCGGCGATCCCGACGCAGCCATCGCCCTACTGCGCAACTTCGAGCAGACTCAACCCGAAAATCCGCTCCCCGTGCTGCTGGAAGGCGAAGCGCGCTGGTGGAAGATTTACTGCGCCAACCTGGAAATCCGTTACGGAATGATCGATGCCTGGAAACGCGGAAAAAAACCGGAAGATGAGGCCTTTCTGCTCCTCGCGGACAAGGTAATTGACCTGGCCCGGGCGCAAATTTCTAACTCAGATTCCGCGGAAATGCACTTCTACGCTGGAATGGGTTTTGCCCTGAAAGTGCGCCTGGAAGTCTTGCGCGGTGAAAATCGGGCGGTCGCGCGCGCCGGAGTCGCCGCGCGCGCAGAATTTCTCCGCGCCCTCGAGCTCGATCCGCAGATGCCGGACGCCACCGCCGGCCTTGGCCTCTACAACTATTACGTGGATTCGCTTTCCACCAGCGTGAAAATTCTGCGCTTCTTCATGGGCATCCCCGGCGGCAGCCGAACCGAAGGCATCCGCCAGATGCAAATCGGCATTGATCGCGGCGTGGTCACGCCCGTCGAAATGCGCTTCCATCTCGCCAGGAATCTGCGCACCTTCGACTATCAATACGAACGCGCCATCGTCGTCGCGCAACCGCTCGTTGAGCGCTACTCGGGAAATCCGGTTTTCCAGCTGCTGGTCGGCAATTTGAATGCCGAGATGGGCCGCCCCGTAAAAACTGCGGAACACTTTCAAGCCGCGCTCAAAATCTCCAGCCAGCCCGCGACCGCCGACTGCTGCTCCGCGTGCCCGTCCTGCCCCACCTGCTCCGCTCGCGTGCGCGAGATCGCGAACGCTTTCCTGCGCTCAACCGAGTAGCGGCGTCTGCGTTCCGTCCGGTCTCTTGCGCGGCTCCGTGCGGCTCATCAGCAGCGTCGAAATGCATCCCGACACAAACGCCGCGCACCACATCGTCGTCGCTCCCCATTTTCCCAGCACGCTCGCGCCCAGCCACGGCCCCACCGCGAACGCGATATTGAACGACATGGTGTACAGTCCCATGTATTCGCCGCGTCTTTCCGGCGGAGCGATTTCCGCCGCGTACGCCGAACTTCCCGGCATCAGAATCATTTCACCAAACGTCCAGATCACGACGGCCGCAAACACACCGGCGGTCTGCCCCAGCGGCATAATTCCCACCAGCGCATAGGAACCAAACCCCACCGCGTATAGAAACGCGCCCAGCATCAGCGTTTGCCGGTGCGTCCAGTGCTCCATCGCCGTGTTCAAGGGAACTTCCAGCGCCACGATCAACAAGGTGTTCACCGTGAAAATCGTCCCGTACACCGATTCCGGAAAATGCAAATACCGCACCAGGAACAGGGGCAGCGTTGACGTAAATTGAAAAAACACGAGCTGCACCGGAATCAGCGCCGCCAGAAAATAAAGCATCTGCGGATTTCGGAATGCGCGCAGGTCCGCCGCGGGATGGAGCGCGATCAGTGGCGCTGCAGTATCCGCTTCGATTTCGCGGCCCAGGTCAGTCGCGTCCGCCCACTCCGGCTCGTGCGTTTTTTTGCGCGCTACATGGCGCATCGGCGCCAGCGAGAGCACCGCTCCCGCCAGCAGTGAAGTCGCGCCGTCCACCAGAAAAAGCCAGCGAAACGAATAAACGGCCAGGATTCCGCCGATCGCCGGCCCCACGCTCATTCCCAAATTCGCCGCGAGGCGGCTCAGCGCGAATGCTGCTTTGCGTTGCGCGGGTACAACGAGATCGGAAACCATCGAAAGACTCGCCGGCCGCACCGATTCATTCAGCACCGCAAACGCAAACGTCATCAGCAAAATCGCGCTGTAGCTTTTCGCCAAAGGGAATAAGAGCAGCAGAAAGCCCGTGAAAAACAGCGAAGCTTTCATGATCGGCAGCGGCCCCACGCGATCGGACAAAATTCCCGCCAGCGGCATGGCCAGGAGTGCCGCCGCGCCGTACACCATCAGCGCCAGCGCCGCTCGCGCGGGGGTTACGCCCAATGTGCGCGTCACATATAAAACCAGAAACGCCAGCACCATCGTTCCGGAGCGATTCACCAGCGTCGCTGCCGAAAGTATCCACATTTCTCTAGGGAGATTTTTCAGTCCACGCCAGGGATTCATAGCAGGGGCGCGCCGGCGACTTGCCGGCGATTTTCTTTGCAGTGTTGGGAACGAAACGCAGCGCGGTCCGCGGGGCCGCGCCCGTTCTCAAGTCGCTCGCTTAGGAATGCGCAGCTTCTTCTTGTTCGAACGCGTGATAGGAAGACCGCACCAGTGGTCCAGCTTCCACGTGCTTGAATCCCATCGCCTCGCCCAGCCGCTTGAACTCCGCGAATTCGTCGGGATGCACGTAACGCTCGATCGGCAGATGTTCGTGCGTCGGCTGCATATACTGCCCCAGCGTCAAGATATGCGTGCCCTGCGCCGCGATGTCTTCCATCGCCGCCAGCACCTCGTCGCGAGTTTCGCCCAGTCCCAGCATCATTCCGGTTTTCGTCGGTAGCCCCGGAATCATTTCCGCTGCTCGCCGCAATAACTCCAGCGACCGCTCATACACCGCGCCTTTGCGCACCTGGCGATAAAGCCGCGGCACCGTTTCCAGGTTGTGATTCAATACGTCGGGTTTCACCGCCAGCACCGTCGCGAGAGCGTTCCAATCGCCGCGAAAATCCGGAATCAGCACTTCCACTTTGCATCCCGGCACGCGCGCGCGAATTTCCGTGATCGTGCGCGCGAAAATCGCGGCTCCGCCGTCCGGCTGGTCGTCGCGATTCACCGAAGTCACCACCGCGTAACGCAACCCCATCCTCGCCACTGCTTCCGCCACGCGCTCCGGTTCGTCTTCCGCCGGAGGACCCAGAGGTTTTCCGCTCGGCACCGCGCAGAATCCGCAAGCCCGCGTGCAAATGTCGCCCAAAATCATGAATGTGGCCGTGCCATGTTCCCAGCATTCGCCCATGTTGGGGCAACGCGCGCTTTCGCACACCGTGTGCAGATCCAGCGTGCGCATCGTGCGCTTCAATTCCTGATATTTCGGCCCGCCGAAAAATCGCACGCGTAACCAGGACGGCCGCGGATGGGCCGCGGGCGGCGGAGTAGAGTTCGGAAGTATGGTAAATGGCGTGGCCATTGGCGTTCGGGTAGAGGCCATTGTACGCGGAACGGCCCAGGCGAGACAACCCGGGCTGCAAGCGGCAAATTTCTCCGTAGGCGGTAAGCCTCCGTGCAGGAAGCGAATCCTGCGTCCGGCCGTCGGCCAGCGGCGAGCAGCGCGAACACCCATGCTTTGAATCAAAGCGCCCCGACAGCTCAGCGGAATGCCACCGCGCTGATGCAACTCCAGAAGCTGCAAGAGTTGCTCGCACCGAGCGGCACGATGGAAAGCGAGCCCGCTGCCAGCTCGAAACAGAACCCAGCGCCGCAAGATCAGCTGCTAAGCGTCTCTGCGTAGTCCTCCAGCTGTCTGTAACCTGTTTAAGCTGAACCACGTCTGAACCTACCGTTGTGTTGTACTCTTACCACACGACGGGGAACGGTTCGGTGTTTACCGGTATAAGCTATTGATTGTAAAGGGCTATAATTGAAGGTAAGGGGCCACCGAAGTGCACAGATTCACCCGGTCCAGCTAATGCCTTACCAACTTACAATTCAGCGTCCGGTCGAAACTCGCGGCGTCGGGCTGCACACTGCTGTGCGTTGCCACCTGCGGTTGGTTCCAGCTCCGGCCGATACCGGCATCGTCTTCCGGCGTGTGGACCTGGACAACTTCGAGGTCGAAGCGCACGTGCGCAACGTCGCGCGGGTGAGCTATGCCACCAGTTTGATGAAACAGGGCGTGCTGCTCTCGACCGTCGAGCATTTGCTCGCGGCGCTGTACTCCTGCGGCGTGGACAATGTGTACGTGGAACTGGACGCGTTGGAACTCCCGATCCTGGACGGCTCCTCGAAACCCTTCATTGAACTGCTAGCGCAAGCGGGGATTCGCAAGCTGCGGCGGCAACGGCGTTACATTCACGTGATCAAGCCGCTGGAGTTTTCCGACGGCGACCGCCGCATCGGGATTTATCCTGCCGACGAATTCCGCGTGCACTGCTTCGTGGACTACAAGCATCCGAATGTGGGTCCGCAAGAAGTGGAGATGACGGTGGACCGCCAGTCGTTCAGCCGCGAGCTCGCGCCGGCGCGGACGTTCGGCTTCATGAAAGATTTTGCGGGCTTGCAAGCGATGGGATTGATTCGCGGCGGCTCGGTGGAAAATGCGATCGTGCTGGACGACGAAGGAATTCTGAACGGCCCGTTGCGTTTTCCGGATGAGTTCGGGCGGCACAAGGCGCTGGACCTGATTGGCGATCTGGCGCTGGTGGGTCGGCCGCTGAAAGCGCGCATCGTAGCGCATAAGGCCGGCCACGCGCTGCACACGCAGCTGGTCACTCGCCTGCTTGCGGACCACACTCTGTGGACCGAGACGACCGCGTCGCAAGATTCCGGCGATGCGCGACCCTCACTCGCCGACTCTCTCCCTGCAACATCCTAGCTTCTACGAAGTTTTCACGCGCGACGAATAATCACAAAATGAATCAGGCGGCGCGTGCGGAAGCCGAGCTTTTCGTACAAATGAATTGCGGACACATTTTCCTGGCGCACGTGGAGAATGGGTGTATCACCGCGCTGCATGATTTTGCGCATCAGAATGGACATTAATTCTCGCGCATAGCCGCGGCCTTGAAATTCCGGATGCGTGCAGACGGCGCTGACCTCCGTGTAGCCGGGCAAATGCAGCCTCTCTCCGGCCATGGCCACCAGTCGCTTGCTTTGACGAATCCCCAGGTACTCGCCCAGTTCGCGGGTACGCGTGCCAAACGGACCGGGCTTGGTCAGCTCGGCAAGCGCGACCATTTCCGGCACATCCGCAGGTGTTAGTTTTTCGGCTGGATAGCCATCCTGCGCAAGATTGGGCTTCGCGCAGAGCATCTGTACCAGCGGCGATGCGTGGACGGTGATCCAACCCGCGGGAATTTGCGGCGGTTGATCGAGGAATAACACCGCGGCGGCACGCTGCAGAGCTTTCGCGAGCGACGCATAGGCGTCGCTGGTCGGTTCAGCCATGGCGGCGAGCAGAGTTACTTCAGGCGCGTAACGTTTCGCGAGTTCGTCGCCTTGGGCGAAGTGTGCGTGCAGCGTCGAGAGAGAATTCCAGATCGGATTGTCCAGGCTGTGCATCGTCTTCGGCGTTTCGAAAGCTTCCTGAGTTTTCATCGCTGATCTTTTGATGCTCGCACAATTTATGCGCCGGGTGAAATCCGCGCTATCCGGATGTAGCGGCCAAATTGTCCTGTGAATTTGCAGCTACTGGAGCGGCGGGCTGTGTGGCGCGCCGGTGCGGGCGAGGCGAAAAAAAGTCAAAAGCGGCCAGAGATCCTTATCCCGCTTCCGCGGCATCAGGAGGAAGGCGCACGACGGCGAATGCACTCGGTTGGTGCGACCTACGCAGCGCGGGGAGCGGCCGAAGGTCGGTCGGGCTGTTTTGATTGCTAAACTTGCACAGGGAAGCGACAATAACTCTCGCATGGCTGCCGCCGACACTGTGATTGTGATTCTGGCTGCTGGGAAAGGGACGCGGATGCGTTCCGATCTGGCCAAAGTACTGCATCGCGCGGGAGGGCGGCCGCTGCTGGAGCACGTGATCCGCGCTTGCCAGCCGGTGAAAGCCGCGCAGGTGCTGGCCGTCGTGGGGCACCAGGCTGAAGAAGTGGGCGCGCTGGCCGAAGCGCTGGGCGCGGATACGGTGAAGCAGCAGCCGCAGCGCGGCACGGGACACGCGTTGCAAGTGGCGCGGCGCGCGATGCGGAAGAGCGCGAAGCTGGTGATTGTGGTTCCCGGTGATGCGCCGCTGCTGCGCAGGGAAACTTTGCTGGCGCTGCTGGACACGCATCGCCGCGGCGAGGCGGCTGCGACGATCCTGAGCGCCGAACTGAGCGATCCCACGGATTACGGCCGCGTGGTACGCGATTCCGAAGGTCGCGTGCAAGCCGTGGTCGAAGAAAAGGCTGCGACGCCGGAGCAGCGCGCCATCCGCGAAGTGAATTCCAGCATTTATTGCTTCACGCTGGAAAAACTGTGGCCGTGCCTGAACGCGCTGCGGCCGAACAATGCGCATCGCGAGTTGTATCTGACCGACGCGATCGCTTTGTTGCGGCAGCGCAACGAACGCGTGCTGGCGCACGTGGCTCCGGACGCGAACGAGATTTTGGGATGCAATACGCGCGCGCATCTGGCGGATGTGGACCGGATTTTCCGTGCGCGCAAAGCCGCGGAGCTTATGGAAGCGGGCGCAACGATCTATCTTCCGGAAACGGTGGTGATCGATCCGGAGGTGAGCGCGGGGCCGGACACGGTGATTGATCCGTGCGTGCAATTGCTGGGCAAGACGCGCATCGGCGCGCGCTGCACCATTCAGACCGGGAGCGTACTGCGCGATACGCGGGTGGATGACGATGTTTTCGTCGGCGCGCACTCTGTTTTGGATTCCAGCCGTGTCGCGGATCAAGCGCACGTGGGGCCGTTTGCGCGCCTGCGTCCTGGGGCGGACATTCGCGCGGGCGCGCACATTGGAAATTTTGTGGAAGTGAAAAATTCGGTGGTGCACGAGGGCGCCAAGGCCGGGCACCTGACGTATCTGGGCGATGCGTCCATCGGGCGCGAGGCGAACATCGGCGCGGGGACGATTACTTGCAACTACGACGGCGTGGCAAAGTACGAAACCACGATCGGCAATCGCGTTTTTATCGGCAGTGACAGCGCGCTGGTGGCGCCGGTGCGGATTGGCGACGGCGCGTATGTCGCGGCCGGGTCTACGATCACCGAAAATGTTCCCGCGGATGCACTGGGAGTGGCGCGCGGACGCCAGACGAACAAGGCCGGTTGGGCCGCGGCGCGGCGGCGGGAGATGGCGCGGGCTGGGCGCAACGCGGCGCGCAAGAAAACGAAACGCGGCGGCAAGCTTGTGCGGCGGGCGAAG
>Ga0209010_1000382_pt1 | contig 14508 bp, 8 predicted proteins | sample BlaSpr_A8_OM1_O3_FD_187985 | JGI IMG/M metagenome (GOLD analysis project Ga0209010, IMG submission 187985) | Forest soil microbial communities from Thunder Bay, Ontario, Canada - Black Spruce, Ontario site 2_A8_OM1_O3 (SPAdes) (version 2) | ecosystem: Environmental > Terrestrial > Soil > Boreal... | reverse complement strand
GAACAACGAGCGGCCGAGTGGATGAGAAAGACAAAAAAGCTCCCACCTTCGTCAATCGAAGAGCCTCCTGAACACCGGCCAACCAGGGAGAAGGATGCATCTACCGCCTGACTGGGACGATGAGGTCGGCGCAGAGACTCCCAGGTCTTTCCCGCAGCGTAGTTCGCCCAGCATTCATAGACTCGCAGCCGAGCAGTGACAAGCCACGGCAACAGGCTTCGTCATGCAAGGACGGGATCAGTTCCCATCCGTAGCCGCCGACGGTGAGCTTGGGTATTTGCAAATAATCGGAGACCGCATCACCCATATTCCGAGCCCACGGAAAGCATCAAGTGTGGACAACCATTTTGAAACGTTTTATATTACGTGCGGAATTTCGTATCGAGACTGAGGAGACACTTCATGAAGTCACTCCTGCAACTCCCACTTCTTGTACTCGCTGTCGCCATGATTTCTTCTGCCCAGGACTCGCACTTCCGACCTAAGGGACAGCAGATTCCCGTACCAGAATGCCTGATGATGAAGGGGCTCTGGGAGGGCGGCTCGAAGCCGTGCAGCCAGACAGAACATGAAGCATGGCTTACCGATATCACGCACTGGAGGATGGAACGTCGTATTCGTGTCGGCTACGAGGGTGCAAGGTACGATTTGCCCGCCTTGAAATGGACGCAGTCGAGTTTTATGCAACCCCAGATGATGGTCCAGGATCGGTATTTCTATGATCCCGCGGCGCGGAAGTACACCGTGGACCGGTACCTCGACGACCTTGAGAAGCGCTACGGCGGTATTGATGCGGTCCTGATCTGGCCAACCTACCCGAACATGGGAATCGACAATCGCAATCAGCACGACCTGATTCGCAGCATGCCCGGTGGAGTTCCCGGTGTTAGACAAATGATTGCCGACTTCCATCGCCGCGGTGTGCGAGTCTTGTTTCCCATGATGATGTGGGATCAAGGAACACGGGATCCCGGTGTGCCTTGGCCAGATGCGATCGCCAGTCTGATGGCGGAAGTCGGCGCCGACGGCATCAACGGCGACACCCAGGACGGCGTTCCCCTGGCATTCTCGCTGGCCGCCGATAAAACTGGCCATCCACTCGCTTTTGAGCCCGAGGGAAGCCCGTCAGACGAAGCCTTAGCATGGAACGTCATGACGTGGGGCCAATACGAATTCCCTTTCACTCCTCTCGTGGACAAATACAAGTGGCTTGAAACGCGCCACATGGTGAACATTTCTCATCGGTGGAATCGTGACAAAACCGACGATTTGCAATTCGCTTTTTTCAACGGGGTTGGCTGGGAAAGTTGGGAGAACATCTGGGGCATCTGGAATGGAATCACGCCACGCGATGGCGAAGCCACCCGACGCGTCGCCACGCTCGAACGCGCTGTGGCGCCCTTCCTCATCAGCAAGGACTGGGAACCGATGTCAGCCATGCTTCGGTACGGAGTGTATGCCAGCCGCTGGCCGTTAGGCGAGCAAACACTTTGGACGATCGTAAACCGGAACGAATACGACGTCGATGGCGACCAGATCGAGGTCGCAGGCAAAGACAATCTTCGCTACTTCGATCTTTACCATGGAGTGGAACTCAAGCCTCAAAGTAAGCCGGGGGGAAGGAGTGTCCTTGCCTTTTCGATCGAAGCAAAGGGATATGGAGCCGTCCTGGCGACCAATGCCGCACCTGACCAGAGGGCGCTGGACCTGATGTCGAAAATGAAAGTACTGACGGCAACGCCGCTGGCCAGCTACTCGCACGAATGGAAAGTCCTGCCGCAGCAGATCGTTCCGATCCAAGCGACGAAGGCTGCGAGCAGTGCGCCTGCGGGCATGGTGAAGGTCCCTGAGGCAGATTTTCTCTTCAAGGTTTCCGGAATCGAGATTGAGGGATACAACGATATCGGCGTCGATGTCCAGTATCCGTGGGAGAACTCGCCGCGTCGCTTTCACGAGCACCTCATGCACGTGACTTCTTTCTATATCGACAAGTACCCGGTTACGAATGCCGAATTCAAGAAATTCATTGACTCCACCCACTATCATCCCCGAGACGACCTGAATTTTCTCCGCGATTGGAAGGACGGAAGCTATCCGACGGGCTGGGAAAACAAACCAGTCACATGGATCTCGCAGGAAGATGCGAGGGCATACGCGAGTTGGGCTGGAAAACGCCTGCCGCATGAGTGGGAGTGGCAGTACGCAGCCCAAGGCACTGACGGACGCCTCTATCCATGGGGGAACGAGTGGAATGACAGCGCTGTTCCGCTTCCCGACAAGTCCCGCACCATGCGAGGTCCCGATCCAGTCGATGGACATCCAACGGGAGCTAGTCCGTTCGGCGTGATGGACATGGTGGGAAATGTATGGCAATGGACGGAAGAGTTTGTTGACGATCACACACGAGGTGCCGTTCTTCGCGGCGGCAGCTACTATCAGCCGCAGGGCTCGATCTGGTACTTCCCTCAGGCCTATAAGCTGAGCGAGCACGGAAAGCTGCTGACGATGTCCCCCAGTATGGACCGCTCGGGGGGAGTCGGATTCCGGTGCGTAGTAAACTCGCAATGACCTGGTCGGCATCGTTCCGTAGCGCTGAGAATCACCGCCCGCCGCCCTCGCTTCAACGCGGCAAGCCATGACAGCTACCGTGACAATGCGGCAAATCGCTGAGCGTGCCGGGGTCTCGATCGGCACAGTTTCGCATGTAATCAACGAAACTGCGCCGGTTCGGCCGAAGCTGCGGGAGCGAGTGATCGAGGCCATTCGCAGCATGGGCTACCAGCCGAGTGCCTTAGCCCAGGGACTCCGGAAAAACCGAACCAACATGCTTGGAATGGTAATTCCGGACATTACGAACCCATTCTTCCCGGGCGTGGTTCGGGGCGTCGAAGACGTGGCCTACAAGCGCTCTCTCCGCGTGATCCTCTGCAACGCTGACAACGATCCTGCCAAGGAAGCATCGTATGTTCGCGAATTGCGCTCCTATAAGATTGCTGGCCTACTGATTATTCCGGCGGCGGGTCCGGACATCGCGAGTCACCTCCGAGCCTACGCATCGGCCTCGGTCCCGGTGGTTTGCATTGACCGGGTTCCGGATGGGTGGAAGGGCGATGCCGTCCTGGTGGCGAACGCAGAAGGTGCGTATCTAGCAACGCGCCATTTGATTCAGATGGGGCATGAACGTTTGGCGGTGATCGCTGGGCCGCTCAAGTTGACCAACGCCGCAGAACGCTTGAAAGGCTTTACGCGCGCGTTAAACGAAGCCCACATAGAGATTGAGCCGGAGTTTGTGCAAGAAGCGCGCTTCGACACGGAGAGTGGCTACCAGGCAGCTCTTCGGCTCTTACGGATGCTCCCACGCCCGACTGCTATTTTTGCTTGCAACGACCTGATGGCTTTTGGCGTGCTGCAGGCGGCTCGGGAACTCAGGCTGCGATGTCCGGAAGACTTGTCGATTGCCGGTTTTGATAGCCTTGAGTTCACCAAGTTCACCGATCCTTCCCTGACGTCTGTTTACCAACCGGGATATCAGTTGGGCGCAACCGCTGCCCGCCTTCTGCTGCAAAGGGTCGACGGACTGCGGTCTGCGCCGAGAAAGGTGCTTCTGCCGACCGAGTTGAACAAGCGCAATTCTGTTGCACCACCGCTTGCCCCGGCCCCGGGAAGGACCGGGCGGCGGCCAGCGAGTACGGGCGAGCGTAGTGGCTTGACGCGCAAGTAACACCGGGCCGAAATTTCCCAAGACAACCTGCTTCTTTAGGGTTGACAAGTGTAAATGAGGTGGAGTAGATTTTGTCCGTTTGCGATTTGAAACGTTTCAAATCAGCGCGCTGCCGCGTCTTTTAGCGCCCGGCGCACCGTCCCAGGAGACACAGTATGCGAGCCCCCTTGTCGCGGTTCACGACTCTGCTATCGACCCTGTTCGTCTTGACGCTGGCAGCGTTCGCTCAATTCTCTCAGCGCGGCAGCATTAGCGGCGTTGTCACCGAAGCCTCTGGGGCAGTCGTACCCAACGCCTCTGTGACGATCGTGGACGTAGGTCGAAGTCAAACTTCGACTGCCAGCACCGATGCGAGCGGGCACTATGAGTTTTCCCAGCTCCTGCCTGGAAGCTACCAGGTCTCGGTCGAATCTGCGGGATTCAAGAAATCAGTCTCGGACTCTCTCCAGGTTTCGCCCCAATCCGTTGTCCGATATGACGCCCAGCTCCAGGTGGGCGCGGTCTCAGAGCAGGTGGAAGTGACTACGGCCGCGCCGTTGCTCCAAACTGAATCGGCGGATCTCGATCAAAACATCAGTCAGGAACAAATTGCGAGTGTGCCGATGAACGGCCGCAACTGGACGTCGCTAACGGAGTTGACCCCTGGAGTCAGCACGTCTCCGCGGGTGAATATCAATCTGGGCGGCACCTTCGAAGTCGGTGCGTCGTATACATCGGGCGGCGCGGATTACACTGCGGGCGGCAACGCGGAGGGTTCTCGCGACAATGGATACTACGTCAATGGCGTGAACGCCAACGAGAACTATGAGAGCGGCAGCAGCTTCCAGCCCTCTGCCGAAGCCATCGGCGAGGTCAAAGTCGGCGTGGCAGATTTCTCCGCGGAATATGGCCGCGATTTTACCAACCTCAACGCCACCACCAAAGCCGGGACCAACACTTTCCATGGCGAAGTCTACGATTTCTTCGAAAACGATGCCTTGAATGCGCTGGTTCCTATCAACCGGGCGCAGGGGTTATTTACCAAAAGCGCGTTTCGCTTTAATCAATACGGGGGCGGACTGGGAGGCCCGGTCTACATTCCTAAAATTCTCAACCTGAAAAACCGCGCCTTTTTCTTCGTCAACTACGAGCGCAATCCGCATTCACTCGCCGGAGGCAATAACTTGGCCATCGTTCCTTCCGAAGCGCAACGGGGCGGAGATTTTGGAATAGACTGCACAGGTCCAGTCAATGCTGGCACCTTCAGTCCCACCGGGATTTGCTCTAACCCGTCGGGCCAGCTCTACAACCCGTACACCGGCAACGCCATCCCGTTCAATAACCTGGTCACGGCTGGGCTTTTCAATCCGGCTACGGCGAGCTCACAAATACAGGGGATCATCAACCTGTTTCCCCATGCCAATGTGGCACCGACCCTGGCCAATGCCGGCGCTAATTACCAGTACCCGTCGAGGCAGGAAGTCGACCCCTATCACTGGGATAGCCGCTTCGATTTCCGTATCTCATCGAAAGACAGCGTGTTTGTCGCCTGGTCCCAATACAGCGGCATACCTAACAATACCGGTGGCCTGGTGCCAAACCTGAGTACCCCTTCCAACGTAAGCGATAAATCCCATGTCGTGACTGTCGATGAAGCGCATGTGTTCAACTCGCATTGGACCAACGAGTTCATCTTTGCCATAGGCAGCGGTGCTTTGCTGACGTTGAGCCCATCGGAACTCACCTACGTCAATGGCTCCTCCAACCCGTTTAACTCGATCTTCCAGAATACGGGCACGGCCAGCGGCGGCAATACCGGTATTCTGGGCTTGAACATCTTCAACTATGGTCAGCTGTTCACCCAGCCAACGATAGGGTACGACGAATACTTTCTAGCTTCCAATAACACGCGGCAATTCTCCGACAACATGAACTGGATTCGCGGCCGTCACACCTTCACTTTCGGGTTTACCTACCTCCGCAAAGGGGAAGAGGACTTCGACAGTGTCCGTTACGTTGCTTATGGCTGCGCCCCCGCGCCGGGCGCATACTGCGCCAATGGTCCGCAGCTGTTTACCGCGAACCCGGGAACCGGCGCCGGCGGCGACGCCTTTGCTGAAGTCTTACTGGGCCTGCCGTCGGTGATCCATCAACGCTTCAGCTACACCCAGGGAGGGCCGTTCGCTCCGGAACCGAATGTGGTCATCCCTTACTACGCGGGCTACTTCAATGACAAGTTGAAGGTTACTCAGAAGCTGACGGTCTCCTACGGACTGCGCTACGAATTGCCCATTCCTATCTTCGCCACAAACAACAGTTGCTGCGGTATCTACCAGCCGTTCACCGATACCATCTCCATACCCGGGATCACGCCCGGTTTGCCGCAGCATTATGCCTCGGCACCCAAGCACGACTTTGCTCCACGGCTCAGTCTGGCGTGGCAGGTGAAACCCACGTTCGTAGTCCGTGCGGGATACGGCCTTTACTACAACTCCGGCGCGAGTCAGATATCGAACGTTTTGGACGGAGCTCTTTACGGGGGCGTGCCCGGCGGCTTTGTTGGCGACGAAATCGATAACTCCACGGCGCAGGAAGCGGCCGCCTCGAAGGTCTTCCAACCATCGCCGCAAGTGCCTCTCGGAACCTTCCCGGTGTCTACCGGCCCGGGGCAAGGCTATTACGGAGCCGGCGCTTATCAGACGCTCTTTTACGCCGACCGGCAGCAATCGTTTCGCACGCCTTATATCCACCGTTATCTGCTTGATATCCAGAAGGAACTCTCCCACGATTCTGCGCTCACCGTCTCTTATATAGGGGCGGAAGGAAGAGACGGTTGGTACTTTTATGACGAAAACGCGGCGCCCTACCAGACGGGATGGGCTTCGATCAACGCCTATAACGCCGCCCGGCCCTTCAACTCCGGCAGATTTGGCGACATCTACGTGCAGAGGGCCGGCCTCAACAGCAACTACAACGCCGGCATTGTCAAATTCACGCGCCAAATGTCCCATGGGCTGCAGATTCTGACCCATTACACCTACTCAAAGACCCTGGGGGACCGAGGCATCAACGGACAGGGCACTCAGGACACTGGCTATAACTATCCGCAAAGCATCATTCGGTCGTACGGCGAAGAAACCTACTCCCACCGCCATCGCTTGTTGTTCCAGACCACTTATCAGCCTCAGTATGGCCAGCACCTCTCGACCTACTTACGGCCGGTTCTCGCCGGCTGGCACGTTTCCGCCATCGCCACCTTCGAATCGGGCGATGCTCTGACCGCTTTCAATGGAGCTGGTAATCAGGCGAACGATTATGCGGCCTATAACGGCCTTGGGAACCTTGATATGGTGGCGAACCCTAATTTCTCACACTCCAAGCGCAGTTTTTCGGAGTATTTCAACACGAGCGCATTCGTAGTGCCGCCAACCAACGTTCAAGGCACCGCATCTCCGGGCGTGATTCGCGGACCGGGGCAGAACAATTGGGATATCTCATTCGGAAAGACATTTGCGTTGTACGAACGTCTCCACGCCGAGATTCGCTCGGACATGTACAACGCGTTCAATCACACGCAGTGGAACGCCGTGAGCACCCAGTTGAACGGCAGCACGGGCCCGTTCGGGGAAGTTACAAACAGCCGCGAGGGACGCATTATCGAACTTGCCGCCAAAGTGGTGTTCTAGATCGGCAGTACCTTGCGGATCGAGGCGCGAGCGATCTCCCCCCAGTCGCTCGCGCCGCCGGGGCGCGGAATGCGCGCTTACACGACGTGAATTGAACCGGGAGAGCCATGTACCAACCGGAGGCTTACGGAATTGCATTGCTGTTCATGATCATCAGCATGCTGTGCTGGGGATCGTGGGCGAACACCATGAAACTCACTCCGGGATACGCCTTCCAGCTTTTTTACTGGGATTACGTAATCGGAATAGCCTTGGGGAGCCTGGTTTGGGGCTTTACTCTGGGAAATTGTGGTGGAGGCGATCTCTCGTTTCTCAGCAATATCAGCCAGGCAAACTCGCGGCATATGCTGTTCGCCATTGCCGGCGGGGCAGTCTTCAATGTCGCCAATCTGCTCTTGGTTGCTGCGATCGACATCGCCGGTATGGCTGTTGCTTTTCCGGTCGGAATCGGTCTGGCATTGGTTGTGGGCGTTCTTTTGAATTACGCAATCTCCCCCAAGGGCCATCCCGGACTGCTTTTCGGGGGCATGCTTCTGGTTGTGCTGGCGATTATTTTGGATGCTCTCGCATATCGCCGCAGAGAGAGCGAGCGACGTTCAATCAGTGTGCGTGGAATCTGGATCAGTGTTGCCTGCGGCGTGCTGATGGGCATCTTTTATCCTTTGGTGACGAAAGCGGTTACGGGAGAGCATTCCTTGGGGCCATACTCCGTAGCTTTGTTCTTCGCATTCGGAGTCGTTCTTTGCGCAATCCCGGTGAACTACCTGTTCATGAGAAAGCCTCTCACCGGCACTGCCCCGGTGAGCATGTCTCAATACTTCCAGGCCAAATCGGCATGGCATTTCTGGGGCGTCACGGGAGGACTGATCTGGTGCACGGGAACCGTGTTCAACTTCGTTGCATCCCACGCACAAATAATCGGTCCGGCGGTCTCCTACGCCATCGGCCAAGGTGCGACGCTGGTATCGGCGGTCTGGGGCGTCTTCATCTGGAAAGAATTTGCCAGCGCTCCGCAGTCCGCTCGCAAACTGATTCCCGCAATGTTTATCTTCTTCCTGCTGGGGCTGGGTTCGATCGCGATCGCGCCCATGGTGAAGTAGTGGGATTGCTATGAAGAAGCCCATCGTTGTGGTTGGCAGCATCAATCTCGATTTCGTAGTGGGAGCTGATCGTATTCCGCAGGTTGGGGAGACGATCATTGGCAAAACTTTCAACACTTTTCACGGCGGAAAAGGAGCCAACCAGGCACTCGCAGCAGCGAAACTCGGGTACCCCGTTTCAATGGTAGGAAATGTTGGGAGTGACGCTTTTGGAACACAGTTGCGCGCTGGCCTGGAAAACGCCGGCGTGGATACAACCTATGTGAATACCGTAGAAGGCGCATCCGGGGTTGCGTTGATCACAAACGGGCGGCGCGGTGAAAACAATATCGTGGTCGTGCCGGGCGCCAATGGGCAGCTCACACCGAAACTGCTGGAAAAAGCGGCGACGATTCTGGAGCGTGCCGGCTTTCTTTTAGCGCAGCTTGAGATTCCTCTAGAGACGGTTGATTATCTGGTCCAGTTCGCCGAGCGGCATGACATCCCGCTGATGCTTGATCCGGCTCCGGCGCGCGAGCTTGCAACGGCTCTGCTTCGCAGGCTGACCTGGATCACGCCGAACGAAACTGAAACCCAGGAACTGCTTAAAACCAAGTTCGAGAATAACGACCAAGGCTCCTATGCGGCGGCAGAGCGCTTGCTGGCTTGCGGCGTCAAGAACGTCTTGCTGAAGCTGGGAGCTCGCGGTTGCCTCATCGCCCAGGGGACTCTGGCGAAAGAGCGTGTCCCGGCTTTTTCCGTGAATCCTGTGGACACGACCGCGGCTGGGGACGCATTCAACGCGGGATTTGCGGTGGGGCTACTGCGCGGCTTCACGGTTGCGCGCAGCGCCGTTTTCGCTTCCGCCGTTGCCGCAATTTCGGTCACGCGGCCCGGAGCGCAGTCCTCCATGCCAACGTTCGCCGAAGTGCAGACCTTCTTAAATAAACGTTTAGGGGCGGAAGCACCGTCATTTGCAGTCGAGACCAGCATCTAGGGAAAACTCAGCAAAACGTAATCACGAAAAGGAGAAATAGAGACCATGCGCCATTCGCAACTAGCGCTGTCAAGGATCAGCCGCGCATTCGTTGGCGCGTTCCTCCTCGTTGCCATCAGCTTCGCCCAAGACCTCCGGATCGTGAAACCGGAGACCATCGGCTTGTCTTCGGAACGGCTCGAGACGATCGGGAGTGTAGTTCAGCGGAACATCGATGACAAGCGGATCGCTGGCGCAGTCACGTTGGTCATTCGACGCGGCCAGGCAGGCTGGTTCAAGGCGCAGGGCATGGCAGACCGGGAAGCCGGAAAGCCGATGCGTCCTGACGCGATATTCCGCATCTGCTCGATGACCAAACCCATTACCAGTCTGGCTGTCATGATGCTTTACGAGCAGGGCTATTTTCTGTTGCAAGATGCGGTCTCCAAATACTTGCCCGAATTCAAGAACGCCAAGGTATTTGTCCAGCCCGCAACCGGGGATCCCTATTCCATTCCTGCAAATCGAGAGATTACGATTCGAGACCTTCTGCGGCACACTTCAGGACTCACGTATCAGTGGAATACCGTGCTTGGTCCGCTTTACAAACAGGCGAACGTGGCCAGCGGATTGTTGCCTTACGACGGCACCATTGAAGAAAGCGTGAAGCGCTTGGCGGGCGTGCCTCTGCTCTTCAATCCGGGCGATCGCTGGGAATACGGCCTGAGCGCGGATGTGCTCGGGCGGCTGGTTGAGGTGATTTCGGGAAAGGCGTTAGCCGAATTTTTCCGCGAGCGCATTTTTGTTCCTCTCGGCATGAAAGATACATATTTCTATCCGCCCGATGACAAGCTCGACCGCTTAGCCGCCGTATATACCTACTACCCTGAGAAGGGGATCAATCGCTTTCCGGCCACGCCGATCACGGAGGGCCCCTTCAGCTATTCAGCGGATTATCCTTACCGCGGACCGAAGAATCTTTTCTCCGGAGGCGCCGGTTTGGTCTCCACGGCTCAAGACTATGCGCGCTTCTGCCAGATGATGCTGGATGGCGGCAAAGTCGGAAATACCCAACTCATCAGCCGTAATTCGGTCGAACTGATGACCCACGATCAGCTGGGAAACATCAGTCCCGACCGGAGCTTCGGACTGGGTTTTGGAATCGATGGAATCAAGGCTCCGCTGGCCGAACTCGGATCGCCCGGGGAATACAAGTGGGGAGGGTTTTACTACACGGCATTTTCCATTGATCCGAAGGAACAGATGATCGTGGTCTTCATGGCGCAACTTCATCCCTCCGGCGGGCTCAGCCTCGACCGGCAAGTGGATGTACTGGCGCATCAGGCAATCGTCGAATAAATCAGGATCGACGAGGACTCGGAGTTCTCATGCACACAGTGAATGGAAAACTGCGGGTCATCGTTTGCTTCCTGGCTTGTTTGTGAACGGCGAAGTTGAGCAGAAGATCAGAGCTGTGATGGGAGCTGCAGGCAGTCGGAAGCCCAAATAAAATTCGCGTTATCGCGTGCAAGACAACAGGGCGCTTCAATGAACCGTCGAAGATTTCTCGTCACATCGGCCGCAACCTCCACGCTATACGCCTTGCAGGGCAGCGCCTACTCGAAACTCATAGAATCGCAGCAGCCTGCAGCGTCCAAAGAAGAACTGTCTCCGACGCTCAGGGAAAAGCTCCGGCGCGATCCCTTGAGACCGCAATTTCATTTGCTGCCAAAGGCGAACTGGATGAACGATCCCTGTGCGCCTCAATTCTTTCGCGGCCACTACCATATGTTTCTCCAATACAACCCGGGTGCAGCCGTCTGGGGCGACATGCACTGGGCCCATGCGATCAGTCCGGACCTTATCCACTGGAAACACATGCCGCTGGCATTGTCACCTACGCCAGGCTTCTATGACGCGGATGGTTGTTGGACTGGAAGCGTGTTGCCCGGCGGCGAGGCCGCCAACATTCTCTATACCTGTGTCACGAAATCTTCGGTGGAACTCGAGACGATTCGCGGTAAAGGATTGCGAGAGGTTCAGTGCCTTGCGACGTCAACGGATCCCGATCTGCGGACCTGGAAAAAGCTGGACAAGCCGGTAGTGGATGGACCTCCACCCGGTTTGAAGGTCACGGGATTTCGGGATCCGTGCCCGTGGAAAGACGGCAACACCTGGTATTTGGGCTTAGGTTCAGGCTTCCACGAGGTTGGCGGCGCGGTGCTGCTCTATCGCTCGCCGGACGGACGCAATTGGACCTACCTCCATCCCCTTGCGCAAGGGAGCAATTCCGCCGATACCGGCGAAATGTGGGAGTGCCCGGACTTCTTTCCGCTTCAGGATAAGTATGTCCTGCTCTACTCCGCTAAGCACAAGGTTCACTGGGAGGTAGGCACCTTTGATCGGCGTGAACTGGTGTTCCACTCCGAGACCCGAGGACTACTTGATCACGGATCGTACTATGCGGCGAAGAGCATGGTGGACGCGAAGGGCAGGCGAATTTTGTGGGGATGGGTGCAGGAAACCCGTTCCCCTGCGGAATGCGAAGTTGCCGGGTGGGCGGGAGCTATGGCTCTCCCACGCGTGCTCACCCTGGGGACGGATAATGAGCTTCGGATGGAAGTGCTGCCGGAGTTGCACTCGCTGCGTAATAATGTTCAGACTTTGCAGAACGCACGAAACTCTGGAGCGGTCAGTGCCGCTCTTACCAGAATGCCAATTCAAAATCGTGCGGGTGAGATCGCCTGCGCGTTCAAAGCGGGGGCGAGCGCATTCGGACTCGAACTGAGGGCCGACGGCCAAGCCGCGCCGCTGTTTGCGATAAAGTACGACGGCGCGAAGGACAAACCTTCCGTCACCATAGACGACAAGACCTTACCACTCTTTCCAGATCGAGACGGAGTTTCTACTGTCAATTTGTGGATGGATGGCTCGGTGATCGAGACTTTCTTCGACAACAAAGAAGCGATGACCGTGCGCTGTTACGCACCCTCGTCAGGCAATTTACATCTTGCCTGGACCGGCGACACCAGTGCACTGAAGAGTGTCAGCGTATGTGGTGTAAAGTCTATTTCGAACGACCGTCTGACCAGCTGAGGAGGATCGCATCGAAGTGCAGTGGTGGTTCGTCCGATGATCCGGATGAGTCAGGCACTTTCATTTTTACTTCTGCTGCTCTTTCTGATCCCTGTCGAGAAAACTCGTCATGCTGATTAGCTTCTCGAAGAATTGTTTCTTGTGCGTCTTGCTTGTAAGCGTCGCGAGCGCGCGACTGCAGGCTCTGCCAGCGGCCGAGGCTGAGAGCGGCCAGCACGCAGTGCGCACTCCTGTGCTACCGCAGCGCTGGTGGGAGTCGGCCTCCGCAATGCGCACGGTTTCATTAAAGGATGACACCGTATTCCCCCAGCTCCTTCTTGACCCTGCGAAAGCCGACGCCCAGATCAAAGCCATCAAAGAACAAGGTTTCACGGGCTTGAACATTTTCGCTCCGGCAGATGGAGGAAAGAGCTACAACGGTCTTGATGCACGTGATCACTATCGTATCGAGCCGAAGTACGGGACCATAGACGACTTCCGGAGAGTGATAGAGATTGGCCATCGTGTCGGGATGTCGGTGATCATCTTTGAAAATTTGGGCTACAGTGCTGTCGATGCCCCTTCGTTTCTTAAAGCCTGCGACGATGTCCGCGAAGGCCGGACGAGTCGAGAATCCCGGTGGTTCTTCTGGAGCGATCGCCCGGATGCTCCTCCGGCGGCTTCGGGCGATACCTTCTTCATGGTCCGCCCGACGTGGTTACTGAACTACCAGCCGGATAAAGTCGAGCACTGGGCCTACAGCGAGCGCGCGAAGCACTACTACTGGACTCGCTGGCCGGGGAAAGATGCGGAAGGAAAAACCATCGAACTTCCCCAATACAACTGGAACAGTGTGGAGTGGCAGGAGGAGGCGGAGAAAATCACCCGCTTCTGGTTGGACACAGGCATAGACGGTATCGTCATGGACGCTGTCAATTGGTACGTCGGCTATACCTGGGAGGAAGGACACCAACGCATCACCGACGTTATCAACAGTTATGGCAACAAATACAGCCAGCCCGAAGGCGGCGGCGCTTTTCACGAAGACCCAGTGGCATGGATCACCGATGGAGGATGGAACTCCGTCCAAGATTACGGTCTGGGGATCTGGTGGGAAAAGCCTCATTTGGTGCTCCAGAATGCCATCGAGGCAGGCGATCCTCGTCCGATTGAAGAAGCCCTGCGCAACTACCACGACCGGGTGGTCGCGGCGGGCGGGACTTTGAACATGACTCTGGTCGCCATCAAAGGTAATCCAGAAAAGCAGCGCCTTGCCGCAGCCATCGTTGCTGCCACCGGGCAGTTCATTTCGGATTGGAGCCACAAAGACGAGCAACTGGCGTCGGACCCTGAGATTCAGTGGCTCCTGAAGACGAAGTCCGCACATCCCGCTCTTCACCAGATGGGGCAACGCCGCAAGCTCCCCACCAACGATGATTCCAAGTACTACGCCTTCATACGAACCGCGCCGGATGGTAGCGAACGAGTGCTGATGGTGGCGAATTTCTGGGCCACCACCCGAGAAGTACAAATCGACACCAGCGGGCTGCACGCGCGATCTCTCACCGATCTACGCAGTGGGGAGAAAGTACCGCTCGACAACAGCGTCCAGTTCAATCTGCCCGCTTTTGGGTATCGGTTGTTTGAAGTGCATTAACGCTAGGTCAGAAGATGAGAGGCAGATAAGGTCTCGACTGTTCGTCCGAGTACGATCGTCATTATTTACAATTTCGCATTTGCAAACACATATGGCCTCTAATTCGGATAGGTCGTCACGATCCAAGTGCTGAGCGGCGTTGCATCGAGGAAGCGGGGCAAAGGGGCTGCCGCTTGATGTATGCCTACATGTGGTTTCTGATCGCCAACGAACAGATCACTCGGGCCAAGAACCATGTCAACAAATCGATGACCATGGAGCAACTGCTCGAGGCCGAACAACGAGCGGCCGAGTGGATGAGAAAGACAAAAAAGCTCCCACCTTCGTCAATCGAA
>Ga0209010_1000380_pt1 | contig 14544 bp, 14 predicted proteins | sample BlaSpr_A8_OM1_O3_FD_187985 | JGI IMG/M metagenome (GOLD analysis project Ga0209010, IMG submission 187985) | Forest soil microbial communities from Thunder Bay, Ontario, Canada - Black Spruce, Ontario site 2_A8_OM1_O3 (SPAdes) (version 2) | ecosystem: Environmental > Terrestrial > Soil > Boreal... | reverse complement strand
ACCCCTCCCTCCCCACAAGGGGGAGGGCGAAGAAAGCTCACACCGCTCACACCGGCCGGTCGGGGCCTTCGATCTCGATCTGGCGCCGGCCGCTGCGCATGCCGATGACGAAGCCGCCGAGCACGTCGACCAGCCCGATCATCATCAGCAGAAAAAATGTCGACGTCCCCGCCTGCTTCACCAGCAGGAATTCGACCAGCATGGCGATGAAAAGAGCCATGGCCAGGATGTGGTCCATCACCGAGCGCATGCCGAGGCGGGTCGATTTGATGATCTCGATCCAGAGCAGGAAAATCGCGAAAGCGATGAACAGGTCTTCCCAGGTCAAGACCCAGTCCGTCCCCGACATCATGTGCACGGTGGTGACGGCCGCGGTCCAGCTCACGCCAGGCGTGAGGAACGCAATCATGTTGTAGATGGCGAAGGGAAGGAGAAGGAGCGGAAAGCCAAGAACGAACATGGCGTGCGTCTTTTCTTCCGGGAAAAAGGCCTACGCCTCCGCCTTCTTGCTCAGCACCTGCCGGCCGCGATACATGCCGGTTTTCAGGTCGATGTGATGCGGGCGGCGCAACTCGCCGGAATCCTTGTCTTCGATATAGGTCGGGGCCTTCAGCGCATCGGCGGACCGGCGCATGCCGCGCCTGGACGGCGATGTTTTTCTCTTGGGGACGGCCATAGCGTCGCTCTCCTAAAGCTCGGATCGTCAGGGATTGCCGGGCTTATAGAAGAAGCATGCCGCCCGCGCTAGGGGGCGGGGGCGGCGGTGCGGACGCAGGCATCGAGCCCCGGAAAGCTCTCGGTCCGGCGCTCATAGACGCCTGAGAGCTGGCGCACCAGGGCGCTCGGGGCGCGGGCGCTGCGCCGGCCCGGATTGGGCAGAATGGCAGCCAGTTCCGCCGCTTCGTGGGCGTCGAGGTTGCGGGCGGATTTGCCGAAAGCGTAGCGGGCGCCGGCCTCGGCGCCGAACTCGCCATTGGGTCCCCACTGGGCGATGTTGAGGTAGATTTCCATTACGCGGCGCTTCGGCAGCACCAGGTAGAGCCAGACCGCCAGCGGGATTTCCAACGCCTTTCGGATGACGCTGCGGCCCTGCCAGAAGAACAAGTTCTTCGCGGCCTGCTGGGTGATGGTCGAGGCGCCGCGCTCCCTGCCGGTGTCGTCATACTGTTCCAGCGCCTCGCGCATGGCACCGAGGTCGATACCGCGGTTGCGGCAGAAAGTGCCGTCCTCGGCGCCGATGACGGCGAGCGGCAGCGCCGGCGAGATACGATCGAGCGGCAGCCACACGCGCTCGACCCGCGCCCCGATCGCCCAGCGCCACAGCATCGGCATCGAGACCGGATCGACGAACCGGTAAAACGGCGCGATGAGGTAGGGGATGACAATCAGAACGGCGATAACGATGGCGCCGACGACCGCAATGCGCCGCAGGCTCGGCATCGAGGAGCGTTTTGCTTTTGCGGCGGGCGGCATCGGGGTGGGATTGTAACCCGCCTTCGTGTCATTGCGAGGCACTTTGCGCCGCTCGCAATGACGCCTTTGCGATGCTAAATCTCGACGCTAAAAGCGGGAGGCCAATGTGGCGAAAGACGCCGTCGTTTCCCAGGAGCTGGCGGATAAATTCCGCACCGAGAAGGATTCGGCCTATCTCCGCTTCGTGCGTAACGACGGGCTCGACATCATCAGCGCGCACTACGTGCGAAACCTGCGCACCGTCGAGCTCAAGCCCTGGCCGCGCCGCGGCACCGGCGCCAAGGGCGTGTACATCAATCACGAGGCGTCGCGGTTTTCCAACGACTGCTACGTCTGCGAGATTGCGCCGGGCCAAAAACTCGAGCCGATGCATCATCTCTACGAGGAGATGCTCTTAATCCTGAGCGGCCGCGGCTCGACCACGGTGTGGAACAATGCCGGCGCCCGCATCACCTTCGAATGGAAGGAAGGCGCGATCTTCGCCGTCCCGCTGAACTGCTCCTACCAGCATTTCAACGGCTCCGGTCGGGATGTGGTGCGGTTCGTCGCGGTGACCAACGCGCCAACGGTGATCAACCGCTACGACGATCTCAATTTCATTTTCAATTGTCCCTACGACTTCAAGAACCGCTTTTCCGGCGAGCCGGATTATTTCAGCTCCAAGGGCGAACAGGACGGCTTCCTGTTACGCACCAATTTCGTGCCCGACGCGGTCAATCTGCCACTGATCACCGCCCGGGAGCGCGGCGCCGGCGGCGGCCATATCCGCTTCAACATGGCGCGCGGCACCATCGCCAGCCACATTTCGCAATTCCCGATCGGCACCTACAAGAAGGCGCACGCCCATGGCCCGGGCGCCCATGTGATCATCCTATCCGGCGAAGGCTATTCGCTGATGTGGCCGGAGGGCGAGGAGCCGCAGCGCTTCGAGTGGCAGGTCGGCACCTTGGTGGTGCCGCCGAACATGTGGTTCCACCAGCATTTCAATTCCGGCCCGGCGCCGGCGCGCTATCTCGCCTTCAAGCACTGGTCGCCGCGCAATGCCCAGGGCGTGCCGATCTCGTGGATCAGCCGCCGGCTCGGCGGCACCCAGATCGATTACGCCGATGAGCACCCCAAAGTGCGTCAATTGTTCGCCGAAGCGCTTGCCAAGCACGCCCTGGCTCCGCGCATGGACGATGTCTACGCGGCGGAGGCCGCACAGTTGCCGCCGCAAGCGGCTTAGCGAGCAAGAACGATGCTTCGTTTGTTCGCGATCATCGTGAGTGTGGTCGTTGCGAACGCGGCTTCGGCCGAAACCATCGCCGACATCGCCAGCTTCGCCGGCCCCGATCGCACCCAGCGCTTGATCGACGGTGCGAAGAAGGAAGGTATCGTCTCGCTCTATTCCTCGGCCGTCACCGACGACTCGAACGCTATTGCGGCGGCTTTCGAGAAGAAATATGGCGTGAAGGTTCAGCTCTGGCGCGGCAGCTCGGAGGATATTTTGCGCCGTGCCGTCACCGAGCATCGCGGCGGCCGTGACGACGTCGATGTCGCCGAGACCGCCGGCACCGAAATGGAAGGCTTGCGCCGCGAGCAATTGCTCCAGGAGATTTCATCGCCGGTGTTCGCCGATCTGATCCCCCAAGCCGTGGCGCCGCATCGTCCCTGGGTGACGTCGCGGCTGAGCATTTTCACCGCGGCGTTCAACACCACGCTGATTAAGCCCGACGACGCGCCGAAATCCTACGAGGACCTCAGCGATCCGCAATGGAAGGGCAGGCTCGGCGTCGAGGCCGACGACGGCAACTGGTTCATGTCGGTCGCCGGCGCCATGGGCGAGGACAAGGCCGTGGCGCTGTTCCGCAAGATTGTCGCCCGCAACGGCATGTCGGTGCGCAAGGGCCACACGCTCTTGTCAAACCTCGTGGTCGCCGGCGAAGTGCCGCTGGCGCTCACGGTCTACGGCTATCGCATCAACGAATTGAAAGCCAAAAGTGCGCCGATCGACGGCACCGTCCTGCCGCCGGCCGTGGCGCTGCCGACCGGCATCGCAGTGTTCGCCCATGCGCCGCATCCCTATGCCGCGGCGCTGTTCATGGATTTCTTCCTCGGCGACGGCCAGCGCATTTTGCTCGAACGCGGCAACGTGCCGACCAACCGCACTGTGCAGGCACCGCCGCCCGGTCTCGCCTTTGTCGACGTGGCAAAATTTCTCGACGAGGGCGATAAGTGGACGAAGTTGTTCAAGGAAACGTTCGCAAGCGGAATGCGGTGAGGATGCCGATCAATTTGGCAGAAAGTGTTTGCGCATCGGCATTGCTGCTACAACTTTCGTAGCGTCTATAGCAGGAGCAAGGCGCGATGAATAAAAGTCATACCTATTCGATCCGCCTGGACTGGACGGGAAATCAAGGTTCCGGCACGTCGTCGTATCGTGCCTATTCCCGCTCGAATGAAATCAGCGCGCCTGGCAAGCCGACGATAGCGGGCTCGTCCGATCCGGACTTCCTGGGCGATCCGGCAAGATGGAATCCCGCGCAGCTTCTGGTTGCCTCACTCGCCGCATGCCATCAACTTTGGTATCTGCACCTGTGTGCGGACGCGGGTATTGTTGTTCAGGACTATAGCGACAACGCATCCGGAGTGGAGATCGAACAGCCGGACGGCGCGGGGCAATTCGAAAGCGTGACATTACGCCCGCACGCCAAGCTCGCGCCGGGTTCGGACCGTGAAACAGCCCGCCGCCTCCATGATGAGGCTGCGAGCAAATGCTTCATAGCAAGGTCCGTTTCGTTCCGCGTCGAACACGAACCGACGTTTGAGTAGGCGCAGCGATCGAGGGCGTAGCCCGCTGCACGTATCGGCCGTTTGGCATTTCAGGACCATGCGCCGTTCCACGTCCGTCCCAACACGCGCAGCCAATTGCGGAAGCATAATTTTTCGATCAGCGGCTTGCTAAATCCGCGCTTGCGCATCGCCTGCACCAGATTTTGCAGTCCGGCGGCATCGCCGATTTCCGCGGGAATCGTGGCGCCGTCAAAATCGGAGCCCAAGCCGACGCCGTCCTCCCCGGCATGTTCGAGCATGTGCTCCATATGCTGGATCATCAGGTCCAACGGCGTGTCCTTGTCCTGACGGCCGTCCGGACGCAGGAAGCTCGACGCGAAGTTGACACCGACGAAGCCGCCGGATTGGGCAATGGCGTCTAACTGCCGGTCGGTCAGGTTTCGCGAATGCGGGCTTATGGCGTGGGCGTTGGAGTGGGTGGCGACCAGCGGCGCATTGCTGAGCGCGGCAACGTCCCAAAAACCGCGTTCGTTGAGGTGCGATAGATCGATCAAAATCCGCAGTCGGTTGCAGGCGCCGACCAGCGCTTTGCCCAGTTCGGTCAAACCGGGGCCGGTATCGGGGGAAGACGGACAACGGAACGGCACGCCATGGCCGAACGCATTCGGCCTGCTCCACACCGGGCCGAGCGAGCGCAGCCCCGCCTCGTACAGCACGTCGAGCAGCTCGAAACTCGCGTCGATGGCTTCGGCGCCTTCGATATGCAGCACTGCTGCCAGCACGTCGTCGGCGAGGCAGCTTTCGATGTCGCCGACAGTGCGGCAAACGCGAAGGCGCCCCTGCGATTCCCGCTCGATTCGGAACAGCAGCGCCGCCATGGCGAAGACGACCCGCTGCGCCTCCGCCACATCGACGGCAGGCGGCGCAGCCTCGCTGCCAATTGGCAGGGACGGTGTTTCGCTGTTGGAACTATTTTTCCGGGGCGACGGGACGAATATCGCGAACAAGCCGCCGGCAAATCCGCCCTGCCGCGCTTTCGGCAAATCCAAATGGCCCTTGTCCTCGCCTTGCAGGAAGGCTGCGACCGGATCCCCACCGGCGCGCCGGTTGAGCCGCAACAGCACGTCGTTGTGGCCGTCAAAGATCGGAATGCGCTTCGGTGAGGCCACTTGTCAGGCCGCCTCCGCCGCGGGCAGCGGCGGCTTGCCGCGGATGAGGTCGGCGCCTTTCTCGGCCATCATCAGCACGCAGGCATTGATGTGGGCGGAGACCAGATCGGGCATCGCCGAGGCGTCGCAGACGCGCAGGCCTTCGATGCCGCGTACTTTCAAATCGGAATCGAGCACCGCATCGGGGCCGATGGCGCAAGTGCCGCAAGGATGATGCGCGGTGATGACGACTTTCTTGAGCCAGCCGTCGATCTCGTCGTCGGTTCTCACATTCAGGCCCGGCCCGATCTCGTCGCCGCGATAGGGGTCCATCGCTTTGTTGAACGCCACTTCGCGCGCCAGCTTGAATCCTTGGCGTAAGGTCGGCAGATCGTTCGGCGCGGTGAAGAAGCGGTAGACGATGCGCGGGTGCGCGAGCGGATCGGCTGAGCCGAGCAATAGCTCGCCGCGGCTATCGGGATGCAGAAGCGTAGGGCGGATGCCAAACCCGTCGAGAAACGGCGGCCGCACCAGCGGGAACCAAAGATGCGGGCTCGCCGACGTGCCGCGGAACATGAACTCGACGTCGGGCACCGACAATTCCGGCCGCGTCTTGATGAAGGCGTGCAGGCCGCCCGGCACCACAGTGCCCGGCCCGGTGCCGAACAGATAGGCGCGGATCATGCTCACCGCCATGCGATCGAATCGCATTTCGCGGTGGAACGTGCCCGGCTGCGGCCGCGTATAAGTCATGTAGGCGCCGAGATGGTCCTGCAGGTTCTTTCCGACCGGCAGATCGGCCGCGACATTGATGCCGAACGAACGTAGATGTGCCGCCGGGCCGATGCCCGAGAGCATGAGAATTTGCGGCGAGTTGAACGTTCCGGCGGCGACGATGACCTCGCGCGCGGCCTCGGCGCGCACCGTCGCTCCGTTCTGGACGTATTCGACGCCGGTCGCCCGCGTGCCTTGCAGCGTGACGCGCGTGGTGTGGGCGTTGACGGCGACGGTGAGATTTTTCCGGTTACGCGCGGGTTTTAGAAATGCGTTGGATGACGACGAGCGCCAGCCGTTGCGGATGGTGAACTGGCCGCGGCCAAAGCCTTCCTGCTGCTTGCCGTTGTAATCGGGCGTCAGCGGATAGCCGCACGCCTTGGCGGCTTCGAGCCATGCCTCGTAAAGCGGGTCTTGCGTCCGCGCGAATTCGGTGCCGAGCGGGCCCGAGCCGCCGCGCCAAGTGTCTTGGCCTTTCTCGAAGGTCTCGCAGCGCTGGAAATAGGGCAGCACATCGGCATAGGACCAGCCGCGTGCGCCCTTCTGGGCCCAGCGGTCGTAATCGCCGCGGTTGCCGCGCGTATAGGCCATGACGTTGATCGACGACGAGCCACCCAGCACCTTGCCGCGCATCGCTTCGATGCGGCGGTTGTTGAGGTTCGGTTCGGGATCGGTCTCGTAGCCCCAGTCGAACATGCCGTAATCGTGCATGCGGCCCATGCCGAGCGGAATGTGGATGTAAGGATGCCAGTCGCGGCCGCCGGCCTCGAGCAGCAGCACGCTGGCGGCGGAATCCTCGGTCAAACGGTTGGCGAGCACGCAGCCGGCGGAACCGGCGCCGACAATGATGTAATCGTAGCCAGGCATTTCACTCCCCTTACGCAGTCCGCTTGTGTACCGGCGGTTTCAATCCCGCGCGTAGCCGATCAGGCGTTTCTTCTTGCGGCCGAGCAGGATCAGGATCGTCGCCACTATCCCGAGCACCGCCCAGGTTGGCAAATCGAAAATTTTCTGCAGATAGGGGTCCCAGGCAAAGGCGAGTTTCTGCTTCAGCCAGTTTTGCACCAGGTTAAGGCTGTTCTGGTCGACGATGGCCCAGGCATCGCTGACCTTCATGGTGATCAATTGCTGGTTGGCGATGGTCTTGGTGCCGTCGTAGACGAAGAAGATGAAGGCAAGCGCTAAGAGGCACAGGCCGATGAAGCGAAGCAGGAATCTGATCATGATTGTGCCGGTGGCGCGGAAGAGACAGGTCTGAAAAGCCAAGTCTGAAGAAGCAAGTCTGAAGAAGCAGGTCCGAGGCAGGCATTACTCTTCTGCGGTCGGTTCTTCAATGCACCGGATGTGCGGCTTTTTTTGCGGCGCGACGGCGCGGCCAGCGCTCCCTTGAGGATGAGCCGCAGGTTTCGCTACAGTTCCATGCTAGGCTTCTTCGGCCCGCAATCTTCCGGCCGGGCGCCAGCAGTATGGAGTTGAAATGGCTTCCAAAAATGGCGGCGGCGGCCGCGCCAACCGGCCGACTTTCACCGACCAGGAAGCCCTGCTGTTTCACAGCCAAGGCCGCCCCGGCAAGCTCGAAGTGATCGCCACCAAGCCGATGGCGACGCAACGCGACCTGTCGCTCGCCTATTCGCCGGGCGTCGCGGTGCCGGTGCTGGCCATCGCCGAGGACGAGTCCAAGGCCTACGATTACACCACCAAAGGCAATTTCGTCGCGGTGATCACCAACGGCACCGCCATTCTTGGGCTGGGCAATCGCGGGGCGCTGGCGGCCAAGCCGGTGATGGAAGGCAAGGCGGTGCTGTTCAAGCGCTTCGCCGATGTCGATTCCATCGATCTCGAAGTCTCGACCGAAGATCCCGACGAGTTCATCAATTGCGTAAAGGTGCTCGGCAAGAGCTGGGGCGGCATCAATCTCGAGGACATCAAGGCGCCGGAATGCTTCATCATCGAGCAGCGGCTGCGCGAGCTGCTCGACATCCCGGTATTCCACGACGACCAGCACGGCACCGCGATCATCGCCGCCGCCGGCCTGATGAATGCGCTGCATCTCACCGGCCGCGACATCGCCTCTACGCGGCTGGTCTGCAACGGCGCCGGCGCCGCCGGCATCGCTTGTCTCGAACTTTTGCGCTCCATCGGCTTCCGGCCGGAAAATCTCATCCTGTGCGACACCAAGGGCGTCATTTATGAAGGCCGCAAGGACGGCATGAACCAGTGGAAGTCGGCCTATGCGGTGAAGACGTCGGCGCGCACTCTAGAGCAGGCGTTGATCGACGCCGACGTGTTCTTCGGGCTGTCGGCCAAGGGCGCGGTGACCCAGGACATGGTCAAGATGATGGCGCCGCAGCCGATCATCTTCGCCATGGCCAATCCCGATCCGGAGATCACCCCCGAGGAAGTCGCCGCCGTGCGCACCGACGCCATCATGGCGACCGGCCGCTCCGACTATCCGAACCAGGTCAACAACGTGCTGGGCTTCCCCTACATCTTCCGCGGCGCGCTCGACGTGCGCGCGCGCGCCATCAACATGGAGATGAAGATCGCGGCGGCCCATGCGCTGGCCAATCTGGCGCGCGAGGACGTTCCCGACGAAGTCGCGGTGGCCTATGGCACGCGGCCGAAATACGGCCCCGATTACATCATCCCGGTGCCGTTTGATCCGCGGCTGATTTCCGAGATACCGGTCGCGGTGGCGCAAGCGGCGATGGATTCCAATGTCGCGCGCAAGCCGATCACCGACATGGAAGCCTACCGCGCGCAACTGCGCAGCCGGCGCGATCCGATCGCGGGCGTATTCCAGCGCGTGTTCGAGCGCTTGCGCCGGCAGCCGCGCCGCGTCGTCTTTGCCGAAGGCGAGGAAGAGCAGGTGATCCGGGCCGCCGCGTCGTTCGTGCATCAGGGGCTCGGCACCGCGCTATTGTGCGGCCGCGAGCGCCGCGTGCGCGAGACGGCGGAAACGCTCGGCGTCGAGCTCGGCGGCGGCATCGAGATCGTCAATGCGGCGATGTCGTCGCGCAACTCGGCCTATGCGTCCTATCTCTACGAGCGGCTGCAGCGCCACGGTTTTCTGCAGCGCGACTGCCAGCGCATGGTCAACCAGGACCGCAATCATTTCGCCGCCTGCATGGTCGCGCTCGGGGATGCCGATGCCATGGTCACTGGCGTGACGCGCAATTTCTCGGTGGCGCTGGAAGAGGTGCGGCGCTGCATCGATCCGAAGCCGGGCCACCGCGTCATGGGCGTGTCGCTGGTGCTGGCGCGCGGCCGCACCGTGCTGGTCGCCGACACCGCGGTCACCGAAATGCCCGATGCCAACGAGATCGCCGAGATCGCCATCGAGGCGGCGCGGGTGGCGCGCTCGCTCGGCTACGAGCCGCGGCTCGCTTTGCTGGCATTCTCGACCTTCGGCCATCCGGCGGGCGAACGCTCGCAGCGGGTGCAGGAAGCGGTGCGCTTGCTCGACGAACGGCGCGTGGATTTCGAATACGACGGCGAGATGGCGGCCGACGTGGCGCTGAACATGGAGCTGCGCGAGGCCTATCCGTTCTGCCGGCTGTCCGGGCCGGCCAATGTGCTGATCATGCCGGCGTTCCACTCCGCCTCGATCTCAACCAAGATGCTGATGGAGCTCGGCGGCGCCACCGTGATAGGCCCGATGCTGGTCGGGCTGGACCACTCGGTGCAGATCGTGCCGCTGTCGGCCAACGACGCGCAGCTCGTCAACATGGCGGCGATCGCGGCGTTCAATGTCAGCGGCTGACGCCGGGAATGCAAAAACGCAAGCTTGGCAATTCGGGCATCGAGGTTTCCGTCGTCGGCCTCGGCGCCAATAATTTCGGCGGCCGTACCGATCTCAAAACCTCGCGCCTTGTCATTCACCGCGCGCTCGATCGCGGCATCACGCTGATCGACACCGCGGATATCTACGGCAACAACGGCGGCTCGGAAGAAATCCTGGGCAAGGTGTTGGGCGCGCGCCGCAAGGATATCGTGCTGGCGACGAAATTCGGCCTGGCGATGGACGATGCCGGGAAACTGCGCGGCGCATCGCGGCGCTATATCGGTGAGGCGCTTGAAGCAAGCTTGCGGCGGCTAAAAACCGATTGGATCGATCTTTATCAGCTGCACAGGCCCGATACGCAGACGCCGATCGAGGAGACGTTGCGCGCGCTCGACGATCTTGTGAAAGCCGGAAAGGTCCGCACCATCGGCTGCTCGAACCTTTCCGCCGCGCAGCTCGAGGAGGCGATGACGGTCGCGCAGCGGCTCGGGCTCACATCTTTTGTCACCGCGCAGGACGAGTACAGCCTGCTGGAACGCGAACTGGAAAAAGATCGCCTGCCGATCATGCGCAAACATGGCATGAGCCTGTTGCCGTATTTCCCGCTCGCAAGCGGTTTGCTGACCGGCAAGTACAAGCATAACGCGCCGCTGCCGGCCGGAACTCGGCTGGCCAGGAACCCGCCGCGCCACGCCGATGAATTCCTCAACGAGCGCAACTGGCGCATCGTCGATGCGCTCGAAGCCTTCGTCGCCCGGCGCGAGCACACGCTGCTTGAGCTCGCCATGAGCTGGCTGGCGAGCCGGCCGTACATCCCGAGCATCATTGCGGGCGCGACGCGGCCGGAGCAGGTGGAACAGAACATTGCCGCCGTCGGATGGGCGCTTTCGGCGGCCGATTTGGCCGAGATAGACCGCATAACGCTTTGATTACGTGTTGCAAATTCACTGCCTCGGATTCACGAGGTCGAAACCTCTGTCCGCTAGCGTTAAGACGACAGCCATGAAGCACGTCATGCCCCCAGAACCGTTCGCGCTCGAGATCAGCGGCCTCGTCAAATGCTTCGACCGTCCGGCGGTCGATGGCCTCGATCTTAAGGTGCGGACCGGCGAGTTCTACGCGCTGCTCGGCCCGAACGGCGCCGGCAAGACCACGACGTTACGCATGATTGCCGGCCTGCTGCGGCCCGATGCCGGAACGATCAACGTCGCCGGTATCGATTCGCTGGCCGATCCGGTGGCGGCAAAGCAGATCATGGCCTGGATCTCCGACGAGCCGATGATCTACGACAAGCTCACGCCGCGCGAATATCTCGAATTCGTCGCCGGCCTTTGGGGCATCGCGCCGGCGCTCGCCGAAGAGCGCGCGCAAGAATTGCTGGCGTGGCTCGATCTGACGCCCCATGCGCACGAGCGCTGCGAGGGATTTTCCAAAGGCATGCGGCAGAAAGTGGCGCTGGCCGGCGCGCTGGTGCACGACCCCCGCGTCATCATCCTCGACGAGCCGCTCACCGGGCTCGATGCCGGCTCGGCGCGCCAGGTCAAGAGCGTGCTGCGCGAGCGGGTCAGCGCCGGGGGCACCATCATCATGACAACGCACATCCTCGAAGTCGCCGAACGCATGGCCGACCGCATCGGCGTCATCGCCCACGGCAAGCTGATCGCCGAAGGCACGCTTGAGGAACTGCGGCTGCAAGCCGGCGGGACCAACGGTGGCGCGAGCGACGGCGCCAGCCTTGAAGACACGTTCCTCGCGCTGGTCGCCGAAGAGGCACAAGCGGCATGACGCCGGGCACCACGGTCTGGTTCGCGCGGCACGAATCGCGCCTCGCCTGGCGCGATTGGCTGTCCATGATCACCGCCGGCCGGCGCGAGCGCCTGCGCCGGGTCGTGATCGCCATCCTCGTCTTCGCGGTCTTCATGCACTTCGTCGCCTATTGGATGGTCGGCCGTTACGCCGATGCCCCGGTCGACACCTCGATGCTGGTGACGATCACCGCAAGCATTTTGTTGTCGTGGCTGTTGATGATCTCGCAGGCCATGGAATCCATGACGCGCGCGTTCTATTCGCGCTCCGATCTCGATCTGATCCTGGCGTCGCCGGTCGCGGCGCAAAGGCTATTTGCCGTGCGCATCGCCACGGTGGCGATTTCGGTCGCCATGATGGCGATCCCGCTGGCGGCGCCGTTCATCGATATCCTGATCGTGCGCGGCGGCTTGCGCTGGATGGGAGCCTACGGGTTGATCGTGGCGATGGGGGCCGCTGCGGCCGCGCTCGCGGTCGGTTTCACCGTGGCGCTGTTCCGCATCATCGGTCCCAAGCGCACCCGCCTTGTGGCGCAAGTCGTCGCCGCTGTGATCGGCGCCGCATTCGTGATCGGCCTGCAAGTGGCGGCCATTTTGTCCTACGGCACGATTTCGCGGGTCAGCGTATTGCAATCGAGCGCGGTGCTGACGCACGCGCCCGATCTCGGCAGCATTGTCTGGTGGCCGGCGCGCGCCGCGATGGGCGATTGGATTTCGCTCATCGGCGTGCTCGCCGTGAGTTTTGCGCTACTTGTTGCCGCCATCGCGTTGGTCTCGCCGCGCTTTGGCGAATATGCGGTCGCAGCGACGGGTGCCGATGCTTCGCGCGTCAGTCAGGCCGGGCGGCAAAGCGCATTTCGAAAAACTTCGCCGCGCCGCGCCTTGCGCCGCAAGGAATGGACGCTGCTACGGCGCGATCCGTGGCTGGTGTCGCAGACCTTTATGCAGATGCTCTATCTGATCCCGCCTGCCGTGCTGCTGTGGCGCAGTTTCGACGACGGCAACGGCGCCTATAACCTTTTGGTGCCGGTTCTGGTCATGGCGGCCGGCCAACTCGCCGGCGGCCTCGCCTGGCTCGCGATCTCCGGCGAGGACGCGCCCGATCTGGTCGCCACTGCGCCCGTGCCGGCAAGTTTCATTCTGCGCGCCAAGGTCGAAGCGGTGCTTGGCGTCATCGCGGTCGTATTCGCGCCGATGGTTGCAGTCCTCGCCATCCTCTCGCCCTGGCACGCGCTGGTCGCCAGCGGCGGCATCATCATCGCCACCACGGCGGCGACCGCGATCCAGCTGTGGTTCCGCAGCCAGGCCAAGCGCAGCCAGTTCCGCCGTCGCCAGATCTCTTCGCGGGTGGCGACGTTCACCGAGGCTTTTTCGTCAATCGGCTGGGCCGCGACGGCCGCGGTCGCATCCGTAAGCCTCTTGCTCGCCATCGCACCCGCGCTGATTGCGCTTCTGGTCGTGGCCGGCGCCTGGATCATGAGCCCGCGCACGGCCGCGGCGTAATGGCCGTCTCGACGGGACAAACCCGAGTGTGATTTAACTCGTCCTCCATCCGGGCGATATGCGCCTGCCGGGGACGTGGATGAAGAATAAGCCGAATTGGGTCTGGCCGGACGACAAGCGCATCGCCGTCGTCTTCAATGTCTGTCTCGAAGCTTGGTCGGACGGTAAGGCACCCGGCATCAGCCCGATGGGCAATCCGCTGCCGGCCGGCGTGCTCGACACCATGGCGATCTCCTGGGCCGCCTATGGCGTCGAGGTCGGCATCCACCGGCTGATGGATAGTTTAGCCCGCCACGGCGCCAAGGCGAGCGTGATGACCAACGCCGTCATCGCCGAGCGCGCGCCGGAGACGGTCAAGGCCATCGCCGAGCGCGGCCACGAAGTGCTGTCGCACTCCTACGCCATGGACGTGATTCCGGCGCTATTGTCCGACGAGGACGAGCGCAAGAACATCGAGCGCTGCACGGCGCTTCTCGAAAAAGCCTCGGGCCAAAAGATCGTCGGCTGGCTGTCGCCGCGCGGCACTTCGAAGCCGACCACGCCTAAATTGCTCGCCGACGCCGGCTACCGCTGGTACGGCGACGTGTTCGACACCGACCTGCCTTACGTCGCCAACCACGGCAACAACAAGATCGTCGCTATTCCGTTGTCCTATGACGTAAACGACATGCCGTCGATGAAATACGGCCATCCGCCGCGCATGATGCTGGAATCGTTCAACGAGGTGATCGGCATCGCCCGCGCGCGTGACGACGAGCTGCGCATCATCGACGTCACCAGCCATGCCCACATTTTCGGCCATCATCGCGGCGCGCATTTCTACGAACGCATCATCGAGCAGGCGATGACGTCGCCGGATATCTGGGTCGGCACCCGCGCCGAGATCGCCGATCACGTGCTGAGCGTGACCAACACTTAGTCGTCATGGCCGGGCTTGTCCCGGCCATCCACGTCTTGGAGTTCGGAACAAAACAAAGACGTGGATGCCCGGCAAAATGGTCCTAGATTCTGGCCGGGCATGACGAGGGAGAGAGAAGAAGGTCCCGAATGATTCCGTTCGAAATGGTGGAACCAAAATCGCTCAAAGAGGCGATGGCGTTGCTCGATCCCGAGGAGCCGACGATCCGCGCCGTTGCGGGCGGCACCGCGCTGATGCTGATGATGAAGGCCGGCGTGTTCCAGCCGACGCGGCTGATCTGCCTGCATGGCATCGAGCCGGAATATTCGCGCATTACGGTCGCTGGCAACGCGCTGCGCATCGGCGCCATGGCGACGTTGAGCGACG
>Ga0209010_1000379_pt1 | contig 14602 bp, 10 predicted proteins | sample BlaSpr_A8_OM1_O3_FD_187985 | JGI IMG/M metagenome (GOLD analysis project Ga0209010, IMG submission 187985) | Forest soil microbial communities from Thunder Bay, Ontario, Canada - Black Spruce, Ontario site 2_A8_OM1_O3 (SPAdes) (version 2) | ecosystem: Environmental > Terrestrial > Soil > Boreal... | reverse complement strand
GAATCCCCTCCACAACATGGTGGCCAAAAATAATGAAAAATAACCCACAGAACTTCCCCTAAGTGTAAGGACTTCCCGCCAGAGGGTCAAACCGAAGCAGGGGTGGTATATACAGACGGCAAAATGCTCCCTCCCCACCAACTCGTTGTGCTGTCGTCAATACGGCCACGACCGGACGCTTACCTCCCTCCAGGCCCAGAGAACTTTGGTTTGCGGTTCGGGCTCGCCTCCGCGAGTGCGGCAGGAACGGGGGAAGCGGCGGTTTGTTGGGTTAAAACCTGCCTCGGTTGCCCTGGATAAAATTGGTCACGATTTGTGTATAGACGGAGTGATCGAATCGAGCGTAGTCAAATATGACAAAAAGAGGTTCGCACAGGGTTTCTACGAGAGTGACGATTTCTGCCTCGCTCACTCCGACCTTAAAATTGACACTGGTTTCAACTTCATCTTCATGAAAGTTTGTGCTTGTGAAAAGCGAAATTCGATCCTGCGTAGCGGTTAAAGTACGGCCTTTCAATCCACCGTGTCGTACCGTGAGCACCACACTAGCATTGGGCTCAATACCGAATCCCTTATAAAGGTTAACGCAGTGCTGAATGACTTCCGCGACCCTGATGATTCGCGTATTGAAGTAAAGAACTCCCTCTTGACGGTCATCTTCGAACAGCGAGAGCAACGTATAAAAATCACCACTCTTTGTCAGGGTCCAATAGTCGTAGTCGTGCCCAGCATCTATATCTGCAACGATCCCATCATTGGTCGGTCGCGGTCGAAATTCTTGACGACTATCCAAAATGACACCTATCGGCCACCCAAATGTGTGAACCATTGCTAGCCTCGCAATGGACAACAACTCTGCCTGCCGTTTACTGGGGGTTGAGTCTAAACAACCGTGATACGCCTCCATAAATCCTGGCTTTTGGGCTTTCAATAAGCCTTTCATCGCCGCACTTCGGTGTCGCGCGATCCAATCTTTGTCGATCTCGCGAGGTTTTGGGCTCGGAGGTGGAGGAAGTCTTCGACCTTCAAGTGCTTCATACCAGTCGAGCCGAGACGCCAAAAGCCGAGCTAAGATTTCGTATGCATACCCAATGCTACCGGGATCAAAACCTCCTTCGGTTAGGACCGGAAGCCTTTCGCCAAAGCTCCAATACGGCACATAAGGGATTCGCAGCAGTTCAATGGCTTCTTGCGCGCTTATTCCGCTAGGTAGCCACTCGCTATAAAAGTCGTGAAAGAGCTCCGCGAATTTTATTTTCCACCGCATTGCCTGCTCATACTCTGTGCGGCTTTCGTCTTTGGAAGGAACCGGAACAGCGATCAGGTGTCCGCGATCAAGAGGAAGAAGTTCTTGCGCCCTTCGGGAGCGCTCAACGATCTGAGATGCCCCGTATATGCTTGAATCTGTTGCAGTAAATAAGAGGACTAGGATGTCCGGAAGGTGAACCGTACAAATCCCTCCGACATCCGATACCCCTGTCCGGCTGTCAACTAACACAAAATCAAACGACGAAATCCAATCTGTTCGGAGGCGCTCGATATAGTTGCCTAAATCGTGCTCTGCAAATAGAGTGTGGAAATCCAAACGTTGCAATCTATCGAGATACTCACCGTCGTCCCGCCCAGCACTGATCACCGACACCCCCGGATCGAACTTAAGAATGCACTCGCGCCAATCGATCTCCCTTCTCGCGGCCTGACCGTGTATCAGATCCACAATGCCAGGCCGTGATGAGCGTATGCTCCCCGACGGAGAATCATTGGTTATGAAGAATTTCTCGATTCCGGGAGCCTCAATGTCCCAGTCGATGACTAATACACTACGCCCCCATTTAGCAAGCAATGCTGCCACATTAGCAAGCGCCATCGAGCGCCCTGCACCTCCCTTGAACGAGTAGAACGTATACACTGTTCCACGCTTTTTTGCGCCTTCCTGAGAACTCATAGCTTCGCCAATCCAACCCTCGGAATCGCTAGTCCCTTACTCTCTACGATTGGCCAATCTGGCCTAAAGGCCGGGGCCCCAGTAACGATTGCAGCTACCGACTTTGCAAATGTCTTTAGCCTTTCCTCAAGCTCTATCGCCTTGGCGCTCGCCCAGAATGCTGGCACAGTAACAGCATAAGGTGCTACGTCCACCCATTGGACGCGCCGGGCGTCCGGGGGAAAGTGTTCCCCATCGTGAAAGCGGAGCGGAGCAATCAGCCCATGCGAATCGATGTTCAGCATCTTTTCGCGCTTGCGAAAACTTTTCCATTCCGAGACACACCAGCTGGACTGAAAATAAGACGGCGACCAAACAGATACCATGCATTTCGAACCCTTCAAGGCCTCCCTAATCTCATCCGGCCAGGTGGTGCCAGTCTCGATGCATGTTTCATCAACAAACATCCTTGCGTGACCACCTAGTTCCTCTCCTAACCACAGCTCGAACCTATGGGCTACCTGTCGTGTCCAGTCAAGCGTGAGATCGTGACGCTTGTAGCTGAAAAATACGTCGTAGGTATAATCGTCGGGTATCGGCATCTCTTCAAGTTCGCCACAAATTCAAAACGTCATGAGCCCATACTTGTTTTGCACGAAGCTTGTCAGTCACACAGAACTATAGCCGCTCAGGATATACCAATTACGTCGATAATCAATCGATTTACCTTAGAAGCGCGCGCCCATCGGCTTTAATTTGCTGTGATTTGTAGTTTTGAAGCCAACGTGCAAATTCCTCGTATGAATTACGTTTTACGGGCACGCAGCGAACTAGTTTCCTGACGAAATTCTTACGATCAAATCCGCTTTCGCGAGCACATTTGTTGATCCCAATACTTGCAATGGTGGCCCTTACGTCTTCCGAGGCGATTACTTTTCGTTTTCGCCCGTATTCGGTTGCTGCGAACTCTAAAACCCTGATTTCGTCGCCCTCTTCCCACTTCCGATCCGTTTCCTTGCCGACATAACGGATTTCTCCTGCCTTGACGTGTGAACGCCCTAATAATCCTTGCGTTTCTGCTCTACAAAGATCGCCATTAGGGGATAGGCTCTTCGCTTCGGGATGCCTTTGGTATTGAACGAGCAAATGTGCAAACTGGGTCGGGAAAACCACGTTATAAGGGATATTCCCGTTTGATTTGTTGCAATCCAGCATTTTGTATCTCTTGCCGTCATGGACGTTCACGCATCCCAGGGAAATCCACTCGGTTTGCTTAGAGGAAAATGGACAGACGAGTAAAACGTGCTCGTTCGACTTCCTCTGGAACGCAAAACCGTAAAGCGGATCAACCATCGGAAGCAATAAAAAATTGTAAGGACGTGCAATTTCCCATTCGCCGAGCATTTCCAGGACGTTATACGTTGTAATCGTTAACCGCATCATTTGCGGGAGGTCGAGCCATGGCGGTGCTTTTCGTGGAAGGGACAACGAGCTCCGCACGATATATTCCCAAAGCTCATAAATCCACTGTGGCACTTCCTTATCCCAATTCTTTGGGGAATTCTTCGGCGGGTAGAGAAATCCGATGCCGTGCGCTTTCGGATCAACAATCCCGATATTCGATTTGCCTGTTTTCTCATATAAGGCGTAACGCTTTGCCGCAACGCTGTAACCGTAGAGCTGTCGTTGCGGTTTAGCGGGGTCCGAATCGACGAAATTGGCGTCTACCAGGTTAAGAATCGAGCCTTTAACCGCGTTGAGGTCGTACGGATTCAGAGAAGAGAACCTGTTGGCGATCTGACTCACTTCTTTCCATTTGAGGATTCGTAAGCCATCGCTGCCTGCAATGTTCAGTGGTCCACCATTTTTGGAGCTTACGATTGCGAGGGAATCGGTGTCACAGAAAAGATACGTTCCGTTTTTCTGCGAAACGCACGCTTCGGTCATAGCCAGCAATAAGCGTCCGGCTGCTGTGATAAGGGAAGCCAGAGGCGCAAAAAACCATTTGCCCTCCTTTTCGATCACATCTGAAGAATCGGAAAAGTTCTTTTCTCCCGAAAATATCTGGAGCTTAGCGTTTCCGTTTTGTAATTCTGGAATGAGTTCAACGAAAAATCCGTAAATCGAATTGGCGAGAATCTTAAGCCAGTAATAAAGCTTTTTGTCTGCTCTGTTTAGCTTTCGTTGTTCGATAACTTTCCTGAAGAGATCGTCTTTGTACGGATCAATTTCGACCATACTTCCCCGTAGAGCAACTGTTTTCATGCCAGCCTGTTTGCCGTGGGGCACGACGCGGACTGCACGAACGATGCGCGGAGGTTGTCCCGTTCGGATAGCCGAGGCAATCACGTCACAACCTGCAAACCAGAGCGGAGTCTTGGAAGTTAAGTAGTTGTTGCCGATGTTCTGCGTTACGCCGTCGTAAACGGTGCGGACGGGAAAAATGTCATTATCCGGTTGTACAAGCGCAAAGAATCTGAATTCTTTCCACAGCGCGGGATCAAAACAGCGATCGAAAGTGACCGTTTCGATGAGTTTGCGGATATTCTTTGTGTCATCTACAAATTTGATGCGCTTTGCTGTAAGAACGTCGAAAAGACTCAACAACGCGCAGCACGTCGGATATTCGCTTGTGAAATCGACAGGCACGACCGGAACTTCCGTACACCGTATCCTCGTTTCGGATCGCCCTCCGTAATACGTTTGCATGGCAATTCCCTGATATTTTGGCGCGATCTTGAATTTCTCTGCTGGGCGAGATATTCCCATTGCATCGAGATAGTTCTTCGCCACGCTCGCGGGGGAATATGCGTTACAAGGGTTTAACGGAATGGGGTGTTTGTCGAATTCCTCTTTTAAGGCATTGAGAGCATCTACCGTGCATCGTCCATCCTGGCGTGCGTACTCGATCTCTTCGACAGTGACCTCCCCCGTCGGCTCGTGATCGATCTTTTGATTTTCGGTTTTAAGTTCTTCGCAGAGACGCTTTAACGAGTAGGAACGATTGAATAGCGACCAGGCCAAAGTTCTTAGGTCCAAAGGGTGCAGTTTAGCGTTATGTTTCCACTCTTCTGGTTTCCATGGACTCGCGAGTTTGATAAATGCTTTCTTGCTGTCGATTGGCGTTATCAAGATGCGCGGGTAATAGCGGTTTTCGACTCCGTTTGGAAATTGAGCCATAATGAGCGACCATTCGTCATTGTCGCCCCTGCTCCATGCGACGGCGATTCGTGCAAGATCAAACGGCAAGTTCAATCCACAGATTAAGGTTCCGTTTCGCTTGATTGCGGGCCAGAAGACTTTTCTCAAGAAATCAGTGCGCGAATATAGCGGAAATTCGGGAGGGAACGATTTTGCGTCCGAAATTGCTGTTCGCGCGTAGCTCTCAAGAACTCGCCGATCTTTTGCGGGAAGATCATCGGCGTAGAAAAGACCTTCGCCGATGACGCTGTATTTCTCGTTCTTTAACACACACCACCGGAAGACGCCAAACGTTAACGACTGATCCGCTGTGATCCGCGTTTCCGTGTCAAAGATCAATGCGTGTGCAGGCCATTTCTCAGTGTGGCTACTTTTCGACTTGCGCTGCTTTTCTTTTTCATCGAGTGCGACTGCATAAGCGCGAACGAAAATGTCGTGTACTTGCGTCATCGCTCTCTTCTGTTTTGCTCGGTAATTTCTTGCTCCATCGCTTCAACCACCATCCACATGCCGATTAACTGAGCTTTGAGTGCTTGAACCTTTCCCGTGAGCTTGTTGCTTTGCTTACGGAAGTCGACTCCGGCTTGCCTGCATTTTGTGTGGAATAGAGCATGATGTATGCGGCAGAAGGGATTCCACAGCCAGGGTACGTGATTTCGCCCTCCTAGATGATTGTCTTCGAGGTGCTGCGAACTCCCGCAGAAACATCGCCTAGAGCAGTCAGGGCAGTGCTTGTGAGGTGGCTTTGATTTCACGCAGCACCACCACCTGAGAGCGAGCGATAGAGCGAGTACGGAAGTATCTCTTTGCGCGCCTGCTCGATAAGAACCTTGGGATCAGTTACCAGTTCAATTCCGGCAATTTTCTTTCCTTGCCATTGAGCCATGGCGTTGCGATCACCCCGAAGCAGACGATTGATGGATGCTTTGTAATTTGCAAACTTGCTTGCTGCTTTCGATCCACGAACTGTGATGTCTTGGGGACCCTTAGCTCCGGGAATCTGCAAATATCGGACGAGCCGGTCACTCTTGCTGGCGCGAATGCGTCCGCCTGGACGATTCTGCACGAGAGCTGATCCGACATAGCGCTTGACGGTCCGAACCGTGACGCCGTTATTACGGGCAGCCCGTGAGAGGCTCTCTCCACCCCGCATTTCCGAGAGAACTTTGAGAGCCCTCTCTCGCGCCGCGCTATTTCGTCGCTGCGCTTTCGAGCCCCTTGAGCTAGTTGTCTGTCTTTTCTGCTTAGATTTTGACCGTGCCATACTGCGCTCCTTTTCAAGGCGCAGTCTCGCATGACATTTTTTCCGGTCTTAGAAAGCTCAAACATTTTGGTGCGATCAGCGGATATTTCGAATGAGATTGAGTAGACTTTTGGTGCGATAAAGGTTACACAAAGTACGCAGTTGCAATTCTATTTTTAGGGGTCGGCCTGCACTTGACAGCCTTTTTCACGATGCCAAAAAACAGGAAAAAAACAGAGAGGAATCTAACAAAACTCGGAAGGCCGGAAGAACTCAAGATCGAGGACCTCCCTAGGCGGCTCCGAGACATGAAAGGTTTCCTGGAGAATTACTGGGGCCGAGTTGGTCTGGAGCTGGGAAGGGTTCGTCAAGCCGAGGATGTACGGTCAGTCTTGATCCGTGTTCAGGGAATTGAATGGATGCCCCCTTTCAAAGGTCACGCGAGTTGCCTGATCTACCCAAAAGCAGTAGAGGTCACGCCTAATGAACTTCGTGCAACGAGACGCAAGCATAAGGTTGCCGAGGAATTTGAGCAGCGCTGTTGGACTGCTTATCACGAAGCAAGCCCGAAGGCACAGCAGGCTACTGCTGCATTCCAGGAGGCTATCTCGAAATTTGAACCTGCGCTCGATAGATTCGAATTTTTCTTTGTCCTTAGCCTTGTTGCTGAGACGTTGAACGTCAAAAACCTGAGCACAGAGGTGCCGACGTTATTGGAAGCTGTCCACAACGCACAAAGGGACAAAAATGCTCTGAAAGACCAGTTAAACGCACAAGAGGCATGGTTTGCCAGAAACGAAGTTGTTAAGTTCGCCAGAAATCGACGCTACGGCAAGAGTGTGCTTAATTTCGCGAGAGCTATGGTGGGACTTCCAGAATGGGGATGGTTTCACTCTCGTCGCATTAGCGAGACTATCCGAGACAAAACTAATCCAGCAACGCCTTACCAACTCTTCGAGCTACTTACCTCCGTCATTCGCAAAACGAAGCCTCTGAACCTGTCAAGGGTGGAGAAACGTTTCCGGCACGAGCTTTTGGCTTCGGATGCTGATCCCATGCTGAAGGGATACGTTGCGCCCCAATGGGATTACGTGGAGGAAGCAATCCGCTTTTGTGGAGGAAAGCAGCTCAAACGATCAGAGTTGGCCTTCAAGATAATGGACAGATTCCTCTACCACACCGAAAGAGGGAAAAGTACAATGGATATTGAGCTAGCTAAACGAAACGAACTTCGATAGCTAGGTTAAAACAGAGCGGGCTCGCCAACTGTTACCAGCAGCCGACAAGCCCTAACTACCAATGGAGGTATGAACTCCGATGGCAGCTTCAGGCACCCTAGCGCAAACAGTTTTTTCCCGCAAATCTCCAATCGGCAGAGCCGGCGTTTTGGCTCTCTCTGGCTTCGGTATTAAGGTCCGAATGCAATGCGGCCATCTCGAAATTGAGGATGGCATCGGTCCAGACCGTCGACGAATCAGGCTCGCCCGTGTAGGCCATAGGCTCAAGCGTCTCGTCTGCATCGGTTCTGACGGATTTATCACGCTTGACGCGTTGAATTGGCTCGCTGCTCAAGATGTCGCGTTTGCAATGCTTGAACGTGATGGCAGTGTGCTCGCCGTTACTGGTCCCGTTCGTTCTTCCGATGCCAAACTTCGGCGCGCCCAGGCTCTCGCTCATTCGTCGGGTGCGGCGTTACATATTTCTCGCGAACTCATCATAAGAAAGCTCGCTGCACAGGAACAGGTTGCGCGTGACAACCTTCTTGATTCGACAACTTCAAGTGCAATCGCGAACTTCAGAGCCGAACTTCCCAATGCCGACAGCATTAGCGCAATCCGTTTGATTGAGTCACAAGCCGCGCGATTGTACTGGTCAGCATGGAGGACGTTGCCGGTTATGTTTCCCAAGAACGAATTGAGCCGTGTACCCGAACACTGGCGGACCTTTGGTGCTCGCGTCTCGCCGCTAACCGGATCGCCGCGTCTCGCCGCGAATCCTCCAAATGCGATCTTGAACTACCTGTATGCAGTTTTGGAGTCAGAAGCTCGGCTTGCTGCTTCTGCTCTCGGTCTCGATCCGGGCCTAGGTGTCTTACACGTTGACACTCCCGCTCGGGACAGTCTGGCGTGCGATGTGATGGAACCAATACGACCACAAATTGACGCCTATTTGCTCGATTGGATTACTCGACAGCCTCTAAGTCGAGCTTGGTTTATCGAGCAGCCTGACGGGAATTGTCGCCTCTTAGCAGCGTTTGCCGCGCAGTTGTCGGAAACGGCTCCAACTTGGGGACGAGCGGTCGCCCCTATCGCGGAATGGGTTGCGCGCGCGTGTTGGTCAACGATTTCCAGGCCTGACGCTCCGCTGCCTACGAGATTGACGCAAGCGAACAAGCGCGAAGCAAAAGGTAGTAGCCCGATCCCACTTGCCAAGCCAGCTCCCAATCCGGAAAACTTTTGCCGCACTTGTGGTGCGTCGGTATCTAACGGACGAAAGCACTGCGCGGAATGTGAGAAGGAGCGTGTTCGCGCGCGAATGGTGGAAGTTGCGAAGGCCGGACGCATCGCTGCTCAAGCTGTCGAGCCCAGAACTCGGATGGCAGCAACGCAACGAAAACACGCTCTGGCAAGATTGGCTTGGAACCCGTCTAGGCTTCCGGCATGGCTCCATGAAGAAACATACAAGACCAGGATTCAGCCATTGTTGAAAAACATCGCGAACCCGGTCATCATGTCGGCGCTAGGAGTTTCTGTCACATATGCCGTTGCGATTCGCGCGGGGAGACGAAGGCCACATCCGAGGCATTGGGAAGCACTGGCGGGGCTGGTGGGGCAGCTTTAGGCATCGCTCCGAAGGCGGGCAAAGAACTCAGCAAGCGAAAAAGACCCTTCGGCTTTTTCGGATGCTTCAAGCAACCACTCGTGGAAATCGCTGGCAGCGAACGCCAGCAAAAGCCACGATAAATCCGTGGCGAAAAGAACGGTTTCGATAACAGTCAAAATGTCCGCAGAAGACTACGATTTACTAAGGAAAGCCGCAGACCAACTTTGGGCCAAAGCGATGATGAGCAGGTCAAGCATTGTCCTTTCCCTGGCGAAAATCACAGCTGAAACGGTCTTGAAGAAAGACTCCCATTCGGGGAAGCGTTGAAGGACGCCCCTACCCTCTACTCTACCCAAGCCACGTGCCACTACCAAGTATGCCGTTCCGATCCGCGCTGGGCCACGGCAACCACACGCGAGGCATTTGGAAGGCGCTGGCCAACTTGGCAGGCCCTTCAGTCTGGAAGATCCACGGGAAGTCCGGACTGGATTAGGCAGAAATGGTACGCTTGCGTTGATCAACGAACGGAGTGAAGCCAAATGCCATTACCTGACCATTGGGAAGCGTATTTCCATGAGGGCCGTCTTCACAACGTCTACATGCGGTGTCCCCACTGCGACACACCGAGTACCTTCGCAGTCCATCCTGTCGCTCAGGATCCGGCGGGGGCAAAGCTTATTTATCACGCGCTTTTGCAGTGCAATGCTCCGAGATGTCGCAAACGCACATACGTCGTCACGACAAAAAATAATCAACAGAACGTCAATCAGAATCGGCAAGATGATTCGGTCATCCTTTATCCATCAGGGCCTGAGCCGATAGCTCACAAATCAATCCCCGATACGATTGCCAAAGACTGGATAGAGGCTCAAAAGAGCTTCAATGTGGGAGCTACAAAGGCGACAGCAATGATGTGCCGCAGAATCTTGTATGGAATCATTCTCCAGAAGAAATGCCCAGAGCATCCGTTGCATACAGGCATCCAGCAACTGTGTTCGCAGGAACGTCTTCCGTCAATCGTTGAGAAGTGGCTGGCTGAGATTAAAGAAGACGGACATAACGCCGCACATCCGTCGCGGGCGTTGGATGTGCCTGATGAAAATATAACGGAGACTCTAGAGTATACAAAGGAGCTGCTGAGATTCGTGTACGTCGAACCCCATGAACTTCAGGAGAGGTTGGCACGAAAAGCAGGGGCAGGAAGTGTAGCGCAAACTGGAGCACCGTCCGCAGGGGTTTTGCCGAGACCCTAGTGGTCTGTGCTGTATTCCCCGCGCGCTTTTTTCCGATCCCTGCGGGCCGACCAAGGCCACAACCAGCAACACCGTGACATGTGAATGGGCATGATCAAAGGAAAACAATGCAAGACGATTGTGATTTGGATTGCTACCTGCTATTTACCCTATCGATGCTGAGAACGTCTATGCCCGAGGGCATTATTTGAAACATTACTTTCCAGCGTTTGTTTTCCGTGAATGTTACGTAGAAATCCCGAAATAAAGGTTCGGGTTGTCCCAGCGGAGGGTTTCTATTCGCGAGATGATGGAGTGTGGTATCTACGGATACGATGTCCCTAGCTGAAGGAGATTGGCGAACAAAACGCTCTATTACATGCAACGGTATGCTTACCTTTCGACTGTCAGCCATTCAACAAACACCTTAAGCCTCCGGAATCTAGCGGACGACAGGCCACATTCTTTTATACGTCTTGCATTCGGACCTCAACCGCTTTACGAAAGTGTTTGAGCGAAACCACATTTCCCCTTGCAATGTCCTCTTGCGCCAGATGAATCGACTCAATCAAATCTTCGCCCACACGCCGATCATCCGCGTGGCTGGTTTCGTTCTTGGTTTTCTCATTGGCGGAAGCAATCTCATAGTTCAGCGCGGTAGCGTGAGACGGCATATTTCGGGTTCGCTTTCTTTGATTGGACACAATAGTCTCCCCTTTCGAAAAATGTCAAGTCGCCTTTTCCAGTTCGATTTTCTCTTTTGTGGACAAGGTCAGTTTTCCATAGGCGTTGAGCTCCACCAAGTTACTTCGGAACGAGGAAGATGGCGCATCAGGACGGTGTTCTTTGCTGCCCGAATCGTCGGCGTGGATTGCTGAAATCCAATTAAGTTCGCCCGCGCGGTTGGAGTTTTGGCGATCCGGATCGGATTATTTTTGTTGCGGAAACCATTCCGGTGTCGCCTTGATGACCTATTGGCAGCCAAGATTGGCAGCCAAGATTGGCAGCCAAGATCACGCCCTTTTCCTCTCAGTAGAAAAGAAGATTCTGAAATAGTTCCATCGAAAGCCATTAAGATCTGTTTTGCAATCGTCCTTATGCTGACAAGGGATCGTGCCCTGGGGAAAGTAACTACTGAGGTCCTTATGAACCAAATTGACAAAGGGGGTAGGCTTAGATGTTTTAACCTAGGTTAGAGAAGAAGACATTTCTATGCTGCTGAAACAGATTCCAACAGATTTCATCGAAAAACGAAATGAAAAGCGCGTTGTTCTATTTGCCGGTGCCGGTTTGTCAATACCGTCCGGCCTTCCAAGCGGCTCACAACTCGCCATGGAGTTAGCCGACGAGCTGCAAAAGAACAATTTTATCGAGCGGCCTCTACCGTCCTTCCCTCTTGCCCTCTCAGTAGTAGCCCAGCAGTTTACGGTAGCTTTCGGAAGGCAAAAGCTCATTGAGCATCTCCTCAGACGCTTTGAAGAATCCAGTCTAAAACCCAACGAGGGGCACCGACTTGCTGTCAAGCTGTTTCCACAAATTGTCACTACGAACTACGACCGGCTTTTGGAGGATGCGATACGTCATGAAGGCAGAAATCCAATGGTGGTCGTCCGGGACGTACAGTTACCATACAGCTCCCTTCCTGATCGGACGGTTATCTATAAACTACACGGAGATGTCGGCACGCCAGAGAGAATCGTAATCGCAAGCCGCGATTACACAAAGATACCTCTATCAGAGGGCCTAAAGACTGAACTTCGGTCCTTCCTCAACACTAAAACATTTGTTTTCATTGGATACGGGATTGCTGACCCAGACTTTTTGGAGCAATTGGACTTATGTCGGAACATTGTCGGCTCCGACAACATGCACAAATCGTATGCAGTGATCCCAGAGGTTGAACGTGATCTTCTCTTTCAGAAACAGTGCGATCTAGACAACATCGATCTTTTGTCCAATACGGCAATCGGATTTCTCAGGGATTTGGACGCTATGGTCTTGGCCTCCGCCGGCAAGACGGTGGCAACGCACGTCGCTACCGGCTTAACGAAGACTGTACCAACGGCTGAAGAGGCAGAGTACCGAAAAGCAATGTGCGAGGAATTTAAATACATTGAGTTCAGAGGAATCCCGGTCCTTGGCGGCTACCTTCGGGTTGAAATCGATAAGCTGTTTGTTCCGCTATCAGCAATACCAACTTTAAAAGATCAGCCTTCTGAAGGGAATAAAGCAAAAGACAGCGCTCAGAATAAGCCCTCTGATGACCGTCGCCAGAAGTCAATGTTCAAGGAGACCGCTGAAGGTAAAAGCATTTTCGACATCTTGTCACAGAACCAAAAGGTCGTGATCCTGGGAGATCCAGGGTCGGGCAAAACTACGCTTCTTCGCTATGTTGGATTTCAGCTATGCTTGCCAGAACCTCAGCCTGAGAAGGTTGGGCTAAAAGAGCCCCTCCTGCCGGTTTTCATACCTTTACGTGAACTCGCGGCATATCTTCGCGCCGAGAAGAAAGGAACGATTGAGACCTTTCTTCCTGAGGTTCTCGCCACAAGCGACCTGGAGAAACACCTTGACATTGTTCGATCTGCACTGCGAGACGGACTCGCAATAGTATTAATCGATGGCCTTGATGAGGTTGCTTCTACTGAGGAAAGGAATCACATATATGGCTTGGTCCAGCAATTTGCAGAGAAGTTTCATAAATGCCGTTTCATTCTAACTTCTCGTCGAGTCGGCTATATGGCGCCGCTTATTGAGCCGAAGCTGGAACATTTCACGGTAAAGCCACTGAGCAAGGCCGAAATTCAGGCATTCATTGAATTGTGGTGCAAACAAACCGAAACTGAGAATGAGAAGACAAATTTGTTGGAAGCTATCGAAAATCCGCGGGTCTTGGCCTTGGCTGAGAATCCTTTGTTGGTCTCTATATTGGCGAGAGTCTACAAGTCCTATCGCAATCTTCCAGAAAGGCGAGCCGCGTTATATGCGAAATGTGTCGAAGCGTTATTGACGACATGGGACTTGACTCGTGACCTTCCTCCTGTATTTCAAGATGTACGAGAGGCTAACAGGGTCATGGGTCCCATTGCATTCTGGATCCATCGGGACATGGAGGGTCAACTCGTGACGAGAGAGCAAATTCTCGTAAAGCTGACTGAACTCGGAAATCTGCCCCGAAATGAAGCCCCCCCGGTAGTCCTAAATCGTATTGAGGAGAGGAGTGGTCTCATTCGCCAGGTTGGTCTTAACCAATACGCATTTTCACATCTCACGTTCCAAGAATACTATGTCGCCAGGGAACTCGTTTCTGGTGGAAAGCCATTTAAGCAATTGCGCAAGTTCTTACGGAATGATCGCTGGCAAGAGGTTATCACTCTCACTGCGGGACTCTTGGACGATCTCGGATCTCCCTTGTTAACTGAGTTCCTTCAGAATTTCGTTGTCGAACCTGAATTCCCAGTGAATCCATCCTCTTTACACTTGGTTAAGCTAGACATATTGCTCGGATGCCTAAGAGATAAGGTCGAACCAGAACGCCACATTTTTAGGTATGTTGAGAAGACGCTACTGGCAATCGTGGAGCGTGCATCGGAAACAAGAAGGTATAGAGTGCTGTCCTTGCTTCCACGGCTGCGCGGATTCGGGCGAACGCAACTTGGTGCCACTGTCTATGAAGCTATGCGAACACTGATATCGGATTCTCGTCCTGCCGTGGCTATGAACGCCGCCATTTTTGGGTATTCGCTTGTTCGAGATGACGTAGAGAGGGCAAACCACATGATGTACGTCATTGAGCATGGACCTGCCGACCTACCCCTGATGGGGTCAGCGGGAGTTGTAGTGTTCCAACTCGTGGAAAGTGCTAAAGACTCAGAATTCGAAAATAGCATGCGGAAGAGAGTTCGGAACGTTCCGCTAGATCGCAGGAAGAAAGTCGTGGAGAGCGGTCGTCCGTTCACTCGATCATTAGACCCCTTCGTCTCTTTCTGGATGGATCCCGAAGAAAAAGGCGTTCTTAAGGTCTCAGTAGCGAATGAATAGCGGGGGAGGGAGCATTTTGCCGTCTGTATATACCACCCCGTCAAACCGAAGCATGTATAAAGCGGCAAGTGTGGAGCGGGCACTCCTGCCCGCTGACCTTGATTTCAATCTTCGCCCCATCGGAACCGAATCAGATTT
>Ga0209010_1000375_pt1 | contig 14769 bp, 14 predicted proteins | sample BlaSpr_A8_OM1_O3_FD_187985 | JGI IMG/M metagenome (GOLD analysis project Ga0209010, IMG submission 187985) | Forest soil microbial communities from Thunder Bay, Ontario, Canada - Black Spruce, Ontario site 2_A8_OM1_O3 (SPAdes) (version 2) | ecosystem: Environmental > Terrestrial > Soil > Boreal... | reverse complement strand
GGGGCGTGGCCCTGCCAATGCGCCAGCCAGGCGACGATATCTTCGAGACGGCCGAGGCTGCGTGGTGGCTTGGTCAGCGTGGCTTCGCGCTGGGCAACTGCCGCACTGGCCGCCGGATGCCCGCTCGGCAGGTCGAGGCAGATAGCGCGCAGTTCGGCAAAGGAAGTAAAAGTTGTCATCGGCGATGAGTTTCCTTGCACCGGCGAGCCCGGCCGAATGTTTAGCAAGTTTGTCGTGGCGCCGCTATGGCCGGCTCCGTCGACATCGATCGCGAAGAGCGGCCCGTCATGTGTTTCCTGCTTTGGCCGCGATTGCCTCAACCTCGACCTTGAACTCTGGCCGAGTAAAACCCGAGACGATCATCAGCGTCGAAGCCGGCGGCGGCAGCGTCACGTAGCGGTCGCGCACGGCCATATAGGGTGCCATGTGGGAGCGGTCGGTGACGTAAGCATTGATCCGCACGACATCCGCAAACGACATGCCGGCTTCCGCCAGACAGGCGCCGATGGCTTCGAAGCACAGGACGGCCTGGGCCTCGGCAGCTTCCGGAATTTCATCGCCGGTCGATATGCCGAGTTGCCCCGAACACAGCAGCCATCGCGCCCCGGCGGGAACTTCGACGGCGTGGCTATAGCGCGCAAACGGCGAGCGGATCCGCTTCGGCGCCAGATGTCGCAGTATGCTCATCAGCTGAAATCGCCGGCATTCATCGCCTGGCGCAGCGCCGCCGACACCAGCCGGCAGCGCTCATTGTAAAGCGGCGAAGTGCGAAACTCCTCCGGCCGCGGATAGTTCACCTCTATGGGGATTTCAGCGGTCACGCGGCCCGGCCTGGTGGTCATCACCACGATGCGACTCGACAGATAGACGGATTCGTAGACGCTGTGCGTGACGAAGATGACCGTCAATCCCTGACGCGCAAATAACTGCAGCAGCTCATCGTTGAGTTTTGTGCGGGTGATTTCGTCGAGCGCGGCAAAGGGCTCGTCCATCAAAAGGATCTTTGGCCGCGTCACCAGCGCGCGCGCGATCGACACGCGCATCTTCATGCCGCCCGACAACTGCCGTGGATATGAATCGGCAAACGCCGACAGCCCGACCTGCGCGAGCGCTTCGCCGACTCTTTCGCGCGCCTCCTGCCGGCTCACGCCGGCCAGGAGCAACGGCAAATGGACGTTGTCGGCCGCCGTCCGCCACGGCAACAGCGTCGGCTCCTGGAATACAAAGCCCAGTGCAGGTTCGGGGGTGCCGCCCGCATCGTAGGTCGATTGCGGCCAGTCGATCACGCCGGACGACGGCGCGACGAGGCCGGCGATCAGCTTAAGCAGCGTCGATTTTCCGCAGCCCGACGGCCCGAGCAGGCTGACGAATTCTCCGGGGAAGATCGTAAGGCCGATGCCGGCAAGCGCCGTGGTGCCGGTGGTGAAGGTCTTTGCCACATCGGAAAGCCGAAGCAGCGGCCGCTGGCGCGCGCCGGACGGTGCCGCCTTGAACGGCGTCGATTCCGACATGACCTTGATCGGGACTGCTGCCGTCATTCTTCCGCTCAATGCGCCTGCGGCAGGAAACTTCGCATCTTGCCCGGATTGAGCAAGCCCATCGGGTCCACTTCGTGCTTGAAGCCCAATTGGTCGGCATCGACACGTTTGTATCGGCTGCCGTCTTCCAGCGTCACGACGTGCGGATTGGCAATCATTACGCCGCAGGCTTCGAAGCCGGCGATGATCTCGTACAATCGTTCCGGCGAACGATAGCGAACGATCGGAATACCGCTCGCCGTCATGAAGCCGTTGAGCCGGATGAACTCGAGATGCTGACGGACTTCGTCGCCGAATGTCTCGTTAAGCTGCGCCACCGCTTCGGCTATGCGGTCGTGCGGATAAAGACATTGCAGATAGGTGACGCCACGGTCGGTCTTGAGCATCTGCAACGTGGTGTGATTCCAGGTGTGCTCATAGAGCGGCACCTTGCCGAGCACGTCCTCGTGAGCGGCCTTGTAAGTGATCGTCCCTTTCGACGCCGCGAGCAGCGTCTCGAAACTTTCCAGCGACATCTCGCCGATCATGGCGATCAGCACGCTCTTGCCGTCGGGACAACTGGATCGAAACGCAGCAAAATGCTGCGGCAGCGGCCATTGAACGGGCGACAAAAGCTTTTTGACGATACCGTCCGCCATGGCGATGGTGTTCCCGAACCGGACGGCGTCGACGAAGTCGTCGAAGGTCACGATCACGTCGATCCAGGACTGCACCGGCGCCAACGGCATTTCGAGAACGGTGATGATCCCGGTGGTGCCGTAGGCGCGGCTGATCTTTTGCGCCGCGTCGCCGCGCAGTTCGATGACACGCGGCTCGCGCTCAAGGGTCACGATCCGCGCCGCAACGATGTTGCCCGGCTCGCGCATACCGCCGAAGGTGACGCTGCCGACCCCGCCGCTGCCGCCGGCAACGAAGCCGCCGATGACGGCGGAGCGCTTGGTCGAGGGATGCATGCGCAATTCGAAGCCGTTCGGGCGGGTCGCGGCGTCGATGTCGTAAAGCTTTGCGCCGGCCTCGACCCGGACCAGTCCGGGTTTCTGCCACTCGATGCGGTTGAACGCGGCCATGTCGAGCACGACGCCGCCTTGCAGCGGCACGCACTGGCCGTAATTGCCGGTGGCGCCGCCGCGGACGGTCAGCGGCATGCGATGCCTGGCGCAAGCCGCGGCGACGCGCACCACCTCAGACTCGTCCCGGGGCGTGACGACGACGTCGGCGACCTTGTCCTTGAGCATCTCGTAGAGGATCGGGCTGTACCAGAAATAGTCGCGCGACCGGCGCTTGAGATCGATCGGCTCGGTCGTCGCCGCGATGCCGGTAATGTCGGCGAGGAAATCGTCGAGTGGATAGCGTCCGGATGGCTCGGCAACGGCGAGTGCGGCGGCCTGTGGCATGGCGTTGATCACGCGCTTACTCCGCGGCAATCGCTGCGACCGGCGCGCCCGCATTACGCGGCGCAAACACTTCCGCCTCGCCATGCTCCTCGAACAGTTGCAGCAATCGGCGGCGCATGATCATGCCCGGGCGGTCGGAAACCATATGAGCCTCGACCCGACGCGACATGTCGATCGGCACGTCGGGATCGGTCGATTCGATGATATCCTTGTCTTCGCGCGTGATCCGGAAATCCCAATCGATCAGCTCCTTGGCCGAACAATCGGCTTCGGTGTCGTTGCGATAGAGCCACTGCACGACCTGAATGTGGTCATCGTCGATCGGCGTTGCCGAGTTGAAGATGATGTGGCGAAGCCCCGACGGGTACTCGATATCGAGCTTGCGGCAGAACGGCATGAACCACTTGTTGCGCATGTGGCGCTTGGTGGTCGGATCCGTCGTTCCCGAGATGCGGTACTGCACCGGCGGATTGGCGGTCGTGATGATGGTCTCGGCTTCGAAGCCGTAATCGGTCTCCTTGATTTCGTATTTTTCGGGCAGCGGCTGGCTTAGCTGGCCAAACGTTCCCTTGTGGACGAAAGCAAAATGCGCGTTGTCGAAAGAGTTTTCCATCAGGCGGAACGCGCACGTGTTCCACACTTCATAGAATTGCGGAATGCGCCGGAAGCGGGAGTCGGTTTCCTCGACGGCATCGAGAATGGGCGCCAGCGGCTCGTCGAGCGCCACCCAGGCGTAGCCGTAGCGGGCATCGCAATGGTAGGCCGGCGTTGAGAGGTTCGGCACCTCTTGCTGGACCGGAAACTGCGGGACGTGGACGAGCTTTCCGGTGCGATCGTAGGTCCAGCCGTGATAACCGCAAACGATCTGGCCGTCCTTGCACCAGCCTTTGGACAGCTTGGACGTGCGATGGCAACAGCGATCCTTCAGGGCGGCGGGTTTGCCGTCGGCGCCGAGAAACAGCACGATGTCCTCGCCGAGCAGGCGGAAGGGTTTTGGACCGGCAGTGAGATCGTCGAGCGGCATCACAGCATACCAGAATCCGCGCAAAACCTTCTGCTTCGTCGTCAGCATGTAGTCCTCCAATCTGGCTTTGACGGCTTCTTCCTCAAGTTTCCCTCGCGACGGCGCTGTCGTGCCACGAGCCGAGCGCCAGTTTCGACAACCCGACGGTGATCAGGAACAGCGCGATTCCGGCGAACGTGATCAGAAACAACGCAGCGAACATGCGCGGGATTTCCAGCTGATAACCGGCCTGCAGAATCTCATAGGCGAGCCCGGTGTTGCGGCCGCCGGTGCCGGCGACGAATTCCGCCACCACCGCGCCGATCAGCGCGAGGCCGGTGGATATCCGCAAGCCGGCGAAGAAGTACGGCAGTGCGCTGGGAATCCGCAAATACACGAGATTCTGCAGACGCGTCGCCCGGTTGATGGCGAACAGGTCCTGGTGTCCGGCGTCGATGCTGCGCAAACCCACGGTGGTGTTCGAGATGATGGGAAAGATCGCGATGATGGTGGCGCAGATGATCAGCGCGCCTTGGGTGTTCTTCACCAAGATGATGATGAGCGGCGCAATCGCCACGATCGGCGTCACCTGAAGGATGATGGCGTAAGGAAAAAAGCTGCGCTCGATGATCGGGCTCTGCACGAACAGGAACGCGATCGCGGTGCCGATGCTGATCGACAGCGCCAGCGCGATCAGCGTGACGCGCAGCGTGACCCAGAGCGCATGCAGCAGCGACGGCGCATCGGCGACGAAGGTCTTGGCGATTAGGCTTGGCGACGGCACCAGATAGGATGGCACGCGGAAAAACCAGCAACACGCCTCCCATCCGACCAGGAACAGGATACCGACCACAAGCGGTGGCATCAGGTCGGCGATTCTCTTGCCGTTTGCCGATAGACTCATGGCGCCGGCCGCATCATTTCGCCGTGCAACTCGTTGCCAAGAGATCTACTGCCAAGAGATTTTGAGGTTTTTGACGAATTGCGTCGTGTAGGCTTTCGTCCAATCGGTGTCCTTGGGCAACAACTCCTCCTTCACCATCATGTCGTAGGTGGCCTTCCAGCGCTGCTCGGTCATGATGCCGATGCCCATGGTCTTGGCGTCGCCGCCGTCGACGATCTGCAGCTCGTTCATTCGCTTGATGCCGAAGGCGATCTGCGCGTCGCTCATCTTCGGATTGTCGGCTTGAATGAGCTTGTTGCCGGGGCCGGGATCGCCCTTCAGGTAGCTCTTCCAGCCCTCGAGCGATGCTTTGACGAAGCGGCGCGCGACGTCGGGATGCTCCGCCACGAATTTGGTCGTCGTCACCATGGTCGTGCCATAGGGCGGATAGCCGTAGTCGGCGAACAGGAAGAATTTTGCCGGCACGCCCTTCTCGATCGCCTGGAACGGCTCGGACGACGGGTAGGACTGCTGGGCGATGTTGTTGTCGGCAAAGAACGGCTGCAAGTTGAAGGTATAAGGCTGGGTCTGCTCGTCGGTGTAGCCGAATTGGTGCTTGAGCCACGGCCACCACGAGGTGCGGCTGGATGTAGCGATCAGAATGGTCTTGCCTTTCAGATCGCCGAGATCCTTGACGTCGTCGTGGGTCATCATCCCCTGCAGATCTTTCTGGAACGACGTGCCGATGGTGATGACCGGCAGGCCCTTCGCTATCCCGTTGAGGACCTGGAAGTCATAGCCCATCATGACATCGGCTTCGCCGCCGAGCAGGAGCTGCATGCCGTTGACCTGCGGCCCGCCCATCTTGATCGTGACATCGAGCCCGGCCTGATCGTAAAGACCGGCGGCTTTGGCCTGATAAAAGCCGCCGTGCTCGGCTTGGGCGTACCAGCTGGTGAGAAACGTTACCTTGTCGGCGGCGTTGGCGGGGCCAACCGCGAGCAATACGGCCGCGGCGGCAGTCATCAAGACAAAGCGCAATCGCGACATGGCGTGTCCTGTCATTGCAGTGGATGCTGTTGGCCATGCACGATGCGGGCCAGCACTGCTCTTGACAGCACTGTGCGCGAATTGAATGTTAATAAAAGCATCAAATTTCGCTTTAAGTGATGCCTTTGAGGCATCGGTGCCGAAGCTTTGTGCAGGCCGATCAAGTTATTGGCAGCGTGAGGCGCCCCACGGCAACGAGACGAACGCGGTCAAGGACACGACCTATGTTGCATTCGCGACTGCTCAGATACCTCGACGAGGTTTCCCGCTTGGGGTCGATCCGTAAGGCCGCCGTACGGCTCAATGTCGCATCGTCCGCGATCAATCGGCAAATTCTCGCGCTCGAGAACGAGCTTGGCGCGCCAATCTTCGAGCGCATGCCGCGGCGCTTGCGATTGACGGCGACAGGAGAAGTTCTGATCGCGCATGTGCGCGACACATTGAAGGGTCATCAGCGGGCCGAAGCGCAGATCGAGGCTCTCAAAGGCCTGGCCCGCGGTGAAGTCACCATCGCGACCATGAACGGTCTCGCCGCCGGTCCGCTACCGCGCTTCCTGAGCAGTATTCTCGACCAGCATCCGCGCGTGCATTTGCGCGTCAGAGTGTTGCCGTTCGATCAGATGACCAATGCCGTTCTGACCGGCGAAGCCGATTTGGCGCTGACCTACAACCCGCCCAACAGCCCGGGCTTGCGCATCGTCGCAAGCCACGACCTTGCCATTGGAGCTGTGGTATCGCCGAAGCATCCGCTCACCAAGCGCCGTTCGTTGCGTTTGGCGGACTGCGCCGAGTTTCCGCTCGCCGTCGCCGATTCCTCCATGACGATCCGTCCCGCCGTCGATCTCGCCTTCACCCATGCCAACATTCCGCTGCACCCGACAATCGAGACCAATTCGATCGAATTCATGAAGCGGATTGCCCGCAGCGGCCAAGCCATTACCTTCCTCAATCCGGTCGATGTCGCGGAGGATGTTGAAGCGGGAGAAATTCGCCACTTGCCGTTGGAAGAGCTCGCCAATCATCCACTTGCGCTCAAGCTGATGGTCCGCGCCCGCGGTGGCCTCGACACGTTCCCAAGCCTGGTCGTCGAAGAGCTGCGCAAGGCAATGCCGAACCTGGAACCGATCAGGAATCATTGATTGGCACGGCGCTTGCGTCGACATGAGCAAAGGAGGCGAGCGTGCCGGGACGGGCGTATTTCTGGGCCGAACTGAAGAGCGACGATTTCAGGGCGCTCGACCCTGAAACGACCATCGCCATTCTGCCGGTCGCCGCGACCGAGCAGCACGGTCCGCATCTGCCGGTGATGACCGACACCGCGATCGCCGAGGGCATGATTGGCTTGTTGAAGGATCGTCTCCCCGGCGATTTGAGCGTCTTGGTGCTGCCGATCCAGGCTGTCGGTAAGTCGAACGAACACTTGTTGTCGCCGGGCACGCTGAGTCTGTCGGCGGAGACCCTCCAACGCGTCCTTGTCGAAACGGGCAGGGGAGTCCATCGCGCCGGTTTGCGCAAATTGGTTCTGGCGAATTCTCATGGCGGCAACGCATCGGTGCTGACGACCGTTGCGCGCGAGCTGCGGGTCGAGCTGGGGATGTTGGTCGTCGCAACGCACTGGCGTTGGTTCGGACTGCCGAACGGCATGTACGATGCGGTTGAGGCGCGTCACGGCATCCATGCCGGCGACATCGAGACCTCGCTGATGCTGTCGTTTCGCCCCGATCTCGTGAGTATTGATAAGGCGAAGAACTTTGTCTCGTCCGCCATCGCGATGGAGAAGGAGTTCACCCATCTCGGTCCGACCGGCCAGCATGCCTTCGGCTGGATCGCGCAAGACCTCAACGCCGAAGGCGCCGTCGGCGACGCTGGCAAGGCCACGGCCGAAAAGGGCAAAAAAACCGCCGAACACCAGATCGACGGTTTCATCGCGCTGTTGCGCGACATGACCGCGTTTTCCCTCAGCCGCCTCTATGCCGCCGATGCCGATCAGATTCGCTGACATCGTCTGGCCGACCACGCGCCGTTATTGGCTCGCGAGTGCGCGCGTGCCCGCCGGGCTGTTGGCCGACGGTATGGCTTTGCCGACGCCGGTTGATGCGGAGGGCGTTGTGCAAGCAGACTTGTTGGTTGAAGACGGCAAGCTCGCTCGCGTCGAACGGCCGGCTGAAAAACGCGATGACGGGATTGCGTGCGTCGACGTCGGCGGCCGCCAGATTTGGCCGACCCTGGTCGACATTCACACCCATCTCGACAAAGGCCACACGGTCGAGCGCAGTCCGAACGTCGACGGCACGTTTCTCAATGCGCGCCTTGCCGCGGCCGCAGATCGGCCGAATTGGACCGAGTCGGATTTGCGCCGTCGCATGGATTTTGGCTTGCGTTGTGCTTACGCGCACGGCGTCTCGGCGATCCGCTCGCATATCGACACCTATCATGAAACCGCCGAGCGCAGCTGGGTTGTGTTGCGGCAGATGCGCGAGGAATGGAAGGGCAGGGTAGACCTTCAGGCGGTCGCATTGTGCCCCATCGATTTGCTGGCGGATGAGTTTGGCGACCGGGTGGCTTCAATCGTTGCAAAATCGGACGGCCTGCTCGGCGGCGTGACGCGCGCCTCGATCGGCAATCACGGCGCGCCGCTCAATAACATCGACGCCCTCCTGGATCGCGTTTTTTCGCTGGCATCGCGTTACGGGCTCGCCATCGATCTGCATGTCGATGAGACTCACGATCCGGCGGCGGCGACGTTGCCATTCGTCGCGCGCGCGGCGATGCGGCATGGCTACAAGGGTCGTGTGGTCTGCGGCCATTGTTGCAGTCTGGCGATGCAGCCGGAGGCCGAGGTCGATCGCACCCTCGATCTGTTGGCGGAGGCCGAAATCGCGATCGTGACCTTGCCGACGGTCAATATGTATTTGCAGGACCGCAAAGAGCGCCGCACGCCGCGATGGCGCGGCGTTACTGTGGTCCACGAGATGCTCCGACGCGGCATCCGCGTGGCGGCCGCGGGCGACAATTGCCGCGACAGCTTTTATGCCTATGGCGACCACGACGTCGTCGACACGTTCCGCCAGGCAGTCCGCATCCTGCATCTCGATCACCCGTTGAGCGGCGCGCCGGCCCTGGTCGGTACGACGCCGTCATTGATCGGCGAATTCGCCGGACACGGCCGGCTCACGGTCGACGCACCGGCGCGGTTCATCGTCTTCAACGCGCGTACCATCAACGAGATCGTCTGCCGGCCGCAGTCCGATCGCGTCGTCATCCGCGAGGGTGAGAAAATTTCGGCGCTCCCGCCGGATTATTCAGAGCTTTGAGAAGACGCTATGCCCGCGGCGCGAATCACCGCGCGAGCTCGGCCGAAATGACTTTGGAGTCGATGACGAAGCCGAAACATTGCCGGACATTGTACAGTGTCGCCGCCATGCAGTACTCCGGCGACGTGGTCGCCGTGCAGTCCTCGATCAGAAAACAGTCGTAGCCGAGGAAATTGGCGCTTTGCAGCGTGCAAAGCACGCATTGATCGGCATTGACGCCGCCGAACAGCAGCGTCGTGACGTTGAGATTGCGCAGGATGCTGTCGAGCATCGTGTCCTGAAAGCCGGACATCCGGTATTTGGCGACATGAACGTCGCTCGGCGCGACGGTGAGTTCGTCGACGATTGCCGCAGCCCAGCTGCCGAGTTCCAGTACCCGGGCGCCGTTTTTAGGCAGCGGGTCGCCGAGGCCAATGCCGGTGCCGGTCGGATTATAGACGTGTAGCAGCGCCGGGCTGAGATTGAGCCGGTCTGGACGGTTACTCCAGTTCAGCCAGATCACCGGCACGGCGGCGCGGCGCAACAGCGGCAGCAGGTCGGCAAGCGGCGCGATCGGCCGCCGTGCCGGCGCAACGTCGACGCCGATATGGGCGAGCCAGCCGTCCGGGTGACAAAAGTCGTTTTGCATGTCGACTACGATGATCGCGGTGCGCGCGAGATCGAAGGTCACGATGCGGTTGTCGGTGCTGACAGTGATCGGACGCGGCTGCGCTGGAACGCGAACGAGGTTGGCGTGAGTGACGCTGACGTGCCACTGATTGCCGGGAGCGGTACCGAGCGGCACCAGCTTTGGCTCTTCGTCCATTAGACAGCCCCCAGGACCCTTAAATCCTCCTCGTCGAGCTCGACCGGCTGGCCGCTGCGGATCAGCTCGGCAAAGCCTTCGTTCGGCGTCATCACCGTCAGCGTGTAGAGCTTGCCTGGACCGATATTCTCGATCACGTGCTCGCTGCCGGGCCGCAGCAAAAGCGCGTCGCCGCGCCGAATTGGCATTGTCTTGCCGTCACATTGCGCTTTGCCTTCGCCTTCGAGCACGTAAAAGAATTCGTGCGCCTCGGCATGCTCGTTCGGCGGCGTCGCGCCGCCTTTGGTGAAAATCTCGACGACGAAAATGTTGTCGATGCCGTCCTTTTCTCGGTCGAACAGCAGCGCGAAATAGTTCGTATCACTCGGGCTGATGCGGAAGGCTTTCGCGCTCTTGGCGTTTTCGAAGCTGAATTTCATCATGAGTCTTCGTCTTCCTGACGGCCGGTCCGCCGGTCATTTCGCCATAGAATGGACCAGCGTTATTGCTTTTGAAAAGCATCAATTTGCGGCATCACGCCTTTGCTATGGCGATTCTTATAAGCTATTCAGATGCTTATCGGCGAGCTTGGCTGGCATGGTCGTTGCTTAAAGACATGTCCTGCATGCGCATCCTCTACATCTATTGCCATCCTTTGCCGGAAAGTTTTCATGCCGCCATCCGCAAGGAGGTTTTGGCCGCGCTGAACGATGCCGGCCACCAGGTCGACCTGCTCGATCTCTACGCTGAAAAATTCGATCCGGTGTTGTCGGAAGAGGGCCGCCGGCACTATCACGACATCTCGCACAACCGCATCGGACTCGAGGGCTACATCGCCCGGCTCACGTCGGCCGAAGCACTGATTGTGCAATTTCCAACCTGGTGCTTTGGCTTGCCGGCCATGCTCAAGGGCTTTTTTGACCGCATGATCATGCCCGGTGTCGCGTTCGACCTCAGCGATCCGGCGCACGTCAAGCCGACATTGCGCAATATCAAGCACATCGTCGGCATCGTCACCTATGGCCGGCCGCGCTATATGGCGCTGTGGATGAGCGATCCGCCGCGCAAAATCGTCAAGCGCTATGTGCGTTGGTTTACCGGCGGCGAAGCGCGCGCCGACTATTACGCGCTTTATCACCTCAATGTCGCCACCGACGCGCAACGCGCGGCGTTCATGGCCAAGGTCGAGCGCGCGATGCGCAGGCTGTAAACGCGGCAAACCGCGTTCGTTACATGTCGGCTGCGATCTCCCGGATCATGGCGCGCAACCAGATTTGCAACGGGTCAGCATGGGTGCGGCGGTGCCAGAACATATGGGGAGACACTTCGACCTCGGGTAGCGGCGGGGTCAAAATGCGCACGTTCGACATCGGCAGCAGGCCTTTGACGATACGGCTCGGCAGTGTCGCGATCAGATCGGTGGCGGCGACGATGAAAGGTATGCCGGCCGAATTCGGCAACACCAGCGCGATGTGCCGGCGCAAGCCCCGCGCCGCCAGGATGGCGTCGACGACGCTGGTACCGACGCCTTCGGGCGATACTTGAACATGACCTGCTTCGACGAGGTGCGCGGCCGCCGCGTAAGTCTCGATCGTCATCGGCTCCGGCACGTCCTTGCCGACGAGCATCACCAGCCGGTCGTTCCACAGCGGCTCAGCGCACAGCTCGGCGCTACGGCCGAGCGGCGCGAACGCGATGTCGACTTCGCCCGAGGCGAGCTGCTCGCGAAGCTGCGAGCAGTCGTTGGCACGGACCTGCAAATCGACGCCGGGCGCCTGCTGGCGCAACTGCCGGACCAGCGATGGCAGAAGCTTGGTGTGGTAAAGGTCGATGGTGGCAATCTTGACCGTTGCCTTGACGGAGGAAGGCTCGAACGCCGCTGGCAAGGTCAAGGTCCGGGAAATATCGGCGAGCGCCCCATGGATCGGTCCGGCCAGTTCGAGCGCCCGGGCGGTCGGCTCCATGCCGCGGTCGCGACGCACGAACAGCGGGTCGTCGAACAGGCCGCGCAGGCGGTTGAGCGCCTTGCTCACCGCCGGCTGGCTCAGCCCATTGCGCTCGGCGGCCCGCGTGACGTTGCGCTCCGCCATCAACGCGTCGAACACGACCAAGAGATTGAGGTCGACCGTGCGTAAATTCCGTTCGGCTATGACATGCATGTTTCTTTGTCATTTCCCTGGCGGCGCGCCTTCCGGCATCATTGCGGCATGCAGCGATACGAGGTTCCGGGCCGGAATTTCCGGGCCGGCGATTTCAACTCGGGCGCCAGCGGAGTGCCGCGAGGCTCCGGTATTCGATGAGCAGGATCAATGGCTTGCCTCCTGTGGGCAGCGTTTCTGCGAAACCGCGTCTGGAAATCATGCCTACAAGGCATGGCGGCGGCCTGCCTATTATGACTAAGCAAAATACATGCCGCCAAAATTTACTGACGCCTAACGGCCGCAAGCCAAGGCCGGTTGAGCCATGAGCGACGCCGGCGCACCGCCGCTCCTGGAAGCCCGCGGAATCGTCAAGCGGTTTGGCGATCTCCTGGCAAACGACGTCGCCCATATCAGCGTCGGCGCCGGCGAGGTTGTGGCCCTGCTCGGCGAGAACGGCGCCGGGAAAAGCACGCTCGCCAAAATCCTCTACGGCTACTACGCGCCGGATGCCGGTGAGATCTTGGTCGGCGGCAAAAAGGTCGTGATCGCCTCGCCACGCGACGCCCGCGCGCTCGGCATCGGCATGGTGTTTCAGAATTTCACGCTGATTCCCGCGCTGAGCGTGTTCGAAAATGTGGCGCTGTTTCAGAAAAATCTGCCGGCCGTGGTGCCGCGCGCCGAGATTCTTGAACGCATGCGCCATTATGCCGGGCGTTTTCGGCTTGACGTCGATCCCTTCATGCCGGCACGCCAACTTGCGGTCGGCGATCAGCAGAAGGTCGAAATCCTCAAGCAGCTTCTGGCCGGCGCCAGCGTTCTCATCCTCGATGAGCCGACCAAGGTTTTGGCGCCGCAGGAGAGCGATGGCCTGTTCAAGACACTGGCGGAATTGCGCGCCGAGGGCATGGGCATCGTCTTGATCACCCACAAGCTGCGCGAGGTCTTGGCTTGTGCCGACCGGATCGCCGTGATGCGTCACGGCCGGGTGGCGGGTGTTGTCGGACGGCAAGAGGCCGATCAGGAGAAGCTGCTTTCGCTGATGTTCGGCGATGCGCCGATCCAGCCAGCGCCGCTGTTGGATCCGGCGGGCCGCCACGACAGGGGCACGACCGCAGTTGAATTGATCGATGTTTCGACCGTCGGCGGCAATGGAGAAACGCCGCTCCGCTCCATCTCCATGAAGGTGCGAGCCGGCGAAGTCGTCGGAGTTGCCGGTGTTTCAGGGAACGGCCAAAGAGAGCTCGGCGACCTCATCCTCGGCCTGCAGCGGCCGCACGCCGGAACCAAGCTGCTGTGGGGCGAGGATGCGTCGCGCTGGTCCGTCGCTACGACGCGGGACAAGGGCGTCGCCGCCATTCCGGACGATCCACTTGCGCACGCCTGCGTGCCGGGATTGACGGTGCGTGAAAATCTCGCGCTCGGCAGCGGGCGGCGATACGAGGCAGGCCTCGGTGTCGATTGGCCGCGTCTTGACGCCGACATGCAGAAGACCTTTGCCCGCATGGGATTCCCGCGGCCAAATTTTGCGGCGCGCGCTGCAACTCTATCCGGGGGCAATCTGCAGCGCCTGGTCCTGACCCGCGAGCTGGCGCATCAGCCCAAATTGATCGTCGCGCTCTATCCGACGCGCGGTCTCGATGCGCGCAGCACGATTGCGGTGCGGGCACTGCTGCGCGACGCGCGCGACCGCGGCTCAGCCGTGCTGATGATTTCCGAGGACCTCGATGAGCTCTTCGAAGTGAGCGACCGGCTTCTGGTGCTGTTTCACGGCGCCATTGCCGCCGCGTTCATGCCGGAGGATTTTCGTGCCGAAACGGTGGGACCGCCCATGGTCGGCCTGGCGGAGCGATCCGATGCGGCTTGACGGCGCCATTTTGTCGAATTGCGCAGCGCGCGCCAAAACCTTCACGCTGGTCGCGGCAATCGCGCTTGGCGTCTTCGCGACGTTGCTTGTCGCGGCCGGCAAGGACCCGCTCAAGGCCTATGCCGATACGTTCTTCTATGTATTCGGGAACGCCTACGGCTTTTCCGAGCTTCTCGTACGCATGATCCCGCTGCTGCTGACTGCGGTCGCGGCAGCGCTGCCGGCCCGCATCGGGCTCATCAATGTCGGCGCCGAGGGCCAGCTCTATATGGGCGCCTGGCTTGCGACCGCCGGCGCGCTTGCTTTCAGCGATCAGCCAGCTTTCGTTCTTTTGCCGGTGCTGACGGTGTTCGGCTTCGTCGGCGGCGGTTTGTGGGCGCTCATACCTGGCGTGTTGCGGGCGTTGCGGCTCGTCAACGAGACCATCTCGACGCTCTTGCTCAACTATGTGGCGCCGCTGATCGTGAGCTATTTCATCTTCGGGCCCTGGCGCAGCCCGGAGAGCTCGTCCTACCCGGAATCTCCGGCCTTTGTCGAAGCCGCGCGGCTGCCGACCTTCTTTCATACCCGGGTGCACCTCGGCCTCGTCTACGCCTTGGCCTCGCTTATTCTCTATTCGCTCGCCATGACGCGGACCCGCTTCGGCCTCGACATGCGGGCGATCGGCGGCAATCCGGAAGCCGCGCGGCGTCTCGGCATTCCGATATTTCGCTTCATCTTGATCGTGATGTTCATCGCCGGCGGCGTTGCCGGACTTGCGGGCATGGCCGAAGTCGCGGCCATCCAGGGCCGTCTGGT
>Ga0209010_1000373_pt1 | contig 14863 bp, 13 predicted proteins | sample BlaSpr_A8_OM1_O3_FD_187985 | JGI IMG/M metagenome (GOLD analysis project Ga0209010, IMG submission 187985) | Forest soil microbial communities from Thunder Bay, Ontario, Canada - Black Spruce, Ontario site 2_A8_OM1_O3 (SPAdes) (version 2) | ecosystem: Environmental > Terrestrial > Soil > Boreal... | reverse complement strand
CGCCTCGATCGAGAGGCGGATCGGCCGCACCAAGAGCGGGAACGACATGATTCCACAGGCAAGTGCTGCTCCCGTCCAGCGAAACGCAAAAACGAGACCGAGATGTTCGGCCAGCCAGGCTCCGACCGCGCCGCGGCGGCCGAAGGTGAGAAGCAGGAGATAGCCGGTGACGACCGGCGGCATCACCAACGGCAGGAAGACGACACCGTCGAGCACGCTCTTGCCCCAAAAATTGGTGCGGGCAAGCAGCCAGCCGATGGCGATACCGAACGGCAGCGCGCATGCGGTCGCGACTACGGCAATGCGCAACGACAGCGCGACTGCCGTCCATTCAGCGGGAGTGAGGTCGAGCACGGCGTGCCTGAGTAGCGTTCCCGCTCACGACGTCGGCTTCATCAGGACGGCAAAGCCGTAAGACTCGAATATCGTCTTCGCCGCTTGCGAGCGCAGGAACGCCAGATACGGCGTCGCCTCGGGCTTGGCGCCGGTTGTCGCCGCGACCGGATAGATGATCGGATCGTGGGACTCCTCCGGGAATACGCCGACGACTTTCACGCCGGGCTCAACCTTGGCGTCGGTCGAATAAACGATACCGAGCGGCGCCTCACCGCGCGCGACCAGAACCAGTGCGGCGCGGACATTCGCGGTCATTGCCATCTTGGGCTCGACGGACGACCAGACGCCGAGCTTTTCCAGGGCCGCTTGGGCGTAAAGCCCGACCGGCACCGCCTTCACGTCGCCGGTTGCGATCCGCCCATCGCCGGCAAGCTTGGCGAGATCGAAACCCGGCGCGATCGTCACGTGATCGAGCTTGGAATCCTTGGGCGCGATCAGCACCAGGGTGTTGCCGAGCAAATTCACTTTTGTGTCGTCCTTGATGAGCTTCTTCTGCGAACCGTAGTCCATCCATTTCAAGTCGGCGGAAACGAACACGTCGGCCGGCGCGCCGCCTTCGATCTGCTTCATCAGTGCGGAGCTCGCGTCATAGCTGGCGACGACTTTTATGCCGCTTTGCTTGGTGAAGGCGGCATCAACGTCGTCGAGCGCGTTCTTCATCGAAGCGGCGGCAAAGACGGTGATGGATTTGTCCTGCGCCTGGGCGGCGAGCGGCGCCGCGGCAATAACGATTGTCGCGGCAAAGGCCGCCAGGATGGCTTTTCTGGTGAGCACGACGGTTCTCCAACAGCTATCGGCGCGCCAACTACGCGCGCCGGATCAAACACATGACCCGTGAGAGCGATACGACCGCCTCGGGGAACCGTCGTTCCGGGCATTTACGGCGCGCGCTCAGCGCACAGTCGGTCGCCCCAGGACAATAGGCGGTCGGCGGAGCGCGGACAAGCGACGCCGAGGTCGCAGTGCAAGGGCCCCTTGCCGTCCGGACAGCCGTGCTATCCTTTGCCGCGCAGGAGGGCCTATGAGCGCGTCAGAGCCGATCGACGGCGAATTCGACTACATCATCGTCGGCGCCGGCTCGGCCGGCTGCATTCTCGCCAACCGGCTGTCGGCCGACGCCGGCAAGCGCGTGCTCATTCTCGAAGCCGGCGGCCGCGACAACTGGATCTGGTTTCACATTCCGGTCGGCTATCTGTTCGCCATCGGCAATCCGCGCTCCGACTGGTGTTTCAAGACCGAGCCCGAAGCGGGCCTCAACGGCCGCAGCCTCAACTATCCGCGCGGTAAGGTGATCGGCGGCTCGTCGTCGATCAATGCCATGATCTATATGCGCGGCCAGGCCGCCGACTACGATCACTGGCGCCAGCTCGGCTTGAGCGGCTGGGGCTGGGATGACGTGCTGCCGTATTTCAAGCGCCACGAGGATCATTTCCTCGGCGCGAGCGAAGCGCACGCGGTCGGCGGCGAATGGCACGTCGCGGCGCCGCGGGTGCGCTGGGACCTGCTCGATGCCTTCCGCGCCGCCGCCGAACAGGCCGGCATCAAATCCATCCCCGACTTCAACCGCGGCGACAACGAAGGCATCTGCGCCTTCCACGTCAACCAGAAGCGCGGCCGGCGCTGGTCGGCGGCCAGTGCCTTCCTCAAGCCGGCGCTAAGGCGTGCCAACTTGCGGCTTGAGACCGGCTGCCTGGTCGAGAGCATCGTGCTCGACAGCCGGCGCGCCATTGGCGTGCGCTGGACGCAAGGCGGGCAAGCGCGAACGGCGCGGTGTCGCGGCGAAGTCATCCTCGCTGCCGGCTCGATCGGCTCGCCGCACATCATGCTTTTGTCCGGTGTGGGCCCAGCGCAGCAATTGCAGGACCTCGGCATTCCCGTCGTGCTCGACCGTCCGGGCGTCGGCGCCAATCTGCAGGATCATTTGCAGCTGCGCATGATCTACAAGGTCGACGGCATCACCACGCTCAACGAGCGCTATCACGCGCGTTTCGGCATGACGCGCATGCTCGCCGAATTTGCGCTGTTGCGGCGCGGCCCGCTGACCATGGCGCCGTCGCAGCTTGGGCTATTCACCCGCTCCGACCGTGACCAGGAACGCGCCAATCTGCAGTATCACGTCCAGCCGCTGTCGCTCGACCGTTTCGGCGAGCCGTTGCACACGTTCCCGGCCTTCACCGCGAGCGTGTGCAATGTGCGGCCGACCAGCCGCGGTTTTGTGCGGCTGCGCTCGCGCAATCCGGCCGAGGCGCCGCGTATCAAGCCGAATTATCTCGCCACCGACGAGGACCGCCGCATTGCCGCCAACGCGATCAGATTGACGCGGCGGATCGTGGCGCAGCCGGCGCTGAAGAATTTCCATCCCGACGAATATTTGCCGGGGCCGCAACTGCACGATGACGACGAGCAGGCTTTGATCAAAGCCGCGGGCGACATCGGCACCACCATCTTTCATCCCATCGGCACCGCCAAGATGGGGCTTGAGAGCGATCCGATGACGGTGGTCGATGGCCGCCTGCGCGTCGCCGGCATCGAGCGGCTGCGCGTGGTCGATGCCTCGGTGATGCCGACGATCACCTCCGGCAACACCAACGCGCCGACCATGATGATCGCGGAGAAAGGCGCGACCTTGATCCGCGCCGATGCCGGGGCTTGAACCGCCATGAATCCTGCAGCGCGCGCCAAGGCGATGCTGATTGACCCGGCGGCCGAATGGGCGTCGATCGCACGCGAGTCCGGCGATCCCGCTTATCTGTTGAGCCGCTACGTTGCGGTGCTGGCGCTTATTCCAGTCGTGTTCGGCTTTATCGGCTCGAATCTCATCGGCATGGTCGTCCCGGGAACGGGCCTGGTGCGGGCATCGCTTTTCAATGGCGGCTTCGGCGCGATCTTCGCCTATGCGCTTTCCTTCGCCATCGTGCTGGTGTTGGCGCTGGTCATCAATCTGTTGGCGCCGCTGTTCGGCGCGCAGAAGGATTTCGACAGCGCATTCAAGCTTGCGGTCTATTCCTATACGCCGGTGTGGCTCGCCGGAATTTTCCTGCTGCTGCCGGGCCTGCGTTTTTTGATCTTGCTGGGTTTCTACGGCGCCTACGTACTGCTGCTCGGCCTGCCGCGGCAGATGAAAGTGCCGGAGCAGAGGTCTTACCTCTACGCCCTCGTCACCGTGGTTTGCGCCGCCGCACTGACGCTAGGCGCCGCCGCCACGCAGCGCGCGGTGTTCAACACTGCCTTTTAGATAAAAGCCTACGGCGCCTTCACGACTTGCTTGCAGGCCGCCGGCAGCGCGGCGAGCGTCGGTCCGGTCCGCGGTCCGGCAGGCTGTTCCGACGGCACCGGATGCAGCACGCCGGCGGTGAACCAGTAATCGAGCGCATGGCCGCAGCCATCACCCGACGGCACCGGCTGCTGCGACTCGCATTGCGGGCTGTCGGGCGGACAGTTGAGCCGAACGTGGAAGTGCTCAGCGTGCCCCCACCACGGCCGCACTTTGGCAAGCCACCCGCGATCCGAACCAGCCTCGCTGCACATTTCCTTCTTGATCGCCGCATTGACGAAAATGCGCGCGATCCCGGGATCCTCGGCGGCGGCCTTCACCAGCGCGGTGCGGCCGGGCGTCCAGACGCTGTGGTCGACGTCGAGACCGCTCGGCGCCACCATGTTTATGGCGCCGTTCATCTCGCGCTCTTCGCGGCTGAGCACATGGTCGGGCATCGGGCTGAACCAGATATCGGCATCGAGTCCGATCTGGTGGCTGGCATGGCCGCTCAGCATCGGACCGCCGCGGGGCTGCGCCATATCGCCGATCAAAAGCCCGTTCCATCCGACCTTCTTGGCGTTGTCACCAAACCGCTTGATGAAATTGATCAGCTCCGGGTTGCCCCAATTGCGATTGCGCGACAGCCGCATCACCTGCCAGGTCGGACCCGTGATCGGCAGCTCCTCGGCGCCGGCCATGCAGCCCTTGGCGTAGCCGCCGATGGCGCGCGCCGGGCCGGCAAGGGGCGTCAGCTTGCGGGCAAACAATTCTTTCGCCGGGATGTTCGGGGCGTCGGGATTGGCGAGCGGCGGCAGCGGCACATTCTCGAGCGTGCCTGGCGGTGTCGTATCGACGGTGCTGGCTGCTCTGTTCTGCGTGCCGGCCTCTTGGGCTAGCGCCGAACCGGCACCGAGCAGCAGCAACACGGCGAGCGCACGTACCGGAGCGAGCATTATTTGATCTCCGCGACGGACTTCGCCCCCGCCGTCGCCCGGTACGCGACCGCACGGGCGCGGCGGCGATACGCTGCCGCGAGTCGTTCGTCCTGTCCAGTTACGAACAAGTCATCGCTCGCACCGGTCAGTGCCAAAAGCCTCTGTTCCGTCGCCGCATGCGGCTCGACCGTGCCGTCGTGAAGGATGTGCCCGATGGTGAGGCCGCGTTCGGCGAGCGAGCGGGCCACCAAGAGGCAACGATGGCAATCGAGCGGCTCGCGTTCCGCGCACATCAAGCAGACGCAACGCTGAGGTCCCTCCGCGGTCAGCCGATCGAGTGCGATATGAAAGTCCCGCTGCCGTGCCATCGCCTCATAGTCAGCGACGCCGTCGCGATAAAGCGCGGCATCTCGCGGACGGCCGCCGAGCGCTTCGCCGTAGGCGAGATAGGCCATGCCATGCTGCGCCAGCGTCGGTGCCAGATTTTTACTGGAGAACCACGGGAAGCGGCGCGAGAACGGCGTCGAGCGGACGTCGGCAATGGCGTTTACGCCGACATGGCGCAGCAGCCCGATGAAGCGCTCGGCGGGGATATTCGAATGGCCGATACTGAACAGATCGAAGGACGACATCGCCGAAACTCTAGCGGAAAAGCTCCGGCGGTTTCATGGCCGCCGGCATATGGCAGGCGATTAACCGTCGGCGTGGCGCCCGCTTTTTTGCATGTTCCGGCGGCGCTACAATGCTACCGCTCTATCGATGAGGAACCTGCCGGGGGATTGCAATGCGCCGGTTACTTTGCGCGGCCGCCATCGCCGCATGGGTTTTGGTTTTCCTGCCCTTTAGCCAGCGCGCCGAGGCCGCCGTCGTCGTGAACATCGACCGCGCCAGCCAGACCATGGAGGTCAGCGTCGACGGCATGGCGCGCTATAACTGGCGGGTCTCGACCGCTAGGCAAGGCTACATCACGCCGCCCGGCACCTACCACCCGCAAATGATGGCGCGGCGCTGGTTCTCGCGTCTCTATTACAATTCGCCGATGCCGTATTCGATTTTCTTCCATGGCGGCTACGCCATTCACGGCACCTACGAAATTTCACGGTTGGGCGGACCGGCCTCGCACGGCTGCGTACGGCTCGATCCCGACCACGCCGCCATCTTGTTCGAGTTGGTCGAACAGGAAGGCATGAGCCGCACCACGATCGTGGTACACTAAGTCCGACAATATTCCACCCTCAGCGGGCTGCGACGGCTGACAAGGAACGGTACTGGGCAACCATGACGACCACAAAGACGCTCGGCGGCGTGATCGCCGCCATCACCACCGCGATCGACGACAAGGGCGAGCCCGATAGCGCGCGCTCGACCACACTGGCCCGCTTCCTCCTCGCCAATGGCTGCGACGGGCTCAACGTGCTCGGCACCACCGGCGAAGCGACCTCGTTCGCGCTGGATCAGCGCAAGCGCGTCATGAGCGCGTACGCGGCAAGCGGCCTGCCGCTCGATCGGATGATGGTCGGCACCGGCGCCGCCGCGCTGGCCGACGCGATCGCGCTGACCAGGCATGCCGCCGAGCTCGGCTTTGCCGGCGCGTTGGTGCTGCCGCCGTTCTATTACAAGGGCGTGCCTGACGACGGCCTGGTGGCCTATATCGACGCCATCGTCGCCGCGACCGCGGTGCGCCCGATCCCGATCTACCTCTATCATTTTCCGGCACAGTCGGGCCTGCACTGGCATGTGGCGTTGATCCGGCGCCTGCTCGACGGCTACGGCGAGCGTATCGTCGGCTTGAAGGATTCGTCCGGCGACATGGCCTATGCCCGCGAGGCGGCGAGTATCTCGCCGCGCTTCAAGGTCTTCCCGTCGACCGAGGCGGCGCTGCCGGAAGCCCGTTCCGGCCCGTTCGCCGGCTGCATCTCGGCGACCGCCAATCTTAACGCCGATCTCTGCGCCCGCGCCTATCGCTCGGGCGACGCCGCGGCATTGGCCGAAGCGGTCACGATCCGAAAACTGTTCGATGGCAAGGCGCTGGTGTCCGGAATCAAGGCGCTGGTCGCCCATATTCATGACGAGCCGCAATGGGCCCGCATGGCGCCGCCGCTGTCGGGCTTCCCGGTGGCCGACCGCACGGCCGTCATTGCCGGCTACGAGGCGGTACGCGCCAAGCGCGTGGCCTAGCGGGGGAAATAGCCCTGCGTTGACGCCGCCCCCCCATCCTCCTATAAGCGCGGCCCAAGGCGTTAGGCATTTGGCCTGCGCTTCCTCAAGATAACATCGGTTCAACAGGTCTCGTCCGATACCCCATGGCTAATACAAAATCCGCCAAGAAGGCCGCTCGCCAAATTGCCCGCCGCACCGTGATCAATAAGTCGCGGCGCACCCGCATGCGCAGTGCCGTGCGCAAAGTCGAGGAGGCGATCACGGCCGGCGACCGCACGGCGGCCGTCGCCGCCATGGCCGAAGCCGAGCCGGCGCTCGTCCGTGCCGCGCGAACCGGAATCGTCCATCGCAACGCCGCCCGCCGGAAAGTCTCGCGGCTCGCCCACCGCATTGCCAAGCTCGGCAAATAGCCGTTAGAGTGGTTCGATCAGAGCGCGGCGCTTAAGGCGCAGCGCTCGACAACGATTCGAAGTTTGCTGGTTGGCGCCTGGCAGCCGAGTACGTAGATTTACGGATGGCGATCATTTTCAATTCCCGCGCAATTCGCGGTGGATCGCCTTTGAATTGTTGCAAAATCGTCACCTAAGCCCGTGAAAATAGGTGCAAAAGCGGCCCGCGCTTTTTGCGCGCATCGGTCTTATCGGTTTTTATTTGCTCCGGGCGCTCGCCGCGAGGGTTACCCTGGAAATTTGAAAACGAGAATTGTTGTGCAATGAAAGGCTTATCCACAAGATGAATTTCGGGGGTTGGAGTCATCCCCGATTCCATCGAGTCGAGTTTTATTTGGTCCGCTGTTTGGTCGCGCGCATTTTTGGGCTGTTTTCGGCTGTCATCGAACTGTAATCAGCCCGTTGAGTCAATGTCTTGTGGGAGTCATCGACGACGCCGCGTGGCCCCGGCCTTGATAGAAGTCCAATGTTGGCGCGGTTTTTCCTATTGCGAGCCGAAAACTGCGTGCTACGTTTTTCTTCCCTTCGGGTTCGAAGTTTCTTCCCTTCGGTTTCGAAGTCACCACAAACGGGTTGATTGGAAACTCATCGAGCAATGGGTGCGGGAGTGCTGTGTCCAACTGCGTGCGGCTCCGGCGTCACCATGGTCGAGAATTCTCAACGAGAAAACCTGCTTATGGGCGTCGTAAAGCAGGTGAAACGCGCAGGCAGCTTCTGACGGTAGCGCAAAACTTCCGGAGCGGCGGTCTGTGACAACCATCGAACTGGGAGCGATGGAGGTGGGGGCATGATGACGACAATCCATCCATTGGCAATAGCGGCGGGAGCGACAGCGGTGGGCGCTTACTTACCCAGAGTCTGTTTGCACAGAATCTGTTGGCCTCCTGTCTTCGTATTTCCGCCCGGCACCGCCAAGCCCAGCGGCTGAAGCCGCTTCGCCGATCAGCGGCTGCGATTGATCCGCGTCCGCGCCAATACCACCCCTTTCGCTATGTCAGTTGCGTTTGCCAGTGCCGGCATGGTGGGGCCTGCCTCGCCTGAGTTGCTCGGTCGAACTCTTAACCGCGAAGAAAAAAGCAGGCCAAAATGACGAGCACCGACCGGGAGCGCTGGCAGCGGGTCAAGGACCAGCTCCGTAATCAACTTGGCGAGGACGTGTTCACCAGCTGGTTTGGCCGCATGGAGCTCGACGCCGCGGAAAATGGCACGGTGCGGCTGTCGGTGCCGACGCGGTTCCTGCGGACCTGGATCCAGGCCCATTACAGCGAGCACGTGCTGGCCAAATGGCAAGCCGAGGATTCATCCATCAGCCGCTTGGAACTGAGCGTTCGCTCGGCGGCAATCCGCCCGGCGGTGGTGAAGCCCAAGCCGGCAGAGCCTGCGGCGCTGTCGCGCGACCAGCGCGAAATGAACGGCGCCGAGCCCCGCTCCAGCGTCCCGTTCATGAGCGTGCACGAAGCGCTCGGCGGCTCGCCGCTCGATCCGCGCCTGACCTTCGAGACGTTCATCGTCGGTCGCTCGAACACGCTGGCGCATGCCGCTGCAAAACAAGTGGCGACCAGCCGGCGCGGCGAACAGCTGATGTTCAACCCGCTCTATATCCACGCCGCCGTGGGTCTCGGCAAAACCCACCTGCTGCAGGCAATCACCTGGGCCGGCAATGGCGCCGACCGCAAAGTGCTCTATCTGACGGCAGAGCGCTTCATGTACGGCTTTGTCTCGGCGCTAAAGACCCAGACCACGCTTGCGTTCAAGGAAGCCGTGCGCGCCATCGATGTGCTGGTGATCGACGACCTGCAATTCCTGCAAGGGCGCTCCACCCAGGCCGAGTTCTGCCACACGCTCAATACGCTCATCGACGCCGGCCGGCAGGTTGTGATTGCCAGCGACCGGCCGCCGTCGGAGTTGGAAAGCCTCGACGACCGCGTCCGCTCCCGGCTTGCCGGCGGGCTGGTGGTGGAGATCGGTTCACTCGGCGAAGAATTACGGCTGGAGATCCTCAAGAGCCGGACCGCCGCCGCCCGCCTCTATCATCCCGGCTTCGAAGTGCCGGCGCCGGTGCTTGCCTACATCGCCAAGGCGGTGACCCATAACGGCCGCGACCTAGAAGGCGCGGTCAATCGGCTGCTCGCCCACAACAAGCTCACCGGTCAGCCGGTGACCCTTGAAATGGCCGAGCGCGAGATGCGCGACCTGATCCGCCCGCAGGAGCCGAAGCGGGTGCGGATCGAGGACATCCAGCGCGTCGTCGCCCGCCAATACAATGTCAGCCGCGCCGATCTTCTGTCGTCCCGGCGCACCGCCAACGTGGTGCGGCCGCGGCAAGTGGCGATGTACCTGGCGAAAATCCTGACGCTGCGCTCGCTGCCCGAGATCGGGCGCCGGTTCGGCGGCCGCGACCACACCACCGTGCTGCACGCCGTGCGCAAGATCGAGGCGCTGGCCGGCAACGACACCACCCTCGCCGAAGAGATCGAGGGGCTCAAACGCCAGCTCCAGGACTGATGGCAAACGCCTACGAAAACGGTGAAAGGCAGGGAAAAGGCCGGGTTGGGGACGGGCCGGCCTTGCGCAACGCCGTTCGCCGGGTCACTTTCGTCATCCGCCCGCCATCCGGCGCCTGAACGGAATTCGCGATGAAGATCACCGTTGAGCGTTCCGAATTGTTGAAGTCACTGGGCCACGTCCACCGCGTGGTCGAGCGCCGCAACACCATTCCGATCCTCGCCAACGTGCTGCTGCGCGCCGACCGTTCAAAGCTAAGCCTCAAAGCCACCGACCTCGACGTCGAAGTGACCGACACGATCGCGGCCGAGGTGGGCCCCGGCGGATCGACCACGGTGCCGGCTCACATGTTCTTCGACATTGTGCGCAAGCTGCCCGAGGGCGCCCAGATCGTTCTGGAATCCTCGGGCGATCGGGCGGCGCTGGCGATCCGCGCCGGCCGCTCGCGTTTCACGCTGCAGACCTTGCCGGAGAGCGATTTTCCCGATCTCGCGCCGGGCGAGATGACGCACAAATTCGCGCTGAAGGCCGCCGACCTCAAACGCCTGATCGACAAGACCCAGTTCGCCATCTCGACCGAGGAGACGCGCTACTACCTCAACGGCATTTACCTGCACGCCGCCGGCTCCAACAAAGCGCAAACCTTGCGCGCGGTGGCGACCGACGGCCACCGGCTGGCGCAGATGGAGCTCGACTTGCCTAAGGGCGCCGCCGGCATGCCCGGCATCATCGTGCCGCGCAAGACGGTCAGCGAAGTGCTGCGCCTGATGGAGGACATCGAAGCCGAGGTGGCGATCGAATTGTCGTCAGGCAAAATTCGCTTCACCATCGGCGACGCCATCCTGACCTCGAAGCTGATCGACGGCACGTTCCCCGACTACGCCCGCGTCATCCCGTTGGCCAACGACAAAGAGCTGGTGGTCGACAAGAAGGAATTCGAGGCGGCGGTCGATCGTGTATCCACGGTTTCGAGCGAGCGCGGCCGCGCCGTAAAACTGTCGATCACCGGCGGCAAACTGCTGTTGTCCGTGACCAATCCGGATTCCGGCAGCGCCAACGAGGAACTCGAGGTCGAATACGCCTCCGACCCGATCGATATCGGCTTCAACTCGCGCTACCTGCTCGACATCGCCGCGCAAATCGAGAGCGAGGCCGCGGTGCTCAAGCTCGCCGACCCGGGCTCGCCGACGCTGATCCAAGACAAGGATCCGCATGGCGCCCTCTATGTGCTGATGCCGATGCGGGTTTGACAGGGATCAGGTATCAGGAATCAGGTATCAGAGCCGTCCTGATACCTGATTGCCGATGCCTGATGATCCTGAAGCTCACGCTCAACAACTTCCGCAACTATCACGCGGCTTCGCTCGAAACCGCCGCCAAGACTATCGTGCTGGTCGGGCCGAACGGTGCCGGCAAGACCAATTTGATCGAGGCCATTTCGTTCTTCGCGCCGGGCCGCGGCCTGCGCCGCGCCAATCTCGACGAGGTGGCATTCAGCGAAGGCGACGGCTCGTGGGCGGCCGCGGCCGAGATCGAAGGAGCGCTGGGCCTTGCCACGCTCGGCACCGGCATCGAGCGGCCGCTTGAAGACGGCACTGCGATCTTGCGCAAATGCCGGATCGACCGCGAGCCGGTCGGCTCGGCCGCGGCCTTCGCCGAACATCTGCGCGTGGTGTGGCTGGTGCCGGCCATGGACACGCTGTTCGTCGGCGCCCCGTCGGAGCGCCGGCGCTTTGTCGACCGGCTCGCGCTCGCGGTCGACGCGGAGCATGGCAGCAGGGTCAACGCGTTGGAACGCTCGCTGCGTTCGCGCAACCGGCTGCTCGAGGAGGCGCGGCCCGATAGCCATTGGCTGGATGCCGTCGAACACGAGACCGCGGAGCTCGCCGTCGCGGTCGCCGGACAGCGCGTGGAGACGGTGCGCCGGCTCGACGGCGTGCTGGCAAGCCGCAGGGCTTCCGCATTTCCGCCGGCGGAGATCGCGCTCGACGGTTGGATGGAAAAGCTGGTCCCGGAGCACCCAGCCATCGAGATCGAAGAGCGCTATCGCGCCGTGCTGCGCGATAACCGCGCCCGCGACGCCGCCGCGGGACGCACCAGCGACGGCCCGCATCTGACTGATCTCAAAGTGACCTATGCGGACAAGGGCATCGCCGCCGCGGACGCTTCGACCGGCGAGCAGAAAGCACTCCTCATAGGTCTCGTCCTCGCTCATGGGCGCTTGATCGCCGAGATGACGGGCTTCGCTCCGATCCTACTGCTCGACGAAATCGTGGCCCATCTTGACCCCGCCCGGCGCGCAGCGCTGCATGTCGAGCTCGCGCAGCTTGGCGGGCAGGTTTGGATGACGGGTGCCGATCCGGCGCTTTTTGCCGAGGTCGGCGATGACGCGATGATCATCGAAGTGGCGTCAGGCCGCTTGGAACCGAGGCGACCTCACAGCTGACGCTGGAACCCGACGAGGTTCCACCAAGATTTGTTTGCCACTCTGTCATGCGCAACTGGCAGCTCCGGAACCAGAGTGCCACGAGTCTTCTTAACACCACGGGAGTAGAAACGTCGATTGCGAGACAGGGCCAAATAACATGCCTGAACCGGCAGAAGACCAGATCGTTCGCAATCTCGCCAAGGCTATCGAGCGCCTGCACGAGGATCTGGAACGCGTGGAACTTTGGACCGAGGCGCTGAACTGTTTTCAGCGTCCGGTTCCGGAGTACCAATCGGGCGAGCGTTATTTGTTGCCCAGTCGGCCGCAGCGCCGAGACACCCGCGCGTGAGCGCGATTTGACGCCTGTGCCGAGGCACAGATTTATCGCCGCTAAAAAGACACCCCAAGACACCGTCATTTTACCGCCGCCACGACGGCTATTTTCAGGCCCCGATTCCCGCCCCAGAATCGCCGCGCGGAATCCTTGAAAAATGGCGATTTGACAATATCTTACACGCATCCACTTTGTGCTGTATCCAACCCCGTTTTCGTGTACAACGAAAAACGATTCTTTGGTGCTTTTCGCAAGCATTCCGAAAGCTCATCTGAAAGCCCTTAGGCATGGCCGAACCCGCCCGCAAAACCACTTCTGCGCCCTCCGATTACGACGCCGAATCGATCAAGGTGCTCAAGGGACTCGATGCCGTGCGCAAGCGGCCGGGCATGTATATCGGCGACACCGACGACGGCTCGGGCCTGCACCACATGGTCTACGAGGTCGTCGATAACGCCATCGACGAGGCGCTGGCCGGCTTCGCCAAGGACGTCGTGGTCACGCTCAATCCCGACGGTTCCTGCACCGTGCGCGACGATGGCCGCGGCATCCCGGTCGACATCCATAAGGGCGAAGGCATCTCCGCCGCCGAGGTCATCATGACCCAGCTGCACGCTGGCGGAAAATTCGACCAGAACTCGTACAAGGTTTCCGGCGGCCTGCACGGCGTCGGCGTCTCGGTGGTCAACGCGCTGTCGGCCTGGCTCAAGCTCACCATCTGGCGCGACGGCAAGGCGCATTTCATGGAGTTCCATGACGGCGACGCGGTCGCTCCGCTCGCCGTGGTCGGCGCCGCCGACAAGCGCGGCACCGAAGTGACGTTTTTGCCGTCAAAAAAAACCTTCACCATGACGGAGTTCGACTTCGCCACGCTGGAGCACCGGCTGCGCGAGCTCGCGTTCCTCAATTCCGGCGTGACCATCGTGCTGTCGGACATGCGCCACGCCGTCGAGAAGCGCGAGGAGCTGCGCTACGAGGGTGGCGTCGAAGCCTTCGTCAAATATCTCGACCGCAACAAGACGCCGCTGGTGCCGCAGCCCATCGTCATCAAGGCCGAGCGCGAGGGTGTCAGCGTCGATTGCGCGATGTGGTGGAATGACGGCTACCACGAGAGCGTGCTCTGCTTCACCAACAACATTCCGCAGCGCGACGGCGGCACGCATCTGGCCGGCTTCCGCGGCGCGCTGACGCGCCAGATCACCGGCTATGCCGAATCCGGCGGCGCCGCGCGCAAGGAGAAGGTGGCGCTGACCGGCGACGATTGCCGGGAAGGCTTGACGGCTGTGCTCTCGGTGAAGGTCGCGGACCCTAAATTCTCGTCGCAGACCAAGGACAAGCTGGTTTCGTCCGAAGTGCGGCCGGCGGTCGAGGGCATCGTCAACGACATGCTCAAGGCCTGGCTGGAAGAGCACCCGAGCGAAGCCAAGATCATCGTCGGCAAGGTGATCCAGGCAGCGGCCGCCCGCGAAGCCGCGCGCAAAGCGCGCGAGATGACGCGCAAAAGCGCGCTCGGCATTACCTCGCTGCCCGGCAAGCTCGCCGATTGTCAGGAGCGCGATCCGGCCAAGTCCGAGCTGTTCATCGTCGAGGGCGACAGCGCCGGCGGCAGCGCCAAGCAGGGCCGCAACCGCGAATTCCAGGCGGTGCTGCCATTGCGCGGCAAGATTTTGAACGTCGAACGGGCGCGCATGGACAAGATGCTGTCGTCCGAGCAGATCGGCACGCTGATTACGGCGCTTGGCACCGGCATCGGCGCCGACGAGTTCACCGCCGACAAGCTGCGCTATCACAAGATCATCATCATGACCGACGCCGACGTCGACGGCGCCCATATCCGTACGCTTCTGCTGACGTTCTTCTACCGGCAGATGCGCGAGATCATCGACCGCGGCCATCTCTACATCGCCCAGCCGCCGCTCTACAAAGTCTCGCGCGGCAAGTCCGAGCAATATCTCAAGGACGAACACGCGCTCGAGAATTATCTGATCGACACCGGTCTCGAAGACACCGCGCTGCGGCTGTCATCGGGCGAAGTGCGCGCCGGCAACGATCTGCGCCAGCTCGTCGAAGACGCACGCGTGATCCGCAATCTGCTGCGCGGCCTGCACAGCCGGTACAATCGCCAGGTCGTCGAACAGGCGGCGATCCTGAGCGTGCTCAATCGCGACATTTTCGGCGACCCGCAGAAGGCCATGGCCGCGGTGCCCTATATCGCCAAGCGCCTCGACGCGCTGTCGGAAGAAACCGAACGCGGCTGGCAAGGCCAATTCACCGAAGGCGCAGGCTTCCAGTTCGAGCGCACCGTGCGCGGCGTCAAAGAGGTCGCCGTCATCGATCAGGCGCTGCTCGGCTCCGCCGATGCCCGCAAGCTCGACGAGTTTGCCCCCTCGCTGCAGAAAG
>Ga0209010_1000371_pt1 | contig 14933 bp, 10 predicted proteins | sample BlaSpr_A8_OM1_O3_FD_187985 | JGI IMG/M metagenome (GOLD analysis project Ga0209010, IMG submission 187985) | Forest soil microbial communities from Thunder Bay, Ontario, Canada - Black Spruce, Ontario site 2_A8_OM1_O3 (SPAdes) (version 2) | ecosystem: Environmental > Terrestrial > Soil > Boreal... | reverse complement strand
GAAAAACAATGAAATTAGAAGAAGTCAACACACGAACCAAAGAGGCCGTGGATTTCCTCGTCGCAGCGCTGGAGTCCGGTCACAGTGAAGTCCTCACCGCATACCTCGGAGCAATGGCGAAGTTTCACACCTACAGCTTCGGCAACATCATGCTCATCGCACGTCAGAAGCCCGATGCTACCAACGTTGCCGGACTTCGGACATGGAACTCGCTTGGCCGCTTCGTTAAACGGGGAGAAAAAGGCATTTTCATTCTCGCCCCGATGGTTGGAAGACGAAGCACGAAGGATACGGCGACCGACGAGCCGAGTGAAGACGCGACAACGGAGGGTCGACGGACGCTGTACGGATTCCGGGCCGTCTATGTTTTCGATGTCAGCCAAACCGAAGGCAAGGAACTTCCCACCCTGACCGAAGTAAACGGCGATGTGAGCGGATACCGCGAACGCTTGTTCAAGTTCGTCGAAGCGCAAAGCGTCGAGCTTAGCTTCTCCGAGCGAATTGCTCCCGCGAAGGGTCTCTCGCATGGCGGGAAGATCACGCTGCTATCCGGTATGCAGCCAGCCGAGGAATTTTCGACGCTCGCGCATGAGATCGCCCACGAAATGTTGCACCGTGGCGACCGCCGCACCATGACCACGAAGCAAGTCCGCGAAACCGAGGCAGAAGCCGTGGCCTTTGTAGTTTGCCAATCGGTCGGATTACAGAACGGAACCGCATCCCAGGACTACATCCAGCTTTGGCACGGAGACGCCAATCTTCTCCGCGAGAGCTTGGAAGCCGTTCAACAAACCGCTGCCGTGATCCTCGGGGGCATTGCCCCCGAGCCAGCGGCACTAGCGGCAGCCGCATAACACGCGACGACCTGCACCGTTTGGTTTTCAGGCCGACGTGTGCGCCGAGTCCATCTATACCTAACCAAAAACATATGACAGGAGAAAAGATCATGCCGAGTACGCAAAATTCAGTCAACAACCACGAATATCGCAGCGTTCCCATCACCGCGCTTGCGGAGTCAGCCACCAATCCCCGCAAGCGATTTGATCCGAAGAGCCTCGAAGAACTGGCGGCCAGCTTCAAAACGCAAGGGATTCTAGCCCCTCTTTTGGTGCGCGAACTGGAGGAAAGCAAGTACGAAGTTGTAGCCGGGGCACGTCGCCTCAGAGCGGCGAAACTGGCGGAACTCGAAAAACTCCCCGTCCGCATCGTCACGCTGACCGATGCGGAGGCCATCGAAGCCCAATGCGTCGAGAACCTGCAACGCGAGGACATCCACCCGCTTGAGGAGGCTCTGGGTTTCAAGTCGCTCTTGGAACTCGGAGAGCCTGCCTACACCATCGCCAGCATCGCCTCACGCGCTGGCAAGGGCGAGGCGTATGTCTACGGTCGTATCAGACTCGCTGACCTAATACCGCCCGTGGCCGAGGCGTTCCTGAAAGACCAGATCACCATCGGCCACGCTTTGCTGATCGCCAAACTCCCGGCTTCGCAGCAACAGGAGGCATTCTCGGCTGCATTTCGGGGCTTGTGGACAAGCGAGGGCAACAGCCAAATCTTGATTCCAGTTCGCGAGCTGTCAGCGTGGATAGAATCGAACATCTTGCTGCAACTGGCGTCTGCGCCGTTTGACAAGCAGGATGAGACACTCGTCCCCGAAGCAGGTTCGTGCGTCAACTGTGCGAAGCGAACCGGATTCAATAAGCTACTTTTCCCCGACGTGCGTAAAGATTCCTGCACTTCGCCGGACTGTTTCCGGGCCAAGATTGACGCTTCCGTGAAAAAGACGTTGGAAACCAAGCCGCAGCTAATCCAGATTTCGGCGGCGTGGAATTCCCGCGAGGGCGCTCCCTTGGGACGGAATCAATATGTGGAGTTGGAGGTCAAGAAGCCGAAGGCAAACGGCGCAAGCACCAAGCTATCGGCTAACCAGAAGCCGTGCGAGAAGATGGCTGAGGCCATCGTCATGGATGGCGGCAAGCGCGGACAGGTAGTCAAGGTTTGTGCCGATCCTGCTTGCCGCGTCCACCATCCCAACACGCCTTCTCCGCAACAAGTTGAGCGGGAGCGGGCAGAGGAACGAAAACGCATCGAAAAGGAGAAACTGGCCATTACGACTCGCCATCGGGTCTTGGCTACGATCCTCCAACGCGTATCGGCTCCACTAAAGAAGGCTGATTTGCTGGCGGTTGCCCACTACCTGATCGGTCATCTCTCCTACAGCCAAGTCCCGGCTCTGGCGAAGCGGCACAAAGTAGAGGCGAAGAAGGACTCTGCGTCCGCACAGGAACTTCTGGCCAAGCAAGTGGGCATCTACGACGAGGCCGAACTCTGCAAACTGATTCTGGAAATCAGCCTGCTCGATTCGGCGTATCAGCGATCCACCGCAAGCCGCGACGACATTCTGATAGACGCCGCGAAACGCTATCGCGTGGACGCAGAAAAACTCCAGAAAGCCGTGGCCAAAGAGTTCGCCGCGAAACGAGATCAGAAGGCAATCAAGCAGAAGGTTCGCAAGACGGCAGACTGAGTCGACCCAATTCCTTGTTGTGGCGGAGTGCTAATTTTGCACTCCGCTTTTTGTTCTGTGAATGGCGAACTGCCATTCTGGAGCGTGACTCTTATCAATTACTTCCTGTTTGTTCGTCAGAAAGAAGCCGCTGGCGCGGCGGACGCTGCCGCGTAGGTGATGTCGGCAGTCCTGATTTCCGCTTAGATAATTGTGGGTCACAAGGAGATGTCCATGTGACCCATCTACGCAAAATCATGCTGGAGGAACTCCGGCCACTGTCACAAGAGCGCTACCTTCTCCGATACAATCCCCTCATCGACGTTGAGGGTGCGCGCAAAATGCCTCAGGTAAGAAAACTGAAAGTTGGAACCCAGGCCGGCGCTAACCCGAACGAGATGGTAATCTCCGTTTGGATCCCGCGAGTAGCGAATGATCTTCGCTCGATTGATCGTCTATTGCCCGAATTGAATCAAGAACTGGCTACACGCTGGCCAGTAAAGAGCATCCACCGTTCCCGTTGGATGCGAAATCCGGTTGACCCAACGCATTGGGAACTCAACTTCATTGTCGAACTTGCCAAGCCCATTATCACTGTAGTAGGAGCGGCAATGGCAAACGAAGCTGTCCGTTGGTTTCGGAAGAGATTTCCTGGCAGCAAAAAGCGTTCAAAACAACATAAGAAGCTGTCGATCCGACCTCCGACCGAGCACAAGATCGGCTTGATGATGGTAGAGAACAGGGCTTTTATCGAGCGGATTGCATGGTACACCGTGGGCATTGTTAATCTGCTTGTCGATGTGGACTATCAGAAAAAGACGATGGCAGATGGTCTTGGAACAGGAACCGCTTGCACATGGAAAGGTCACAGGCTGATTCTGACTGCTGAGCACGTGATAGCCAAGGCTGAACCCAAAGACCTTGCTTTTCTGCTGCGGGTCGATGAAGCCATCAACTGGGAGGGAATGGGCAAGCCGGAGAAAGTGGTGGAAAGGGTTTCTTTGCCTGTCGAAAGGATCGTGCGCTGCATGGAGCACGACTTGGCCGCTATTGTTCTTCGTACCGAAGAACTGACTCCGTTTCACATGCAGTTCTGCGAACTACCGGAGCACCTCTCCAAGAGGCGAACGGCCAAGCGTAAAGGCTCTCTCATTCTTCTCGGCTTTCCTTCTGATCGAATATTCGATGTCTCAAAGATCAAAACCGCGAATGCCGAGGCTTATTATCATGCTGCTAGACCGACCATACTGACAGGTACAATCGCAAAGCCACGGAAGAATTTGTCATCGGCCTATCAACAGAAGCGGGACGTGTTACTTCACTACACTCCAACGGATCCACAAATGAAGCCGTTCGGTTTCAGTGGAGCGGCTGCTTGGAGTGAGCGAGCGGAACGCTCAGGAATCTTGTGGACCGCTGAGTCGGTCGTATTCGGTGTCCTGACTCACGCTTTTATGACTCCGAAACTATTGCGCGTTGTAGGGGGACCAACGGTCAAGCAATTCTTGCAAGATTCGTTCCCGTCACCTTGACGCTGGCCGCTCAAGCAAAAGCTGCCCTCAGAGGCTGTGGCGCTCCATGTAAGCGCTAACGGCTCTCTTTTCCCAGTCTTCATAGTCGGGTGTCGGATCGGGGTTGTCTGGGGTAACGGGATAAAACTTCAGGATACCCAACTTCTGAGTAGATCGACGAGTCCACAAAACCAACAGCGAAATCAGAGGTGACATTTCGTATTGCTGTCTTAGAGACTCTTGTATTTCGTCACTTATTCCGGCTATTCCGACAGCACGAATCTGAGCGACATGCTGGTTGTCCTCAACAATCTTCTCGCCCTTGTCATCTAGCTTGAGGCTAATAAAAATTACTTCAACGTCAGAGACGCTCAGGTCCCTGAAGAGGTTGCCCAGAGAATTCATGAGACCGGAAAATTGAGTTCCCGGAGGAAAAGGCCCATTGTGCTTTCTCTTTTCGTCCTCATAGTTTTTCAAGATCACATCTCTCGAAAAGCGAAGATAGCTCCCCTTAGCTGGCTTAATCTTTTTCGACACCTGTACGAAATCAAGGTCATCCGTGCGCACGTCAGCAGACCCGACAACAGGAACTGACTTCTCCTGATATTTGTGAATCAGTTCCATCAATGCTTTCTGAAGATCTGGTGAAAGATCGACCTTTTTTGAGTCAGCACGCCATTTCGGAAGATAAGCATCCCACAGTCGTGTCGTCAGATATGTGGAATCATCTGGCGGAGCAGGTGCGAATTCATACAATCCCTTGTCACGAACCTCTTGCGGAAGTCCCAGATAAAGGTCATTTAGTCTTTTCAGATCCGCCTTAAGGTCGTCGCCATGAACGAACTGTTGCGCCGCATGCATAAACAATGGCGACACTTGAACATGAAAATTATCACGAGACGAGAAGACCGCACAAAATGGAAGGTAGTACAGATAAGCCAGGTCGATATGGTGACTCTGTTTCACATTTCTAAGAAGCTGTGTCGGCAAAACGAGACCGAAAAAGATGTTAATCGACAGCATGTGGATGAAATATGGGCGATACTCCCGTAGTGGCTTCCTACGATTAGCTATCCAGTCTTTGACGACATAATCCGTCGCGTCGGGAACGCCCAGAATGATGAGGCCGAATCGAAGGAGCAATTCTGGCTCGATATTGTCGATTATCGTGTTGGTCATACTCCGCGCATCTTGCAGCGATGTTGGCTTGCGCCAAGGCCCAAAGACGCGGCGTATCTGTTCCGGCACAGCATTCAGGTCTATCTGTGAAATCATCCGTCGCCAGCCTTTTGCAATCTGACGTTCGAGGTCGAGAAATTCATGTCGAGCCCAGCGATGAACAGCCTGTTCTTCTTCGCTAGACTGAAAGATCATGCCCTTCGAGTTTCCGAGTTGGACGAGGTTACCGCCGCTGACAAAGGGCCTCAACAGCACAGTGTCCATATCGAACTTGCCCGACAGTTCCGCCTGGAGAATTCGCAGATGATACACATTGGCACTGGCATGCGAATCTGGTGTCCGTTCCGCGAGAGAGCCAACAAGTTGCTCAGGTGTGCTCTTCATGCGAACCATTTTTCGTTCGAGGTCAGCTAGGCATTCCACATAAAAAAGTGGTGTGATGTTCGACATGTAGAAGTTGTCGAGCAAAATCGCCTCATCGAGACTGAGGCTTTCCAGCGTCGATTTGTCGAAAATCAATACCGGGCCTTGCGACATACCGGAATTCTATTCCTGAAGCCTATGGGCGAGGATTGACTATAAGCCCCGCCCATTGTCAATTAACTCCGATAGGTCGTTTTGGTCAAAACGATTGCCCAAGGCGCTGTTCCGAGCAAAACCGCTTCTCTTTTTGATTGTATGATGCGAAACTATTGGGAAGGTTTTGGGTTCTAACCCACATCGCCACTGCTTTGCGCCGCATTGTCGCCACTACGTCGTAAATTCCTTACTTGCACGGTTTCTCAGTGGGCAGACTTGTCCCAAGATGGGCGGCCTTTGTAGCCGCTCCGGTTGTGGTGTTCCTGGCAATCTGCTCTTACTACGCCTACACTCGCCATTACCGAACCGCTTTAGGCAATGCCGCTGGTTCTCCGGTTGATTCCGCTGCCCTCCAACAATCCACCGATCCCCAGGCGCTACTTGGCATCGCCGATCACTTCTACTGGTTAAATAACGGACCCGCAGCGGCGCCGCTCTACGCCCGAGCCGAGAAACTGTTCTCGGAGCGAGGCGATGCGCGGAACGAACTTTACGCTAAAGTGGGCCATCTTAGATCAGAAGCCGAAACAATGTCGTTTGTGGATCTTTCGCGCATTCTGAATGAGCAACTCCAGACTCCGATCGTCCAAAACGACTCAAGACTTCGCCTCTGGTGCCTGATCGCAAAAGGCTACACAGACATTGAAGTTGACTATCGAGTCGCAAAGCGCGATTGGCTGGAGGCGCAGGACATCGCAAGAAGCCTGGGCGAAAGCCAATGGGTCACGCGGGCGTCTGGCGAATTGGGCCTGATTGCGTTTCTAGAAGGGAACCCAGGACGAGCGGCGAGACTTCTTGGCGGCGCTCTCTTGTCGACAATGACGACTGGCGACACTGCCGGTCAGGTGCGCTTTCTAGAATTACTCGGCAGAGGCTTCGAAGAAGTCAATCGCAACGCGGAAGCGCTGAGATTCTTCGAAAGAGCTATCAAGCTAGCGGAGGCTGATCGTGACTGTGGGCTTCCATTCATGGGATATGAGGGGAAGGCGCAGGCCCTGATCTCGCTTGGCAGAACGGACGAGGCAAGATTGGTGCTTGAGAGTGCACTCGCCAAAGCGCAGTCGCAAGAGAAGCGCGGCCATGAGGCGGAGTTGCTTGTTCGTCTCGGAAGGCTCGCGGCACAGACAGGAAACCGACAACAGGCTCTGACCTATTTGGAAAACGCGGGCCAATTTGCAACCAGAGTGCAGTTTTACAGAATCGAAGCTGACGCTATGTATGAACTCGCGCAACTCTATCGCGATGCCGGGGATCTATCCACTGCGGACGCGCGTGCCACTCAGGGCGTGACCGCAAGCCAGAAGGTTGGTGATCGTTATTATGTGCCTCGCAATTTGACCCTCCTCGCTGATCTAAAAGCCCGTCGTGGCCGCTATGACGAGGCAAAGGCTCTCTACGATCAAGCAGAAGACGTTATCGAAGGGATGTTGACCAGCGTGGATGAGCCGTATTGGAACAGTTCGGTGGTGGCTGCGCAGAGCCAGACCTACTTGCAACATTTGGAGCTCGTAATTCGAGACGGAGATGTGCCAGAAGCCTTCCGCGTCTTGGAGCGCGTCAGAGGACGAACCCTCGCTTGGGCCCTTGAGGATCGAAAGGCATTTCCAACGTCGGAATCAGAACAGACCGCTTCCTTGGAGACCGATGTGTCTGGACTCCAAACTCGATTGATGCAGAGCGGCAACGCCGCCGAACGCGAGCAACTCCTGGACAAACTGGTCGAGTACGAGCGACGCCTCGGCTTGGCATGGACAAAGGGAGATGAGGCGAGTACACGACTGCCCGCACAACCCGCGCCTTTGAACATTGTGCAGGATGACCTAAAGCCGGACGAAGTTCTCTTGGAGTACGTTCTTGATGACCCCAAATCCTACTGCATTTCGATATCGCGCCAGGGCGCCTTCGTGAGAGTGCTTCCTACCGGGCGCAAGGAGATCGAGAAGTTGGCGCAGCAGTACGTCGATGAAATCCGCGGCAAGGCGTCGGGAGCGGAGGTATCGAAACGACTCTACGAACGGCTGTTAAAGCCGATTCCCGAAATGTCCAACGCTGACAGGATTCTCGTCGTACCAGACGGTATATTGCACCTTCTGCCGTTTGAGGCCCTTCAAGACAACAGGGGCCAATATCTTCTGAAATCCCACATTGTTAGCTACGTGCCATCGGGCACGATTTTGGATATGCTTCGCCGCGGCCAAAGGCACGAGGCCGCGCCGAGGCCGCTTTTGGGGGTGGGAGATGTCGCCTATGAGAACCAGGGCGGCGCAGGCAAAAGGTTGCCGACTCCAACCTCTGTGCGCGGGCGGATCGAACGTGGCGTCGCAGATCTGTCAGGCGTTGCCCTCCGTGATCTTCCGCAGACGCGCGAAGAGGTTGAGGAAATCGGTAAGATTGTAGGACCGAATGCGGTCATTCTTCTCGCCAAGGACGCGACCGAGACCGCCTTCAAAAAAGAACCGCTTGATCAGTTTCGTGTTTTGCATTTGGCGGTTCACGGGTTCGCCGACACGCAGTATCCAGAGCGATCAGCGCTTGTCCTGGGGGCCGATCCAGAATCGAGCGATGACGGGTTACTGCAGGTGCGCGAAATCATCCGGCTACGTCTGAACGCGGAACTAACGACACTGTCCGCATGTGATACCGGAGTGGGAAAATTGCAGGGGCAAGAGGGAATCAGCAATTTGGTGGAAGCATTTCTGGTAGCCGGATCGAAATCAGTTGTTGCGAGCCTCTGGAGCGCTGACGACACCTCCGCGAGCGCACTAATGGAGCACTTTTATAAACGACTGGCCGACGGTGAAAGCACCAGTTCGGCGTTGCGGAACGCTAAGCTCGATTTGCTGGCGAAATACGGAGATCAATTGAGCCCGTTTTATTGGGCAGCGTTCATCGCCGTTGGAGAGACTTCAACCCCGATTGGAATCAAAAAGCAATGAATTTGACTCTCGACGAGCGCACAAAGATTTTCGACAAGGTCTGCTGCCTTGTCGCTACCAAGCACTTCGATCCCGGAATGAACGGCGTTGATTGGAATGCTTTGGCTCGGGACCGCAGGGATCAAATCTTGGCATGTGCCGACCCCGAGGTGTTCGAGAAAGAGGTTCACAAATTAGTAGCGGAACTGAAGACCAGTCACACCGGCTTCCGCCATGCGGGGATGCGCAACATTCCCGCGCGCCACGCCATCAACGCGACTCTGCAGCGCGTCGACGTAAACGGAAGTGAGCGATGGATGTTTCAAGACGTGCATCGAGGCGGTCCAGCCTTTGCGGCCGGCATACGGCCTGGCGATCTCTTGCTCGAATGCGGTGGACGAGAGGTCCAGCCCCCGAACGACTTGACGTTCTCAGTCGGCGAATCAGCGAATCTTCTTATTGAAAAGCTCCACGGCGACCTGCAAAAGGTCAACGTTCAAGTACCGCTGCCCAAATCCCATAAGCACCCGGTTACGGCGCCGCAGGCGGTAACCACGGAAATGCTCAGCGACGAAATTGGATTGCTAAGAGTCGCGATGTTTCCGGGCGCCATCGGAATCGACGTGGCGAAGGACATCGACCGCGGCATAGCCGCAGTCGACGGATGCAGTCGGCTCATCGTCGATCTACGCGGCAATACTGGCGGAGGAATCGGCGGACTGCGCCTGATGAGCTATTTGACGCCCGGAAAACTTGAGGTTGGCTACAGTCTCACGCGAAAACGTCGCGAGCGTGGTTATCGTCGTGAGGAACTGACCCGATTCGGGCGGATTCCATCCCACAAGGCGACTCTCATATGGTTAGCAGTTCGATATGCATTTGTGGAAAAATCCATCCTCGTGGTCACCGAAGGACTGGGCCAGCAGCGGTTCCAGGGTCGAGTCGTGCTGTTGGTAAACGAGCACACAGCGAGTGCAGGAGAGATGGTTTCGGCATTTGCCGAAGAGAATAATCTCGCAGCCATCGTGGGAATGAAGACACCCGGACGTCTATTGAGCGGCAGTGCATACAAGGTCGGCCACGGATACATTCTTGGCCTCCCGGTCGCGGGCTACCTGACTTGGCAAGGAAGGATGCTTGAAAACAATGGAATCGTGCCGAAGTGTTCTGTTGAACTCTCACGAGACGCCTTAAAAGAAGGAAGAGATACTCAGCTCGAAGTGGCAACCAATATCGCGAAGACATTGTGATGAAGTACCGATCCATAGAGAAATGCTGTGTACCGGTTTACCTCCTGGCCTAGCCACAAAAAGACGTCTCGTGACCTTCAGTGAATCTGTGCTGCACACCAGTAGTCAGGGCGAATGCCGTCGCCTTCTCCATAACACGGTCATTTTGGGAAGACAGGGCTATAATTCTCCACTAACTCCATGACTCTTAACCGCCACTCGGCTCCAGGCCCTGCAGCCGGTTTTGCGTATCAGTTTGAGCGAGCCCTCAATTGGCTTGCTCAGAAAGACGCAGGCTCGTCCATTGGCGTCGAGACCGACGACGACGTTGCTGTGCGTAGCTCTGATTCTACGATGGTGCTTGAACAGGATAAACATTCGGTCCGCCAGGCTGCTCAGCCGTTCGACGATCGGTCCCATGGATTATGGAACACATTGGCAACATGGATTGAAGCTATCGATTCCGGGCCGAGGTCGGTCGAAACAACGTCGTTTCTGATGGTGACAAACAACGCAGTTCCCGAATGCATCGCTCGGCGAATCGCCCGTGCTGATTCGGAAAAGGAGATCGGTGCCTGCGTTGCGGAGTTGCAGAAAGTTGGCTCGAACCCTCCAGGCCACATCATCAAACTCATACAACGAGTTCTCCTCCCTAAGTCCAGCGGTACCCTACGCGCAGTAATTCGGAAAATCGATCTTTCGGACGCGTCCGACGGGGCCGCTAGCGTGGATCTGCGGAAGAAGACCATCGGACATCTGCAACTACCGGAGTGGTGTTTCGGAGAGTGTGACTCAATCGCCAATGAACTCTTGGGTTGGTTGCATACTGAAGTGATGGCAGCGTGGCAGCAAAACCAGCCAGCGTGGATAGAGCGGGACCACTTCGTCAATCAACTTCACGCGATTATAGGGAGGCGAAAGCGCGAGGTGGCGAGAGAACGAGCGGAACTCCTGATACCAATCGCAGACGAACATGTTGGTCATGCAAAAGGTCGACCTTTCGTCAAACAGTTGCATTTGGTTACCGACGACGACGCCGTAGTCGATACGGCAATCCGCGAATTCATCCGATGCAATATCGAAAAGGCCCGACTGTCAAGGGAGGGAGATATCACAGACCATGACTGGAGCGCATTCGAAGATACACTTCTCTCTCGCTGGAACAAGATTCGCTCGCGTGTGATACGCATGAAGCACGAGGCGGACGAAAGCGACACTGGTTTTGAAATCTTTACTGAGACAACGGAGAATCACAAAGAGAGGCTTGCTGGAACCGAGACCGAGCAGGTCTATCTGACATCAGGAACGTATCATCGGTTGGCCGATTTGTTGAGTGTAGGCTGGCACCCGCGATATAAGGACTTGATGCGCGAACTGTTGGGTGGGCAATGATCGACGTCCTTTTCGAACAACACGTGATCCAAAATACCGGGCTTGCTGCCGAGACGATTTGGCAAGCGGTATATGAAGCCTACGATGCAAAGGGCCGAGCAGAAGGCGTCCCGTTTGCGCTGGTTTTTCTCGTGCTTCCGCTCGCATTTCACCAGCGCAGCGCGTCCACACTGGCGTCCAAGACTCAACCGGGCGCGCTGTATAAGGCGCTTGCGGATGATCGTGAAATAACAGTGGGTCTTCAGGCCAGAATGCAAGCATTGGCGGATCGCACCTTTCAGGCTTTATCCATCGCTTTTCAAACTGGATTGCTCAATCTTGACAGCGGTCCTACCCGTGATGTTTTTCCAGGTAAGAAAACGCCTCCCGTAACGCACGTGACAGAAGAAGTGAAGATAATCCTAAATGCAGCAAAGCGGGTGGGACAAAGCTTCGCAGAGATGAATGCGGTACAACTGGCGGTGCATCTGAATATTCGATTCTAATGAGATTAGCGATTCTCAAAGTCATTCTTTGGCCTAAGGACACGAGCCTTAGTCCGCGCGTCGTCTCGTTTGAGCCGGGGCGGATCAACGTCATTAGCGGAGAAAGTGCGACCGGCAAATCTACCATCACCTGGATCATCGACTATTGTCTTGGGAGCGATAAATGTTCGATCCCAGTCGGTCTAATCCGTAACGTTACAGAATGGTTCGGGATTCATGTCAAGCTTGCAAACACCGAAATGCTGATCGCACGTCGAAATCCAGGGGATCAGCAAACAACTACCGACTTGTACTGGGCTGAAGCGCTTCAGTTGGACGTTCCCGCCATGATCGCCGGAAAGAATGCGCGAGTGGAAGATCTAAAAAATCGATTGAATCAACTCTCCAATCTCCCTTCACTGGATTTTACGGGAGGTGAGGACGTTGGATTTGCCGGCCGCCCTAGTTTTCGCGATATGGCTTCATTCAACTTTCAGCCGCAGCATATCGTCGCGAACCCTTACACATTCTTCTACAAGGCGGACACCACCGAGAATCGTGAAAAGCTCAAGACTATCTTCCCCCTCGCTCTCGGAACGATTACGGCAAGCACTCTGGCTGCCCAACGGGAACTGAAAGACCTTGAGCGTGAACATGAGCGTCTACGCCGTGAACTCGAAGCGCGGCTAGCCGCCGCTAAAGCGTGGGAGGCAGAGGTAGAAAGTTACTACTTGCAGGCTCGTGGACTCGGTTTGCTTCCTGATTCGGAGGCGGTTGCGCCTAGTTGGTCCCTCGAAAAATACATACTGGAACTCCGCAAAGTGCCGACGTTGGTCCAGTCAATGGATATACCCGATGTCAAAGAGGGCACGAACGAGGCAGCCGCTGTCGAATTCAGCCGGGTGGCCAACGAGGAGGATCAACTCGCACAAGAGACGGGATTAATCCGTCGCCGCTTGGACAAGGTTCAGCAACTTTCAATGACTCTCAACCATTACGGGACCGATCTTGTTAGCCAAGAGGATCGGTTGCAAGGGGTTGGATGGTTCGGAGAGAAATTACACGACACGCACGTATGCCCTGTTTGTGCAGCGGTACACAACGACGGCAACACGCGTCTTGCAGAACTCCAAACGCTGGCACAGGAGATGAGCACCCTGACGGCTTCAGTCCACCAAGCGCCGGCGAAACTCGACCGCGAACTTGCAGCACTGCGAGTCGAGTTGCGCGAAAAAGAAGTCTTGCTTGGCAAGGCTCGTCAGAAGCGTAAATACCTAGAGTCGCAATCGGCTACGCTCGCGGCGCAACGTCAGAGGGTCCGACAAATCTATCTTTTTGTCGGTCGCGTGCAACAAGCATTGGAGAATGTATCTGCGAGCAGTAATGTAGACGAATTACGTAAGCAGATGCAACAGTTGGCGGCGAGGATCGCCCAATTGAGACGCGAACTCGACCCGAATAGCCAGCGCGATAAGTTGAGGGCAGCTGTCGACAAAGTGTCAGCGGGAACCGCGAATTACGCTCGACTGCTGCAATTGGAGCACGCCGCAGAGAACGTCAAGCTCAATTTACGTGAACTGACTCTCCAGTTTAGTCCGCTATCTGGACGAACAGATTTTCTTTGGGAAGTTGGCAGCGGCCAAAATTGGGTTGGCTATCATGTTGCTGGAATACTTGCTTTGCATGAGCACTTCCTGGGTATGCACGACAGTCCGGTTGCTAATTTCCTCGTGATAGACCAGCCGAGCCAAGTGTATTTTCCCGAAGCATGGCCATCTATCGAGCAGGCACCGAACGCGCCTGGCAATGCTGATCGCTCGCCCGATATAGAAGGCGTGCATCGCATCTTCAGCACGCTTTCCGCGTTCCTCGATGCCGTCTCTGCGCAATTTCAGATCATCGTGACGGAGCACGCCGGTTCGATTACATGGCGCGGTGTGCCACACGTTCATCTGGTTGGGAACTGGAGAGAGGGCCACGACCAGTTCCTGATCCCGGATACATGGATTCATCGGCAATAGATCCCGGCATTGCTCCTGTGCAGGCAGTGGCGAACAAAAGGCGAATATGATACGCTCTCGTCCGTGGTCCTGCGAACTTGCACAGTTGCGGTAAAGGATGTTCGCGACGTTGAGCATTCAATTGAGGTCACCGCTGAGACCCTCTACGAAGCGATCGCCACCGCTCTTGCGGCCCTGCAGCAGGACAACTGGGTAGGAGAGATCGGACAAGGCTTTACAACAGTGAGCGTTCTCGTCCAGCAACCGCCCGTAAAGCATGAAGTCAAAATGAAGGACTTTGTCTCATGGCTCAACCGTCAAGGACGATCTCCGGCGGAGGTCATCCTGAAGCAAAAGCTGGAGAAAATATTGGGCAAGGTAGTCGCGCGAGGACGTGATCGAAAAGAATAAACAAACGAATCGGCGAGAGATCGTCGAAGTCTTACTGATTCGGGGTTCGAGCCGCTTTGTGTGAGTGATTAGCTTGTTGCGCTGTTTGCGTAGCGCCCGTTTTTGTCGCACTCGGTGGTGCGAAGGGATCTTTACCCTGAAGCAGAGAAGACGCAACAAAACTAACCAGTATCATCCCACTCAGCAATCCCCAAACGAGAACGACTGGCTTCCAGGGAACGAGAATGTACATCGCAGACCTCCGGGGACGAAGACCGGCACACGATCTACCGCTATTGTAATGCCAAAAAGCTCAAATTTGTCTCGTGAAAATCAGATGTTCATCGTGATTGTCGGAGGAGTGCCGCGTGAGATTCTGAGCACGGATGGCTGAGCCTGTACTGATCTGAATTGCCTCTGCTACAATTCATTCACGGGGCAGGGACAGCTGCTCTGGGTTCGTGTTGCCTGTAGCATAGTTTTTGGACAACCGTTTAGCGTGGTGTCCATGGTGTCCATTAACCTCGGAATTTGGTTCTACGGGGTTGAAACAGGCGACACAGGCGAATCGATTGAACCTGAGGAAAGCCACTAAGGACGCGGGTTTCCGATAAAGGTAAGAAAACAAAGTTGGGGACGTAGTTCAGTTGGTTAGAACGCTGCCATCTGCCCGGTTTTGTTTGTTTTCATCCACTTGACTCACTTCCTGTCCATCTTCCTGTCCGTGGAATTCCGTCCACTGTTTCAACTGCGTCCATCCAGTCACCA
>Ga0209010_1000370_pt1 | contig 14958 bp, 11 predicted proteins | sample BlaSpr_A8_OM1_O3_FD_187985 | JGI IMG/M metagenome (GOLD analysis project Ga0209010, IMG submission 187985) | Forest soil microbial communities from Thunder Bay, Ontario, Canada - Black Spruce, Ontario site 2_A8_OM1_O3 (SPAdes) (version 2) | ecosystem: Environmental > Terrestrial > Soil > Boreal... | reverse complement strand
GTCCTTCGCGTTCTGTGCGAAGGGCGGGTGCCACAACCGCCCGCAGTGACGGTTTTGGACGGAAAACCGGGGACCAGACGAAACATCGACCGAATTTTCGGGCCGCAAACCTTATTACGAAATCCACAGCCCGACTGTGACATCCAACCTTGCGCCCCGCACCAACTGTCGTTCATCATGGCCTAGCAAAGAACAGAAGGCTTAACGCAGGTCCCGAGAGCCAAAGGATCCTCTAACTCCTTTGTTTCACGGATTTTGCCCCTAAGTCCTTTGTTCGACGTAATTTGCGCGTAAAGTCGTGAACTTTGGGGCGTAAAATCGTGGACTTTTTGAAGCTAAGTTGATGATTCTATTACCCTGTGGGCTGTCCTGAGGGGGACGGGGGGGAGTATCGCTAAGGTAAACATTATCCCAAATCGGGGCCGCGCTTCCGTAGAAAGCCGGACAGGTGATGGACGCTACCGCTCGCCATACTTTCGCGGCACGCGCTTCGATATGTTGCAGAGGATTTCGTAGGGAGTGCTGTTGGCCAGTTCGGCGTGCTCCAGCGCGTCCACGCTGAGGCCGTCGATGCTTTTGCCATCAGGTGATCCCAGCAGAATCACTTCATCGCCGACCACGATGCCGGGGATGCCGGTCACGTCGGCCAGCGTCAGGTCCATCGAGATGCGGCCCACGATCGGCGCATAATGTTCGCGCACGATCACGCGGCCGCGATTAGAAAGCTGGCGGTTGAAGCCGTCGGCATAACCCACGGGCAGCACGGCGACATGCGCCGGAGCCTTGGTGACATAAGTTCCGCCATAGCCCAGCGGCTGGTTCGCGGCAAAGTTGCGCAACGAAAGTATGCGCGTCTTCCAGGTGAGCACCGGCTTCACCGGCAGACGCAGCGTGCCTCCGCTGACCTCGCGTCCAGCGCGTTGAAACGGCAAATGATAACCGTAAAGCGCAATTCCCGGACGCACCATGCTGTTCCACGTTTCTTTGCGCGAGATCACCGCGCTGGTATTGGCCACGTGGACGAGCGCGGGTTCCATCCCTGCTTCGCGCACCATGCGTCGCGCATCTTCAAACCGGCGCTCCTGCTCGGCAACGCTCGGCGCATCCATGATTTCCGACGAAGCCAGATGAGTCGAAAGGCCTTCGAGCACCAGATGCCGCGCGGCTTGCAAGACGCTCAGAAGCGCGGGAAGTTCGTCGATGGCAACGCCCAGACGCCCCATGCCAGTGTCGACTTTGAGATGCACCGAATGCCGCGCCACTCCCAGCGCGGCGGCAGCGGATTCCAGCGACTCGATGTGCCAAGGCTCCCAAACGGTAGGTGTCAGGCGCAGCCGCACGATCTCATTCTCTTCACCGCGCCAGAAACCGGTCATCAAAAGAATATTGGCCCGGATGCCCGCTTCGCGCAGCGGAATCGCTTCATCCAGCGAAGTGACGCCCAGCCACTGCGCGCCCTCGGCTTCGAGCGCCCGTGAACATTCGACCGCGCCGTGCCCGTAAGCATCCGCCTTCACTACGGCACAGATCGTCACGGAGTTTCCAACATGCTTCTGCACGATGCAAAAATTCTGCCGCAACGTGCGCAGCGAAACTTCCGCCCAAGTAGGACGAGTTGCGACGCGGCTCAGGGTTTCAACAGTGGTAGCCACTTTCGCGATTATAGCGGCAGACAACGCAGGCCCCAGGTTACGTGCGGGCTACTCCCGCGTGAACTCCGCGCTACTCGAGCCTTTCAGGTGACCGGTCTTTAGCCGTTGATCTAGCCGCCGCCCAACAAAAAGTTCACCGTGATCTGCGTCTCCACTTCGACCGGCTCGTCGTTGAGAATGTACGGCCGATAGCGCCACTGCCTCACCGCTTCCACCGCAGCGGGCACCAGCAGCGGATGTCCAGAGAGCACCTGCACCTTCTCGATGGTTCCCGCCTTGCTGATGATGGCGGAGAGCAAAACCTGTCCCTGCACGTGCGCGAGCTTCGCGGTCGGCGGATATTCCGGCTGCACGCGACGAATCAGGTTTCCCTCCATCATGCGTGAAACTCGCACGTGGTTAGTCACGGGCGGCGGAGGCAATGGCATCACGGGATTCACGGCGGGCCCAGCGCCGAAAACTCCGCGTGCGTCTCCAGTACCGCCCGGCACCAATCCCGCACCCACATTGAATTGCGAAGGAGCCACAGTCTCGACAACGTCCGCGATTTGATGGGGAATTGTTCGCGGAGCGATCAAAAGATTGTTGATCATGTTGCTCTGCGGTACCACGGTTAATCGTTGCGTTGGCTGGGCCGGAGGCAAACCCGGCGGCGGAGCCAGCATTACCGGCGCAGCCAACGGCTTGAGAAAAGGTAAAGCAATGGGACGGATCAGCGGCAACAAGAGCAAGATCGACATAATCAAAGCTTGCAAACCAAAGGAACTGAGAGTGGTCCAGCCGCGGCGCGCACGCTGCGTCCAGGAACTTTCCAAAAGGCTGTCGGCGAACATGTCTTCCTGCAACACGGTGTCCTCCTGCAAAGATCGGTGATGCTTCTAATGGACACCGCAAACAACCGCTTCAGCGCTGGAAAGAAAAATAAAAAGGCCGCGAATGATCGCGGCCTTTGGGAACTTTTCGGGCACCGCAGGTGTCCGAAAACTACTCGCTACGTTAGTTGCTCTTCGGCGTTGTCGGTGCTGCCGGCTTTGGCGTTACCGGCCTGACGCCCGCGGGTTTCGGGGTCGCGGTTCCAGCGGCCGGTGCAGGCACGCCAGACTGCGCGTTGTAGGCATCGATGATCGGCTTGGTGATATCCACCTTGTCGCCGTCGTACCACAGCACGGGGCTCTGCGGCCACGGCTTGGTGGTGTCGACGACCATGCCAAAGCCGTTGTCCTTCGCGTATTGCACGATCATCGGCGCCATCTTCTGCAAGATGCGTTGGGCGATGTCGTTCTGCTGGTTTCCGGCTTCTTCCTGCGCATCCTGCACGTCGCGGTCGAAGGCCTTCTTCTTAGTTTCGATCTGCTTTAGCAAGGCTTCGTGCGCATCCGGGTTCAACTTGTCGCCCTGAGTTTGCATTTGTTTCTGAAGGCTTTCGAGTTCTTCATTCTTGCTCTTAAGTTCGTTTTGCTTAGGCTCGAGCTTCTTGCTGAGCGCTTCGAAATCGCGCCGGCCTTCGTTGGAGCCGAAGATGGCCTGCTCAATGTTGATCGTGCCCAGGCGCGTGCCGCTGCCGGTGGCAACCGGCAAGGCTGGCACCGAGCCCGCTGCTCCAGCGGCCGGGCCGGAGGGTGTGGCTGCGCTGCTGGTTTGAGCCAGTGCGGAAATTGCGAACAGAACCGCAGCAGCCAGAGAGAGACGCATAAACTTGCTTGTCATTGGTCGGTTAAACTCCTTGGAACGTAGTTCCGGGACGAACGTTTTTCCATCGATCAGATTTTTACGGTCAGATTTCACCAGTCAGATTCATCACTCAACGCTGGGCCGCACTGATGAAGGTCTCCGCCGCTAGCGGCCGCCATCGGAAAAGGCGCACTAGATTGCCAGCGTCACACGCCGAAGCGGCAGACTCATGTCCACCACTGTACTTGCTGACCATGGCGTGGATCAGTCCCATTATAGGTACGCCGCTCCAAAGACGTCAAACCGCTAGAACGTCGTCGCCACCGTGAACCGGAAGGTCTTTCGCGGCTCACGCAATAGGAAAGTCGGAGCGTACGTCTCTTTTGCCAAGCCGTAGGTGTAGTCTCCGGCGGCGCCGGCCGGGAACATGCCGCGCGTGACCGGAATCGGCGGAAGCGCCGCGTTATCCAGGCGCAGCGGATTGTACGCCCAGTAAATGCGGAAAGGCGCGTTGACCACCGGAAGAAACATCTGCAATTCAAGACCGGTGGACATGCGCGGCCTCCAGTTGGTCGTGCCCAGAACCTGCAACGTCTGTGCAGGAGGCGGATTCAGCAGACTGCCAGGAGCGCAACCCGTAGCACTCAACGGGTCCAGTTTCGGGCAACCGAAGGGCGTGCCGATTACAGTCTGATATTGGTCCTGAGCGATCTCCAATTGCGAACGCCGCGTCACCGGATCGATGCCGGTATCGACGAACGGAGCGATGGCCACCGGCCCATATATCGTAATGCGATATTCCAGGTTGGTGACAAGGCTGAGGTCGCCGCCCGGAAAAACGATCTGATCCACCGGAATGGGCACGCTGACCGGGCCAGAGCGTGGATTGGAAGGATTCTTTAGTACTGGCGTGCCATCCGGATTGGTAAGATTGATGGCGCCGGCATTGGGCAAAAAGGCCACCGGCGAAACCGAGCGGATATCGAAGCCGCGAATATCGTTCTCGCCGCCCATGTAAAAGCGCTGGAACGGCGGTGCGACCAGGCCGCCGAATCCGCTGATGAACGATCCCTGCACGTTGAAACCGATCGCGTTGCGGCGGTTCTGCACAGGAATAAACCGCTTGTAGGCGACGATTGGACGCACCGAATTGACGGTGCCGCCAAGGCCGGCAATTTCGGCGCCCGCCGTAAACTGCCGGCCACTGTGCGGCGATATTTGCGAATCGATTGTGTTGGTTGAAAAATTAGGGAAGATCTTGCTGGTGATGATTCCCTGCAACGCGCTGGGACCGGAGATGCCGCGGAACTGGATGAATTCAAACAGGCTCTTAGACGCGGTGCTCAATGCCAGCAGCGAAGTTCGGTCGAACGAATACGTGATGCCCACGCGTTTGAACGAACGACGGCCGAGCGGATATCCCAACGACGAAGTGAATCCCGCGCTGGACTGCGAATAGTTCTGCAAGTTCTGCAGGACGGCGTTGGGCAGGTTCAGCGTCTGTCCGCTGAAAATAGAAAGCTGCCGCGCCTGGTTGTAGCTGATCTTGTTGCCGAAAACGGTGAAGCCCAGTTGCAGCGGCCGGTCGAACAGATACGGCTGGGTGAAACCAAATAGAATGCTGCGCGCCAGGTTTCCCAGGCTGATCTGCACTTGCAAAGTTTCGCCCAAGCCGAGGAAGTTGTTCGTGGTGTAGTTCAGGCCGATGAACGCGCCTTCAAGGCCGCTGACGCCGCCGTTCAATCCGATGCTGTTCTTACCTTTTTCATGCACCTTCAGCGTAAGGTCCACGGCTCCGGTTTTTTCATCGAGCTTCTTGTCGGTGGTGTTGGGATCGTCGGGCTTTAACTGGTCGAAGTAGCCGAGCTGGTTGAGGCGCAGAAGGCTGAGTTCCCAGAGGCGCGAGTTGTAGACGCCGCCTTCTTCGAGCGCCAGTTCGCGGCGAATCACTTTGTCGCGCGTGGTGGTGTTGCCTTCGAACTCGATTCTGCGAACGAAGAACTGCTTCCCTTCATCGATGTCGATTTCCAGATACGCCAGCTTCTTCTCGTCGTCGAAGGTGGTGCCGGGCACACCGGTAAAGTTGATGTAGCCATACTGCCCGTAGGCTTTGCGCAGGTTTTCCAGGCCCTTGGCGATTTTCTCGCGGCTGAAGACGTCGCCGTCCTTCAGAGGAAAGAGCGAGCGTAGCGCGTTGGAATTGGGCAATGCCTTGTTGTTTTTGAAAGTAATTTTGCCCAGCTTATATTTTTCGCCTTCATCGATCGGCATGGTGATGTCGACCGCCTTGCCCGGCCCGGACTGCAATAGCGGAATGTGAAATCCCTGATGGCCGGTATCGTGAATCTCGGTTTTGGCGTCGCCCGGCACACTCATCTTGAAGTAACCGCGATTCTGATATTCGGCGCGCACCCGCTCGGTATCTTCTTCGAGCTTGGTTGCGTCGTAAGTCTTGGCGAAAATATCTTCCAGGAAAATCGAATGCGGAATCCCGATGGGTTTGAGGTTCTTCATCGCCGCGCGAAGAATGCGCGCGTTGAGATTCTTGTTGCCGTCAAAGCGGATCTTGCCGACCTTGACTTTCGGTCCTTCCTTCACCACAAACGTAATGCCCACGGCCGCTGGAGGAATCTGCCGCACCTCGGTGCGGATGGTGGCGAACTGGCGTCCGTGCTCGGCCAGCAATCCCTTGATGGCGACTTCGGCTTTCTTGATGCGCGTGGGATCGTACTGGCTCTCGACCGACAAGCCGACCTTTGCTTCCTTGAAGCGGTCGAGAACGTCGCTGGTGGAAACGGCATTCAAGCCGGTGTAGTTGATTTCGCGGATAGTCGGCTTTTCTTTGACCTGCACGACGATCTTCCAGCCCTTGGGCGTCTGCTCGCGGGTGAAACGGATGTCTTCGAAGTAACCGGTATTCCACAGCGAGTTGAAGTCGCGCTCCAGGCTGGAGGCGTCGTAAACATCGCCGGCCTTGGTAAAAATTCTGGCGCGGATGGTATCGGCAGGGATGCGGCGGTTGCCGCTGACCTGAATTTCGGAGATGACGTCGCTGTTCTGCGCCTGCACGAACGAGGCGAACGCAAGAACTATGAGCGCGAAGATCGCCATCCGGCCTCGCGAACTCGTAATCATTCGCCAACCTGAGCGCCAACTCGCTGGAAATGAAAGAGATGAGGGCGATATGGGGCGCGAGACGCGTCCGCGCGTAGGCACAAAAACATTCTCCGGATGAAAGCGAAAAGGAATCGCTACGACCTCAGCCTCTGGGATGTAGGAAAACTGCAATTATACGGTAGCGCACGGAAAAGCGTCCAAGCCTCAACTCTTTAATTTATTTGATCTTGCCTAATCTTGCCTCGGTTGGGTCTCACGCCGGCGCCGCAAACTGCCGGATCGCACGATTGGCTGCTCCCGAGCTAGCCCTGAATTAACTCTACCTCAACCAAGACGGAATAAAACGTGGCGGAGTTGCCCATGTCGGAAAGTTTTTCTGAGGTGAGGGAGTTGATGCTGTGGCAACCGGCGGTTCGTTTGGCCCAGTTCAGCTTGGCTCCGACCACGCCGGGCTGAACTGCGCCGTCCACGCGAGCCTTCAAAATAATTTCTCCGCGATGATTGAAGACGCGAACCCGGTCGCCTTCGCCAATGCCCCGCGCTTCAGCATCAACCGCGTGCATCTCCAGCAATCCCAACTCTTCCATCGCTTCGACGGAAGGAAGATTGGAGAAAGTTGAGTTCAGGAAGTTGTCGGCCTTGCGCGCCAGCAGTTCGAGCGGGAATCCGTTCTTCTGCGATCCATTGCGTGACTCTGCGGGCGGCTCGAAGGCCAGCACCGGATCGAGGCCCTGCGCCTTCAAAGCTTCGCTGTAAAGCTCGGCCTTTCCCGAAGGCGTGCGAAAACCGCCGTAAGCGAAAGGAAGAAAGGGCTCGGGAGAATTTAACACGCCCCTGTCCGTGGGCAACTGGCCACTAAAGTTCAGCCGCACCTGCGATTCCCGTTCCAGCCGCTCGCGGTCGATTCCGCGCATCCACGGATCATCTGACTCTAGCGCGCCGTCGATCATCTCATCGACGCTCTCGCGGAAACATTCATCGTCAAATCCCATGCGCTGAGCCAGTGAGCGGAACACTTCGACATTCGATCGGCACTCGCCCAGCGGCTCAATCGCCTCCTGCGAGATCTGCAAATAATAATGGCCGTAAGATTTCTGCAGGTCTTTATGCTCGAAGAATGTGGTCGCGGGCAGAACGATGTCGGCGTAGTCGCAGGTATCGGTAAGAAACTGCTCGTGAACCACGGTGAACAGATCGGGCCGCAGCAGCCCGCGCACCACTTGATTGTGATTGGGACAAACCGCCGCCGGATTGCAGTTGTAAACAAACAGCGCCTTCACCGGAGGATTATTTTCGGTGTTCAGCACCTTGCCCAGCTCCACCATGTTGATGATGCGCGCCTCACGTCCCAGCGCAGTCTGCATCAGGTCGGGGCGCTTCAACGACTTGCTGTCGAGATGGAAAGCTTCGCTCATCGACATCTGCAATCCGCCGCCAATTTGCTGCCATGAGCCGGTGATGCAGGGCAGCATCACGACCGCCCGCGTGGCCATGCCTCCACCCTCGGATCGCTGCACGCCGTAATTCAGACGAATCACCGCAGGCTTGGTAGTTGAATATTCGCGCGCCAGCCTGCGAATGTCCGGCGCGGAAATTCCCGTCCACAGTGCGACTCGCTCCGGCGGATATGCTTTTACTTTCTCGCGCAAGGCTTCGAAACCCAGCGTGCACTTCGCCACATAATCCGCGTCGTGAAGGCCTTCGCCGATGATGACGTGCATCATGGCCATCGCCAGCGCCGCATCGGTGCCGGGATTGATGGGCAAATACCAGTCGGCACAAGCCGCAGTGCGAGTGCGATAGGGATCGATCACCACCAGCTTCGCGCCCTTGCGCCGTGCTTCGACGATGTAGGGCCACAAGTGAACGTTGTTGCCGTGAATGTTCGACGCCCACGCCACGATATAGCGCGAATGAACGAACTGTTCCGGTTCGGTGCCGAGCTTCACTCCCAGCACGGACTTGAGCCCAGCCTCGCCAGCCGCAGAGCAGATGGTGCGGTCCAACTGCGACGCTCCCAGACGATGGAAAAATCTGTGATCCATCGCCGAACCGTTCAGCGCGCCGAGCGTTCCTCCATAGGAATAAGGCAGGATGGCCTCGCTGCCGAACTCAGATGCAACGTCGCGAAAGCGCTCGCAGATTTCGTCGAGCGCCTCATCCCAGGAAATGCGCTGCCAAGTTGATAAGGACGAGGCCGGTGTGGAAGCGGATTGTGTGGGGACAGGCTGTGTGGCGCGGGCACTCTTGCCCGCGACCGTCGGTCCCTTCGGCCCAACCCGCCGCATCGGATACAAAACTCGATCCGGCGAATAAACCCGGTCCAAATATTTCGCGACCTTGGCACACAAAAACCCGCGGGTGATCGGATGCTGCGGATCGCCCTGAATGCGCGTCGCGAGTCCGTCCTCAACCGTGATGAGCACCCCGCAAGCATCGGGACAATCGTGCGGGCACGCGGCGTGGACAACCTGCTTCATGTCGTTTGATTATAGGGCACCGCGCAACGGCGGTCGTGAGAAGAACTTGCGTCAGGAGAAGATAAAAAGAGGGCCGAATCTCGGCCCTCCGCTTCACGAAATATTCTATTTAGAAGGTACTCGGAAACGCACGAAACTCGACCGCAGGCCGCTCCTATCCCCGCACGCTGATCTTGGAAAACGACAGCACTGCCCGGCCCCACGTCGGCCGGCCCATCGACATTGCGGGACGGAAAGTCGTGAAGATCAGCATACGCTTCACTTCCGGCAACACTTCCTTGCTGTCGCTGGAATCCGAGAGGATGCGGTAATCCTGCACCCGCCCGTCGGTGCCGATGTAGGCTTCGATGACCAGCGAATCCGCATTGATGGTGTTCAGCGTATTGCCAAAGGCGCTCTGCTGCAATTCGGGAGCGGTGTTCACCAGCAGTGGAACGTCGTTGTTATTGGCCTGGAGCGCTGACGGGACCACGAAGTAAACCATGGCCACGCCGAACAGGAGCAGTGCGGTCAAAAATCCGGCCGTTGCCGGCACGCTAAAGTTCTGCAACAGATTTTCCACACGCACGCGCAGTCCTTCAAACCGCGGACGCCGGGCCTGCGCCGCCTCGCGCGAAATCGCCAGGCGCAACTTCAATCCCAGATCCGCGGGGGCCTTGGGACGTCCGACGCTCATCAGCAACTGCTGCGCGCCAACCAGCGATTGATATTCGCTGCGGCATGCGGCACAGTGCGACAGGTGCCGTTCCAGTCCATGCATCTGCCTGCCCGTAACCGCGCCATCCAGATAAGGCGAAAACAACCGCTTCGCCTCGGGGCAGCGCAATTCCAGCGTCGTCCCTAAGTCCTGCGTCGTTTTGTACCTCATGGCATCACCTCGACTTTTCTACCCCCTCCAGCAACCCGCGGCCGCACACTCTCCGCCGCTTTTTTTGTCGGCGCGGAGTCATCTCGTGCAGCCAATTCCGGCGCAACTAATCCCAGTTCATTGCTCGCTTCGTTGACGTAACGCGCCAGCTTCTGGCGTAAAGCTTCCCGCCCGCGCGTCAGGCGCGACTTCACCGTGCCCAAAGAAATTTCCAGCACTTCGGAAATCTCTTCGTAGGACATGTCTTCCAGATCGCGCAAAATCATGGTCGTGCGGTACGGCTCAGGAACTTTGCGGAGCGCTTCGTCCACGCGGCGCTGAACTTGCCTATGCGCAGCGCATTCAAATGGAGAATCTCCATGATCGGTCAGGGCACCCTGCATCGAACATGCGCCAGGGGAAAGCCGGTCCGATTCCAGCGGCTCGATCGAAGTTTCCTGCGCCTTGTGCCGGAACCACCACCGCCTGCGATTCGCCGCTTCGTGCAGCGCAATGCGATAGATCCACGTCTTCAGGCTGGATTCGCCGTGGAATTGCTTCATCCCGCGGAAGACCTTGAGAAACACATCCTGCGTGGTATCGGCCGCGTCCGAGGGATCGTTAACGATGCGGTACACGAGGCCATAAACCGGCTGCTGGAACTCACCAATCAGCCACGCGTAGGCCTCTTCCGACCCGGCCTTCAGTTCGGCCACAATCGCCGATTCCTGCGACCGCACTCCAATCGCGCTAGCCAATTCCCCCAAGGTGGTCGCTCCCGCCATAGTGGCGCTCCTCGATTATAGGATTTTTCCACCCCAAACGTGATGCTAAATTTCCCGGGTAACCCGTGACCGCCCGGTCCAGCCCGAGTCCGCCTCATTTTCCAACCTTGTTAAAGATAGACTCCGCGATAGCGCGCGGAGTTCCCGGCGTAAGCGATTTATTTCAGCGAAGAAAGGCGTAACCAGCACTTCGGTACTCAGTGGCCAGTTACCGATGGCGGGCTCGGCGCGCGGCTTAAGGAGCGGATTGGGCGCGGGCGCGCGGCAGCCGTTTGACAACGTCTTCCAGCGCGCTGAGCAAGCCCTGGGAACCCTTTTCCAGCCCCAACGCTGCTTTCTCCAGAAATGCGAATGCGCCGTCGCCCTGCAAACGCGAGGCATTCTTCTGGGACAGGCCGCTTAAAACCACGACCGGAATTTCGGCGGTCGCGGGATCTTTTTTCAATGCCTTGAGCACGTCGGGCCCAGACATTTTCGGCAGCAACATATCGAGTAAAATCAAGTCGGGAAGTCTTTCCCGCGCGAATTGAAGCGCCTCTTCTCCATCCACGGCGGTGCTGACCGCATAGCCCGCGCGAGCGAGCGCGCGTTCCGTCGCAATCCGCAAGAATTTACTGTCTTCTACCAGCAGTATCTTCATAATCCGGCAACAACTCTCACATTTTCGCCAGTTGCCGCATGTATCTCAGCGGCAGAAAGCCGTAGCGAATGGAAGCTCTTTGCACCTATCGGCGCAATCGAGATTCGGTTGAGCGTATAAGAGGGTACTCACAATCGGCTTTGCGATCCGGCGCAATCACCAAAACGTCGCATGTGCGAAAAGAGGCAAAATGGAAAGCGCAAATTTTGATCGTCTCTTCGTGATCACCGGAGGACCCGGCTCCGGCAAAAGCACTCTGATCGAAGCCCTGAAGACACATGGCATTTACACCATGCCCGAAGCCGGCAGGGCGATCATTCAGGATCAGGTGGCCATTGGCGGCGACGCTTTGCCATGGTCGGATCGGCCCGCATTTGCCGAGTTAATGTTGAGCTGGGAAATGCGCTCCTATCGCGCGGCGCTGAAACTAAACGGGCCCGTAGCTTTCGACCGCGGCGTGCCTGATGTGCTCGGCTATTTGCGGGTAAGCGGATTAGCCATTCCCGCCCATATGGATCGCGCCGCGCGGATATTTCGTTATCACAGCAGGGTGTTCATCGCGCCGCCGTGGCGGGAAATCTTCGCGCTCGACGCGGAGCGAAAGCAGACTTTCGAGGAAGCGCAGGCGACTTACGATGCGATGACTGAAACTTACTCCGCCCTGGGCTACGACCTGATCAAACTTCCTCTGGATTCGGTCGAGAAACGCGCCCAGTTCGTACTCGCCACGATCGGCTGATCTGCCTTTGCTAAAATCCGCGGGCCGGATGAAACGGAATCTGGAACGTCGCTTCAACGTCGACCGGCGCGCCATTCTTGGTTGCCGGTTCAAATTTCCACTGCGCCACGGCCTGCGCGGCGAATCGATCGATGCGGTCATCCACGCTGCGCAGCACGCGAACGTCGCCCACGCTGCCATCGGCGTGAATCACGGCATAGAGGATCACCGTTCCTGCCACGTTCTCGCGCATCAACTGCATCGGATATGCCGGATCGACTTTGCGCAACGCCGCCGGAGCGGAAAGATCGGCCGCAGACTTCGCACCGGCATCTCTCGGCAAAGCGCCCTTCTGCATCTCGGCAAAGCGAATCACCCAACTGCCGCCCGCCGAATTCAGATTGGGCATATTCAGCGAGAGAGAATAGAATTTGCGGCCAGCAAACACCTGCCGTTCCGCCGCTGAAAGCCGGCTCTCATCGCCTGCCTGAAGTGCATGGGGAGACTGAGCCGTAATCCGCGGTGGCCGCGCGCTTGCCAGAAGATTTGGATTGACCGTGTCGCGGCCCTGCGCCGATGGATCACCCGCCACCGAACCGGCTGGCTTGGATGTGCTGCCCACGTAGAGCCCGGCGGGAAGATCATTCTTGCTGCCACTCGATCCATTCCCTGTTCCCTTGCCGCGATTCCCAACTCCTGTTCCCGCATTCCCCGAGGCCGATCCCGGCACGCCGGAGGCTCCAGCCCTGCCGTCGGGGCCGGCGGCAAAACTGCCGCGGCGGTTTCCCGCTGGCGGATCGACTGGAGCGCCCACTGCGGGATGCATACTCAGTGCGACCATCGACCGGCCAGCCGCCGAACCACCGGCTCTCGAAGCCCGCAACGAAGGCGGAGGAGGAATCACCTGCGGTGCTCCTACTTCGGTCCCCACACGAACTGGCCCGCGACCCGCGCGCTGCGCTCCCAGGGAAAGCTGCGGTGCCGGCGCAATCACCGCGGTGTGCCCGATGTTGATGTCTCCGGCACGAGCGGAAAGGTTCTGCACATTCGGGGGCGGTGCGATCACCGCGGCTTGCGGCGTCAGTAAAGACGAAAATTTCTGGCTCTCCGCCCTCACATCTGGCGGCGGCGCCACGATTGACGTTTGCATCTGCGGCAAATCGCGCCGTCGCGCCAGCCGCTGGGCATCGGGAGGCGGCGCGACCACGGAATTTTCCATGTCCGGAGTAATCCGGCTCAGGCTGGCCGCAGGGATCAGCGGCGCGGGAGCAATCGGCATCGTTGGCTTTTCCCGCCACGCCACCACGTTGGGCAGCGCCATATCGCGCTTGAGCCGGACATTCACGTCAGGGGCGACGATGGTTTGCTGCCGATTATCGGCCTCGGCAGGAACGGAAATAATCGGTTGCGCGGCAGGCGCGGGATCAGCCTTCGGGGATTTTCCAGCTTCCGCCCGCAACGTGTTAATTGGCGGAAGATATTCCGTCGGCTGATAAGTGATGACTTGAGTGCGGTCGAAGCTCGCCGAAGGTAGAACCTGAGGCTGGGTTACCAGCCAGTGCGCGAACAATCCAACCGCGGCCAGCGCGACCACGTGATAACCCACGGATTCCGTAAAGCTACGCCAGGGCACGTGCCGCTGCACAAATACATCCGGCCAAAATGGCGCAGGCGCCGAGATCAGTCGTAAGGGCGCGAGCTTCGGCGGATGCAGCAAATCCCTTAGGTTGCCGAAGAAGATCTTCGGCCACGAAGGCAGTTCAAGCAGCAGCCGCGGCTCGCGAAACGCCGGGGTCGCCGCCTCTGGCAGGGGAATAGAGCGCACAGCGCACATTAACTTATAGTAGCAAGGTTTCAAGGGTCCAAAGTTTCAGGAGTTTAAAGAAAAAGCCGCGGCATTCCGCTTTGGGCAAGGGTTCAAAGTTTCAAGGGTTCAAGGAAAAACCCGGCGGCATTCCGCTTTGGAAATCTCGGAGCTTAAACTGAGGTCGAACTGAGTAATCCTCCCGCGACCAACGACTTTGAAACCTTGAAACCCTGAAACTTTGAAACCTTGTTTCTCCCGCCAACCCTTTTTCCAGAAAGGCATCCAAGTGAGCGGCAGAACTGCAGCACCCTATCCTCCGACCTCGCTGAGCGGAGAGGGGCCGGGGGTAGGGTCGCCGCGGTTTCGCCCAGATTGAGGGTGTACGTCCGCTCTGCCAACGTGCACCCTCACCATCCTTCCCCGTAATTCGATAAACTAGAGAGTATGAAATCCGTTTCCCGCACGGTCGCCTTGCCTCTGGCGTTTTTCTTGTGTCTCCTCTGCGCTTTTTCAGCTTTGCCCACTTTGGCGCAGGAAGGCCAGCTGGAAAACATTCCGCCCAAAGACACCACGCCGGAAGAAATCATCAAGCACTTCGCCGCCAAGGAAAAAGAATTCAAAGAGGCGCGCGATCAATACACGTATCGGCAAGACGTGAAGGTTCAGGTGCTCGACGGCGAGACCACCACCGGCGAATACCACGAAGTTTTTGACGTCACCTATGACGATAAAGGCCGGCACCTGGAGAACGTCGTCTTCGCGCCGCAGTCCACGCTGAGCCAGGGTGGCCTCGAAATGGATGAAGGCGACATTCAGGACCTGCGCCACCGTCTGCCGTTTGTGCTCACTTCCGACGACGTCAACGAATACAACATTCTTTATGTCGGCCAGCAGACGGAAGACGAACTGCACACCTACGTCTTCGACTTGGCGCCAAAACAGTTTGAAGGCAAGAAGCGCTACTTCCAGGGGCGCATCTGGGTCGACGATCACGATTTCCAGATCGTAAAAACCTACGGCAAAGGCGTGCCGGAAATTCTGGACAAAAAGGGCAAAGGAAAAGAAGAACATCTCTATCCCAAGTTCACCACCTGGCGCACGCAGATCGACGGTCAATATTGGTTCCCCGCCTTCACCCGCGCCGACGACGAACTACACTTCAAGACCGGCGACATCCACATCCGCGAAATCGTGAAGTATGAAGATTACAAACGCTTCGGATCGAATGTGAAGATTCTGTA
>Ga0209010_1000366_pt1 | contig 15025 bp, 10 predicted proteins | sample BlaSpr_A8_OM1_O3_FD_187985 | JGI IMG/M metagenome (GOLD analysis project Ga0209010, IMG submission 187985) | Forest soil microbial communities from Thunder Bay, Ontario, Canada - Black Spruce, Ontario site 2_A8_OM1_O3 (SPAdes) (version 2) | ecosystem: Environmental > Terrestrial > Soil > Boreal... | reverse complement strand
TGTGCTGCGCGATCAGAGAATTAATTGTCGATTCGGCGCGATCTTTGCTCTCTTTCGTTACGGCGACGACGGCGTAAGGAACTTTGTAAAAATCTGCGATGGCCTGATTGTCAGCGTGATTGGAAATGATCAGCGGGATGTCGCAAGCCAATTCGCCGCTTTGCTGGCGATAGAGAAGGTCGACTAGGCAGTGATCGTATTTCGAGACGAAGACGATCATGCGCAGGCGGCGAGAAGACTGCGCCAGCCGCCAGTTCATTTTGAACTTGCCGGCGATGGGAGAAAAATTCCGAGAGAAATCGATGAGGTTGTTATCTGACAAGTCGATGTCGAAGTCTTTAGGGTCGAACTCCACGCGCATCAGGAAGAGGCTGGATTCTTCGTCAGCGTGTTCGTCGGCGTGAAGAATGTTGCCGTTGTGGCGATAGACGAAATCTGCGATGGATGCGACTTCGCCTTTGGCGTCGGGGCAACTGACCAGCAGGATGGCGGAGTTTTTCATGGTAGCGTCCCGTGCGGTCCATTTCGCCGGCCAGAGGCCGGCGCTACTTTTTCAATTCTTTGAGGATCTCTCGCGCGGCGTTTGCTCCCGCGCCTCCGGTCAAGCCTGCGCCGGGATGGGTTCCGCTGCCGCACAGGTAGAGATTCTCGATCGGCGTGCGATAGCGCGCCCAATCCAGCAGGGGGCGCATGGTGAAGAACTGATCAAGAGCCAGATCGCCGTGAAAAATCTGGCCGCCGGTCATTCCGTAGACGTCTTCGAGATCCTGCGGCGTGATGATTTGGTGCGTGAGAATCATTTCCGGGAGGTTCGGCGCGTACTTCGCCAGCGTTTGCACCACCGTTTGGCCGAGCGCTTTGCGCTGGCTTTCCCAATCTCCTTTGAGCTTGTACGGAGCGTATTGCATGTAGATCGACATCACGTGCTTGCCCTCGGGGCAAAGCGTGGGATCGGTTAACGAGGGAATTGCAACTTCAAGATAAGGATGCGGCGAGAAATTCCCGTACTTCGAAGCATCGAAGGCGCGCTCCAGGTAATCGATCTCGTGGCCGATGTGAATGCGGCCCGTGAGTGCATCAGTATTGCCGTTCTTCAGCGCGGTGAAAATTGGCAGGCCCGAAAGCGCCAGATTCACTTTCGCAACAGTGCCGTTGCCACGATAGTGCTGGAGCTTCTGCACGAAATCGGGCGACAAGTGCAAAGGGTCAGTGAGCTTGAGCAGAGTGCGCTTAGGATCGCAATTGGAAATAACGGCGGTGGCGGATATCTCTTCGCCAGTCGAGAGCGCGACTCCAGTGGCTGCGCCATCCTTCACGCGAATCTCGGCGACTTCGACGCCGGTGCGAATCTCGGCGCCGGCGGCTTTAGCGGCCGATGCCATGGCTTGAGTGAGCGCGCCCATTCCTCCGCTGGCAAAAAAGCCACAGCCTGCGGGATGCGAATCTCCGGCAGCACGAATCAGCAGCACCAGGCTGCTTCCCGCCGACCACGGACCGAGAAACGTTCCAAAGATACCGCGCGCCGCAATCACTGCGCGCAGCAGTTCGGTCTCGAAAAATTCCGCTGCCAAATCGGCCACTGCCATCGGCCCCCAGCGCAGCAGGCGGTACATATCTTTTTTGCCGAGATTGCGGATGGCACGACCGGTCTTAAGCATGCTCCACAAATCGCCGCCGCTGGGATGATCGATATCAGGAGGCGTAGTGGCTAGAGCCTCGGCAATTATCTTGCCCATTTTTTCGAGCGATTGCGCGAACTCGAGATACTTTGCCGCATCCTTCGCCGAAAACGCGGAGATTTCCTGCACCGCACGGTTCGTATCGCGATACAGGGTGAGCGCGCGATCGTCGGGAGTGAGCGCAGTGACGGCAACATCCGATTCGATTAGTTGCAAGCCGTGTTTCTGCAATTGCAGATCGCGGACGATATCGGGACGAACCGGCCCGGCCGAATGGGCGAGCGTGGAACAGCGGAAGCCGGGGTGGAATTCAGTCGTGATCGCCGCGCCGCCGATTTGTTCGCGCCGTTCGAGCACCAGCGGCTTGAAACCAGCCTTGGCCAGATAGAAAGCCGCGACCAGACCGTTGTGGCCGCCCCCGATGATCACGACATTTTGTTTATCGCCCATGAATGATTCCGAACTTAATTAACGAATTGTGCAATCCCCAAAATCTTTAACCGTGAAGTCCGCGAAGAAAACCCGCAGAGAACAGGAAGACAAACTCAGCCGACATCTTTCAGAATTTCCAATGCTGCTAAACGGCCTGGCGCGCCCATGATTCCGCCGCCGGGATGAGTGGCCGACCCGCACATGTATAGATTTTTGATGGGCGTGCGGAAACGCGCCCACCCGGCGACTGGGCGCAAGAAGAAAAGTTGTTCCAGCGAGAGTTCGCCCTGGAAAATGTTGCCTTCGCTGAGGCCGAACTCGCGCTCCAAGTCGAGCGGCGTCACCACCTGCCGGCCCACGATAATGTCTTTGATATTTGGCGCGTATTCGGCGATGGTGTTGATTACGTTATCGCCGAAGGCCTCTTTCTGATCGTCCCAGTTCAAGCCTGGGCGGAGCTTGTAGGGCGCGTACTGCACGAAGCACGACATCACGTGCTTTCCCGGCGGCGCGACAGAGGGATCGGTGAGCGAGGGAATGACCATATCGATATACGGGCGCTGCGAGAAATTTCCGTACTTCGCGTCGTCGTAGGCGCGTTCCATGTATTCGACCGAGGGCGAGCAGGAAATCGCTCCACGCAAGTGTGCGCCTGGTCCCGGCATGCATTTGAAGTTGGGCAGCGCATCCAGCGCGAGATTTACTTTGCCTGAGGATCCGCGGTACTTGAAACGATTGACGTCTTCGAGAAAGTCGCCAGGAAGATGTTCGGCGTCGATGAACTTGTTGAAGGTCAGCCGCGGATCGACGCTGGAAGAAATCAGGTCGGCGTAAATCTCATCGCCGTTGGAAAGTGCGACACCCTTCGCTTTGCCGTCTTTCACCAGAATCTTTGCAATTGCGGCTTGCGTGCGAATCTCTACGCCCGCTTCGCGTGCAGCGTCTGCGATGGCGTTTGAAATTGCGCCGGTGCCTCCGCGGGCAAATCCCCAGGCGCGAAATGCGCCATCGATTTCACCCATGTAGTGGTGCAGTAACACATAGGCTGTCCCCGGGGAGCGCACGCCGAGGAATGTTCCGATAATTCCAGACGCTGACATCGTGGCCTTGAGTACGTCGGTCTCGAACCACTGATCCAGGAAGTCGATGGCGCTCATGGTCATGAGCTGCACCTGGTTGTATTTATCTTCGCTGGTCATGCCCTGAAAGCGCTTGCCGATGAAGAGCAGCTTCATCAGTTCGCGCGGGTCGAGGGTGGATGGGTCGGGCGGCACCATGCTCAGGATCGGTTTTACAAAGCGGCACATGGCTTGCATGGCCTTGCCGAATTCGTCGTAGGCTTCGGCATCCACGCGCGAGTGGCGCGCGATTTCGCGATGCGTCTTGCCGTGATCGTTCACACGCCAGAGATAATCGCCATTGGGCATGGGCGTAAACGTGCCATCGAGAGGAAGAATTTCGAGGCCATGGCGAGGCAGGTCGAGATCGCGAATGATTTCCGGACGCAGAAGCGAGACCACATAAGAACAGACAGAGAATTTAAATCCGGGAAAAATCTCTTCCGTCACGGCCGCGCCGCCTAGCACATGGCGGCGTTCAAGCACCAGGACTTTCTTTCCCGCACGCGCCAGATAGGCAGCGTTGACCAGGCCATTGTGGCCGCCGCCGATGACGACTACGTCGTATTTGGATCCGTTAAAACTACTCATATTGCCTTCAGGTTTTCGGCGTCTGCCGGAATCGCACGGATTGTAGCAGGTGCGGCTTGGCGTTTTTGCTGCATTCAGTTGAGACAAACGGTCACGGAAGCTTTGTCGCGCCGCAATGGAAAGCGTTACAGCCGATGCCTAATTAGAGCCCGGAGGGAAGGACGGTCCAGCTTCTGATCGCGGAGCACGACGATGGGAGGATGAGTCGCATAACGAGGACAAGTTCGAAACGACATTCTATAGGGAATGAAAAGATTTGTCGCGCTATTGTTCATCTGTGCCTCGGCCGGCCGATTGATCTCGGCCACGACTGACCGAAAAGGCGCAGTTGGAGTATTGTTTCAAAGCATGAGTCGTGCCCGGCAGGATTCGTCGACGCTGTTCCCACTGGCCATTCTGGTCAGCGTCGTGCTGATTTTATATTTCGCACGCGCTGTGCTAATTCCTTTGGCTCTGGCGCTGACGCTTAACTTTCTGCTGGCTCCACTGGTGATGTCGCTGCAAAAGCTGCGGCTGGGGCGGGTGCCGGCGGTTGCGCTGGGTACACTGATTTTCTTCGCCGCGTTGGGAGGTCTGGGATGGATCGTTGCCCGGCAGTTGCTGCAAGTCGCGAATAATCTGCCGGCGTATCGGCTTAATATTCACAACAAGATTGAAGGGTTGCACTCTTCTCCGGAAAGCGCGCTGGGGCGAGCCACAGAGACCGTGAAAGAAATTGATCGCGAGATTTCCGATTCGGAAATCAATTTGCCAGCGACCAGCGATTCGGGAGGGCGTTTAGCAACCGGTTCTGCGAGTGGCGCCAACGCGAGGAATGCGCTGGCACCATCGATGCCTTTGCCGGTGCAGGTGGTGGCGCCTCAGCCGGGTGGGTTGCGATACGTTCGCGAAGTGCTGGGTCCGCTTTTGCAGCCGCTCGGCACCGCGGGCATGGTTCTGATCTTCACGGTATTCATCCTGATCAAGCAGGAAGATTTGCGTGACAGATTTTTGCGGCTGATGGGTGTGGCGCAGTTGCACGCCATGACGTTGGCGCTGGATGACGCCGCCCGGCGCATCAGCCGGTATCTGGTTATGCAGTTTCTAGTTAACGGTGGCTATGGGATATGTTTTGGAGTTGGCCTGTACTTCATCGGTGTTCCGAATGCGCTTCTCTGGGGAGTGATCGCGGGGGTGCTTCGCATTGTGCCTTATGCGGGCGCTCTTGCGGCGACGGCTTTTCCTTTGGCGTTGGCCCTTGCAGTGTCCAATGGATGGGGACCGCCGCTGCTGGTTGCGGCCCTGTTTGCTCTTCTTGAGTTGATTGCTTCCAATGTTATTGAGCCTTTGCTATACGGCGCGCACACGGGCATTTCGTCGCTTGCATTGCTGGTCACGACCGTTTTCTGGACGATACTTTGGGGGTGGGCGGGGCTGGTGTTGGCGATTCCGCTGACGGTTTGCGTGATTGTACTGGGACGTTATGTGCCGCGTATGTCGTTTCTTCATGTCCTGCTGGGAGATGAAACTGCCCTCTCGGTCGAGGCGCAGTTCTATCAGCGGCTGTTGGCGCTCGATCAGGAAGACGCGCGAACGATCGCGCATACTTTTCTGAAGACGCACCCACTGGTGAGCCTGTATGACAAGGTTCTCGTTCCCGCGCTTACGCTGGCCGAACAGGACCGGCACAAGGGAGCGCTGGACGAGACGCGGGAGTCGTTCCTCTATCTCAGCGTAAGCGAAATCATTTCTGAGCTGGCGGTTTATAGGCCGGAGGAAGGTGCTGCAAAATCGAAGAGGCTGATTTCGCGGTGGAGGGTGGCGGAGCAGCCGCAGTTGCCCGCGATCCATGCGGAGCCTACCCCAACGGCGGTTCGCATTTTCTGTTTGGCGGCGAACGATCGGGCCGACGAGATTACCGGCTCGATGCTGGCGCAGTTGCTGGAGCGTGCTGGTCATGGCGTTCTCTCGTTGCCGTTCGATTCGCCGTTCGAAGAAATATTGACCCACCTCGCGCCGGAACCGCAGGATGTGGTCTGCGTGTCGGCGCTTCCGCCGTTCGCTTTTGCTCAAGCCAGCGCGCTGTGCCAGCGCATTCGCATGCAGTTTCCGGACATTAAACTTCTTGCCGGCATCTGGGGATTTCCGGAGGATCTGGGCAAGGCGAAAGAACGTTTCGGCAGTACGCCGCCCGACAGTCTGGTGGCGTCGCTGGCGCGGGCGGTCGAACAAATCGGTGACTGGCATGCTCGACATCAGGACGGGCGCGACTTCAGCAGGGCGACCAAGAGCGAAGAGGATGCGGGTTTTTAGACGCCGCAACAGTGCCATCCTGTCTGGCGTATTGCCGCGCAAGGCTGTGCTGCATATAATCCGGCTTCGATGTAAATCTCAGTCGAGGCCATCCTCTTGCCCATTGGAACCGCATTTCACGACCGGACGTTTCCCCTCTGCCAAAGTCTGAATTACCGCGAGTGGAGCGGCTACTACACCGTCAGCGTTTACGAAGTGCATCACGAGCACGAGTACAACGCCATTCGCAACGCAGCGGCACTCATCGATATTTCTCCGCTCTACAAATATCGCATTACCGGCCAGGACGCGACCAAACTGGTGAACCGCGTGATCACCCGCGACATTAACAAGGTCAAGGTGGGGCAGGTCATTTATTGCTGCTGGTGCGATGAGCAGGGCAAGGTAATCGACGACGGGACGATTTCGCGGCTCGAAGAAAATGTTTATCGCTGGACTGCGGCCGATCCGAGTCTGCGGTGGTTTCGGCAAAATGGGCTGAACCTGAATGTGCAGATCGAAGACATTTCCGAAAAGACAGCGGCGCTGGCGTTGCAAGGGCCGACCTCAGCGAAGCTTCTGAAGACTGTTGCCGATGCTGACATTGCGAACCTCAAATACTTCCGCGTGACCCAGGGAAAAATCGCGGGCGTACCTGTCGATATTTCACGCACTGGCTACACCGGCGATCTTGGTTATGAAATCTGGATTCCCTGGAATGACGCCGGGAAGGTGTGGGATGCGCTTGCCGAGAAGGGCAAGCAGTTCGATCTGCATGCGGCGGGAATGTTAGCGCTCGATGTAGCCCGCGTTGAGGCCGGACTGTTGCTCATCGAAGTCGATTACACTAGTTCGAAGAAGGCACTGATTCCATCGCAGAAATATTCTCCGTATGAACTGGGCTTTGGCAAGATGGTGCATTTGGAAAAGGAAAACTTCATCGGCAAACGTGCCCTCGAAAAAGATGCCAAGAACGGCGTGGCGCGGCAGTTGGTCGGATTGGAAGTCAATTGGCCGGGCGTGGAAGCGCTTTACGAGCGTTACGGCCTGACGCCAGCCGCGCCCAGCGCGGCGTCGCGCGTCGCGGTTCCCATTTATTACGGAGACAAGCAAGTCGGCAAAGCTACTACGACAAGCTGGTCGCCGATTCTGAAAAAACTGATCGCGCTGGCCAGCATCGAGACCGAGTACGCGAAGCCCGAGACGCAACTGCAAATGGAAATCACGATTGAAGCGGTGCGGCTGAAGACGAATGTGAAGGTGACCACGCTGCCATTCTTTAATCCGCCAAGGAAGACGGCGGTTCCGGTGTAGCACTCCGGCTGGACCAATGAGTCGTCTGTGCGGAAAACACTTGCTACGTCATATTGCCGAATGATCCGGCGATAAAATCCGGCCGGTCCCAGAATTTCTCGTAGCACTCCGTGCATAGCCAGTCGCGGCCATTCGTGAAGCCGGTACCATGATCGTCTTCGGCCTCGAATAGTTCCCAACGGCAAATTGCGCACAGATCTTTTTTCCACCCGTCCTTGACCAGTTCGAACTCGGCTGAATCTTCCGCGAGACTGAAATTCAACGAAATCTTTCCCGTCTTGCGTTCCACCACGGCGTCGCTTGGCTTCCACGTAGTCCTCGTCCAATGAAATTTAACCTCGCAGCAGCGCCGAACAGCTTCGCGGACATAGTCAGCATTCCAGATTGCACCACGAAGTTTGATCAGGTTGGTCGAGCGCGAATGCCGCCCGCGATAACTGGGAGGTAGAACCCTGCTCGGGGCTGAAGACTCGTGCTCGCTGGTTTGCCAGAATTTCTTTCTTACCTGCTCCGCGGTGGCGCCGAAGTGTCGAAGGATTTTGGCGGAAATGCTGTCTTCCTCGCGGAGCAGTCCGAGCAGAATGTGCTGGCAACCAATGTAGCGATGGCCCAAGCCTTCCGCTTCTTCCGCCGCGAGGGCGAGAACGCGTCCTGACGCTTTGCTGATGGGCAAGTCGACAGAGGTGGCAATCGCGGGGCGGGGCGGCGCCAGGGCTGCAATCTGTTTTCGCACTAATACGACTGCGCCCACGGGAAGAGTCGAGACTAGCCGCTTGTACTCGCGCAAAACGCCGAGCAGGAGATGCTCGGTTTCGATAAACGGCGAGCCAAACTGGCTAGCTTCATACCGCGCGAAAAAAATAGCTCGCCGCGCCTTTTCCGTATACCGCTCAAACATCGCTTTACTCCGCTGCCGCTGCCTTCCGCGCACTCCACTTCCAATACAAATATCCTGGCACTCCCACCAGCACAATCGCCGTGCCCCAGAATGCTTCAGTCGGCCGGGTGATGATTGTGTTCAGAGTCCACGCCGTTCCGACGAGCACATAAATTGCGGGCAGCCACGGATACCCTGTGCAACGATACGGCCGCGGAACTTCTGGACGCTTCCAGCGCAGCAGAAATAATCCGATTACCGTCAGCGTGTAGGACAGCACCATGCCATAGATGACGTAAGTATAAAGCTGGTCGTAGCGCCCGCTTACCGTGAGCACGCCCGCCCAAACGCCTTGTCCGATCAGGCTGAATGCGGGCGTTCGCCACCTGGGATGAATCTCCGCCATACGGCGAAAGAAGACTCCATCCTGCGCCATGGCCAGATAAACGCGTGCGCCGGCAAGGGTGCACGAGGCCGCGGCGCTGAAACATGAAATCGCAATCACCGCCGAAAGCCACAGCGCCGCCTTGGGGGAAAACAACGCTGCCGCCGCGGCGCTGGCAATGGTTTCGTGCTTCGCGATTTCGCTCAGCGGCAGCGCATAAGCATACGTCATGTTCATGGCGAGATAAATCACTCCCACCACCAGCACGCCCAGCACCATGGCGCGCGGAACGTTGCGTCGCGGTTCCTTCACCTCGCCAGCAACCCAGGTGATGTAGACCCATCCGTCATAAGCCCAGAAGACCGCAATCAGCGCCACGCCCATCACCGAAACAAGTTGGCGCGTCGACAGTCCCATCATTAGCGGCATGCCATGGCTTTGGAAATGCGACCAGTCGCCTTTGCCGATGGCGAAGCCCAAAATCACAAATGCGCCCATGGCTGCAAACTTAGTCCAGGTGGAAACGTTTTGCAGCAAAGTTCCCCAGCGCAGTCCGACTACATTCACATAAGTCAAAATCGCAATCAGTAGCAGCCCCATCGCATGAGCGCGGGTGAAGGTAATTCCGGCAAACGCGAAGACGACGTGTCCCTGTGAAATCGCTGGAACAATTTCTCCGGTGTACGCCGCCGCTGCCACGGCCAGCGCGGCGATCGATCCTCCATTTGCTACGCTGAATAACATCCAGCCATAGAGAAACGCCACCAGATCGCCGTAGGCTTCGCGCAGATAAATGTATTGCCCGCCGGACTCCGGGAACATCGATCCCAACTCGGCGAAGGCCGCGCAGCCAAACAGCGATACCACCCCGCCGATGACCCATACCAGCAGAAACAGGGTGGGATGCGGCAATGGCCCCGCGATATCTTTCGCCGTCAGGAAAATCGACGAACCGATAATTCCGCTGGCCAGCAGCAGCACCGAATCCAGCAGCCCGAGCCCGCGTACGAGCGTGGGTTTGGCGTCGGACGCTACTTCCGCAGTCACGGATAAAGCGGCAATCGAGTCCGTCATCCCATCCCCAATTCGTCGGCAGATTCCAGCGGCGTGCCGCAACGGCGGCAGATGACGGCAGAGCAATCGCCGCAGGTGATCGGGTCGTTGACTTCGACAGCGCAAGTTGGACAGTACAGCGGCGCAGGTTCTGGTTCGGATGGGGAGTGGGGGGCCGATGTTCCCATGTGAAGGGAAACTTTAGCACAGGGGTGGCGGTGCCGTCGCGATGATTAGAACTGCCCGATGAAGGCACAAAACGAGTCGATTTACTTCACAACATCTTCAGCTTCAGGCGTGACCTTGGGGGCATTGCGAAGGAATGCCATCATTCCATCCCCGCTGGCGTTTCCCGCTCGCTTTTTGAAAAATTCGGCCGCCGTCTCTACTACACCGACCTTTTGCGCTACGGCTGACGCGATCCACTGATTCAAAGAAACGCCATCCTCTTTCGCCAGCCGTTGCGCTGCCTTCTTAATCGAAACCGGTAGTTTCAGCGGATAAGTTGCTTTGCTCATCGCTTTATCCTCCTCAGCAGATCGGGTCGTTCGCAGGATCGGATACCAAACTGTGTTCGAACCGACCGGAATCGGGCTATGTTTTATGTTACCAGCGCGTCAGCCTATGAAATTGTTTATCCTTGAGATCAGGAGCCCGCTCACAATGCCCAACACTCCCACTCCCGACGAACGCCTGCAACTGGAATTCAACCGCTGGGCCGCTGAAGGGGAAGGCGAGAAGATGGAGCGCCATCATCTCGACATCACCGGCAAGACTGTTCGACTGATGAATCTTCGGCCCGGTGAGCGCGTACTAGATCTGGGTTGCGGTTCGGGATGGGCCACGCGGTTGCTTGCGCGGCTGGTCGGGGACGGTCCCGAGGGTTTTGGCCAAGTTGTCGGTCTTGATGTTTCCGACGAAATGGTGCGGCAGGCGCGCGAGGCCTCGAAGGATTTCGAAAACATTCTTTATGTGTGGGGATCGGCGCAGCAGATTCCCTGGGAAGAGAATTTTTTCGACAAAGTTCTCTCGGTCGAATCTTTTTATTACTATCCCGACCAGGACCGCGCATTGATGGAATTATTTCGCGTGATGGCGCCGCGCGGTAAGCTCTTCGTCCTTATCAATCTTTACAAAGACAATGAGTATTCGTTGCAGTGGGTCGATAAGCTGAAAGTGCCGGTACACGTGCGCTCGTCCGCCGAATACGTAGACCTTTTAAAGAAGCACGCGTTTGAAAACGTGGAAGCCCGGCGAATTCCGGATGACACGCCCACCCCTGACGATTACAAGACCAAATCGTTTCGCAGTCTCGACGATCTGCGGGCATTCAAGCGCGAGGGCGCGCTGCTGCTAATGGCAACGAAGCCCGATCTGCGCACGCCGGCTCCGGGGTATACGATTTATTGAGAGTTAGATTTCGCTGTCGTCATCGTCTTTGTCGCGATGGCTCAAGTCCTTTACCGGACTCAGTGTGCGCCCATCCTGCGCATGATGCACGTCGATCCTGCCATTCACATTTTCCAGCCGGATGCGCGGGCCGCCGCTGCCCAGTTCTCCGCGCAGGTCATGGCCTACGAAGTGGTGATTGTTCACGTGCAGGCCGAAGTCGTTATTGATGCCGCCGGAAACGGTCTGGGCCTCTATCTCCGCTTTGGAGTCCGAAGGAATCGTCAGATCGACCGAGCCGTTTACCGATTTCAACTCAATGGCTGGGCCGTCGAGCTTGTCGAAATGCGCTTCCAGATGGCCGTTGATGGTGGACAGCTCCGCTCGGCCAGACAACTTCTCGGCCAACAGCTTTCCGTTAATGCATGATGCGCGAACCTCGCCGCTTGTTCCGGTAACGTCCAGTTCTCCGTTGATCAGCTTGATTTCATCCAGCCGAGCGGCGCGAGGGACGGTCAGCGTATATTCCACGCTCGCGGGGTTGTCGTGCGATCCCCAGGTAAAGGTGTGGTTGTGATCCGGATACTTTGTCTGAATGGAAATGGAATCTTTGCCGGAATCGACCTCGATCTTGGCTTCGTTGAGACGTTCTTTCTCGTCGGCACTCTTGATTGCGTCGACTTTCACCTCGTTGCGGTCCCAGGTCGAAATGTGAACGTCTCCGTTGATGTTGTCCAGTTCGACCCGCCCGTTCGGAGTAAGCGTGTAGGTCTGATGGAACTCCTCGGTCAGAGAGCCCCGGTGATCGGCGGCATAAGCGCTCGACGCCAGCGCCAACACTAAGGCCAATGTGGGCATCCTCACCGGCACTTTTGAACTGACAGCAGTTCGGCATTTGCGACTCATAGCAGCCTCCATTTCAGAACTTAGACGTACCCGCCGCACATTGGTGAGATGTGAAGTTTCGGACCGGCATTTCCTCGCCTTCTGATACGCAAATTACCCATGCAAATGTTCCCTGGGAATGAAGGTAAAGCACAATTCCGGCAATGACTTAGAAGAATTGTTGACGAATCGCTGTAAAGCCGATTCTCACTCAAGGCTTGTGGATCGATCTTGGGGAACCGGCTTAAAGACAGGCCCAACCGACCAGTGCATCGACAAAGTCGCTCTTGATTTCCCCCCGTCCTGGAGTGTCATACTTGGGCAGTCTGTACTCTTTTTGTGTCGAGGATTCCATGCGCCTATCCATGTGCTCATTGGTTTGTTTCCTCTGCTTATTATGCAGCCCTGTGTTTGGCCAAAGCGTGCCGGCGCCGCCCCATCGAGATATAGGCGCCGCTCCCACCAGTGAAGACGAAGCCAGTGAACGTCTGGCCCATGACATGGCCAAGAAGGCCAACCAGGAACGCGCCACCGCCCTTAAAGTGGATACCGACAGACTGCTGAAGCTCGCGGTTGAACTCAAAGCCTCTGTGGACAAGTCGAATGAAAATCTTCTTTCCGTCGATGTGATCAGGAAAGCCGAGGAGATCGAAAAGCTGGCGCACAGCGTCAAGGACAAGATGAAGGGACCGAACTAAGTGCGCAAATGAGAACGCCACCCGGCTCAAGCCGGATGGCGTCGATCACAATCTGATCTGTTTCAGTTTTCTTGCAAATGAACCTTCCTACTCAGCCCCTCCTGATCGAATCCGCATCGAATAAAACGATCGGTAAACAAACGTGAACGACACGGCAAAGAAAGCGAGCGCCAGCACATTCGTAATCGTCGACCCATGATCGCGCGAAAGAGTCACTGCGAGTTCCACAGCCAGCAATCCAAACAATGTAGTGAATTTGATTACCGGATTTAGCGCGACAGACGATGTATCTTTAAACGGATCGCCGACTGTATCGCCAATCACGGTGGCGTCGTGCAGCGGGGTTCCTTTCTGCTTCATCTCCACTTCTACGATTTTCTTCGCATTGTCCCAGGCCGCGCCTGCATTTGCCATGAAGATCGCCTGATAGAGGCCGAAGATCGCAATCGAAATCAGATAGCCGATAAAGAAAAACGGCTCGACGAATGCGAACGCCAGCGTTCCAAAGAACACCGCGATAAAAATGTTGAGCATTCCTTTCTGCGCGTACTTCGTGCAGATCTCCACCACTTTTTTGCTGTCCGCAATCGAAGCTTTTTCCACGCCTTCGAGTTTGATGTTGGCTTTGATAAATTCCACTGCGCGATATGCGCCAGTCGTGACGGCTTGCGTCGAGGCTCCGGTGAACCAATAGATCATTGCCCCCCCGGTGATGAGTCCGAGAAAGAAGGGCGCGTGTAGCAGCGAAAGTTTTTCTACGTTTTCGGTGAGGCCATTGGTCAGCGCCATGATGATGGAAAAAATCATCGTTGTTGCTCCCACCACCGCCGTGCCGATCAGCACAGGCTTGGCGGTTGCCTTGAACGTATTGCCCGCGCCGTCGTTGGCTTCGAGTAAATGTTTGGCGCGGTCGAAGTTTACCGCCATGTTGAAGTCTTTTTTGATCTCGGCTTCGACGTTCGGCACTTGTTCGATCAGCGATAGTTCGTAAACCGACTGAGCGTTATCGGTGACCGGGCCATAGGAATCGACCGCAATCGTTACCGGACCCATGCCCAGGAATCCGAAGGCCACTAGTCCGAACGCGAAGACTGCGGGCGCAAGCATTCCGGCCGCGATCGCCAGTCCCATCGTACTCATATAATAGGCGACGGCCATCAACAACATCATCGCCAAGCCCAAATAGTAACCAGAAAAATTTCCTGCCACGAATCCCGACAAAATTCCCAGAGACGCTCCACCCTCCTGTGCCGAAATCACGACCTCTTTCACGTGCCGCGATTCGGTCGAAGTAAACGACTTCACCAGTTCCGGAATCAGCGCCCCGGCGAGCGTTCCGCAGGAAATAATCGTCGCCAGCTTCCACCACTGCGACAAGTCTGCGCCAAGGTCGGGAATGACGAAGTAAGAAACCAGGTAGGTCAGCGCAATCGAAACAATCGAAGTCAACCACACCAGCGAAGTCAAGGGAGATTCGAAATTCATCTCATCGGCGTTGCCGAACCGTGCCTTGGCGATCACCGCGTTCAAGAAATAGGACCCGGAGCTGGAGACCAGCATCATCACGCGCATCACGAAAATCCACACCAGCAACTGCACCTGCACTGAGGGACTCTTTACCCCCAACAGAATGAAAGTGATCAGCGCCACGCCGGTCACGCCATAAGTTTCAAATCCATCTGCCGAAGGTCCGACCGAATCGCCCGCGTTGTCGCCCGTGCAATCGGCAATTACGCCGGGATTGCGCGCATCGTCTTCTTTGATCTTGAAAACAATCTTCATCAAGTCCGAGCCGATGTCGGCGATCTTGGTAAAAATTCCGCCGGCAATGCGCAGCGCGGCCGCGCCCAGCGACTCGCCTATGGCAAAGCCGATAAAGCAAGGCCCCGCATAATCTCCGGGAACAAACAGCAAAATAAACAGCATGATAAGCAACTCGACGCTGATGAGCATCATGCCAATGCTCATGCCGGCTTCCAGCGGAATTTGATAAACGGGATAGGGCTTGCCGGGAAGGGAAGCGAACGCGGTTCGCGAATTCGCGAACGTGTTCACGCGGATACCGAACCACGCCACTCCGTAACTGCCCGCGATTCCCACCAGGCTGAAGCCGAGAATAATCGCCACGCGCATGGCTTCCATGTGCTGGAGCACGCCAAAATAAAGAAGAATGATGACGGCGATGAAAACCCAGAGCAGCAAAATAAATTTGCCCTGCGTGACCAGATAGGTCTTGCAAGTCTCGTAGATCAGTTCGGAAATCTCGCGCATCGAACGGTGAACAGGCAGATTCTTCAGCCGCATATAAATCGCCATGCCGAAGGCCAGCCCAA
>Ga0209010_1000365_pt1 | contig 15039 bp, 10 predicted proteins | sample BlaSpr_A8_OM1_O3_FD_187985 | JGI IMG/M metagenome (GOLD analysis project Ga0209010, IMG submission 187985) | Forest soil microbial communities from Thunder Bay, Ontario, Canada - Black Spruce, Ontario site 2_A8_OM1_O3 (SPAdes) (version 2) | ecosystem: Environmental > Terrestrial > Soil > Boreal... | reverse complement strand
GTCTAAAGCCATGCGAGAAGTCATCATTGCCTCCTCCGTACGTACACCTGTGGGCCGCGCTTTCAAAGGGACTCTGCGTGCTACCCGTCCCGACGAACTGGCCGCAATCACGATCAAGGACGCGCTGGAGCGCGTGCCGCAGCTTGATGCTAAAGAAATTGAAGACGTGATTCTTGGCTGTGCCATGCCCGAGGCCGAGCAGGGGATGAACGTCGCGCGCATCGCTGCGCTAAGGGCCGGATTGCCAGTGGAGACTTCGGCGCTTACCATCAATCGATTCTGCTCTTCCGGCTTGCAGGCCATAGCTATGGCCGCCGAGCGCATCATAACCGGCGGCGCGGAAGTGATTGTGGCGGGGGGGACGGAGTCGATGTCGATGATTCCCATGGGTGGCCACAAGATTTCGCCCAACCCCTGGCTGGTGGATCACTATCCCGACGCGTATTTGAACATGGGATTGACGGCGGAGCGAGTTGCACTGCGCTTCGGCATCACGCGCGAGGCGGCTGACGAGTTTTCACTGCGCAGTCATCAGAAAGCGCTGGCAGCAATTCAGGCCGGGAAGTTCGACGATGAAGTCGTGCCCGTACCGGTGAGCTTTACCACTCCGAACGGCTCGAAGCCCAAGCGGCAGGAAATTTCTTTCGAAATGGATGAAGGGCCACGGGCAGATACTTCTCTGGAGGCGTTGCTCGCGCTCAAGCCGGCATTTCATGTAAAGGGTACAGTGACGGCGGGAAATTCTTCGCAGATGTCGGATGGAGCTGCGGCAGCTGTGGTGATGTCAGCCGAGCGCGCACAGGCGTTGGGCATCAAGCCGTTGGCACGGTACGTCGCGTTTGCTACTGCTGGGTACAAGCCAGAAGAGATGGGACTCGGTCCCGTATTTGCAATTCCCAAAGCGCTGAAGATGGCCGGGTTGAAGCTTTCGGATATCGACGTGATCGAGTTGAACGAAGCGTTCGCCGCGCAGTCGCTGGCGGTAATTCAGGAGGCGGGATTGGATCCTCAGAAGGTTAATCCCAACGGCGGCGCAATTGCACTGGGACATCCTTTGGGCTGCACCGGGGCAAAGCTGACCGCGACGATTATTCGTGAACTCAAACGGCGCAAGGGACGCTATGGCATGGTTACCATGTGCGTGGGCGGCGGCATGGGCGCCGCGGGGATTTTTGAGAATTTGAACTGACCGCGCAAATCTCTTTACCGCAGAGTACGCCGGGATCGCCGAGAAAATACTCCGGCGTATAATTTGGAGTAGAGGAGGGTTCCATGTCCATCTCTCGCCTTGTCGTTATTCCGCTGCTTGCCGCAGTCTTCGCTTTTCCATCCGTAGCGCAGACACCGCCCGCGAGCGACTCCGCAGCACTCCTGCCACCGGTTAAACTGCATTCCGATTCATCGGACAGGATTCTCGTCGACCAGTTTCGTCTGCCGGCAGAACCCTTGCTCGACTCTGACTCTCGCGAGCACACGGCTGCCGGACTCAGCCGCAATGACCTCCAACCATCCCAAGGATTTCCTCTGGGTCGTTTTCTCAAGCCCGACACTGTCCCGGAAGATCTGGCCGCGACTTGTTACTCCATGCGGAGTTATCGAGTGAAGCGCGACGATCCGCAGACGGACGTGACCCGACCCGCTGGCTACTCCACGTGCCAGCCAGCCACGCGGTTCGCGGTGAAAAGCGCTGTGGATTCGCGGGAGTTGCTCGAGCACTAGGCCTCTCGCTCGCTGGTAGTTAGAACTTCCCGAACGCACTTCCAGAATGCAGTTGCGCCACTTCGTTTACAATTCATTCATCAACTTGATCCCAGGAATATTCGCGAGGAACTATGAAGAAGCTTTTGTGGTTGGCGGTAATCGTGTGTCTCGGAACTTGCGCGTTTGCGGCGGATGAACCGGCAAACGCATCGAAGGCCGCAGATCGCGCGCAGGCCGCAGCCGATGTGCTGGATGCGATCCAGGGCGCGCCGGATAAGGGAATTCCGCAGGAAGTGCTGGGATCGGCGGAGTGTGTAGCCGTGGTGCCTTCCTTGTTGAAGGGCGGATTCATCGTTGGTGCTCGCTACGGACGCGGCCTGGCCAGTTGCCGCACGCCGAAGGGCTGGAGCGCTCCGGCATTCTTCACCGTCGAGGGCGGCAGCGTGGGATTCCAGATTGGCGGGCAGGCCGTGGATTTGGTAATGCTCATCATGAACGATAACGGCATGAAGCATCTGCTGACCAGCAAGTTTGAATTGGGAGCGGACGCATCCGTGGCCGCAGGGCCGGTGGGACGCCACGCCGAGGGCAATACCGATTGGAAGATGCGCGCCGAGGTGCTGACTTATTCGCGGGCGCGGGGCATCTTCGCCGGAATCAGCCTGAACGGAGCGGTGATCAAACAGGATAAAGACAGCACGCGGGACTTCTACGGGCACATGGTGACTTTCAACGAGGCTCTGAAGGGCAACGTCGAGGCGCCCGCGGCGGCGAATCCTTTTTTGACTGAATTGGCAAAGTGGGCGCAGGAAGCGGCGAAGTAGCGGCTTGTTCCTGGCTTCGGTTTCAGACGAAAGATCCAACAGAGCTTCGCTCGACGGACAGCCGAGGGCGGCTGTCCCCACATGTTCATTAGATTGTTTTGTGAGATAGCGTCACGCTTCCCTGAATGAGGCAGCGACTCGAATATGCGGCGGCGTGGCCGTTCATCAAACTACTGGGAATTCTGCCCCGCCGATTGTCCCGCGCTCTTGGCATCGGCCTGGGCTGGGCGGTCTATCTGCTGCACGTCCGCCTGCGCCGCGTAGGCATGCGCAATCTCGAACTGGCTTTTCCCGAAAAAACCACGCGCGAGCGCGGCCGTATTCTCCGCGGGGAGTTCACCTCGATCGGGCGCCAACTCGCTGAAGTCTGCCAATTTCCCCGGTACACACCCGAAAATGTGGATCAGGTCGTTGTCTATGACGGGCTGGAGAATTACGAACAGGCCTACGCGCGCGGCAAAGGCGTGCTTTTCCTGACTGCACATTTTGGCGGCTGGGAAGTTTCGGCGTTTACCCATTCGATGCACGGGCACTGGATGCATGTCGTGATGCGTCCCATGGACAATGCGTATCTCGACGGACTGATACGCAGCTACCGCACCATGCACGGCAATAAAATGGTGGACAAAGACGACTTCGTGCGTGGCCTGCTTTCGGCGATGAAGGCCGGAGAAGCCGTCGGCATATTGATGGACACCAATATGACTCCGCCGCAGGGAATCTTTGTCGATTTCTTCGGCATCCCTGCATGCACGGCAAGCGGCCTGGCGCGAATTGCTTTGCGCACGGATGCTGCAGTCGTCCCGGGATTTACGATTTGGGATTCGTCACTCGGCAAGTATCGCCTGCGCTTCGATCCCGCGGTAGATTTGGTCCGCACGGGAGATTTGGACACTGATATCCTCAGGAACACGCAGATTTTTACCGGCATTATCGAAAGCTATGTGCGGAAGTATCCGGAGCAATGGCTGTGGGTGCACCGGCGTTGGAAGACCCGACCGGAGGGGCAACCGGGACTTTATTAGCGATCCGGGAGTCAGGAAGTAAAGGATTTGCAAAGATAATTTAAAAGATAATCTAAATGACAATGACTTCCGCCGACACCCTGGGACATTTTCTGCGCACGTTGCCGTCTTCGGCCGCGACCACTTTTCTTGCTCTGTTCCCCATTGTCGATCCCTTTGGCGGCATTCCTATTTTCTTCAGCCTCACTTCTTCCTGGGACGCCCGCGACCGCAACCGCACCGCGTTCAAGACCGGAATGTGGGTATTCGTCATTCTGGTTACGTTTCTCTTTTTTGGCCGCTTCGTTCTTTATTTCTTCGGCATCTCACTGCCCGTCCTGAAGATCGCAGGCGGGCTTATCGTGGCCAATACGGCGTGGGGGATGGTGACGTCGACAGCTCGCATCACGCCGGCGGAAAGCCACGAAGCGGAGGTGAAAGAAGATATTTCTCTGACGCCGCTGGCTATGCCGCTAATGTCGGGACCCGGCGCAATCGGCGTCGTGATGGCGCTCGCGGCGCACGTGGATAACAAAGCTTCGTACATCGGAATGATCATTGGGATTGCGGCCGTCGCTTTGAGCGTGGCGCTTTTTTTCTTTCTGGGCGGGCCGCTGGTGAAACGCCTGGGGCCGAGCGCGGTAGGGGCGATCAACAAGATTTTTGGCTTTCTGATTCTGGCCATAGCTGTGCAGCTAATCTGGAACGGAGTGGCCGACTTTAAGAACTAATTCTACGCGCGAGAAAGTACACGCCCCTGCCGGGATTTCGTGCCTACCATTTCCCGCATCCTGAGCATTAGAATAGCTGGTGCTCCACTCCGTAATATTCGCGAGGATTTAATCGATGGCAACCACGACCGCAGTGCCCACCACGAGAATTACAGGCGGCAGCTTTTTGCTGGAAGAGCGCCGCACCGAAGAAGTGTTTACGCCCGAAGATTTTACCGAGCAGCAGCGGATGATCGGGCAGACGACGGAAGAGTTTGCCATCAACGAGATTTTGCCCAACGTGGAGAAGATGGAGCATAAAGATTTCTCCGTCTCGCGCGATCTGCTGAAAAAAGCCGGCGACCTGGGCCTGAGCGGCGTGGAGATTCCCGAAGCCTACGGCGGCCTGGAAATGGATAAGGTGACGGCGGCGGTGATTGCCGATCACATTGCGAAATATGCCGGCTTCGGCACCACCTGGGGCGCGCACAGCGGCATTGGCTTGCTGCCCATCGTTTATTTCGGTACGGAGGAGCAGAAGAAGAAATATCTGCCGCGGCTGGCTGCGGGAGAGATCGTGGGCGCGTATGCCTTGTCGGAAGCCTCGTCCGGGTCGGACGCCATGAACTGCCGGGCCCGTGCCGCGCTTTCCCCCGACGGCAAACACTACATTCTCAACGGCGAGAAGATGTGGATCACCAACGCCGGCTTCGCCGATCTATTTACCGTTTTCGCCAAAATCGATGGCGAGAAATTTTCGGCGTTTCTAGTGGAAAGAACCTTCCCCGGATTTTCGATTGGCGGCGAAGAACACAAGATGGGCATTCGCGGCTCTTCGACCTGCCCCATTATTCTCAATGACTGCAAAGTGCCCGTAGAAAATCTGCTGGGAGAAATCGGCAAAGGTCACACCATCGCCTTCAATATTTTGAACATTGGCCGCTTCAAGCTGGGTGCTATGTGCGTTGGCGGTGGACGGGTTTCGCTCGAACATGCTGTCGCCTATGCCAAGCAGCGCAAGGCTTTCAACAAAGTCATCGCCGACTTTGGCCTGGTCCGGGAAAAAATCGCCAACATGGCGACGCTGCTTTATGTCGGCGAATCGCTCGTTTATCGCACGGTCGCGATGATGGACGTGGCCTTGGGCGAAGTCGATAAGTTCAGCCTCGATGCCGCCCGCGATACACGCAAAGCGATCGAGGAATACGCGGTGGAATGCTCGATCATCAAGGTGTGGGGATCGGAGATGATTGACTACGTCGTCGACGAGACAGTGCAGATCTACGGCGGGTACGGTTTTGTCGAAGAATATCCCGCGGAGCGCACTTACCGTGACGCCCGCATCAATCGGATCTTCGAAGGCACGAACGAAATCAACCGGCTCATCATCACGGGATTTCTTCTCAAGCGCGCGATGAGTGGACAGTTGGCGCTGAGACCGGCGATCAAGAAATTGATGGATGAAGTTTTGTCGGGACCGTCGATGAGCGAAGAGTTGGAAGGCCCGCTCGCCAACGAGCGAAAAATCGTGACTCAAGGCAAAAAGCTTGGCCTATTCGCCGCCGGAGTCGCCACGGAAAAATACCGTGAGGCGATTCAGGAACAGCAGGAGGTCATGGGTGCGATAGCCGACATGACCATCGAAACTTACGCAATGGAATCGGCCGTACTGCGGGCGCAAAAGATTGCCGAGACCAAAGGCGAAGCCGCTGCCGCGTTGCCCATCGCGATGGCGCGCATTTATCTGACTCAGTCGATGGAGAAGGTCGAGTCCGCGGCGAAAAAGATCCTCGCGGCCGTTGCCGAAGGCGATATGCTGCGCACGCAACTGGCGATCCTTCGCCGGCTGGCTAAGTACGAGCCATTCAACACTATCGAACTGCGGCAGCTAATCGCGCGGAGGGTGATTGAGCGCGGGAAGTATGTGTGTGAGTAGAAGCTATGGGCTGTAAGCTGTGAGCTTCTTCTGCTTTTGTATTTGCAGCTGCATACAGTAATTCTTGTAGACGCACCCTAAGGTCGCACGATGCAGCACGCGCAAAGCAACACAGTTTGCGAAAATATTACTTGACGCGCGCCATAGCTCAACCGCCAACCAACCTGCATTCCTACTTATGCCAAGAATGTCTTTCAGTAAATTCTTTCAACAACTTAATCCGGTCAGCATCGGCCTTCATGCGGCACGAAGCTGGGAACAAACCAATTTGGCATTCCACCTGCTTAATCCCTGATCGTTCGTCGCTGGCTTGCGCGCCACGTCTTAATCAGGCCCTTCTTTGGCCCGCTGCCGGTCATTTCTTGAAGTTCACTTAAAAACTGTGGAGGAAGCAATGCAGAGCATGAGGATACGTGTGCGCTTTACCGGGCCCCTGATAGCCGCCGTAAGTTTTGCCACTCTATTCGTCTTTTCCGCAATGGCCGCCGCGCAGTTTGTGAGCACCGCGACGCAGGGCGTCGGTCCGGCTCTGGTCAACGCCACCGCGCAAGGATTGCTGGCAGACTCGACTCCCATTCACGTCAACCTTGGGCTCCAGATTCAGAATCGAGCCGCCCTGGTCACCTACGTCCAAAGCATCACCAAGCCAGGCAATCCGCTATATGGGCAGGAATTGCAACCGTCCGATTTTCTGGCGGCTTATGCTCCATCGACCGTGCAGGTGCAGAGCGTCGTGAATTATTTGAATGAACAAGGATTTCAGAACATTCAGGTTGACACGAACAACCTGATGGTCTCCGCCGACGGCACCGCTCTCACCGTGAATCAAGCCTTCAACACTCCGCTCGAGTCCTATCTGGTAAATGGCGCTTCCGTCTATGCCAATCTGGGCCCGGCCCAGGTGCCCGCAAACTTGGGAGGGATCGTCGCGGCCGTGCTCGGCCTCAATAATGTCGCCGTGATGACGACTCCGACTGTAAGCGTGCCCAACTTCCCCGCCGCGTACCGTCCGGCAAATCTATGGCTGGCCTACGATGTTGGCACGACGGCTACAGGCTCCAAGACTCCCATCGCGATTTTTGCCGAGGGCAACGTCACGGGTGTAATCAGCGACCTTCGTCTGGCCGAGACCAACAATAAATTGCCGCAGGTTCCAGTGACCGTTGTGCAAGTTGGCTTGGCCAGCACTGACACTTCCGGTGCAGACGAATTCGACATGGACACGCAATATTCCACCGGTTTAGCCGACACGGTTTCGCGCCTCTACATCTATGCGACAACCTCGATGAGCGATTCGGATATAGCCCTGATGTTCAATCATTTCGCGGCCCAGAAAGTGGCGCGCGCCGGCAGCGCGTCGTTTGGCATTTGCGAAGCGTTCCCCTATCTCGATGGCTCCATGCTGGTCGACGACAATTCCTTCCTGGAAGCGGCCGCGCAGGGACAAACGGTATTCGCTTCGAGCGGCGACAACGGATCAGCTTGCGGCGTCGCAGTGGGCGTCAACGGAGTCACCGGCGGCGGCGCACCGATGGTTGAGTATCCAGGATCGTCGCCCTATGTGATCGCGGCTGGCGGCACAACGCTGATCACCAACAGCGATGGAACTTACAACGAAGAAATCGGCTGGTATGCTGGCGGCGGTGGTGCCAGCCAGTTTGAAGCTTCACCCTATTGGCAGTCGGCGGTGAATCCGCTATCGACTGTAGGGAAAGGCGTTCCCGACGTCGCCATGGACGCCGACCCCAACAGCGGCGTTTACATCTGGCTGAACGGCACCGAGCAGTGCTGCTACGGTGGCACCAGCTTGGCATCGCCGCTCGCTCTTGGAGCATTCGCTCGCTTTCAGAGCGCGCACAACAATAAAGTGGGCTTCGCCGGACCCGCCCTCTACAACGGCGCAACAGCCTTGCCCAGCGCGGCCTCGCCTACGGGGTTTCACGACATAATCCTTGGAGCGAACGGCTTGTACACCGCCCTGCCGGGATACGACTTGGTGACGGGCCTGGGATCGTTCGATGTTTCCAAACTTAGCCCAGCTTTGCCCTAAGAACTGGCCGGCAATGAACGGGAAGTGGAGGCAATCTTCGCTTCCCTTCCCGTTCGACACATCTTCTCCGAATTCCGCAGAACACGTCCAACCGTTCCTATTGCCGCCAAATCAATGAATCTATAGTTAAGAAGAGGTAAAGTGCACGCTTGTGCACAGTTACTTTCTACTCACGACGGTTTAACGTTATTACTCTACAATTTGCAGGCATGGATCTGGCCACTCTAGCGTTCGCGCGGAGATCTGCGGCAGTCGCTGTTGCATTCGTCGCCCTTTGGATTTGCGCTTCCTGTGGCTCCGGTTCCACGGCAACATCGTCATCCTCATCGTCCTCGTCGGAAGTGTCCGCGCCTCTGATCACTACCCAGCCTTCCAGCCAGAGCGTGAATAGCGGCCAGGCCGCCACTTTTAGTGTTGTGGCCACGGGAACGGCGCCCATCAGTTATCAGTGGATGAAGGCCGGCGCAAACATCTCCGGCGCGACCTCGGCCGGGTATACAATCCCCGCCACAACTTTCACCGACAATGGCTCGCAATTTCAAGTCAAGGTAAGCAATTCGGCGGGAAGCGTCACGAGTAACGCCGCGACCCTGACGATCAATGTGGCGCCATCGATCATTACCCAGCCTTTGAGCCAGACCGTCACTGCGGGACAGACTGCGACTTTCACTGTAGCCGTGGCAGGCACGGCACCTTTGACCTACCAGTGGCAAAAGGGAGGCGCAAGCATCTCCGGCGCAACTTTGGCCAGCTATACCACGCCCGGCACTACATCCTCCGACAATGGCTCGCAGTTCCAGGTTACAGTCAGCAACACATTAGGAAGTGTCACCAGCAACACTGCCACGCTAAGCGTGAGTTCGTCCCCGACGATCGGCACGCAGCCAGCGAATCAAACAGTAACGGCCGGCCAGACAGCCACTTTCACGGTAGTCGCCTTTGGCACGCCTCCGTTGAACTACCAGTGGCAAAAAGGAGGCGTCAATATCTCGGGCGCGACTTCGGCCAGCTACACAACGCCGCCCACGCTTTCCTCCGACAGCGGTTCGCAGTTCAATGTCACGGTCGCGAATGCCTCCGGCAGCGTCACCAGCGCCGTGGCAACCCTGACCGTAAACGTGCCGCCATCGATTACAACTCAACCTGTAAGTCAGACCGCGATATCAGGACAGACAGCAACGTTCACCGTGGCCGCCTCCGGTACCGCGCCGCTGAGTTATCAATGGCAAAAGGCCGGGGCCAATATCTCAGGCGCGACGTCCGCGAGTTACACGACTCCCGCCACATCCTTATCCGACAATGACTCGCAGTTTCAGGTGATCGTAAGCAATGTGGCAGGAAGCATAACCAGCAATGCCGTCACTCTAACCGTCAATGCAGCGCCTTCGATCACCACCGAACCGGTGAGCCAGTCCGTTGTCGTAGGACAGACCGCGACATTCACCGTTGCCGCCACAGGCACGGCTCCATTGATTTACCAGTGGCAAAAAGGAGGCTCCAATATTTCCGGTGCCAACGCGGCCAGCTACACCACGCCCGCCGCCGCGCTCACCGACAACGGATCGCAATTCGACGTCGTCGTAAGTAACTCGATTGGCAACATCACCAGCAACGCGGCGACGCTCACCGTGAGCACAGCGAATTCTCTGAACGTCGTCACCTATCAATATGACAACACCCGCGCCGGAGCCAACACTGAGGAAACAACGCTCACCCCAACCAACGTCAACTCCGCCATGTTCGGCAAAATCGGATTCTTCCCCGTCGATGGATTGGTAGACGCGCAACCTTTGTATCTTTCGCAGGTCGCCATCCCTAACAAAGGAACGCATAATGTCATCTATACGGCGACTGAAAACGACAGCATGTATGCCTACGAGGCCGACGCGGGAAATATTCTCTGGCAGGTTTCTCTCCTGAGCTCGGGCGAAACTCCGAGCGACAACCGCGGCTGCACGCAAGTCACTCCGGAAATCGGCGTCACTTCCACTCCCGTGATCGACCTTACCCAGGGGCCTCACGGAGCCATTTACGCTGTGGCCATGTCGAAGGATGAATCGGGCAATTACATTCAGCGGCTACATGCGCTGGATGTCGCGACCGGCGCGGAATTGTTTGGCGGGCCGGTTGTGATTCAGGGCACGTTCCCCGGCACCGGCGCCAACAGCAGCAACGGCAATGTGATTTTCGATCCCGCTCAATACAAAGAGCGGGCTGGGCTAACGCTTTCGAACGGAGTCGTGTATACGACCTGGGCTTCGCACTGCGATGCCTATCCCTACACGGGATGGATCATCGGTTACGACGAATCCACGCTGGCGCAAACGCAGGTGCTGAATGTAACTCCCAATGGCGACCTCGGCGCGATTTGGATGGCGGGCGCGGCGCCGGCGGTGGATGCGGACGGCTTTATCTATTTTCTCGATGCCAACGGAACGTTCGACACCACGCTCAATGCCAGCGGATTTCCCGAGAAAGGCGACTTTGGCAACGCCTTTATCAAACTTTCGACCGCAGGCACTCTGAGCGTTGCGGATTACTTCACGATGTTGAACACGGTGGCTGAATCCAATGCCGATGAAGACCTTGGCTCGGGCGGAGCGGTTGTGTTGTTGGACGTGATGGACACCGGCGGAAACCTTCATCAACTGGCGGTCGGTGCAGGCAAGGACGCGGTCATCTACGTTGTGGATCGCAACTTGATGGGAGGATTCAATCCGACCACCGACAATATTTATCAAGAGGTTTCCGGCCTATTGGCAAAAGGCGTGTTTGCCAAACCCGCCTTTTTCAACGGAACAATTTACTTTGGAGCGGTCGGCGATAATATCAGAGCCGTCCCAATCTCCAACGCGAAGCTGAGCACGACGGCCAGTTCGCTGACCGGCGAAAGTTTCATCTATCCGGGAACGACTCCGACTGTCTCCGCGAATGCCACGCAAAACGCGATTCTCTGGGCCGTGGAAAATACCAGCCCGGCCGTGCTCCACGCCTACGATGCCACGAACCTTGCCACGGAGTTTTACAACACCAATCAAGCCGTCAGCAACCGCGACCACTTCGGCAACGGCAACAAGTTCATGGTGCCGATTGTCGTGAACGGAAAAGTCTTCGTGGGGACGCCGAACGGCGTCGCAGTTTTCGGCCTGCTGCAATAGCGGCGAAATCCGTAGTACTATTTCCGCCATGCCTTCCATTCCACTCTCCCGACGCTCTTTCCTCGCTTTGTCGGCAATGCTTCCCTGGGCTTTGACCGCTCATGCATCGAATGCAATCCCAATCGGCCTCGAAATGTATTCGGTCCGCGACTCGCTGAAGAAAGATCCCGAAGGCACCGTGCGCGCGGTCGCTCAAATGGGCTATCAGGGACTGGAGTTCTACGGGCCATACTACGATTGGACCGAGCCTCAGGCCAAACAGATCAGAAAACTGCTGGACGATCTGGGAATCCGCTGTTTTTCCACGCATAACAGCGAAACGAATCTGAGCGCGGCGAACATTTCGCGGACCCGGGACATGAACGTAATTCTGGGCAGCAAATATGTGGTCCAGTCCAGTACATCCCCTAAAGCTCATCTCGACGAATGGAAGTCCGTCGCCGACATTCTAAACTTAGCCGCGGAAAAGCTTGAACCGGCGGGCCTGAAGGCGGGATATCACAACCACCAACCGGAGTTCACTCCACTCGAGGGCCGCCGGCCAATTGAAATTCTGGCCGCCAACACCAAACCAACGGTCATGCTGCAACTCGATGTGGGCACGTGTCTTGAAGCTGGGTCGGACCCGGTTGCGTGGATTCGCGCGAACCCCGGCCGCATCCGATCGCTTCATCTCAAAGATTGGTCGCCCGACAAAGAAAAAGGCTACAAGGTCCTGTTCGGTGAAGGCGCCGCCGATTGGAAGAACATCTTCGCCGCCGCCGAAAGCGCAGGCGGCGCGGAATATTACTTGATTGAGCAGGAAGGCAGCAGATTTTCCGATCTCGATACCGCGCGCAAGTGCCTTCAGGCGTATAGGTCTGCGCATCCGGCTTGAACTGGACGCGCGAATGCCACGCCGATTCTCATTCGATAAACATCTTGGAGAACACGTGAATCTAAAACCGGTCCTTCTTTGCGCGATGATGGCGCTTGCTTGTTCGGCGCCCTTACCCGCACAGTCAAACTCAGCCTCGCTGCAGGATTCCTCCGCCTTCGATCCCGATGGAACCGCGCACATCACGCGCGTAGTACCCATGCCGTCAACGATCACTCCCGAAGCGCAGAAGTGGCTGGAATCTCTCACCCATAAGAAATCCGGGCCAGAGTCGCTTGCCGAACGGCGTGCCCGCACCGATGCCTGGCGTGCGCAGAACTCCGCCGAAGCGCGCAAGAATTACCCCGTCAACATTGAGGAAACGACCATCGCTGGCGTTCACACCGACATCATTACGCCGCTCGATACTCCCGCAGAAAACCGTGGCCGCGTGCTGATTAACCTGCACGGCGGAGGCTTCAACTCGGACTCCGGCTCGCTCATCGAAGGAGACCCCATCGCGAACCTGGCGAAGATCAAAGTCGTCTCGGTCTATTATCGCCTCGCGCCGGAGAATCCCTTCCCTGCCGCGGTCGACGATGTTGTCGCCGTCTATAAAGAATTGCTGAAGAGTTACAAGCCGCGGCGTATCGGAATCTTCGGCACCTCCGCGGGAGCCATTTTGACCGCCGAAGTTGCGGTGAAGCTTAAGCAATCAGGTTTGCCGCTTCCGGGAGCGCTGGGAATTTTTTCCGGGCGGGCCGACTTCAGCCGGCCCGGCGATTCCTGGCAACTCTTCACCCTCGATGGACTTCCGGGCGCATTGCAGCCAACTTTTCCCGATCATCTTCCCGATGACGCCTACGTGGGCAAAACCGATCGCCAGGACCCAGTCCTGTCGCCACTGTTCGCCGACCTGCACGGCATGCCTCCCAGTTTATTGGTGACAAGTACGCGCGATATTCTGCTCAGCGGCACAACGATTTTCCACCGCGCCCTGTTGAGCGCCGACAACGACGCGCAGCTCATCGTCTTCGAGGCCTTGCCTCACGCCTTCTGGTATCACTTCCAGTTACCCGAAACCAAAGAAGCGCTCGAACTGATGGCAAAGTTTTTCAATGAAAAACTAGGGCGATAGAATAGCCGGTCCCTCTCGATCTTTTGCCTATTCCATGAAAAATTCTGCCCCCTCACATAGCGAGCGCACACTCAGGCGCAGTCTCCAAATGTCCCGGTGGCACGTCGCACTTCTCACACTTGCGCTCGCCGCAGCCGCACACGCAGACGTTACCCTGCCCGCACTGCTCACCGATCACATGGTGGTCCAGCGCGGTCTTCCGGTTCACGTCTGGGGCATGGCCGCGCCGCATGAATCCGTCACGGTCACTTTCAGGGGAGAAACAAAGTCCGGAACCGCCGACGACCTTGGCCGCTGGAGCATTTACTTGTCTCCCGGCGAAGCGGCCGGGCCGTTCCAATTGAGCATCAAGGCCGCCAACACGATTGTCCTCAACGACATTCTTGTTGGCGATGTATGGGTCGCGTCTGGCCAATCGAACATGGAATTCCCCATGACCGGACTTGTGAATGCCGACGCCGAAATCGCGGCGGCGCAATATCCCAAGATTCACCTGTTCCAGGTGAAGCAGAAACCCGCCGACTATCTGCAAGAAAATGTCGAGACCAGAACCGAGGCCAAGGCGTGGACCCCCTGCACTCCAGAAAGCGTGGCCAAATCATCGGCCGTCGCCTATTTCTTCGCGCGCAACCTGCAACAGAAAATTGGTGTTCCCATCGGCTTGATCGAGACTTTCTGGGGAGGAACTCCGGCCGAGTCCTGGACCAGCCTGCACGCACTCTCCGCTGACGCAGCTCTGATGCCGGTCTTCGCAGCACGCGCCAAGACCGTAGACAGCCAATCCACCACGGTGTTGCAGTTGCAGCAAGAGGAAGAACAGTTCAAACAATCGGTCGAACAAGCTCAAGCAGAGGGCACAACACTGCCTTCGCGACAATGGCATCCCGACTTCGCCGCGTGGGCGCCGGCCGCTCTGTATAACGGCATGATCGCGCCTTTGACTCCGTTCGCCATTCGCGGCGTAATCTGGTACCAAGGCGAAGCCAACAGCGGCCCGGATCGCGCTCCGCTCTATGCGCGCCTGTTTCAAGCCATGATCCGCGACTGGCGCAATGCCTGGGGCCAAGGCGACTTTCCTTTTCTCTTCGTGCAGATCGCGAATTGGAACACCACGCCCGAAGGCCTCTGGCCGGATGTGCGCAATGCGCAACGTCAGGCCCTGGCGCTCAAGAACACAGGCATGGTAGTCACCATCGACATCGGTGACCCCAACGACATTCATCCCAAGAACAAGCAGGACGTCGGCCTACGCCTTTCACTCGCCGCGCGAGCAATTGCCTATGGAGAAAAAATCGAATGGTCCGGCCCGCTCTATCGCCAGGTTACGCAGGAAGAACACGCATTGCGCGTGTGGTTCGATCACGCCACAGGCTTGATGGCGAAAGGCACAGAAGTCACCGGTTTTGAAATCGCCGGCGCGGACGAGAAATATTTTCCTGCGGACGCGAAGATCGAAGGCAGTTCCGTCGTCATATCAAGCCCCGAGGTACGAACCCCGGTTTTAGTCCGCTACGGATGGGCCGCGAACCCAACTTGCAATCTCTTCAACAAAGACGGCCTTCCCGCTTCGCCATTCCAAGCTCCGGAATGAGAACGGCCTATTTGCTGTCTTGCGGTACGAGCATGTAGCTGACGAAAGCAATCTGCTTGCTATCCGGCGAC
>Ga0209010_1000364_pt1 | contig 15052 bp, 11 predicted proteins | sample BlaSpr_A8_OM1_O3_FD_187985 | JGI IMG/M metagenome (GOLD analysis project Ga0209010, IMG submission 187985) | Forest soil microbial communities from Thunder Bay, Ontario, Canada - Black Spruce, Ontario site 2_A8_OM1_O3 (SPAdes) (version 2) | ecosystem: Environmental > Terrestrial > Soil > Boreal... | reverse complement strand
TTGAAGGCAGGATAGAGTTCCGAGGCGTAGGGTAGGTTTATCCGGTTGGCGGTGAGCCCGGAGCCCGAGCGAAGATCGCGCGCGAAAGCCCGCAAGGGATGGAGCGAGAGCAGGTCGAGCAAGGGTCTAACGCGAGCTACTGGCCGAGACGAATGGACTCCACACCACCTCGGAACTCTTATTTTTGGGTATCGAGCTACGAGTTTTGAGCCCGCTAGAAACTCTTGCCTGAAATTCCTGGACCGCCCACCGAATACACTTTAGGAATTCGTTCCTCCAGCGGCGGCAGCGTGGGAAACTGCGCGTGCGGTTCGGTTTGATACCAGTATGCGACAGAGAAGAAATTGTCGGAGCGATGATTAGCGTGGCCATGCTCGATGGTCGCGCGCAACGACTTGGTGAACGGAATTGGCGAATCCAGGTGAAAGCGATAAAGCGACCAGCGTCCGCCAACTTTTTCCTCGCCCACGACCGGCGCCCCGAACAGCGGGTAAGAAAATGCGTGGCCGCCGAAATCCCACGCGCCCAGAAAATAATCCTCTGACCCGGTACCGTTGATCGAGGGCAGGGCTTCTCCGTCGACAAAAAACATGTCGTCGCCTTCGCCCCACCATCCATCCTGATTTTGCAGCACCGACATGGTCACACCCGCAAAATGGCCGCGGCCAACGGCCTCAAGCCACATATAATTGCCTTCACCGTTCAGATTTTTCTTATCGTTGACGATGGCATCACCGTTCGACTTCCACTGATTGGTCCAGCCGTGCGCAGGCGCAGCCTGCCTATACTGCGCATGAAAATAAAGCGAGTCAGCAGGCAGAGGCTTCTTATATGCGCGATAGTCGATGTTGAAATAAAAGCTGCCAACCCGCTGTGCGCCCTCGTTAGTGACGGTGATGCGTGCGTGCTTTTGAAACGGCATCGGAAAAAAGCAGTTGAGCGCTTTGTCCGATCCGACGGCGAGCGGCGCGGATTGATAGAGAAAATAATTCCCCAGGCCGAGACCGAAGAAATCGCCGATGGGACTTTCGACGCTTGGCGAGGATTCGCCGTCCCAATACATGCGCAGGACAAGAGCCTTCAGATGATTGGGATCGTTGCTGGCAATCGTGGCCCAAAAATGCGTGACCAGGGCGGGGCCGGATTCGTCGAGCAACGTGAGAGTTTCACCCGGAGGGATGGGCCGTGCGTCCGCGTTGCCGCCGCTGCGGTCATAGCTCGAAGAGCGTTGCTGGACGTAGTCTTTGGCCTGCGGAAGGCTCGCGAGCCAGTCGGCAGAATCTTGCGCACAGACGAACGAAGTGAACGAGAGAAATGCGAACAACAGAAGAAGGAGCGTTGGTAGCCGGAGCTTCATCGTTAGTGTCTCCCGCGGTTGCACCACCACTTTAATCCACATGCTCTCCTTCGGCCATAAAGCTCTGTTCCGACGGTGGCAGGCGATCTCCCGGTCGCGCCCAGAACACATACAGCGTCGGCCACAAGATTACGCTCACCAGCAGTTCCACAATTAATCCTCCCACGATAACGATCGCGAACGGACGCTGAGAATCGGAACCGATGTCATGCGACATCGCGGCCGGCAGAAGTCCCAAAGTCGCCACCAGCATGGTCATCATAATCGGGCGAAGTCGAAGCGCGGCGCCTTCTTTGGCCGCTTCGCGTACGGGCAATCCGCGCGTGCGCAATTGATTTATGTACTCCACCATGATGACGCCGATCTCCACGGAGACGCCAATCAGCGCAAGAAATCCCAGGCCGGACGAAACGCTGAAGTGTGTGCCAGTAATAAGAAGGCTGAGAAATCCACCCAGCGGCGAAAGCGCAACCACCGCCAGAATCAAACCCACCCACTTCCAAGAACCGAACGCGGAATAGAGAATGAAAGACATCAGCAGCAAAGTGATGGGAACGATGAAGGCGAGACGCCGATTCGCGCGCTGCTGGCTTTCGTATTCGCCGGTCCAGTCGAGATGGTAACCCTCAGGAAACTGCACTTTATGGCCGACCTCTTCAATCGCCTGGCGCACCGTGCTGCCCAGGTCTCGGCCGCGCACACTGTATTTGATGGCAATGTAGCGCGAGTTGCCTTCGCGGTAAATCGTCGAAGCGCCGTCGTCGAGCGTGATCTGGCAGAGCTGGCTCAGAGCCACGCGTTCACCCGAGGGTGCAAGAATGCGAATGTTGCCGATGTCTTCCACGCTCTTGCGAAATTGCGGCTGGTAGCGAACGGTAAGATCGTAGCGTTGCTCGCCGATGAGAACCTGGGTCACTGCCTTACCGCCTACTGCGCCTTCCACCGCATCCTGAATATCGCTCACGTTGATGCCGAAGCGATCGGCGGCCGCGCGGTCCACGACCAAATTCACATTCGGCTGGCCACGCACCTGGAAGGTTCCGAGATCGGCGATGCCGGGAATCTTGCCCATCACGCCCTGCATCTCTTCGGCTTTTTGCTCCAACGTTTTCAGGTCAGATCCGAAAAGCTTCACGGCGAGTTCGCCCTTCACGCCGCTGACTGCTTCTTCCACATTGTCAGAAATGGGCTGAGAAAAATTCCAGTCCACGCCGGGGAAGCGTTCGAGCGCTTTATCCATGGCGGCAATCAGGTCGTCCTTCGTGTGATATTGCGAGCGCCAGCGTTCTCGTGGCAGAAGATCGACGAAGAATTCAGTGTTGTAGAAACCGCTGGCGTCACTGCCGTCGTCGGGACGCCCAACCTGGCTGACCACTTGCTTCACCTCGGGAAACCCCGCGAGCACCAGCCGCGCCTGATTCGCCATGCCGATGCCCGCCGAAGGTCCGGTGCTGGGCGCGAGCGTGCCGCGCACCCAGATGGCGCCTTCATCCAGGTGCGGCAGGAATTCCGATCCGATAATCCCGCTGAAAACCAGCAGCAGCATGGTCACCAATGCGAGCAGGCCGAAACCAAGAGTCAGCCGGATGTGGTCGAAGCACCAATCGAGCGCCCGGCCGTAGCTCCGGTTGACCCATTCCAGCACCGGGTTCCGCCACTCTTTGATTCCGCTACTGAACAGCATGCTGCACAGAACCGGCGCGATGAACAGTGCGAATACCAGCGCGCCCAACAGCGCGAACGCGACGGTCCAGGCCATGGGACTAAACAGCCGGCCTTCCACGCGTTGCAAAGTAAAAATCGGGAGATAAGAAACAATGATGATCACGCGCGCGAAGAAGACCGGCCTCTGCACTTCGTGCGCCGCCACGGCGATGATCTCCATAAACGACTTTTTCCGGTCGCCGAAAGAAGTATGGCGCAGAATGTTTTCCACCATCACTACCGAGCCGTCCACCACCATGCCGAAGTCGAGTGCGCCCAACGACAACAGGTTCGCGGGGATGTGGCGCAGGTCGAGAAGAATCGCGGCGAACAGCAGCGAAAATGGAATCGTGACCGCAACGATTAGCGCGCTGCGAACATTTCCCAGGAATAAAAACAAAATCAACGTCACCAGAATCACGCCGTCGGTAAGATTGCGCAGCACGGTGTGGGTGGTGAGGTGCATCAGTTCACTGCGATCCAGATGTGGAACCAGCTTCACTCCGGCCGGCAACAACCCGTGATGCCCGTTGGTTCCATTCAATTGATCGATTTTTTCGTGCAGCGCGACGAGCGTTGTTTCGGCTACAGCGCCTTTGCGCAGCAGCACGATGCCTTCGACTACGTCGTCGGCATCGATGATGGTTCCATCTTCTTTGCGGATCGCTTTGCCCAGCTGACCCAGGCGAACTTTCGGCGCCTGCACCACCGTGCCCACGTCTCGCACCCGCACCGGTGTGCCGTTCTGCACCTTTACCACAGTCGCAGCGATGTCGTTTGTGGTCTGCATCAGTCCCACGGCACGAACGTTCAAAGCCTGTTCGCCGCGCTCGATGAATCCGCCGCCGGCGTTGATGTTGTTAGCCATCAGCGCGGTCTCCACCTGCGCCAGCGACAGACCGTAAGAAACCAATTTCCCCGGATCGACCTGCACCTGGTACTCACGCGTGGGTCCGCCGAAGGGATTCACATCCACAATGTTGGGCACCGCCTTCAACTGGTTCACCACAAACCAGTCGTTCAGAGTTTTTAGTTCCATCACGTCGTATTTGGGATTGGTGCTGGTCAACGTGTAGAACATGATCTGCCCGGTCGGGCTGTAATCGGGGCCAATCCCCGGATTCACGCCCGGAGGCAGCGTAACCATCTGCAACCGGTCCAGCACTTCCTGCCGCGCGTTGAAGGTGGTGATGTCGTCGTCATAGATAATCGTGATCATCGACAGGCCCGACAGCGACACCGAACGCAAATGCGTGAGGTGAGCCACGCCGTTCAGTTCGACCTCGAGCGGAACCGTGATCTGCTGCTCGACTTCCTCCGCCGCGTGTCCGGGCCACTGGGTAATGATTTGCGCGTAGGTATCGGCGACATCGGGATAGGCTTCGATGGGCAGGTTGTGAAACGAGATGATGCCCCAAACGAACAGCACCAGCGCCCCACCCAAAACCATCAGGCGGTTGCGCAGGGCAAAATCGATCATGGTGCGGATCATTATTGAGAGGACTCCGCTTTTTTCTCCGCCACTTCCGTCGAGAATTCCAGCGCGTTCGCCACGACTTCATCTCCCGGATTTACGCCTGCGCGAATTTCCTGCATGCCGTCAGGAGCGAGGCCGTCAGCTTGCACTTCGATCTTGCGGAAAGTCTTGTCTCCCACTTTGTGGAAGACCCAGTCTTTGTCGTGCAAGCGCATGATGGCCGTCGCGGGAACGACTGTTCGCGGTTGCAGCTTCTTGGATCGAAAGCTGGCCACAGCAAACATTCCGGGGCGCAGAGCGCCGTCGGAGTTGCCCAAAACAATTCGCACTTTCGCCGAGCGTGTGGTGGGATCGAGCACGCGGGAAATATCGGCGACTTTGCCGTGGAATACGCGGTCGGAAAAGGCGTTGAGGTGAATCTCCGCCGAATCGCCGAGGTGAACTTCACCCAGATCGTTTTCGAACACATCGCAGACCACCCAAACTTCCGAGAGATTGGCGATGGTAAAAAGATTGGGCGTATTGTCGAGGCTCTTCACGCCTTCGTAGCCGGCGACGTTTTGTTCGACGATCGTGCCCGCGACTGGCGCGCGCAGATCGATGAGCGCACTGGGGTGGGCAGGATCGGCGCCCAGCACGCGCACGTGCTGCTCAGACGTAGACACATCCACCTTCGCTTTGTCTTCCGTATCCTGCGCGACTTCCAGATCTTTGGTGGCAATTGCACCGCGGTCATAAAGCAGTTTCGCGCGGTCCAGAGCCTTGCGCGATAGAACCTCATCCGCGAGGGCTTTCTGATAGTCGGACATGGCCGCGGCTAAATCCGGACTGGAAATGATGAGCAGCGTCTGCCCTTTTTCTACGTGATCTCCCAGCTTCACCTTCAGGTCTACCACACGGCCAGAACCGAGTGACGTAACGTGGATGGTGCGGTTGATGTCGGGACTCACGGTGCCGTTGGCGCTGATTTGCGTGGGCAGCGAGTGCGTCTCAGCTTTCGCCGTCTTGAACAGGTCGGGATGATCGGTTTGGAAAACGTCGGGATCGAGCGTGACCGTTTGCTTGGTGGTCGCCGCGGGCACGTCTTTGGAGCACGCCGGGCTCAATCCCAGCGCCGCCAGCATCGCAAGCAGGGCCGCGGCCTTCTTGCCCGGCGCCAGGTTCCGCGCGCGACTCCATGTCGCCAATCGAAACAGTAATGTCATTGGATCACCTCTCGCCCTACCGCCAAATTCAACTGCGCAGCTGCGGTCAAATACGAACCCACAAGATTTACGTAATTCAGCTCGACGCTGCGATATTCACTTTGCGCGTTAAGAAAGTCGAGCAGCGCCGCCCCGCCGTGCTGATAGGAAAATAAAATCGTGTCGCGCACTCGTACCGCCTGTTGCAGATATTTTTCTTTATAAGGGCGCAGCAAGGTCAGATTGCTGGCCAGCGTGGCGTAGGCAGAATCGACGTCGCTAAACACTTGCGCCTGCGCCGCGTCGCGCAGCTTTTCGTTGCGCTTGATGTCGATCTGCGTGCGCAACTTTTCGCCCTGATTGCGATCGGAAATACGCAGGGGAAAACTAACGCCCACGCCAAAGTAAACATCGATGGGCGGATTGCGTCCTACGTCGAAGCTCAAGGTCGGGTCCGTCGATCCGTTCGCAACCGCCAGCTTGTGGTCAGTAACGGCTTTGTTCACGGACTGCACCGCGGCCTGCAAATCGGGACGCGTATCCATCGCCATTCGACGGTAATCGTCGAGCGCCTGGATCTGGTCGCTGAAATCGAAGACTCCAACGGCATCCATCTGTTCGATTGGCGTGCGGTCGTTGAGCAAAGTCAGTAATTCGATCTTCGATGTCCTCAGATTAACTTCCGCAGCCTGCGCGTCGGATTCATATTGAACGCGTTGCAACTCCAGTCGGTCGAAATCGATCTGCGCAATGTCGCCGGCCTGAAATCTATCGCGGCTGACTTTGAGGACATGATCGTAATATTCGAGATTGTCTTTCGCCACCTGCAACACGGCCTTAGCCTGGAGGATCTGCACGAAGGCGCTGCGCAGGCTGAACAACAGATTCCGTTCCAGATCGGATTGCTGCGATACACCGATCGCAGTCGCCTTCTTCGCGCTCTCGGTCCGCAATTCGCGCTTGTGCGCGCGCTCATGCAAATAGCTGATGGTTGCAGAAGGCAGCCAATAAGCGAACGGCCCGTGATCCGGTCCAACATTGAATGGATCGATCTGATCGGACAGCAAAGCTAAGTTCGGATTGGGCCGGAAATGCGCCGTAAGCTCATCGGCCTTCAGTTCGTCGATGTTCAGCTTGCCTGCCAGCAGCGTGGGATTGTTTTGCTCAAAGCGGTCTTTTACATTGTCCCAAGTCCAGGCATGCATCGCTGGCGCCGGCTGCGAGGCTGACGGCGACGCATTCTGTTGCGCGGCAGCCGCGGCTACCATGCCCGCAAATGCGATCCAGAACAGATTTCTCCCTAAGATTCTGCGCATTAGAAAACTCCGTGAATTGCCGGCTCCCGCCGGGCGGACGCCGCGCCTTAGCTTACGAAGAACTGCAAATCCCATATCGAGTGTGCGATCTTGCTTGTTAAAGACTTCTTGAAAAGTGAACTGATATGCTCGTAGTTCCCAGCGAACCGGATTGACCGGACATTGATCGATGATGAGCAGCCGACCAGGGAAACACGGCGACTCAGAACAGAAACGATACGAATCGGAGACCGAATACCGGAGGGGCTCGGCCGACGCGGGCTTTGTGCAGAGTGGCCGCGAAAAACAACTCGGGGACGCGAAGTTGAAGCCACGTTCGGCTCAACGGGACAAAAACAGAAACCGACGCAGCCACAGCCGGCGAAGCGTGCCATCTGCTTTGGCCCGTGCACGATTTGTCGCTTACCGTCTGGCGAATTCCGCGTTTGCTCGACTCCTCCATCTCCGCCCTCATGGCGTGCAGATCATCGGTGGCGGAAACTACCGGAAAAAGCAGAACCAGCGCGCATCCCAGCGCGAGCAAGTATTGGAGCGAGCTTTGACCATCCACGTTCGGTCCGCGGCGGGCCTTGCGCCACAAACAGTAAGCGGGTACAACCAGCAGCAACCAGACCAAATTGAGGAACAATTCCATTTTCGCCAGAACCAGTTTTTCAGAAAACTGAAATCTTAGTCAATGTGATGCGGCGACAAGGCGTTCTGGTACTTAAACTTTAGTGTTTTCCGTTCCCTGGCGAAAACGCCTCAACTCAACGCCTTCACCGTTTCTTTGAAGACCTGCCCCCGATGTTCATAGTTCTTGAACTGATCGAAACTGGCGCAGGCGGGAGCCAGCAACACCACGTCACCGGGCTCGGCCACGGCGTGGGCTTTGTGGACGGCGTTCTCCAGCGTCTCCGCGGGAACGATTTCCGGGCCCCCGTCTTTGGCGGAAACGATTTGCGATTCGATCTTGGCCGCCGCGGAACCAATCGTGTATACGCGTTTGACACGCTGCCTTAGCAGATCGTTGAGCACGCTATAATCGCTGCCTTTATCTTTGCCACCGAGAATCAGGTGAAGATTCGCGGGAAACGACTCCAGCGCCTTAATGGTCGCATCCACGTTAGTGGCTTTGGAATCGTTGTAGTAATCGACGCCGCGGATGGTGGCCACAAATTCCAGGCGGTGCTCGACCGCCTTGAACTCGCGAACCGCCAGCCGAATCTTCTCTGGCCCGCATCCCATCAACACGCCGGCGCAAACTGCGGCCAGCACGTTCTCCAGATTGTGCGCTCCCTTCAGCGGAATCTCGGAGACCAGCATAATTTCTCGCTGGCCCGAGGCGTCGCGAAACAAGATGGTCCCCTCGCGAACCCACGCGCCGCGTTGCACTTCTTTCTGGCGGCTGAACCAGAAGACCTGTGCCTTGGTTCGCGCGGCCAGGGCCACGCAGGTCGGATCGTCCGCGTTGAGCACGGCGTAATCTGCTGCGCCCTGGTTTTCGAAAATCCGCGCCTTGGCATCGACGTAGGCTTCGAATGTGCGATGCCGGTCGAGATGATCCGGCGTGACATTCAAAACGACTGCAACCTTGGGGCGGAAGGTCTGAATGGTTTCCAATTGAAAGCTGGAAACTTCGAGGACGATTACAGTCTCCGGTTTGGCTCGTTCCGCAAGCGAAATAGCCGGAGTGCCAATGTTGCCGCCCACCAGCGCCGAAAAGCCTCCCGCGGTCATAATCTCGCCGACGAGTGTGGTGGTCGTCGTCTTGCCGTTCGATCCGGTGATCGCGATGATCGGTCCGGGCAGAAATCGCGCCGCCAGTTCGATTTCGCCGATCACAGGCTCACCCAGGTTTCGCGCTTGAACGAGCGCCGGGGCGTCCACCGGAACACCCGGGCTGACCACGATTAAATCCTGCCCGCGGAAAGTGCGCTCGCCGTGACCACCAGTTTCGACTGCAATGCCATGGTCGAGCAGAGTGGGAATTTCGTTGTGCAGTTCGTCGCCGCTCTTGGTGTCAGAGACGGTGACGCGCGCGCCATGGGCTTTCAGAAACAAAGCAGACGCCACGCCCGACTTGCCCAGGCCGACTACCAGCACGCGTTTTCCGTTCAACTCCATCGAATTCATCTCACCACAGATTCACAGGGCCACGAAGAGAATCAACACCTTGGCCACGGATTTACTCGGATTCACACGGAACCATCAAGAAAACATACTTGCTTTACTCGTGTGAATCCGCGCGAATCCGTGGGCAGAACTTTCCTCATCTCAACTTCAGCGTCGTCAGCGCGAAGAGTGCGAAGACCAGCGACGCGATCCAAAAGCGTACGATGATTTTCGACTCCGACCAGCCCATTAATTCGAAATGGTGATGAATCGGAGCCATCTTGAAGATCCGTTTCTTGCGCAGCTTGTATGATCCCACTTGCAGAATTACCGATAGCGCCTCGATCACAAACACTCCGCCAATAAACGGAAGCAGCAACTCCTGCTTGATCATGACTGCGATGGTTCCAATCGCGCCGCCTAACGCGAGCGAGCCGATGTCTCCCATGAAAACTTCCGCCGGGTGAGCGTTGTACCACAAGAATCCGATGGCGGCTCCAACCATGGCTCCACAATAGATCGTCAATTCGCCGACCTGCGGCATACGCGGAATTTCCAGATAAGTGGCGAAGGTTGCATGGCCGCTGACATAAGTCAACACGGTTAGGGCGCCCGCAGCAATGACAGTGCAGCCGATAGCCAGCCCGTCGAGGCCATCGGTTAAATTCACCGCGTTGCTCGAAGCCACGATTACAAAAGCCACAAACGCGATGAAGGGCAAGAACGCCAGCGGCCAGAGATGCGGCAGGCGGCCCAGGCTCTCGACCACGAGATCGGGATGAAACTGTTTGAAGAACGGCACAATCAGCCGTGTGGAATACATACCGTAGGTTTGCATGGCGATCAACATGATCGCGATGATGACGCTGACGGCAATTTGCAGGCCCAGCTTGGCCCGCGATGTCAGCCCGAGATTTCTTCGCCGCGTCACTTTTGTGTAGTCATCGGTGAAACCAATTGCGGCGAAAGCGCACGTAGAAAACACGGCGATCCATACGAAACGATTGCTCAGATCTGCCCACAATAATGTGGGAACGACGATCGCGATTACGATCAGCAGTCCGCCCATGGTCGGCGTGCCCGCTTTTTTCTGATGCGCCTGCGGGCCTTCTTCGCGGATGTACTGGCCGATCTGAAATTCGCGTAATCGCCCGATGACCAGCGGACCAACGATCAAACCCGTAAACAAAGCAGTGAGACTGGCGAAGGCGGTGCGGAAGGTCAAATAGCGGAAGATGCGGAACGGCGGAAAATAATGTTGCAGTTTGACGAACAACAGCCAGTAGAGCAATCGGCCTCCATACTTCGCCGTGAACTTTTAGTTATTGCTGTCCCGCCGGGACTGCCACGTTTCCAACGCTTTCTCCAGCTTCACACCACGCGATCCCTTCAATAGCACTACATCGCCATCGCGCGTTTCGCGAGCCAGCCACTCGCCGGCTTTTTCCGGACTGTCTACAAACTCTGCACGCGATCCGCCTTGACACGCGCCGTCCACCGTCCCCTGGGCTAATCCTCGAACACCCAGCAGCACATCAATCTTTCTTTCTGCTGCGTGTGCGCCCGCCGATCGATGCAACTCTTCGGCGGCAGGGCCCAATTCCAGCATTTCTCCCGCCACGACAATGCGGCGCTTAGCCGGCATCGCCGCCAGCGCGTCGATCATGGCGCGCAATGCCTTCGGATTAGAATTGTAGCAATCGTTAATCACCGTGATGTTACCCAGTTGGAGAACCTCTCCCCGCTTATCGGAAGGCGCGAGAGTTCCCAGCGCAGCAACCGCCTGGGCGGGCTTCAATCCTTTTTCTGTCGCCACGGCAACCGCGGCCAGCGCGTTGAGAACATTGTGTTCGCCGACTAAAGCGAGATGTACGCGCTCGCGAACATTCCCCATCACCAGATCGAATTCCGACCCGGCGGACCCTTGCGGCCGAATATTTTCCGCGCGCACGTCGGCGATGGCTTTGGTTCCGTAGGTAATGACTCTTCCTTTGAATCCCCGGCCGAACTGCGATACGTATTCGTCGTCGGCATTTAACACAGCCGTGCCATTCGTCGGCAACGATTCGATCAACTCATATTTGGCGCGGGCGATGCCAGCCAGCGAATCGAAGAATTCCAGATGGACTGGCGCAACGTTAGTAACGACGCCAACCTCCGGCTGCGCAATCCTGGCCAGCGCGCGAATCTCTCCCGTATGCGACATACCCATTTCAATCACCGCCAGGTCGTGCTCGGGTTCGAGTTTCAGCAGCATCAGCGGGAGCCCGAAGTGATTGTTAAAGTTGCCTTCCGACTTCAGCACGCGAAAACGCGAGGCGAGCACATGCGCAATGGCATCCTTGGTGCTGGTCTTGCCCGCGGAGCCCGTCACTCCGATCAACGGCTTGCCCCACAGCTTGCGCACGGCCGTGGCGAGAGTTTGCAGGGCGGCCAGGGGGTCGTCGACGGCCAGCAACTTCGATCTGTCAGAAAGACGCGCGAGTTCATCCTTGCGCACGATGGCCGCGATAGCGCCTCTTTCAATTGCCGCGGCGACAAAGTCATGGCCATCGAACCGCTCGCCCTTTACCGCAAAGAAAAGCGCGCCCGGCCTGATGGTTCGCGAGTCGATTGAATACACATGGGCTACGGCGTCGCGCGGCTCGCCTTCCGCGGCGACAAACTCTGCGATTTTTTTCAGAGCCAACTTCATACGAGAACGCCTTTGCTGCTCTGATCCGGGCAAGCGAAGCCGGAAGCTTTCAACGCTTCGTGCGCGACTTCCACGTCATCGAACGGAAGAACGCCCTCGCGGCTCGTCTGCGTCTTCTCGTGGCCTTTGCCCGCCAGCAGAACGATATCGCCGGGCAGCGCCTCGTCGATCGCCAGCGCAATCGCCTTCCGCCGGTCGGGCTCCACTGCGTATTTCACGCCGGTTCTTTGCAGACCGACTAGAGCATCATTAATGATGGCCAGCAGATCTTCGCTGCGCGGGTTGTCGGAGGTCAGCACGATGAAATCGCTTCCCCGCCCCGCCGCTTCTCCCATCAGCGGGCGCTTGGCGCGGTCACGGTCGCCTCCGCATCCGAAAACCGTAACCACTCTGCCTTTCGATCCCGCGCGCGAAACAAATTCCCGCGCCAGCGCCGTAAGATTGCGCAACGCGTCATCGGTGTGTGCGTAATCAACAACCACGGTAAAAGGCTGGCCGCAATCCACGCGCTCAAAGCGACCGGGAACGTGTGTCAACTTCTCGATTCCGCGGGCAATCGCCGAGCTCTCGCACTTCCGTTCATAGCTCGCCGCCGCTGCCGCAAGAATGTTATAGACATTCACGCGGCCAATCAGCGGAGAAAATATTGGAATCTTTCCATCCGGAGTAATCAGATCGATGCGGGTGCCGCGCGGGCTGATGTCCGCTTTCTCCGCGTGAAAGTCACCGCGACTCCATCCGTATTGCACCACCACAGAGCTGCGCTTCTTGCTGAACGCAGCCAGCTTGGCGCCGTATTCGTCATCGGCATTGGTCACGACCGCGCGCGGAGCATCCGTGCCGCATCCTTCAAACAGCACGCGTTTGGCAGCGAAATATTCGTCCATGGTCCGGTGATAGTCGAGGTGATCGCGGGTAAGATTGGTAAACACCGCCACGTCGAACGGCACTCCGAACACGCGTTCCTGCACCAGCGCGTGAGAAGAAACTTCCATCACCGCATCGGTCGCGCCCTGGCCCAGAGCTTCATTGAACATGCGATTCAGCTCGAGCGCCTCCGGAGTTGTGTGCGGAGCGGGGATTATCTTTCCTGCGACGTGATATTCGATCGTGCCGATCAGCGCGCTCTTGCGGCCCGCCGCCGCCAAAATGGCTTCCACCAGAAACGCGGTCGTGCTCTTGCCGTTGGTTCCGGTAATTCCAATCACCGCGAGGCGTTCCGCCGGACGCTTATAGAAATTTGCGCTAATCCGCGCCAAGGCGCGGCGACCATGGGGAACGAGCGCCCAGGCAACGCCGTTCCGCTGCTTTTCCGCCTGTGAGTCGGTGACCACAGCGACGGCGCCGGACTGAATTGCCTGATCGATAAAGCGATTGCCGTCGGATGTTTCGCCGCGCATGGCTACAAACAGCGAACCCGGTTTCACCCGCCGCGAGTCGTATTCCACACTGCTGACGCCCGGGTCTCCGCTCTGCGCGAGGAATTCCGCTCCATCCAAAAGCTGTTGGAAAGTCATTGCTCAGAATTATAGGCCACTGAGTTTATCGCCCAACGGAGTTGCGCAGTTATGGCATTTGCGGACGGGCGCTGGTCAGAATCCTGGCAATCCAATCGGCGTGAGGAATGCCACACGCGGAAAGCGCCCTGAGTTCTTGATCCAAGTCGTACTCCACGCGACGAATGGATAGCTTCGAGTCTTCGATCAGAAGATACGCGGCGCGACGATCCCCGTCATGGGAAAGACTAACGCTGCCCATGTTGGCGACGATCATCCCTGTGAGATTCCGGATGAAAGAGCGATGCACATGGCCATAGACGGCGATTGGCTGTCCCAGCGGCCCGTAAACCGCTTCCAGTTCGGCGTCGGTCGCTTCCGGCGCCGGGGCGCGCCAGCAACTCTCAGGACTGGCATGCACCAAGGCCATCGGCTCACAGGTATGACGCCGCGGTAGTCGGCTCAGCCACGCGAGTCGATCTTCACCCAATGCGGATCGAGTCGCCGCCCCCATCTCTTCAATCACCGCGAACATCGGTTGCAGCCTCGGCGATTCCCGCGCAAAGCCGGCAAGCGGCTCCGGCTTGAACAACATTTCGTCGGTGTTGCCCAGCACTCCGGGCCAGCCCAGATCGCGGATGCGATCCACAATCTCCACCGGACTCGAGCCGCTGTCGGCCAGATCGCCGCCGTGGAGGATAAGGTCGGGAGACGTCTCGCGCAAATCGGCGAGAACCGCCTCAAACGCAGTTCGATTGCCGTGAATGTCAGATACCACGGCAATGCGCATCCCACCTCCCGGCATATAAATTACTACAGCCGAGCGAACGATCTGATCTCGTCAACCGACAGTAGCGGTGCAGTTTGAGCTCAAAAGTTAAATCTTACTTGGCGTCATCCTGAACGGAGCCGTTTTTCAGGCGGAGTAAAGGATCGCGCGTAGTTCTACAGTCTTAATGACTCAAATTACACCACACCAACCGATAAGCTCTTTATGCGGCCTTCTCCGCGCTTTCCTGCGGTAGCTTCGCCGCCAGGACTTCGACCTTCTCGATCGAAGGGGCCTGCACCAGCAGATCGGGAGCCGAGGCCATCAGCGCCGCCGCCACTTTCCCAGTAAGGTGCGCCTGCCGCCCTGCTTCGTCGGGAAACGCGTCGAAGATGCCAAAGGTGGTCGGGCCTATCCGCACCCCGAACCACGCAGTGGTTGCCGGTTCCTGCTGCACCAGCGACAAGCCTCCGCGCAAAAAGTTTTCCACTTCGGCTTCTTTGCCCGGCTTCGCTTCCAGCCGAACCCATAGTGCTACTCGAACCGTATCCGCCATGTTGAAGACCTCTCTTTTGAATTTCTCGCGCTACAAACACGTAACACCCGCTTAGATGCCCGGAAGTCTCCATTGGCATCTCGATTACCGCGATCAGGATCACGGAAACTCGGATCACTGTATCAAGGCCTCTCCGGTTACCTCAGGCACGTTTCGGCTTCGGGGAGTCGGCGATAGATTATTTTCATGTCCACCGCAACCGGAACCAGCAAATACCGTTGTCTCCAATGTGAGCGGCCCGAAAACCAATGCGACTGCGAGAAGTTCTGCTGCCTGTGCCAATCGGGCGGCGACATCCGCATCTGCGCCGACGGCCTGATGTACTGCGAACCCTGCCGTACCGCCTGCGACTATAAGACCTCCTCGGATTAACCGGCAACACTTTAACCGGCAACACTCGGCTC
>Ga0209010_1000363_pt1 | contig 15053 bp, 14 predicted proteins | sample BlaSpr_A8_OM1_O3_FD_187985 | JGI IMG/M metagenome (GOLD analysis project Ga0209010, IMG submission 187985) | Forest soil microbial communities from Thunder Bay, Ontario, Canada - Black Spruce, Ontario site 2_A8_OM1_O3 (SPAdes) (version 2) | ecosystem: Environmental > Terrestrial > Soil > Boreal... | reverse complement strand
GCCGCATCCATGACGCGGACATGCGAAGTGAGATCGGCGAGCAGCGGATTGAGCAAATAGTTCGGGTTGCCGTCCTGGTCCACTTGGACCGAGACCGCACCGGCGTTGCCCTTGAGGAGTTCTGGCGGGGTGTAGTGTTGCTGGAAGTCGACGAGCATGTGAATTCTTTCCGTCATTCCGGATCGGCGCGAAGCGACGAGTCCGGAATCCATAACCACAATCGTTTAAGGTTAGCACCGCCGCGCAAGTTCTGAGAACACCGTGATTATGGATTCCGGGCTCCTCGCTGCGCTCGGCCCCGGAATGACGCCTCGCGTCACATGATTGCAAACTCGGTATTGCGGCGATCCGTCACCAGCATGGCGCCGGGGTAATGGGTGATGCAAAATTCCGGCCGCACCGCCATGATCACCGATTGCGGCGTCACTCCGCAGGCCCAGAACACCGGGATTTCGTCGTCGCCGATTGGCACAGGATCGCCCCAGTCGGGCTTGGCGATGTCCTTGATGCCGATCATGTCCGGCTTGCCGAGGTGCACCGGTGCGCCGTGCACGGACGGAAATCGCGTCGTGATCTGCACGGCTCGGATGGCGTTGGCGGGCGTCATCGGCCGCATCGACACCACAAGCGGCCCGCGGAACGGTCCGGCCGGCGTCGTCGCAATCGACGTGCGGTACATCGGCACGGTGCAATCGCAGGTCATGTGACGCAGCTCGATGCCGCCATCGAGCAGCGCCTCCTCGAAGGAAAACGAGCAGCCGATGGCGAAGGTGACGAGATCGTCGCGCCACCAGCGCATCAGGTCGCTCGGCTCGTCGACCACCGCGCCGTCGCGCCAGACCCGGTAGCGCGGCAGGTCGGTGCGGATATCGAGGTCCTCGGCCAAGGCCGGCAGCCGCCAATCCCCCGGCGCGCCGACGCCGATCAGTGGACAGGGTTTTGGATTGAGTTGGCAGAAACGCATAAAATCCTCGGCCAGCGCGCGCGGCAGGATGGCGAGATTGGCCTGCACGAAGCCCGGCGCCACCCCAGAGGTCGGCCCGGCATGGGCGTTGCGCCGAATGGCGTGGCGCGCCGCCAACCCGGTCTGGGGCGGTTCGGCGTCATCGTTTCGCATCGTGGCCATCGCCATGGCGCGCTCCTATTCGATCCCGCATGCTGATTGCCCACTTTATCACCAAGGCCGGGCGGAAACATACCGCCGCCCGCCACCCCCGATGCCGCTGCCGCGACGATGTTACACGCGGGCGGAGTGGGAGTGCCGCCACCGACATTTTGCGAAAACGGTTGAAACTAAACCCAATATCGCGTTTGCTAATGGGACAAATTCCCCACCAAGAGTCCGCCAAGGGCCTGCAGGGAGAGGGGAATGGGCGACGATCGCGTTTCCGACGCCGGGGCCCGCGACTGACGCGGGATGAGTTTTTCTTCCAACACCGCAACTCCAGTGGGAGGACTTTCGATGGCTGAGAAGTGGCAAGACGAGAAATGGGCCGAAGACATCTGGTATCGCGGCAAGGTCACGCGCCGCACCCTGGTCGGCTGGGGCGGCGGCGCGATCGGCGCCATGATGCTGGTGCCGGCGCCTTGGCGCGCGGCCTTCGGCGCTGCTCAGCCGTTTAAGATCGGCTCCGAGCAGCCGCTGTCGGGTGCCGGCGCGGCCGGCGGCAAGACCGCCGTTGTCGGACTGCAGATGGCGGCCGACCGCATCAACGCCTCTGGCGGCATCAACGGCCGTCCGATCGAGCTGGTGATCGCCGACGACGAGAGCTCGCCGGCCGTCGCCCGCCAGAAGACCGCGAAGATGGTGCAAGAGGACAATATCGACATTCATGTCGGCGGCTTCTTGTCCAACATCTGCATCGCCTGCATGCCGGTCTGGGAGGATGCCAAGATCGTCAACATGATCAGCGTCTGCCTCGACACCACGCTGACCACATCGAAGTGCAACCGCTACAGCTTCCGCGTTCACGATTACGCGCCGGCGCAGGCCGTCGCCTTCGGCCCGATGCTCGCGCAGCTCGGCAAGAAGTGGCACATCGCCTTTGCCGACTATTCCTGGGGCCAGTCGACGCGCGACGCCTATGCCGCCGAAATCAAGAAGAACGGCGGCGAAATCGTCGGCACCACCGGCATCCCGCTCGGCACCGCCGACATGACGCCGTTTTTGTCGAAGATCTCCGGCGACTTCGACGGCCTGTTCGGCATCTTCTTCGGCAAGGACGGCGTGACCGTCGGCAACCAGGCCTACGATCTCGGGCTGACCAAGAAATACAAATGGGCCGGCGACGGCGCCATCTGCGAGTCCACCAACATGCCGGCGCTCGGCAACAAGATCGACGGCTTTGTTGGCATCAATCGCTACATTCCGATCTTCGCGGGCCCCCTCGATACGCCGGCGCTGCACAAGTTCTTCGACGACGCCAAGGCCCGGTTGGCCAAGGTCGATCCGTCGGGTCCGTTGCCCGACCGCTACGTGCAATCGAACTATGAAGCCTTGAACGCGGCGAAAATCGCCATGGTGGCCTGCAAGTTCCAAGGCCGCGACGACACGCCGAAGCTGATCGAGGCGCTCGAAGGCCTCGAGATGAAGGAAGGCGACGACTTCCCGCAGGGCGACAAGACGCTGCGCAAGTCCGACCATCAGGCGTTCCTGCGCGAGTTCCTGTTCGAGGTGAAGAACCAGGACTACAAGCTTCTCGCGACGGTGGATAAGGACAAGACGATCGTCCCGCCGGCTTGCTCGTTCTCTGCGTAAGTGAGCCCCGAACCTTCGACCGGCTCCCCGGCAATTGACCGGGGAGCGGCAGCGGCGCCTGTGCTGAAAACCGAGCTATTGTCCGTCCGCTTCGGCGGATTGGCGGCGCTGTCTGCCGTCAATTTCGAGGTTGCCCGCGACGAGGTGCGCGCCATCATCGGGCCGAACGGGGCCGGCAAGAGTACGTTTTTCAATTGCCTGACCGGCGTGCTGCGGCCGACCTCTGGCCGCATCATCTTCGACGGCAAGGATATTACCGGGCTGCCCTCGAATGCGATCTCGCAAAGGGGCATCGCCCGCTCCTACCAGATCACCAATATCCTGCCCAATGCCACGGTGCGAGAAAACGTGCGCATCGCTGCGCAGTCGCGCCGGCATGCCTGGAACATGGTCTCGCACCACAGCGCCTTTGCCGACATCAACACCAAGGCGGAAATGGCGCTCGACTCGGTCGGTCTCTTGAGCAAGGCCGAGGAATTGGCCGCCAATCTCTCCCACGGCGAGCAGCGCAATCTTGAAATCGGCATTGCGCTGGCCACCGAACCGCAGCTCCTGTGCCTGGACGAGCCGACCGCGGGCATGAGCGCGGCCGAGACCTCAGAGACCATGGAATTGGTCCGCCGCATCGCCAAGAACCTCACCATCCTCATCGTCGAGCACGACATGGAGGTGGTGATGAAGCTTTGCGACCGCATCACCGTGCTGCATTACGGCGCCATTCTCGCCGAAGGCACGCCCGACGAAATCCAGCAAAACCCAAAAGTGCTCGAGGTCTATCTCAAGACATGAGCGCGATCGACGAAAGCACCGTGCCGCTGGTCCTGGTCGAGGACGTACACACCTATTACGGCAAGAGCCACATCCTGCATGGCGTCTCGCTTCATGTCGGTCCCGGCGAAGTGGTCGGCCTCCTGGGCAGGAACGGCGTCGGCAAGAGCACGACCTTGAAAACCATCATGGGCCTGGTGCGGCCGAGCCATGGCGCCGTACTGCTCAACGGCAACGCGATTACCGGCATGGCGCCGCACAAGCTCGCCCGCCTCGGCATCGGCTATGTGCCGGAGGACCGCCGCATTTTCCGTCTGCTCACGGTGATGGAGAACCTGCGCACCGGGCTCGACCGCGACGGCGTCACCGAGGACAGGCGCAGGGCGCTGCTCGACAAGGTGTTCACCTACTTTCCTGTCCTGGCGGAGCGGCGTAATCAGGCCGGCGGCACGTTGTCGGGCGGCGAGCAGCAAATGCTCGCCATCGCGCGCGCCATGATGCTGGAGCCGAAGATCATTCTGCTCGATGAGCCGACCGAAGGCTTGATGCCGCGTATGGTGTCGCAAATCCGGCAGATCATCGACGTGCTGCACAACGAGGGCGTCGCCATCCTGCTGGTCGAGCAGAACGTGCCGCTGACGCTCGAAGCCAGCCAGCGCCTCTACATCATGGAGAAAGGCAGCGTGCGCCACCATTGCGCGGCTTCCGAGATCGACGTCAACCATGCCATCATCAAGCAGTATCTGGGGGTGTGAGCGATGGACGCGGTCGGCCATTTTTTCCACTCAATCCCATTCGATCTCATCGTCATCCAGACGGTGAACGGCATCGTCGCCGGCATGATCCTGGCGCTGATCGCCTCGGGGCTGACGCTGATTTTCGGCATCATGGACGTGGTGAACTTCGCTCATGGCGAGCTGTTCATGCTCGGTGCTTACGTCGGCGTCATCGTCATCGCCGCCACCGGCAATTTCTGGCTGGGGCTGGTCGCTTCCGCCCTCATCGTCGCCATCCTCGGCGCGGCGATACAGATTGTGACGTTGCGGCCGCTGATCGGCCGCGATCCGCTGAACACGATCCTCGCCACGTTCGGCATTTCGCTGGTGCTGCAGAATTATGCGCTGTGGCAGTTCGGGCCGGTGTCGCGCAAGATTCCGGAGCCGATCTCAAGCCACTTCACGTTGTTCTACCTGCAATATCCCTGGTACCGGATCGTCATCGCAGGCCTGTCGGCCGCGATCATCGGCAGCTTCTGGCTGTTCCTGAAATACAGCAAATTCGGCGTCTGGATTCGCGCCACCGCGCAGGACCGCGTCATGGCGCAGGCGATGGGGATACCCGTGCCATGGGTCTATACCGGCGTGTTCGCGATCGGCGCCGCCATGGCGGCCGCAAGCGGCGTGCTGTTTGCGCCGACCACCGGCGTCGACCACAGCATGGGGCTCGACTGGGTGCTCAAAGCCTTCATAGTGGTGGTGGTCGGCGGCATGGGCAATCTCGGCGGCTCGATCGCCGCCGCCATCTTCGTCAGCCTGCTTGAATCCTACGCCGCGATCTGGATGGATCCCTCGCAAGCGGTGATCGTATCCTTCGTCGTGCTGATCCTGACGCTGTTGTTCCGTCCCACCGGCCTGTTCGTATCGACACCAAGATGACAACCGCACCGCTCGACAAAACGCTGCCGCTCGGCAAAACCGGACTGAGCCACAGCGCGATTTTCTGGATCGGCTTTTGCGTGGTGATCGCCGTGCTCGCCGCGGCGCCGCTGGTGCTGCCGGAATTCTGGCGCCGCTTCCTCACCGAAGTCTTGATCTGGGGCCTGCTGGCGATGTCGTCCGACCTGTTGATCGGCTACACCGGCATGATCTCGTTCGGCCATTCGGCCTTCTTTGGTCTCGGCATGTACGGCGCCGGCGCCGCGTTGCTGCTGGTCAACCCGCCCAATCTCTGGCTCGCCATCCTGTTCGGGCTCGCCGGCGCCGCCGGCGCAGCGCTGTTTGTTGCCTATTTCTCCACCCGGCTGCGCGACATCTATTTCGCCATCACCACGCTGATCTTCAGCCAGATCTTCTACGTCATCATTTTCACCTGGACGGCCGTTACCGGCGGTGAGAACGGGCTGATTTTCACCCGGCCGCACCTCACAATCCCGTTCATCTACAATGCGCGCTTTACCACGACGACCATGCACTGGTTCGTGCTCGCGGTCGTCACCGCGTCCTATCTGATCCTGCGGCGCGTGACCCAATCGCCGTTCGGCATGGTGCTGCAATCGATCCGCGAGAACGAGCCGCGCACCCGGGCCATCGGCTATCCGGTGGCGCGCTACAAGATGATGTCGGTGATGCTGTCCGGCCTGTTCGCCGGACTGGCCGGCGTGCTTTACGCCATACAAAACGAATTTGCCGCGCCCAATTTCGTCTATTTTCTCACGTCCGGCGACACCGTAATCTACAACGTCATCGGCGGCATCGGCACCCTGGTTGGTCCGATCGTCGGCGCCGGTTTCTTCCAACTCGCGCGCGAACTCTTGGCGCGGCTGTTCGGCGATCAGTTCCCCTACCTGATCCCGCTCGGCATCGTCTTTATCGTGATGATCATCTTCCTGCCGCAAGGCCTGCTCGGCTTTGCGCGGCGGTGGCTGAACCGCTGACAACAGCGCGTGCCACCCTCAGCTGCCGGCGGGATTTTTGCCGAGGAATTCCGTAAGCGCCGCCACGTCCTTCTTACCGCCATCGAAATCCTCGGCAATCCGCTCGTAAAAATGCGCGGCGCCTTCGTAGAGCTCGTGCGCCGTCGGGTCCTCGCCGACGAAGCCGGCGATCTCGTGCATCTCGGCGACCCAGCGATAGGCCTTGGGCGGCATCAGCGCCAAACCGCGCTTGAACCAGGCGAACATCTCCTTCTGGCTCGAGCTCAGCTCCGCGAACAGCGCGTCGGCGGAACCGGCACGGGTCGCTGCCAGCATCATCGCAGCCCCGATCGCCTGGGTGCCTTTGGTGATGCCGGCATAGGACATTTTCAGTGCGGAAGCGGCGCTCATCGCGCCATCCAGCACGCGGACGTCGAGACCGTATTGGCGAAGCGTGGCAAAGCGCGGTGCCGCCGGACCAGAGGCGTAGAACCGTGGGCTACCCCCCACCCTACCCTCCCCCGCAAGCGGGGGAGGGTTAGGGAGGGGGGTCGGTGGCGAGCCAATGATGCCTGAATCGACGAACGGGCAATCGGTCGGCGCAATCACCGCCGCGACGCGGTCGACCGTCTTCGGATTGATGGCATTGCAATCGACATAGACCGGCTTGGCGTTGCTGGCCTTGAGTGCCGGTTGGAAGCGCTCGGCGAGCGCCACCGCGTCGCCCGGCGGCAGGATCGACAGGATAAAATCGCTCGCGGCGATCTCCTCGTCGCCTGCGACAGTCATGCCGGCGGCTTTCGCCCGCGTCGCCGTCTCTTCGCTGCGGTCTTTGAGCGAGGTCAGCACCTTGACGCCGTTATCGACCAGCCTTTTTCCGACGGCCGCGCCCATCATGCCAGGCGCGATTACTGCAACGACAGGAGTCATATTGGCCTCGCTTTAGAAACGAGGCTCACCATACCAGCTTGCGCTCGCCGAGGGCTAGACGCTCGCCGCCGCGGAACTTCAGACGGTTTCGCGGGTGTTCGGCATTTTGGCGCGGCTCTGCAAGCGCCGGCGCAGCGCCGAGGTGCGGCCGTCGGCGCCGGGTTGATAGTAGACGCTGTAGCGGCCCACGACTTCGGCGAAGACGCGCGCGTCGGCCGGCTTCTTCACCTCGAATGAATCGAAGCCTGCCCGCACCAGAAAATGAAACTGATCGCGCAAGATATCGCCGGTGGCGCGCAGCGTACCGCGAAAGCCGAGAGTCTCGCGCAAGAGGCGCGCCTGGCTATAGGCGCGGCCGTCGCGGAATTTGGGAAAATTGAGCGCTATCAGCGCCAAGTGGCCGAGCCATGGCTCCAGCTCAGCGACACGGCGGTCGTTCGGCCATGCCACGCCGAGCGAGCCGTCGCGCCGGATCAGCGCGTCGGCTTCCGCCAAGAACCGCTTCGCCGATACGATGACCGGGACGCGATCCGGGATCGGCGCGTCGTCGGCAACGCGGACGTAACGGTCCTCGACGATCTGGCCGTTCTCAACGAGTGGCATAGACGCGCTCCCTGAACGGCTCCACGCCGGTGCGCTTGACCGTGTCGATGAACAATTCGTCCGGCCGCTGCCGCAATTCGAGATAGGCCGCGGCGATATCCTCGACCACGTCGGCGACTTGCGCATAGGGCACGGCGGGCCCGATCAGCGTGCCGAGCGTGGCATTCTCGTCGGCCTTGCCGCCGAGCGTGATCTGATAAAACTCCTCGCCGTTCTTCTCGACGCCGAGAATGCCGATATGGCCGACATGGTGATGGCCACAAGCATTGATGCAGCCGGAAATGTTGATGTGCAGCTGGCCGAGGTCGCGGGCGAGATCGCCGTTGCGGAAGCGGCGCGTGATCTCCTGGGCGATCGGGATCGAACGCGCATTGGCAAGGCTGCAATAATCCAGGCCCGGGCAGGAAATGATGTCGGACACCAGGTTGACGTTCGGCGTGGCGACGCCGATGGCGTCGAGTTCGCGCCATAGCGCCGGCAGATCGCGCTGCGCGACGTGCGGCAGCACCAGATTCTGCTCGTGGCCGACGCGAATCTCGCCGAACGAATAGCGGTCGGCCAGATCGGCGATGGCGTCCATCTGCACGGCCGTAGCGTCCCCCGGCGTGCCGCCTTCCGGCTTGAGCGACAGCGTCACGATAGCGTAGCCCGGCACTTTGTGGTTGGCGACCGAGTTGCCGACCCAGGCATCGAACTTCCGATCGGATTTTCGCGCCGCGGCAAGCTCCGGTGAGCTGTCGTCAAGGCGCTGGTAACCCGGATAGCGGAAGCGGCCGGCAATCTCGGCGACCACGGCCGGATCGAGCGCCAATGCGCCGTCCTTGATGCCCTGCCATTCCGCTTCGACTTCCTTGGCGAAGGCCTCGACGCCGAGCTCGTGCACCAAGATCTTGATGCGCGCCTTGTAGATATTGTCGCGCCGGCCGAACTGATTATAGGTGCGCAGTATCGCCTCGACGTAGCTTAAAATGTCGCGCTTGTGCAGGAACGGCTTTATGGTCTTGGCGAGGAACGGCGTGCGGCCGAGCCCGCCGCCGACCATGACCTCGAAGCCGATTTCGCCGGCGTCGTTGCGAAATAGCTGCAGCGCCAGGTCGTGCACGCGCAGCGCCGCGCGGTCATGCGACGACGCGCCGACCGCGATCTTGAATTTGCGCGGCATGAAGGTGAATTCGGGATGCAAGGTGACGTGCTGGCGGATCACTTCCGCGAGCACCCGCGGGTCCTCGATCTCGTCGGGCGCGACGCCGGCCCATTGATCGGTGGTGATGTTGCGCACGCAATTGCCGCTGGTCTGCATGCCGTGCATACCGACGCTGGCGAGGTCGGCCATGGCATCGGGCAATTCCGCGAGCTTGATCCAGTGGAACTGGATGTTCTGCCGCGTGGTGAAATGGCCGTAGCCGCGATCGTAGCGGCGCGCCACATGAGCGAGCATCCGCATCTGCTCCGACGACAGCGTGCCATAGGGGATGGCGATGCGCAGCATATAGGCGTGAAGCTGCAGGTAGACGCCGTTCATCAGCCGCAGCGGTTTGAATTCCTCCTCGGTCAGTTCGCCGGACAAGCGGCGCACGACCTGGTCGCGGAATTCGGCAACCCGCTCGGTAACGAGCGTCCGGTCGAATGCATCGTAGACGTACATTGGCGCTTCTCGGGAGCTGCCAGCGGCTTAGATGCCGAAGGTCACCGGCAGCTCGATGGTCGGACCACCAAGGCGAATGAGCTCGCGCAGATTTCCCGGCCGCACGTGGCCGCCGGGGGCGAGCTTGACCGGCGCCACATAGGGGCCGACCGCGCGCAGGTCGTCGGCCGCCGCGGCGTCGATCAGGACGCGGGCGCCGGCTGTGTCGGTCGCGACCGCAGCGTCGTCGAGATCGGTGCTCCAGCCGCCGTCGGCGCGGCGATAGACCACGGCGCCGTCGCCGACGCGGTTGGCGGTCACAACGACCGGTCCGGTGATTTTGATTTTTCTTTGTTCGAGCGGCGATGTCATTGAGAGCCTCACGTGCAGGGCGGGATTGGAAAGATCGCGAGCCAAAATCCCGCAATGTGGAACGACTTTCTATATATGGTGCGATTTGGCGCCGCAAATAGCAGAATATTCTGCCAAACTGCAGCTGTATGGCAGCAGGTCTCTCCTGGAAGGCGAGGCGAAACGGGAAGAAATTGGTCGTGTCGAACCGCCGCAGCCATTGGGCACGGCACTGCACTTACCATCCGTGCAATCGCCGCATAGACTTTGCGCGTCCCGGCTGGGGAGATGGCATTCAATCGCCGCGAGTGGGACCATGAGCCGATTTGCGCGCCGCAATCTTCTGCAGTTCGCCGCGGCGACGGCCGCGGCCTGCACCATGCCGCGACGCGCCTTGGCGCTCGACTATCCGAATCACCCGGTGCGCTTGGTCATCGGCTTCCCGCCCGGCGGCCCGACCGACATCTACGGCCGGCTGATCGGGCAATGGCTGTCGCAGCGGCTCGGCCAGCCCTTCGTCATCGAAAACCGCCCCGGCGCCGGCTCGACAATCGGCGTCAGCGAAGTGGTGCACTCGGCGCCCGACGGCTACACGTTGATCCTGGTCTCGACCTCGGCGGCGATCAGCGCGACGTTCTACACCAATCTCGATTTCAACCTGGTGCGTGACATCGCGCCGGTCTGCGGCGTGACGCTCGTTCCCATGGTGATGGTGGTGCATCCTTCGGTGCCGGCCAGCACCGTTCCGGAATTCATCGCCTATGCCAAAGCCAATCCGGGCAAGATCAACATGGCGTCTGTCGGCAACGGCACCACGCCGCAACTGGCCGGCGAGCTGTTCAAGATGATGGCCGGCGTCGATCTGCTCCACGTCCCCTATCGCGGCGCCGCGCCGGCGCTGACCGATCTCATCGCCGGGCGGGCGCAAGTGATGTTCGAAGCCATGGCGACGCTGGTCGAATACATCAAGTCCGGCAAGCTCAAGGCGCTGGCGGTGACGCTGCCGACGCGCTCGCCGATATTTCCCGACCTGCCGAGCATCGCCGAATTCTTGCCGGGCTATGATGCCGCCGTGTGGTTCGGCGTCGGCGCGCCGAAACAGACGCCGAGGGAGATCGTCGAACTCCTCAACAAGGAGATCAATGCCGGGCTTGCCGACCCGACGCTGAGCGCGCGGATCACCGACCTCGGCGGCAACGTGCTCAAAGGCACGCCGTCCGAGTTCGAAAAGCATTTTGTCGGCGATACCGAGAAATGGGCCAAGGTGATCAAGGCCGCCAACATCAAGCCCGAATAGCGGCCGCGCGGCCGGCGTCCGTGCTGCGAATCAGCATCGATTGCGCTATGAGCTGACGCCTGCCGCGCCGCGGCTGGAGGAAGCCTCATGCGCCTTAATCTCGGATGCGGCAGCAAAATCCTGGACGGCTGGCACAACGTCGACAAATATCCGACGTTTTCCCCCAACCAAGTGGTCGACCTCGAAGTGTTTCCGTGGCCGTGGTCCGACAACTCGGTCGACGAGGTGCTGCTGTCCCACGTGCTGGAGCATCTCGGCGCCGCGACCGATGTCTATCTGGGCATCATCAGGGAGCTCTATCGCGTCTGCCGGGACGAGGCCAAGATCGTCATTGCCGTACCGCATCCGCGCCACGACAATTTCCTCGGCGATCCGACCCATGTGCGGCCGATCACGCCCGACAGCATGCAGCTGTTGTCCCAGGCCGCCAACCGCGAGTGGGCCGCCAAGGGCACCCCCAATACGCCGCTCGGTCTTTACCTCGGCGTCGACTTCGCAATCCAGTCGATAGCTTACGACCTTGCCGAGCCTTGGCGGGAGCTATTCGAGCTTAAAAAAATCTCGCAGACCGATCTGCAACATGCCATCCGCAGCTACAACAACGTGATCCAGCAGACCACCGTCGTGCTCTCTGCGGTGAAACCCGCGGGCCGCACCAGCTCGGCCGGGGCGCAGACCGCGCAGCGGGCAGAGGCGCCGCTGTCGCCGGATCAGCCAGCCGGCTCGAAGGCAAAACTCGCGCCCTTACGCACCACGTAACCGAAACCCGGCGCATTGACGTGGGCGCCGGCGATGGCGAGGCGTTCGCTTGCCGCCATGTCGAGAATGCGTTTGCGCGATTGGATGGCCTGGCCCTTGTCGAGATCGTAAGCCAGCGCCGCGTCCGGATGCGAAATCTGGATCGCCGAAAGATGCACCACGTCGCCGAACGCCATGAAGCCGCCCCCGACGCCGCCGGACGCCGCAAGCAGCCAGCAGGTATGGCCCGGCGTATGGCCGGGTGCCAGCACCGGCGTGAAGCCGAGGTACTCTTCACCGTCGCGCACACGCCGGATGCGGTCGAGATAAGGTTTGAGGTTGATCGCGGTACGGGCGCGATTGCCTTTGACCTTGTCGGGATCGTTGGCGCCGTGCGGGCGCATCCAAAAATCCGCCTCGGTGTGATGCACGACGATCTCGGCATTGGGAAAATGCGGGTTGCCCGCATCGTCGACCAGGCCGTTGGCATGATCGGGATGCAGATGCGTCATTACGATGTGGGTGACCGCGCTCGGTTCGACGCCCGCGGCGCGCAAATTGTCCGGCAACTTGCCGAGCGTCGGCTGCATGGTGTTGCCGGCACCGGCGTCGATCATGATGGTCTTGCCGCCACGGCGGATGAGAAAATTGTTTACCGGGATATAGAGCGAGCCATCCACGGTGCCGCCGACCAGCTTGTCGGCGACGGCGCGCTCCATGCCGATCAACAGATCGAGCGAGGTTTTCAGGATACCGTCGCTGACGCCCTGCACCTCGACATCGCCCACGCGCATGCTCGGCAGCGCCATCTCAAAACCCTTCCCTGGTCAGCGCGATCATGCATCCGGCGGAGATCACCACGGCGACGGAGAGTACCGCGAACGGCGCGACGAAGCCGCCGCCCGAATAGAACAGAATGTAGCCGATCATCAGCGGCGACAGTGCGCCGGTCATCTGCGTCACCAGCGCCCGCACGCCTTGCGATTTCGCCATGTCGGCGGTACCGATGACGCTGTGCATCAGCATTTCGGCGCAGGAGATGCCGACCTGTTGCGCGCACAGCGCACAAATCATCAGCGCTACGCTCCAATTGGCGTTCGGCGCCAGCGCCGCAGCCATCAGGAACACCGCGGCAGAGGCCCAACCGAGCCCGGCGAACGGGGCACGGCGGAATACCAGATCCGAGACGCGGCCGATGGTCAGGATCGTCACCACGGCGAAGCCATAGATCACGAAGGTCAGATAGCCCGACGTGCTGAAGGTGAAATTGCGCGCCGTGCGCAGATAGGTCGGCAGCCAGATCGACCAGCCCCAGAAGAAGATCGCGTTGCAGGAAATGGCAAGCACCATCATCCAGAAGCGGTGATTGCGCCAGACGCTGCTGACGCCTTTGAGGATCCGCCCCGGCGCGTCATCGTTGTTCTCGATGGCGCCCGAATGCGCCAGAGCGATTTCCTCGGCGTTGACGGCGGGATGCTGCTCGGGCCTGTCGCGCACCAGGAACCACACCATGGGCAGCGGTAGAATGAGCGCAAGCACGCCCAGCGCAAAGAATTGTCCGCGCCAGCCGAAGTTCACGATCAGCGCGGTGACCAGAAGGCCGGTGAGCATCGGCCCAATCATGGTACCGATCCACCAATAGGACGTCGCCTTGCCGCGCTCGCGCAACGCGAACCAATTGGCGACCAGCGCCAAGGTCACCGGATAGCAGGCGGCCTCGCCGACGCCGAGCCCGATGCGCGAGGTGAGCAACATGCCGTAGCTTGCCGATAGCCCGGACCAGAAACAGGTCGCGGCCCAAATGACGAGGCTCGCCATGATCGAATTGCGCGGTGCGTAGCGGGTCACCGCCCAGCCCCAGACCGGCGCCGCGAGGCTGTACGAAATGAACATGCTGGAGGCGAGCCAGCCGAGCAGCTTGGTCTGCCCGGTAAGCTGCATCTCGCCCAAGAATTTAGGATCGGCCATGACAAGAGAGATATTGCTCTTGTCGAACATCGAGATGATCCAATAGATCAGCAGCGTCGGCGCGATGTAGGTCCAACGCACGCGGGTCGCAGCCGCAATGCCGGCGGCGTCGCGCGACAATCCTTGCGGAACCGTGATGGCCATCCGATTCTCCCCCGGCGGAGCGCGGTTTTGCTTATTGTATGCCGGCGCCGGGATAGGCCTGCGCCGCTAGAAGTCGCGCGATCTCGCCGACAAAATGTTGCCCGGGCGTCGTAGCTTGTCAACAAGATGAGCCATGCAGGAACCATCCGGCTCTGCGACAAATGCGGCTGCGCGCAGTGGTAGCACCGCGGAGTGCTTTGTCATTTCGACGACAACGGTAGTCTCTGACCGCCGGGGGCCGCGGCCGCTTTCAAGACTGATCCGCAAAATGGCCGGTCGCGATCGCCGCGACTTCTGCGGCGTCTTCGGGCGGTCCATTGCCGCGCCAGACCACGTGCAGGTCCGGCCGCAGCAAAATCAGATCGTAGCCGTAAATGTCGCGGGCGATGCGATCGGGCACGTCGAGCACGGTCACCGGCGCGCCGTACGCGCGAATGGCGCGTTCGAGCCCGTTTACGTCCGCCTTGGTGCGGCCGAGTTTTAGGATGGTGTAGCCGTCGGGGATGCGGTCCTGCATCGCGGTGCCATCGTCGAGCCAGACGTGAGGCAGCCGCGCTCCCGGCCAGGTGGTCGGTTGGTATTCGCGGAACAGATGCTCCGGACCACCGGGGATGTTGCAGATGACGGGTGAATCGACATAGCGGTAGCCGAGCTCGGCGCCGATCATCTCGTTGCTCTTGCGCTGCTCGATATCGGCGACCGCGCTGAGATTGTGCCGCGTCGCCGCGCCCGCGGGCGTATCGTCGCGAATATCCGGCCGCCACATCGAGCGCCATTTGCGCCGGCCGAGCGTGGCGTAACGCGAGGCGCCGACATTATGCTCGCCAACCTGGCGGCGCTCGATCCCGTAAGCTTCCAGGAGCTGCGGCCCGCCCCAGCCGCGCAAGGTCGCGGCGAGCTTCCATGACAGATCGATGGCGTCGCCGATGCCGGAATTCATGCCCAGCCCGCCCGTCGGGATCACCAAATGCACCGCATCGCCGGCGAGGAACACCCGGCCTTTGCCGTAGCGGTCGGCGAGCAAGAGGTTCTGCCGCCATGGATCGCAGGACAACCTCTCATATTTGACCGGAACGCCGACGGTGTCCTCGAATTGACGATCCATCTCGGCGTCGGTCTCGACCATCGAATGCAGCGTCCAGTGCTTGGTGGAGTCCTGCATGATCAGTTGCGTCGCCTTGTCGTCGGCGACGTGATAGTGGCGGCCCTTGCCGGGGCCGTTGCCGAGCGGCAGCCGCTC
>Ga0209010_1000362_pt1 | contig 15055 bp, 11 predicted proteins | sample BlaSpr_A8_OM1_O3_FD_187985 | JGI IMG/M metagenome (GOLD analysis project Ga0209010, IMG submission 187985) | Forest soil microbial communities from Thunder Bay, Ontario, Canada - Black Spruce, Ontario site 2_A8_OM1_O3 (SPAdes) (version 2) | ecosystem: Environmental > Terrestrial > Soil > Boreal... | reverse complement strand
GCATCGAGCCAGCCGATATCGGCTCGCGGGTTTTCATCCATACCGACCTGATGCTGTCCGGCGCGGTGGCGCAATACGGCCGCGGCGTCGGCATGATCCAGGCGACGGCGGCGCAAATCATCGGCCAGTTTGCCGGCAATTTGCGCGCGCAGCTCGAGCGGCAGCCCGCGCCAGCAACGCCCGATGTGCCGTCGCCGCCGATCGTGCCGGAGCGAACGCCAGCACTGCCGCGCGCCGCGCCGCCGCCGGCGAGCGCTCGGCCATCGCCACCATCGGAAATGCCGCCGCCGGCCGCGAAGCCGATCTCCGGCCTCACGCTGCTCGCCCGCGTCATCTGGCAACAGGTCCGCGCTATGTTCAGCGGCCGAAAAAATTAGGTATCATTCGGTGTCATCAGTGAGGGTCCATGGCACCTAGCAAAACGATCGGTAGCGCCGCCGCACTCCTCGTTCTAACCGGTTTGGCCTGTGCCGCCGGCGTCGAAGATTTCTACAAGGGCCGCAACGTCACGCTGATCATCGGCTATAGCGTCGGCGGCGGCTACGACGCCTATGCGCGCCTCCTCGGCCGCTATTTCGGCAAGCACATTCCCGGCAATCCCGCGATCGTGCCCGAGCAGATGACCGGCGCCGGCAGCCTGCGCTCGGCCAATTTCATCTATTCGGTGGCGGCAAAAGACGGCTCCGTATTCGGCACCTTTTCGCGCAGCATGGGCATTTCGCCGCTGGTCGACAAAGCCGAATTCGACAGCCGCAAGTTCACCTGGCTCGGCAGCGTCACCGACGACAACACCATCTGCGTCACCTGGAATACGTCGCCGATAAAAACCTGGGACGACTTCTTGAACAAGCCGTCGAAATTCGGCGGCGAGGGCGCCGGCGCCGATCCGGATATTTGGACGCTGCTGTACAAGAACGTGTTCGGCGCCAAGGCGCAGCTGGTCTCCGGCTATCCCGGCACCAACGACACCGTTCTGGCCATGGAGCGCGGCGAGATCGACGGTCTGTGCGGCATATCGTGGAGCACCATCAAATCGCGCCATCCGGAATGGCTGACCAGCCGCTCGGTCAACATCATCGTCCAGGCGGCGCTGCAGAAGGAGCCGGAGATTGCGTCGGTGCCGCTCGCTACCGACCTGACAAAGACGCCCGAGCAGCTGCAAATCATTAAATTGCTGCTGGTGAGCCAGGCCATGGCGCGGCCGTTCGCGGCGCCGCCCGACATTCCCGCCGACCGCAAGGCGGCCCTGATCTCGGCGTTCGATGCGACCATGCAGGACGCCGACTTCCTCGCCGAAGCGCAAAAGCTCAGCTTCGACGTGCGTCCGGTCAGCTCGACGGCAATCGATGCGATGCTGGGGGAGGTCTATCAAACGCCCAAGGACGTCATCGCCCGCGCCACCAAGGCGATCTCGAGCGAGGGCCAGTGAGCGAGCAGATCGGAGCGAGCGTCCCGCGCCTCGAGGATTTGGCGCTGCTGACCGGTGGCGGCCGTTTCGTCGACGACATTCCGGCGCCAGGCGCGCTGCATGCGGCCTTCGTGCGCAGCCCGCATCCGCACGCGCTGATCCGCGGCATCGATGCCGGCGCGGCGCGGGCAATGCCGGGCGTGATCGCCGTGCTCGCGCTCGACGAGCTCGCTCCGGTGCTGCGGCAGCGGCGCATGATGCGCGTTTCGAATTCCGGCACAAAACTCGACCAGAGCTGGCCGTTTGCGCTAGCCGACGGCGAAGTGTCGTTCGTCGGCGAGCCGGTTGCCATCGTCGTCGCGAGCGATCGCTATATCGCCGAGGATGCCACAGCGCTTGTCGCGGTCGATTACGACGTGCTTCCGGCCGCCATCGATTGCCGGGTCGAGCGCGCGCCAGCCGTGCGCCGCGAGCTGGCGACGAACCGGGTCATCGCCTACAAGGTCGCTTACGGCGACAGCGATGCGGCATTCGCCAAGGCCGCCCATGTCGTCCACGAGGACCTTTGGGTCCACCGCGGCGCCGCGCATTCCATGGAAGGCCGCGGCATTCTGGTGCAAATCTCCGATCGCGAAACGCAAATCTGGGCCTCGACGCAAAAGGCCCATGATCTCAAGAACGCGCTGGCCGATTACATCGAGCTCGACGAAAGCCGGCTGCGTGTCGCCACGCCCGACGTCGGCGGCGGCTTTGGCCCAAAACTGTGCGTCTATCCCGAAGACGTCGCCACGGTCGCCGCCGCCACATTGCTGCGCCGTTCCGTCAAATGGATCGAGGACCGCCGCGAGCATTTCACCAATGCGGCCCAGGAACGCGATCAATATTGGGGAATCGAGATCGCCGCCGACGCCGACGGCAAGGTGCGCGGCATACGCGGCCGGCTCATTCACGACATCGGTGCCTACGCGCTGCAAGACGTCAACATTCCGTACAATTCCGCGACCACGCTGAGTGGCCCCTATATGGTGCCGGCGCTGGCGATGGACGTGGTCGCGACCCATACCAACAAGGCGCCGGTCTCCTCGGTGCGCGGCGCCGGCTATCCGCAAGCGGCCTTCGCCATGGAGCGCGTGATGGACAGCCTGGCGCGCGCGATGGGAATCGAGCGCGCTGAACTGCGCCGCCGCAATCTGATTCCGGCGGAGAAGATGCCGTATCTCAAGCCGCTCAAAGCGCGCTCCGGCGAGCAGGTGCAATACGACAGCGGCGATTATCCCGGCTGCCAGGCGGATATTCTGCGCGCCACGGCGTGGGACGATTTCCCCCGCCGCCAGGCTGCCGCGCGCGAGCAGGGTCGCTACATCGGCATCGGGCTGGCGCACGGCATCAAGGGCACCGGCCGCGGCCCGTTCGAATTCGGCGGCGTAAAGATTTCGCCGACCGGACGCATCACGGTTTCGACCGGCGCCGCGGCGATGGGGCAGGGGCTCGCCACGGCGCTGGCGCAAATCTGCGCCGAGGCGTTCGGCGTCCAGGCGAAAGACGTCACTGTTGTTGCAGGCGACACCTCGGCCGCGCCGCTCGGCCTCGGCGGCTTTGCCAGCCGGCAAACGGTGACGGCAGGTTCGTCGGTGCAGATCGCCTCGCTTGCCGTCGCCGCCAAGGCGCGCAAGCTCGCCAGCCACATGCTCGAAGCGGCGGAAGAGGACCTCGAAATCGTCGACGGCGAAGTGCGCGTCGTCGGCGCGCCGCAGCTTGCGGTAAAGCTCGGCGAATTGGCGCGCGTGCTCAAAGGCGCGCCGGGCTATGCGTTTCCGAAAGACATCGATCCCGGGCTCGCCGCGGAAGCGACCTTCCGTGTCGATCAGCTCGCCTATTCAAATGCCTGCCACGTCGTCGAGGTCGAGGTCGACATCGAGACCGGCGGGGTCACCATCCTGCGCTATGTCGCGATCCAGGACTCCGGCCGCAGGGTCAATCCTCAAATCGTCGAGGGCCAGGTCCACGGCGGCATTGCGCATGGCATCGGCAATGCCATGTTCGAATGGATGGGCTACGACGATGCCGGCCAGCCGGTGACGACCACATTTGCCGATTATCTCTTGCCGACCGCGACCGAAGTGCCGGCCTTCGAGACGCTTTATAAGGAATCGCCGTCGCCGCATAATCCGCTCGGCGTGAAGGGAGTCGGCGAAGTCGGCGTCATTCCCGCCGCTGCGGCGATCATCTCGGCCATCGAGGATGCGCTGTCGCCGTTCAACGTCCGCATTGCGCAGATGCCGGTCACGCCGCCCAAGCTCATCGAACTGATCGCGCAGGGTGCGCGACCATAAGGCTTTTGACCTGCCGGTGCAGCCGGAGCAAAGTGACGCGCGAAAATGGAGAACCGAATGAACCGTCCGATTGCACGCGTCCTCGCTTGGTCGATGCTCGCGCTTGCCGCAAGCCTGCCGGCGCATGCGCAGAGTTTCCCCGATCGGCCCGTGCACCTGATCATTCCCTACGGACCGGGCGGCATCGTCGACTTTGCCGGCCGCGTGCTGGCGGCGAAGATCGGCGACGCGCTTGGCCAGACGGTGGTGCCCGAGAACAAGCCCGGCGCCGGCGGCATTGTCGGCGTCGACTACGTCGCTCACGCGACGCCCGACGGTTACAACATGGCGCTGATGGATCCGGGCATCGTCGCCAATCCGACGCTGCAAAAGTCGATGCCCTACGATATCTTCAAGGATTTGGTGACGCTCTCGGTCGTCAGTTCGTCGCCGGAGGTTCTGGTGGTCGCGCCGCAACTCGGCATCAAAACCTACGCCGAACTGGTCGCTTACGGCAAAGCCAATCCCGGCAAGCTCAACTACGCCAGCGCCGGCGTTGGCACCACGCCGCATCTCGCCGCCGAAATGTGGAAACTGCGCACCGGCATCGACGCCGTGCACGTGCCCTATAAGGGCATTGGCGGTTCGTTCACCGACATGATGAGCAACAAAGTACAGATGGCGTTTTCCAGCATCGCCGGCGCGCTGCCGTTTACCGGCGACAACCGCATCGTTCCGCTCGCCACTACCGGCACGACGCGCTCCGCGGTCTATCCCGATTTGCCGACGGTCGCCGAGGCGGGCTTGCCCGGATACTCGGTCGATCTCTGGCTCAGCCTTTACGGCACCGCCGGCACCCCGCCCGACGTGGTCGCCAAGCTCAACAGCGCCATCAACAAGGCGCTGCAGGATGGCGAACTCAAGACGTCGTTTGCCAAGTTTGGCTTGACGCCACGCGGCACCAGCCTCGCCGAGGGCGCAGCTTTCACCAAGGACGAATATTTGAAATGGAAAAAGGTCATCGAGGACGGCCACATCACGCTCGACTGATTTTGCCATGACAAACCCCTGGCCGACGGAATTGCGGCTGCACAAAGATCGCAAGGCGCTGACTGTCGCTTTCGACAGCGGCGAGAGTTTTGATCTTGCTGCCGAATATCTGCGGGTGCGCAGCCCGAGCGCCGAGGTTCAGGGCCATTCGCCGAGCGAGCGGCGCACCGTCGGCGGCAAGCAGGCGGTGCAGATCCTCGAAGTGCATCCGGTCGGCAATTACGCGGTGCGGCTGACATTTGACGACATGCACTCGACCGGAATTTTTAGTTGGGAATATCTTTTCGAACTCGGTCAAAATCGCGAAAAATACTGGCGGGACTATCTCGATGAGCTTGCGGAAAAGGGCCTTTCGCGGGCATCGGCGGCGCATTGACGGCAACGGCGCGCCGCTGTCGCGCCGGTTTTTACATTTTTATTGCGGAGAATTCTTGCAAACCGCGTAACAGTTCCGTTCGACCGCAGCCGTAGATTTACCGGTGCGCGTGGCAGACGCGCACTCGAGCATGACATTTTGTTGCACGAGGGGCGACTTCAGCTAGGGAAAGGACCAAGTCGTGCGCACATTGCTGTGGAACTTCCTTGCCGATGAGCAAGGGGCGGCCGCCATCGAATACGGCCTGTTGGCAGCAGGCATCGCGGTGGCCATCATCGCCGTGGTCGCGGCGCTCGGCACCAACCTCAATACGACGTTCTCGACCGTCTCGACGTCGCTGAAATAGCAGGCGTTCGCCCCGGCGCCCGCCCAAATCCATCAACGTGCGGTCAACCTCGGTTCGGCATCATCGCGGCAGTGTCGGGGTGGGGTGTACGATGGGGCACCTTCCGGCATCAGAACGGCCCAGGTCCTGCTCCCTCGGGACCGGGCCGTTCGTTTTTTCCGGCGTTGCTTTGGCAATGCTCTCGGCTCCTCCATCTTTTACATGTCACATCAAAGGCTTGCAGGAGCACCGCGCTCCGGCGTCGACCGCCACCGCGACGATCGCAAGCGCGCCCCGCAGCAAAAGCTTGCGAGGCGGCATCCAAGAGCGACAACGATGTCGAAGCCAGCGCGCGGCGAAGCACATCCGTTTCTTTGCCCGCGTGGTTGATAGATTGTTCTTGTTGCTGCCCTGCGGCGGCCGCAGCGCAGAGAAGAGCCGCGAAATGCGTGGCGTGCGGAGGGCCCGAACTTCGCTGACACGGGCTGCTCTTTTTCGTCTAAGATCATGACAGCGGCCGAAAAGACGCCGCCGATAAGGGAGGAGACCCAAATGAAGTCGCGTACTTTGACTGTATTGGCGCTGGCAGCCGGTTTGTTTGCCGCAGGTCAAGCTTTTGCTCAGCAGCAGCCCGCGCCGGCGGCGCCGCCTGCGCCGCCCGACCTGAATGCCATTCCCGACAAAATGCCGTTCAATATTCCCTTTGGCACGGCGATCTCGATGGACCGCGCACAAGCGCTGGTCAAAGCGGCGGTCGACGAGGCCACCAAGCGCGGCTGGGCGATGAACGTGGCCGTGGTCGATCCCAATGGCGATCTGATCGCCTTCGGGCGCATGGACGGCGCCCAGCTCGCCTCGGTGCCGATCTCGCAGCACAAGGCACGCGTCGCGGCGCGCTACCGCCGCCCGACGCGGGCGTTCGAGGACGCCGTGCAAAAGTTCGGCTTCAATTATATCTTGACGCTCGACGACGTCATCGCCTCGCGCGGCGGCATTCCGCTGGTCGAGGGCGGCAAATTGATCGGCGCCATCGGCTGCTCCGGCGGCACCGGCTCGCAGGACGAGGCGACCTGCACCGCGGCCGCGAATACGATCAATAAGTAGTTCACGACGAGAAGCAGACCGGAAGGCGAGGGCGGCCGCCGGGCCGCCCTCGTTGCGTCTGGAGGGCGGTTTGGCGCTGCATTGCCGGGGTGAGGATCACGTCGCGTCGGATTTGAATTGGCGGCGGTGTTTCCCGAAAGTCTGCCGCGGTCGGTCGTTCGTCAAGGTGCTGCTGAGCGCCATACCGCCACAGTGACAAACAGCACAGCACATTTCCGCAAGAACCTTTAGCGTAGCGAGGATTATCGCAGTGGCCAAAACCCGGATGCCCGGCCGTTGTTGCTTCACCGCGGTTTAGCCAGTGGCCATCTTTCGCAACCGGTCTCATGCCATGCAAGCATCGGATTGTTCGCGTCCTTACCACTGTCTTAACGGCACGCTTCCTTCCATTTCCGTTCGCTGCGGCCCCGATTTGCAACACAAATCGCGGATCAAATACACGTTGACGTTTACCTTCACACTAGCCTCAATCCAAGGCGGCGTATTTGCCCTTTTCAAGTCTCTAGACCAGTCGGCGATCGGACGTTGCACTGCGACATAATCGTTGCGGACATGAATGAGACAGGTCCAGAATGGGCACGAACACACTCGAATTAATTGACGTCAGCCGCGAAGCTGCGGTGTTGCCTCCCCTGGCGGCGGAGGCAGCAGGCAAGGGGCGAGCGATGCCTGACAGTGCAACGGCCGTGCGCAATGGCAGCAAATTGCTGGAAAAATGCGCACTGATCAACGCGCTGGACGAACAGGGGCGGCGCGAGCTGATCTCGCATGCCTGGCCGCGCCACGTCGGCGCGGGCGAGCCGATCTGCCGTCTCGGCGATCCCGGGCACAACATGATGGCGATCGTCGTCGGCACAGTGCGGATCTCGCTGCCGACGGCGAAGGGCCGTGAGATAATTCTCGCCGATCTGCCGGCGGGCGAGTTGTTCGGCGAGATTGCGATGCTCGACGGCAGGTCGAGATCGGCCAATGCCACGGCGCTGACGAAATGCGAGCTGCTGGTATTGGAACGCCGGGACGTCTTGCCGATCCTCGAAAAATACCCGGCGGCGTGCCTGAAAATGATGGAAATCCTGTGCGGGCGCATACGCCGCTCCGACGAGCGCATGGCCGACATCGCCTTTTTCGATCTGCCGGCCCGCTTGGCCAAAACGCTTTTGCACTATCCGAGCCAAGGCCATGGCCCTGCCAAGCTGTCCTTGTCGCAGCGGGAATTGGCCGAGATGGCCGGCGGTACGCGCGAAAACGTCAACCGCTGTATGCGCGATTGGCAAAAACGCGGGATTCTGAAATTGAAAGACCGCTGGACCATTATTCTCAAGCCCGAGGTATTGCGGGAGTTTCTCGGCGAAACCTGATCGCCGGCGACATTGCTTCGCGTTTGATCCCGCCCACACCGCAGAATCCGATAGCGCCGGCATGCCGAGGCCGCTTGGCGGGACGGTCATTCGCCCGTAGCCCGGCCGCGCCGAAGCCGCATTTTCTCTGTGACGTGCGGCACACGGAGGCTGTCGTTCCGGCGAGTATCTTGATCGCGCTATCGGACGGCTCGCTCGCGGCCTCAATGCGCAAAGCTGCGGGCGCAACAAAACAATGGAGGTTCCCGATGACTCATTTGCCCATGACGCGCGACCTTCAGCCGCTGACGAAGCTTAACAATCGCCGCTCGACCGCAACCGAGGCCGCTTGGCATCGGATCGTGGCCGTGGTGACGAGCCCGGAATTGATTGCCGTCGCCGCGTTCTGCGCGATCGGGCTCGCAATCACGATCAATGTGCTGCTTCGCCATCCCGACGTCGGGCTGACGATTGAGCAACTCGATCTGTTTCCTTGATGGCGCGAATGGGGTGCGGCTAGGCCGACAATCCGGTAGCGCAGAGGTAACGTCGTCGCCAAGCTTTTGGCGGCGACGGAAGCGGTGATGGACAGCGAGGTGAAAAAGGCAGGGGCTAAGGAGCTGGCGGCGATTTTTCCTTAAACGCGCCGGGGAGAAGATGGCTCGCATAGCCGCAGCTTGCGGCAGTTAGCCAGCCTTCGCCATTTGGGCTTCGCGGTGGCAACTTTCACTCGCTTCGCGAGTAAAACCAGTGGGCGCCCCGCAGCCATTTACGGGCACGTCTAAAGGGAGGCCCAGCCCTTCTTGACAAGACATCACCCCAGAACGGCGTAAGACTAAATCTTCGTCTTCTTGTTTCTCTTAATTACCATCACTGCGCTCCATCGTCGTATTGTTCACATAACACCAATAAAATGCTCATTCAATGGCAAAGCCAAACCCTTGACCTTGCAGCATTTTTCCTACATGGCGCCCCACCAGCAGATAGTTGTCGGCCGGGAGGTCTAAACCCATCCACGGAACGAGATCAGAAACAGACAACGGTTCCGAACGCACCAGCTGTTCGTCTGGGTCTGACTGGTATCGGACGTGCTCGAGCTGGGAGGGGGTCAATTCGGCAAGATCCGTCACCTTTGCCATTGATGTCCATTTCGACCGAGGAAATGCAACTCCGTAAATCATTTCATTCGCATCCCCTTGCCAGCGGAACAGAGAGGCTGTCTCCGGCTTTTGACCCAGGTCTGGATATGGATCATCTGATTCGCACTGATACTCTACAACATACGATTGACCGGGCTTTGTCGGCGATAGTCTTTCGTCGAATAGGAAGTAGACTCGGAAGGTGCGAAGGTTGTCTTTTGGTTTCGTTAGTTCTTGGACATCTGGCGTAAAGTAGAGGGAATCGCCTCTCTCATCGACTGCGGCGCACCCTAGGTTGGCTTTGGTGAAGGAGCCATTTGGCCCCATTTGAAATTCAAATTGTATAACATTGATCGGACGCAAAACTTCAAATGTCATGACAGTACGAGCTCGATATTTGCCAACGAACTTTCCCCTGTCGTCTAGGAGAGACGTTTCGTAAGATTTTACGGATAACGCACGTGTACTTGGTTCCGCTTTCTGTCGATCGTCAATCTCTCTTACGATTGCTGGCGCAAGCTGCACGTTGGATAAAGCAGGACGAATAAGCCTTTTGACATGATCAGGCTGCGCAACTGGGATCGGGCCAAAAGATTTCAGCCAAATCCGAAACCAAGTCTCGAATTGTTGACTGGTAAGTTTGTAGTGTACACCCAAACCTTCCGACAAAGCTTGTTCAAAATCGAATGTGCCTATGTCCGTATCAATCCGGAATACATTTTGTTTGCCGAGGATGGCCTCTGAGCGAGCCACACCGCTTTGAATTGCTGCTGAAAACAGCTGCTGGGTGTAAGAAAGCAGCCCGCTCTTGTTAGTATTTCCGAAACCACTCGAAAAGCTGATGCCAATAACGCTCCCCTTTGTGGGCTCTTCGCGCTTCAGATCGTCAACTGGCAGGTTCAGAGCTAGTCCACCGTCCACTTCAGTATTGCCGGATACGTATCCGACGAAAGCAAAAGGGATCCGACAGGATTTAGCTAACGCATGAGGAAGTGGCTCATCGCGCGGAGCGACTCTCGCGTCTAGCGAATACAAGTCTGTAAAGTACAGCTGCGCATCGGGTCGTAAATCACTGACATATTTGGGTCCACCGTCGCGGCTAAAGAGTTCTTCAAAAAAGCCTTCCAAATTGAAATTGTTGAAATAAGGAACCCCATTATAAACGCGCCATGCACCGGCCCACTGACGTGTTTTCAACTGCGAAAGATATTTTGCGCCGATGGCGCTTACTTGAACCTTGTAAGTCCCCATGGGCCTGTTTGAGGCCAGCATTGCCGCTGCTATCGCTCCTGCGGAAGAACCGGCGACGCGAGTGATCTCGATTATTCCGTCAGCGGCAAACTTTTTAAGAACTTCGCAAACGGCCATTAGGACGCAGAGCTTCGCACCTCCACCCTGGAAAACAACTTGAATGGGGACGGGACTTGCCTCGGCAGCCATTACCGTATTCTCACGTTGGAACAGGTGGGTTTCAGTGCTCTTATCGCCAGACGCGTTGTAATCGCTAGTTGTCAGACCGGTATGATAAAATCTCTGGTGGTCGAAAGCAAGCCCGATTTGCTGGCCGATCATGGGTTTTTTGGTAAAAGCTGACCGAATGATCATGGTGTGCGCTGTGGGGATTGAACCTACGGCCTCTCCCGTGTGAAAGAAACGCTCCCCGCCGAGCTAGCGCTCGGCCAATCGCTGCTTGGCAGCCGCGAGAGGCCGCTCTAAGTTGCGCGTAAGCAAGAATTACCCGAGATAGCGCAACAGCTTCGTCGCCGCGCCATTGATTTGGACGGCCTGGCGCCTTTGGTGCGGGTCGCCAAGGCCGAACCGTCGGAGCACGAAGGCGATAAGATTGAGCCTTCCTAGCGCCGCGTCGGCTCGATGGTTTTGTCCCAGCCGGCGTTGAGGACCTGCTGATCCAATGGCCGCTTGAGCAGCCTGAAGCGGTTCGGATCGAGCGCCGCCGCCGGCTGCCCGGGCTCCACCGGAGCGAGCGCCGGCGACGCCGTGTCTCCGGCCGGTCTTTGCAGGCTCGGTTGCTCGCCGATGCGGCCGCGCCAGCGTTCGACGACCGACGCCAGCGTATGCGGAGTTTTGCCGCTTGCCGGCGAGACTTCGCCGAGATTTACCGTCTCGCTCTTCGGCAACAGGTTGTCGGGCAATTGCTTGAATTTAAGCCGCGTCGGCAGCGCCACGCCTTCGCCGAAGGCCAAGGCCTCGCCGGTGCCGAGCGACGGCAGGAACGCCAGCAGGTTGGCCGCGGTATCGGCGACCGCCGAGCGCAGCAGCGATTGATCGCGCTCGTTGGTCATGCGCATGGCAAACAGCGTGCTGCATTGCGACAGGATGGTCGGATCGAGTTCGGCGGGCCGCTGCGTGACCAGTCCGAGAAAGACGCCGTATTTGCGGCCCTCTTTGGCGATCCGCGAAATCGCGCGCCGGGTCGGCGCGAAGCCGATATTGTGGTCGGCCGCCATGTAGCGATGCGCTTCCTCGCACACCAGCAGCACCGGGTTGGTGCCGTCGCTCCACAGACCGAGGTCGAACGCCATGCGGCAGGTGACGGAGACGACGGCGTCGACCACTTCGGACGGAAATCCGGCCAGCTGCATGATGGTCATCGGCTTGCCGTTCGGCGGCAGCCGGAACAGCGTCGCCAGAATTTCCGCCATGGTGTCGCCGCCGACGTTGGCGTTCTCGAACATGAAGGCATAGCGCGGATCGCCGCAAACGCTTTCGATGCGGGTGATCAGCTTGTGATAGATCATGCGCGAGGAGCGGTTTTCCAGCTTGCCCATCCGCGAGTCGAGCAGCGTGATCAGATCGGCGATGCGATAGGGCACCGGGATGTCGAGGGTGTAGCGCGCGCCGACCTCGCCGCTCTTCGTGTTGAGCCGGCCCTGGGCGGAGAATTGCTGGGCATACAGCGATTTCGCCAGTGGAATGACCTCAGACAGAAAGTCGATCTCTTCATCGAGGCCGGGCCGGCCGCCGAAGAACACGTCGACGATCTCGTCGAAATTGAACAGCCAGAAAGGCAGCTTGAGATTGCTCGGATTGAGCACTTGCGAGCGATCGCCGAAGCAGCGGCTGTATTCATTGTGGACGTCGAGAATGAAAAACCGCAGATCGGGGCGGGCCTCGACGATCTGCTGCAACAACAGCGCCACCGCGCTCGACTTGCCGACGCCGGTGGTGCCGAGCACGGCAAAATGCTTGCTCACCATTTCGTCGACGTCGAGGCGGGCCGCGATGGCAGCGTCGAGCTGCAGATGCCCGATGTCGATCATGCGCGAGCTGCTGGTGTGGAAGATCAGGCGCAACTCGCGCGCACCAATGAACGTCACCGTGTCGCCCATCGCCGGATAGGTGGTGACGCCGCGCTGGAAACGTGCTGACGCGGAATCGTAGTTGGAGATTTCGCCGATGAGCTCGAGCTGCGCGGTGGCAATAGGCGGGTCTTGTGGCGTCGGGCCCGGCTGCAGCGAGACGTCGGTGATGAGGCCGATGAGCAGCGATTTATTGGCGCAGACGCCGAGGAATTTGCCGACCGTCGCGCGGGTCTCCTCGGGACCGTTGGACGAGGCCCCGGTAAGCCCGACGCTGGCGTGACAGCCGCGGACCGAATTGACTTGACCCAGGAGAGCGACCTGCGGCATCGGCTGTCACCTTATTGATTGCTAACCGGGATAGTCCCGCGAACGTCGGCTTAGCTTCGTTTTACAGTGGCATACCGGGTTGGAAATTCCGTTAATTCGGCAATATCAATGCGGCTTTATCGCCGTGGAACTCGCCCATGGTGCGCCGGATTTGCCTGGATTTGTGCAGCTAAGCCCGCAGCGGCGCCGCTTAAGCAAGAATTAGCCAAATCTGTTCGATGCGCTGCGCGACCTGCGCCGTGAACCTAGCGCCGTACGCGCTGCGGCGACTGGTCGCGCTGCGTGGCGTGGGAGCGGGAATTGCCGGAACCGCCATGCCTTGCCGTCGTCAGGTCTTCCATGAAAATCGGCCGGGAATAATAGTAGCCTTGCGCATAGCGGATGCGGGTGGCGGCTTGCAGGAAGGTGACCTCTTCCAAGGTTTCGACGCCTTCGGCGATCACCGTCATGCCGAGCGGCTCGCTGAGCGCCTCGATGGCCTTCAAGATGCTCTGGCTGCGCGAGCGCTTATGGATATCCGTGATGAACGAGCGGTCGATCTTGAGCTCGTCGGCGGTGATGTCGGCCAGCGCCGCCAATGACGAATAGCCGGTGCCGAAATCGTCGATCGAGACGCGGGCGCCGATCTCGCGCAGCATCGGCAGGACCTGGGACTGAAACAGGCTTTTGGCCACGAACGCGTCTTCGGTGACTTCGACGATGAAGCGGCTGGCATAGCTCGTCGATTTCAGCTCGTCGCAAAAGTCGCGCATGAATTGGATGTTGCAGGCCTGCTTGGCCGCGATGTTGATGCTGACGGTGACGTGCGGGCCGAACGCTTCGTCGATCAGATCCATCGAGCGGACGATCTGATCGAGCGCCAGGTGCGCCATATCGTCGATTAGGCCGAGCTCGGTCGCCAGCCCGATGAAGTCGCCGGGCGCCTGGATCTCACCGTCCTCGTCGCGCAAGCGAATGAGCGCTTCGACGCCGACCACTTCCTGGCTGCGGATATCGACCTTCGGTTGGAACGCGCAGCAGAAGCGGCCGTCGCGGACGGCGAGCCGCAGCCGCTGTTCCTGCGCCATTCTTTTGGTCATCGCCCGCCCCATGTCGGAATCGAACAGCGCGGCGCCGCCCTTGGCGCCCTCCTTGATGCGATACATGGCGGTGTCGGCGGCGCGGCGCAGCATCTCGTAATTGCGGCCGTGCTCGGGATAGACGCTCAAGCCGATCGATGCCGAGGTGAAAATCTCGAACCCTTCGATCAGGAACGGCTCTTTGAGCTGCGCCAGCAGGCTGTCGATGAGCTTGGCAAGATCCTCGTCGCGCTCCAGCGGGTGCACGACCAGCAAAAACTCGTCGCCGCTGATGCGGCTGAGGATATCGGACGGGCGGACATTGGTGGCGATCCGTTGCGCCACCTTCACCAACAGCGCGTCGCCGATGGCGTGCGTATAGTAGTCGTTGATGTGCTTGAAATTGTCGATGTCGAGAAATGCCAAGGCGAAGCGCGACGACGAGTCCGGGCTCGTCAGCAATTGCTCGACGTGCTCCTGGATCAAAGTGCGGTTCGGCAATCCGGTCAGGTCGTCGAAATAGGCGCGCCGCGACAGCTCGACCTCGGCCTGCTTGCGCTCGGTGTGGTCGATCGCGGCCGTCACCAGCACGGCGCGGTCGTGGATGCGTGCCGGACGGCAATATTTCAAAAGCGTGCGTTCGCCGCCCGCGCCGGCAACCCGGTCCTCCGTCATGGTCACGTTGGGCGCGCTCGCTTGCGCCCCCGCGCCATCGTCGCTGCTTGGCGTGGCATTCGTCGACGCAAGGTCCGGCGCAAGGCCGGAAAATTCGGCGGCCATGTCGTTGGCAAACAGCGGCTTGCCGTCTTCGGCCTGCACCGTCACGCCTACCGGCAGGTGCTTGATGATGGACGCGAGAACGCCGAGCGCGCGCCGCGCCTCCCGCTCGCTGTCTTTCGATTCGGCAAGGAGCCGCTGCAATTGCGCCGTCTCGTTCGCAATGGCCGCGGGCGCCGCCACCCGACTGTCGTCGTCGGAGCGCGAATCCGGAATTTGATCGGAAGGTTCGGGATTCGCCATACGCGAGAACAATTCCAAGGCGGCCGACGCCGCGAATGATGTGCCGTCCGATTGCTAGAGCGCGCTGCAAACGGGGTTGGTTTTCGAACACTATGCGCGGGCCAAGAAGAAAAACTTAAAATGGAATTCGAATCCCACGGGTATCGGTAGGGGCCGTGTCCGCGGTGATTAAGCGATCATTAATGGGCGAGCGAGATGCGCCTTGGCGGCAATTATAGCCCGCCTTTGCCGTTCGGCTTCGGCGCGGCTGGCCGCGAGCTCGAGCGCGACGCCGGC
>Ga0209010_1000361_pt1 | contig 15094 bp, 7 predicted proteins | sample BlaSpr_A8_OM1_O3_FD_187985 | JGI IMG/M metagenome (GOLD analysis project Ga0209010, IMG submission 187985) | Forest soil microbial communities from Thunder Bay, Ontario, Canada - Black Spruce, Ontario site 2_A8_OM1_O3 (SPAdes) (version 2) | ecosystem: Environmental > Terrestrial > Soil > Boreal... | reverse complement strand
CAGTGAGGTCAAGCTCCAAATCAGCCGGCGGGAAACACCGACGCTGCCGACCGTTCGTCTGCCGCAGATCGACCAGAGTTATTTCAAGCTGCTGCCCTTCGTCCCGGCGGAAATCACCTGCCTCGCTCTGCCCGAAATCCTTGCCGAAAAAATTCGTGCGTGTTATCAGCGCAACAAGGCGCGCGACATTTACGATCTCGGCATGTTCGCCACAAGGCCGCTCGATCAGGCGCGCATCCGCCGCCTTGTCGTGCTGAAACTCTGGCGGGCGCGGGATACGTTCGATCCCGCACGACTGATCCAGAAATTCCAGGTTGGCAGGGACTTCGATTGGGATGACCTGCGCCAGCTCCTCAACCGCGCCGCGGTCATTGATCGCGGGAAAATTACCGCCGATTGCGTCAGGGGCTTCGGGTTTCTCGCAGAACTCACGGACGATGAGCGCACGCTCGCCGGTGACAAGTATCAGCGTGAGCAGGCCGTGGCCGACAGGCTGCGCGCGGCACTATAAACACTTTGGGGCAACCTTGGGCGGCAATGATATTCAGTAACTTCATTCTCTATAACTATGCCAACCGGCGGGCGCCCGGACCTTATACCCGTTTCATTCACCCTTTCAGCAAGTTTGCGTGGAAACCTGCACTGCATTATCGTTACTGCGTGTAGTCGCGAAACGCGATGAATCTTACTCAGTCTCAACAAGACGCGGTCAATCACGGCGACTCGAACCTGCAGCTGATTGCCTGCGCAGGTTCCGGCAAGACGGAGGTAATTGCGCGAAGAGTTGCGCACCTCATCAAGAATGGCCTCCGCCCAAGCAACATTATTGCTTTCACTTTTACGGAGAAGGCGGCTGCCGAACTTAAGGAGCGGATCGTCTCCCGCGTGAAGGAGGAGCTGGGAGAAATTCATGGCATGGCCGAAATGTACATCGGCACCATCCATGCCTTTTGCCTCGATCTCCTCACGGCTGAGGTCCCGAAGTACCTGAAGTTCGACGTGCTCAATGAAGTCCAGCAAGCACTTTTCATCGACCGCTACAGCAACAAGAGCGGATTGACGGCATCGACCGATCTCGCCGGACAGGCCCTGAAGCGATACCGCGACACGCCGCACTATCTCAGCGCCATCAGCATTCTTCGTGAAGCGGACACGGACGACAGCATTCTGAAGAACTGCACTGTCCTTGCTGGTTTGGATAGCTATCGCAGCCTTCTGGATGAAACCCGACATCTGGATTATTCCGCGATCATCGAGGCCGCGGTCGAGGTATTGAGCTGTGACGCTCCGTTGAAGGAACGCATCGCCGCACGTGTAAAGCATGTCATAGTGGACGAGTATCAGGACCTGAACCCCATTCAGGAGGCCGTCGTCTGGCTGCTGCATGAACTCGGAGCGAAGGTCTGCGTGGTCGGCGACGACGACCAGACCATCTACCAGTGGCGCGGGAGCAGCGTTCAGGGCATTCTCACATTTGGGAAGCGCTATCCGGCCGTCACCACAGTCAAGCTGGAAGAGAATTTCCGCAGCAGCACGGGGATCGTCGAAACCGCTCGCCCGTTCATCGAGCAGAACATGGAACGGTTGCAAAAAAAGATGCAGCCGACCAACGCACAGGATTTTGAGGAGGGCGACATCGTCGCCCTGTCGTTCGCGGACCCGGATCAGGAAGCCGCTTACATCGCGCAGAACCTTCAGGCGATGCGCGGCATCGCCGTTAAAGAACCAACCGCGGATGACCCGGCTCACGTACGCGGCATCTCGTGGTCGGACATGGCGGTCCTCCTTCGCAGTGTGCGCGCAAACGGCGAACCGATCACGCGGGCGCTCGATGCCGCCGGAATTCCGTATGTCGTCGCCGGCATGAATAACCTGTTCGGAACGCCTGAAGCAGAAGCTGCGCGACAACTGTTCTACTTCATGGCGAACCGTCCTGGCATCGATGCCGCTGCTCTCGAAGGACTGTGGGTTGGTGCTGGCCTTGGGTTAGACCTGGCGGCGGTCAAACAAGCGGTTCAAAAGGCACAAACCCTTCGAGATGAATTCAATGCCTCCAATCTGCGCAACGTTCGCTACGGCATTCAGCGGGTGTTCCTCAGTTTTCTGGATGACTGCGGCGTGCGTGAGGAGAACGTTGCGAACGATCGGGGAGAAATCGCGTTTTACAATCTGGGCAAGTTTACGCAGGTTATAACGGACTTCGAGACAATCCACTACCATTCAAGGCCGGTAGACCTCTACGTCGGGTTTGCCAACTTTCTCCAGTTCCATGCTGAGGACGCCTACCCGGAAGGGTGGCAGGACAACCAGTACGCCAACCCTGATGCTGTGCGTATTCTGACTGTTCATCAGGCAAAGGGAATGCAGTGGCCCGTGGTGTTCGTGCCGGCATTACTGAAGAACAGGTTTCCCTCGAAAAAGCAGGGCGGGCGTAGCGTGTGGCACCTGATACCCCGCAACGGAGTGAAGGACCAGGTACGATATGAAGGCACGATTGAAGACGAACGCCGTCTTTTTTACGTCGCGATGACGCGGAGCCAGAAGTTCCTGCACCTGACATGGGCACCGGTTCCTGGCAACAAGCTCTTCCAAAACCGCTCCGTGTTCTGGGACGACATTCTTGCTTCTAAGTTTGTCAAACGCCGGGCCCAGGATTACTCGAAACGGCCCCGGCTCGCGCCCGCCCCGAAGAAGGGCGTTTCCAACGTCGTTTTCTCGTTTTCGGATCTCAAATATTTTTTCGAATGCCCCTACCAGTTCAAGCTCCGGGTTCTCTACGGATTCAATCCGCCGATTAGGGAGGAACTTGGCTTCGGCAGGTCGCTCCACAACGCTCTTGCTGAAGTGCATTCGCGGGCTATTCGGGGCGACTATGCCGACCAGGCGGATGTTTCGAGTCTGGTCGAGACACACCTGCATGTGCCCTTTGCCAATCCGGCGCTGAAACAGCGCATGGAAGCCGCCGCCGAGAAAGTCATCGGTCACTACATTGACGACAACAAAGCCGATTTCGACAAGATTGAATTCTCGGAAAAGCAGATCGACATCAGCCTGGAGGAAGGCGTGAGCGTCGTGGGCCGCATCGATCTCGTCCGACGCAAAGACACCAATGAAACCACCATCGTTGACCTGAAGTCCAACGACCGCGCCCAGGCCGAAGAAGTCACCGAACACCAGCTCCACATCTATGCGCTGGGATACGAGGAACTGACCGGCAAGCGCGCCGATTTCGTGGAAATCTACGAGCTGGACGCCAGGAAGCGAAAGCCACGGTCCGTAGATAAGGAGTTCATCGACGACGTGAAGGCGAAGGTACGCGCGGCCGCGGAGGCGCTCCGGCAGAACGACATGCCGCCGGCGCCCGAGCAGGGCAAATGCCGTAAATGCGATTATTGCGGCATGTGCTCATCCGGCCAAAACGTCATTGTTGCAAACGGGTAGACGATAAAGGAAAGATAAATGGCGAAGAACGGACAGGGCAACGGCGGCAAAGGCAAGCGCGTGACGCGCTATTCCTACGATAACGTCAAAGAACCGCGCATGCCGGAGACTGGGCATACCGCATTGCTGCCGGCTGATGAGCAGGTTGTCATTGTTCCGATGGACAACGGCTGGTCGAAGGCAATCAAGGTCGGCAAGCTGCCGGACGGCGACGAGCGTCCTGTCGTGCTCGACATGGACCCGGCCGTTGATCCCGTACTGTTCTGGGCGGGAAAACGGAATCGCCGCGAAGTCCCCATTCTTCCATTGCAGCGAAACGAAGTCGTCTCCGACTCACGCATCGCCAACATTATTGAACGCGCCCGCTCGGCTGCCGCTGATAAAGCCCCACAATTCTCGCTCGGATTCGCCGATCTGGAAAAGTCGTTACGTGAAACAGACAAGTCGAAGCGCGTGGAATTCTACACACACGAGGAGGGGTGGAAAAATAAACTGGTTTGTGGAGACTCCCTGTACGTCATGGAATCCCTTCTTCAATACGAAGGGTTGCGCGGCAAAGTGCAGATGATTTACATCGACCCGCCGTACGGGATCGAGTACGACTCAAATTTTCAGCAGCGCGTTGACACGCCAAAAAACCAGGACGACGATCAAGCAGATGATGTCTTGACCATAAAGGCCTTCCGCGACACGTGGACGCTCGGAATCCATTCGTACCTAACCTATCTTCAAGAGCGCCTTTATCTCTGCCGGGAACTTTTGTCCGAAACCGGAGCGGTCTTTATGCAGATCGGTCCAGAGAACGCCCATCTCGTTAAAGTTGTTATGGACGAGGTTTTTGACAAGGAAAATCGCATTGCCGACATACACTTCATCAAGGCAGCAGGCAGAGGATCAGGGTTGATCGATACTCTTTTCGATCAGCTCCTCTTTTACTGCAAGGATAAGCAGGCAATCGCTTCAGCTTTTTCGCCGGTCTATTCCAAGAAGGGCGGCGTCGAAGGCGATCCCCTTTACAAGTACCTGGAGCTTCCGGACGGCACCGAAACCCAATTGACGGCGGCACAGATGCGGGGCGAGGTTCCAATTCCGGAGGGGCACAGGTTTCGTCCGGATCCATTGGTCTCCGAGGGAGAAAGCGATACCGGGTCTGCCCCTTTTATCTTCAAAGGAGAGTCTTTTCGCCCCCCTCCCGGCAATCACTGGAAGTTGACTCAGGACGGTTTGAAATCCCTCGTGGTGAAGGGCCGCATCTTCAAGTTTGGTAAGAAACAACTAAGGTACAAGCGCTACCCGGAAGATTCGGAGTGGGGTCGCATTGGGAATATCTGGCAAGACACCCAAAAGGGCACCTTTCAGGGTGAACGCCGTTATGTGGTGAAGACAGCGGATAAGGTTGTCGCCCGATGTGTCTGCATGGTAACCCGACCAGGAGATCTGGTTCTCGACATAACCTGTGGATCGGGTACTACCGCCGTTGTCGCGGAGTCGCTGGGTCGCAGATGGATCACCTGCGACACATCCCGAGTTGCTATAAACGTCGCTCGCACGCAGTTACTCGAACAGGTATTCCCTAGCTACAAGACTATTACGTCCGATTTTAGAGATGGATTCGTATATGAGAAAGGAACCCGCTTGATGCCATCGGATGTGGCCTACGAAAGAGAACCCGAGTCCTTCGATCTCGTAGACCGTCCGATTGTCGATGGGACCAGTATTCGCGTAACCGGACCGTTCGAGGTGATGACCCTAGGGCGATACTCGGTTGAGGATTGGAAGGGCTCTGTCGTTACGCATGAGGGGCAAGGCATCGAGCAGGCCCAACTTCAAAACTACATTGAAGTGATCTGCCGGCTCTACCGAAAGGACTCAGCCATCCAAGGCGCAAGCGGCTTGGTTCATGCGATTGCAGAGTCCGAAAAGGACAAGATTGCCATCTCTGTCGGCCCGGTTTCGGGCCGTGTTACCGCTAAACAGGTGAACGATGCCGTTCAGGATGCGCTCGCCTCCGGAATTCTCGAAGTTCACGTCCTGGGCTGGGCATTCGAGGCGAATGTCGGCGAAGTGAAAGCCCAGTTGGAGAAGCGAGGGAAGGTCCGAGTAGTACTCCAGATGATTCGTCCAGACACGCTGTCCGACGGCCTAAAGGCCACGAAGCCGGACATGCTTTTCTCGCCGCTCGCATTACCGGACATCGAGATCGAAGTGAAAAAGAATGGAAAGGAGGCGAACGTGATCGCGAGGCTCAAAGGCGTCGCAGTCTTCGACCGCAAGAATCGAACCACTGATTATAAGCAGGCTGACTCCGGCTACGTCTCCGCTTGGTATCTCGATGAGGACTATGACGGCGATTGCTTCGTGGCTGGCCAGATGTTTTTTGACTTCAAAAAAGTCCCGAACCTGAAAGCGATCGATCTTGAGGTGGACCCAGAGGAATTCAAGCTCCAGCTCACATCTCTGCCATTTCCCTTGCGCGGCTACAAGCGCGTCGCGGTCAAAGTTGTGGATGTCTTCGGCAACGAATCCACCGTTGTCCGCGAGCTGTAACCGGAGCCCCGCATAATGGCCTATTTTGTCGATCGCGTAGTGATCTGCGAAGCCTTCCGTGAGCCTGACAAGCATTATCAGCTTCTCTCGGGCGGACGCTCCCAGCTTGTGAACAACCGACGCCCGTCCATGCGGTTCGTTAGTTCCGCTGGCGCCCGCGGCGGAATCGGCGGAATTGTGGGCCGCGAAGCGACCCTGTTTGAAGACTTGTCTTCATGCTCGGAGAAGAACGACGGTGTTAACCAGCTTCGGGAGGAAGTCCGCGAGTGGCGCGGAAAGGGGTATCCGGGAACTGCAATCGTGACGCGACGTTTGCTGGAATGGTGGTTCGAGCGGGACGAAGAGCGGAAGGCGCTGGGCCGGCGGTTCTTTTTCTGCCAGCAGGAGGCGATTGAAACCGTAATCTATCTTTACGAAGTCCAGAACCGCCGCAAGATGCCGGAGACCGGGAACCTTCTGCGGTATGCGCTGAAGCTTGCGACCGGGACCGGCAAGACTGTCGTAATGGCTCTGCTCGTCGCCTGGTCAACTCTGCACAAACGCAAAGTCAGCGGTTCGACACTTTCCACCAACTTCCTCGTTCTCGTGCCCAACCTCACCGTTCGTGACCGTGTAAGCGGTGTTCCTCGTGGCGACGGTCTGGAGGCTGGCGGCGAACATAGTCTTTACAGAGAATTCGATGTGATCCCGCCTGAATACTTCGAGGAATTCCAACCGAACGTCATGGTGAAGAACTGGCAGTCGATCCAGCTCGAAGCCAAACGCGACGACTGGATTGGGAACGAGGTTCTTGAGGTAGGACGTTTCATTCCCGCCGCCGTGTTGCGCGCGATGCGGCGGCGAGCGCAGCAGGACCCGAATGCCGTCATTCAGCGGATGCTTAAGAACTGGCGTGATGTCTTCCTGATCAACGACGAAGCCCACCACGCTTATGGCGAAAAGAAATCACGGAAAGGCGAGGAGCCCGAGTTTCTGAGATGGAGCAAGATTCTGGAGCGTATCGCGAAGGCGACGCGAGTGAGCCTGGTCGCGGACCTGTCCGCAACGCCGTGGTATGGGTCCGGCTCCGCGAAACCTGAAGGCTCTCTCTACGAATGGCTCGTTTCAGATTTTTCTGTCTATGACGCCTTCGAGTCAGGTTTGGTCAAAGTCGTCCGCCTGCCTGACCCGGACGAACAAGGCCGCATCTACCTTGATCTTTGGGATCTAGTAAAAGGCGCTAAGACGAAAGAGGAGTATTTGCGCGCCTGCAAAGGGGCCATTGCCAGCATCTACGCTTCTTGGAGCAGGGATTACCAGGAATGGTCGCAAACGTTCGATTTTCTCCGCACCACACCGTGTCCAGTTCTACTTTGCGTAGCGGACAATGCGACGCGGGCTGCGTGGCTGTTCGAGCACCTCACCAAGGAATATGAATTTCTTCGTAACCCAAATGATGAGGATCGTAAGAAATGGCACACCATCCAGGTTGATACGGGCGTTTTCGATGCCAACAAGGGAAGCGAAGCCACGGTGCGCGAAATTGTCAGTACTGTTGGAAAAAAAGGTATGGCGGGCGAGAACGTTCACTGCGTCGTCAGCGTGCAAATGCTGACCGAGGGCTGGGACGTAAAAAGCGTCAGCCACATTCTCGGCATTCGCGCTTTCGGGTCGCCTCTTCTCACCGAACAGATCATCGGCCGCGGCCTCCGCCGTACGAATTACGATGTGCTTAACCAGCCGCTCGCCGAGCGCCCGGAGGGCTACGAAGAAACAGTAGACGCCTTCGGCATCCCGTTCGTCGGTTTCCCCGTCCAGAAGCGCAGGCGTCCCCGCACCGGTTCCTGGGGCAACAAGCCCGTCTGGATTGAACCGGACTCTAAGAAGGGTAAGTTCCAGGTGCGGGTTCCAAACGTCCGGTCGTGGGCGGTCAGCATTACGAAGCCTCTCAGCGAGATCATCCACGTCAAACAACTGGCAACGACGCTTGCTAATCCGGTGTCTGAAGTCACAGTTCGGCCTGTGGTTGGTGGCAATCCGGAAGCGGTCCTGACGCTTGATGAATTTCGGCGGGAGTGGCCTCTTCTTCGCACGTCGTTTTTACTCGCTGAAGAACTCCATGAAGCAACGAATCCCGGCGCCGCAGCGGATCTGGGCATTGGGCCGACGTTCGACGAGCTTTTGGACGTGACTCGCGAGTATATCCAGACGCGGGTTACGTATCCTGCGAACGGCGACCAGCGCGACATCGGTATCTACAATTGGCGTTCGCAAGCGCGCGACCTCTTAGAAAACGCCATCCGGGGCGCATCGGGAAGCGGCACAGGGACTGTACCGATACTTGCTACTCCCGAATGGCTTGATTCTGCACTGCTAAGACGCTTTCAGTGGACCGGGATTCTCGCAGACGGGAAGAAGGCACACACCAACAAGGTTCCATGTCACACTGACCTCGAAAAGAAGTTCGCCGACTTTCTCGACGACGCGAAAGATGTGCTGCGCTATCTGAAGAACGAGCGTTTTGCTTTTTCCTTGACGTACTACGAACACAATCGGCCGCGTCAGTTTTACCCTGACTTTATCGTCGCCGTGCGAAGTAAGGATGGAAAAGAAACGATGTGGCTCGCGGAAACAAAAGGCGAGATGCGCACCAATGTGCCTTTGAAAAATGGCGCAGCGCAGGCTTGGTGCGAAAAGATGAGTACAACCAAGTACGGGAGTTGGCAATACCTGTTCGCCCAACAGCTCAGTCTAGAGAAGGCGCTGAAAAAAGGAAGCAGCACATTTGCAGAACTTGTTTCCGAGCTATCGGGATAAGCCGGACAAGCACTACACTGATGTGATATCGCCTTCTTTTTCCGCAGTTATTTCATGATCTCCGTGACGCGGTTGGTGACACTGTCGAGCTGGTCACGTTTTTCGGCGCGCCGGTAGACGCATACGCGGGCGGTTGCTTGCGTGTCGATTGAAAGCCGCGACGGCTGCACAATTTCGATGAACAGGATACCGATCTCATTGTGAAGCTCTGCGCGGCCGGGAAATTCAACGATCTGCCGGAAGGTTGTGTTCTTGGTGTCACCGCTTTGCGGTTTCGTGTGTGACCGGACGCCACGATTAGGGATGTTTGTCTCATGCTGTAAGAATGCCGCGACTTCCGTAATGATCGCAAGATAGGTCTGAAAGAAAGCGAACGGCCCATTGTAAAGGCGGTTGGCCTGGCACACGCCGCGAGCGGCATCCTGCAGTTTATTGACCCGATCCTCGCCGACATTGACCGTCTCAACCTTCACGCGTTTGCATTCAATAGCAACCGCCTCGTGCGGCGTTAGCCGCGGACACAGTATCAGGTCTAGATCGCCTTCGCCCGCTGCGTAAAAAGGTTGCACTACCGCGGACTGGTAGAACGCGTCGGGAGGCAGGCCCAGCGTTTCGAGAAGCACATGGCGCGAGGCCGGACAAAGCAGAAGCCAGTGAATGATGGTTCTCTCGTCAAACTCTGTGACCCGAGTTGAGCCGTCCACATAGGGATAGGGCGCCGGCTGGAAGAATGTCGCTCTGAATCCCTGATGGGGCTGAGCAATGTGGGCGCTGTCGAAACTAATCTGCCGGAAGGTGAGAATTTCGCTCATCGTGTTAATGATAGCGTTCTCGCCGGTGGGGCGACGAGTCCAAATATTACTAATGGGCTACTTCCACGAGTGCAGCGCCATTTGATCGAGCTCGGACCCTGGTTCGCCTGTTGATCTTTCCGTCCGCGTTCTTGATCGGAACCCTGGGAGTCGCTCCATACCAGAGGTATCTTAAAGTAGCTGATACCGTCAGAGTCGTATCGCGATTCCTTGCGCAACCGATGGAGCTTGATTGATCTCTAAGGCCGACGTTTTCGAGACCTCAGCTCCCAATTGGGGCCTGAGTTTTGCCAAGTCGTCAGTGAAGAGTGTGGCCTCGTGGCTAGCGCGAGAGATGGAGACGTAGGCGAAGCGGGAGTTGAGCAGGTCCGGGTGAACACTGGTATCGGCGTGAACGAGGACGCGCTCGGCCGTAAGGCCCTGCGAGCTGTGACTGGTAACGGCGTAGCCGTGGTCAAGATGACGATGCTCGTTGGGGCTGAATTCGATCTGGCGGTTGTTGTCGAGGCGGACGGACAGGCGACTATCGGGGTGGATCGCCTCGATCACGGCCATGTCGCGATTTGCAACGCCGAGTGATTTGTCGGGCGCGGTGAACTGGATGCGGTCGCCTACCGATAACTCGCGTTCCATTTCCCTGTAGACGCTGACGCCTGTGAGACGGCGGGGATCGTATGTGGCAAGTTCGTGGTTCGCTTTTTCGACCGTAAGTCGGTTTTGGGCTGGGTTGATCGCGACGACCGCTGCATAGGCGGCAGCTTCGATTCCGATGGCTTTGCTGCCGCGTGCGTAGCGAACAATGTCGCCGGTCTCGTAGTGGTTTGCCCAGGATCGTTCGGCTCCGGTCATGTCCTGACGTTGAACCAAGACGCGAAAAGCATGATCTTCCGGGGCAATGACTCCGTTGGCCTTCAACTCCTGGCGAACAGCCACATTCAGCTCGCGGCGGGAAGCATTGTCCGGTGAGACGATAAGCGTGTTTTCGGGCGATTCGACGTAACTCTTCGCGATGGTTCGGACCCGCCCTTCTGCGTTGGGAATTTCCTTCACACGGCCCTGCTCCTGGAGTGTGTCGAGCGCGGCGGAGATTTGGCCCGTGGCCAGCAGTTCGACGGCAGATTTAAGAGCGGGGTCCTGTTGGCGAACGATCTCATCGAGTTTGGCTGTGCGCATTCCGGCTTCCTGCAGTTGCTCGAATGGGCGCCCCGCTTCGACGCCCTGATGCTGGCGAGTATCGCCGATCAGAAGCACGCGGTCATTGGCACCAAGCCGAGAGAGAAATTCGCGCATCTGGTTGGTGCTGGCGAGGCTTGATTCATCAATAAAGAAAAGCCGCTTTTGCTCTGGATTGCGTTCGTAGTCTTGTCCACGAACGAGGAAGGCTTGCAGGGTTCCAGCTTCGATACCTGCCTCTTTGAGTTGCCGCGCGGCGCGTGAGGTCGGGGCGAAGGCCTCAACCTGATGGCCTTCTCTCTCTGCGGCGGCGCGGACGACTGTGAGCGTCGTCGTCTTGCCTGAGCCGGCGAAGCCTTGGATTCCTTGAATGCGGTCCGGCGAACTGAGAATATCTTCGATCACGCACTTCTGCGCGTGATTGAGATGCGGGTGCTGGTCGGCAAGGGCGATAGCGTGCGGACGCGACAGGACAGGCTCGACCTGGTTTTGTCCCTCACGCATTCGTCGGAGAATCTCATTTTCCGATTCGATCGTTTTCGCGGTGGTGAATTGGCGGCCCGGAACACCCTGAGGCCGCTCGACGATTTGAAATTCTCCGGAAGCCAAACGAGCGTCAAGATTGGCGCGCACTTGGGCGTGAGTGATCTCCCCCATTCCGCGACGGAGCCCGTCGCGGATCAGCGCACGTTCATCCACAACCGCCTCGCGCTCGAAGTTCTTGTCACGGGAAAACGTTAGAGACTCGCGAACGCGGTCAAGCGAGTTTCCGGCTTTCTCCTGAAGCTGAGACCGTTCCCGAGCAGCACGGACCACAGCGTCGGCTTGGTGTCCGAAGTCTGCGGCTAGCTTCCGGTGCGCGGCCATCACCTCTCCAGGCGAATGAATTTGCTTGCGGTCGCGTGTCGAGTGCGCCGCGATCTCGGCAGCTTCCTTGCCGGAGCGGCCTGTGCGTTCGAGGTATTCACGAATCTGCTGGCTGCGGGGACTGGACGCGTCGAGGTATTCCTGCGTGTAGCCTTTGATCTCCGGCGCGCCGCTCCGCCCTGCTGTGATTTCGTAACCCAGTTGGCGCACTCTATAAGTCAGCTCGGATTGATAGATCGCTGTGGCAAATTGCTGCGACTGAAAGAATCCTCGTTCCTGCAGAGCACGCGTTTCTCCGTCGGCTCGCTCGGTCATGTTGAAGATAACAACGTGTGTATGAAGCTGCGGCGCGACATATCCATCGACTGGGCGGGCCGTATCGTGCTCAAACTTGGCGGCTATAAACTTCCCTGTCGTCTCGGGGAAATGATTGCCGCCGATGCGGGCTTGTGTGTAGTGTTCGAGTTGGTCGAGAGCAACGCGGACGCTCTCCCGGTGCGCTTCGCGGACATGCTCATCGCCGCCGACTAGCGCAGTAAGAGACACAGATTTGGGCGCGGAGAAGGTCGCATCCCACCCAGCCCGGTGCTCCATCGTCTTGACAGTCTTGCCGTCGGCATCCTCATATTGATAGGACGCTCGTTGCCGCACAAGCTGCTCACCCGTTTGTGGATGCTGGCCCTGGCTGAGTTTCGCGAAGTCCTCGGCGGAAACGCTTCCGGTAAGGCCGAACTGCTCAGCCAGTCGCCCTTGCCATTCACCCGCGATGACACCGCGTTGCGACCAATAGTTCTGTTCCTTCGCGGTAAACTCTCTCTGGTGGTAGGTCTGTGCCTGGCCAGCGGAGAGTGCCTTGGAAATGGTCAGCATCGCGATTGCTATCCCCGAAGATTAAGGGTCTGTTGGTTGACGTTCATCTCAGGCTCGGTCTCCTGCTGCGGTATCGCTGTTGCTGTGCGTGGCGATTTTCGCGGCGGCAGTATAGGCACATTTGGTTCTTGCTTCAGTTCGGCTGGCCGTACCTGGGGTTTGGCCAGTCCTATATTCTTGGGATCGTACGGTAGCTTGTCCTCCGGGGTCTCGCGGAGCGCGAAATCGCTGGCGATAACTGGCATATCGAAATAGGGGAGCGAGAAGCGCGTCACATAGTTCTCGTACTTCATATAGGCATGGAGGTCCGGCAGTCCGGAGATTTCGGACTCCATTACCAGCGGTTCGATCTGCCGGTCCAGCGCGAAATTCCGCCCAGCGCGGGAACCGTCGAAGTGGGTCTCCCGTAACCGTTCGATCTCGACCTTTCCAATGAACTTGCTGACCCACTCGCTAGCGGCCGGCTCTTTTGTCTTCAGCCAAATGCTGGTTGCCGGTTGGGACAGCATGACCTCAGCCAGGTGGCCGTAGAGGACTTCCAGCTGGGCCTTACCCTGGAAACCTAGGATCACCGGATTATTGCTTTTCCGATTTTCTGTAATGGCGGTATGCAACTGGGGGAGCTTCTGCAAACTTGCCAACTCGTCGATCACAAACCATGCCCGCTTCTGGCCCTCCTTCGGCTCGCTTAGCAGACGCAAGACGAGCAGGTCGATCCATAGACTCTGGAGGGGCCGGAGTGCCTCACGTTCTGCTGGGAGTGACGTAATGAAGATCCATCCCTGTCGTGTCTCGGCCCACTCCGTGGCTGACCACTCGCCATTGCCCTCGCCCTTCTTGGGGAGAAGACGGAGGCTGTCGGCGACGAGTCCAAGCGAGCCAAGAACTCCAGCACGCTGTTGGTGCGCTCTCGGGTCGATTAGGTGAGCGTGCTCTGTTCCTTTCAGCCTTCGGTCGATCTCCTGCGGGTCCGACATCCACTTCACCAACTCCTCTGGCGTGGGGCCATAGGCCATCAGGAAGGCGAAGATCTTCTGCGGAGACTCGATGAAAAACTCACCCTTCTTGTCCTGCGGCGGCTGGAACAGTGAGACTGCCAGAGCCTTCGCCTCGGAGCGGCGACGCAGCTCTTCCGAAGGCCCCCAATAAGGGCATCGCTTATCGAGCGGATTCAGGATCACGTCGCCGTTCTTGGGGTCGAAAAAGCGTTTGACGAACTCCCGTGCGGGGTCGTAGACGATCGCGGAATCGCCACGATGTTTTATCTGGCGAAGAATTTGGAGCATGATCATAGTCTTGCCCGCTCCGGTATCTCCGATGATCTGCATGTGCTGGGCCTCCGCCCGTTGCGGTATGCGGATCATTGTCTTCATTTCGTTGGTCTTGATGCCTATGCCATCCCCTGCGACCCTGTCTATGAACTCCCTCGGAGTCATCATCTCGGGGCCTTTCAGTCGTCGTCCATATCTCAGCGTCTTGCGTCGCCGAACGTCCTTCGCGATGGAAAACGGGAGCTGGATGACCAGTGATAGCAGACCGAAAAGCAGCGGAAGCTTGTAGAAATCGAAAAGGCCATCGCTACCGTAAACTGCACTCCTGAGATAGGCACTCAAGGACGCGTCGATATAGCTCTGCTTCGGTCCCAAGTAAAGGATCGTATAGCCGCGCTGCAACGCGGGCTGCGAGAGCGCGAGCGGGATGGGCTTGCCGCCCGGTTGCGGCGTCATGCCGTCCGTCACGTCGGTGTTCGTCGCCAGACGTGGTCGAATTCCGCGAGCGCCCACCATGAGCATCCGGTAGTTGTCTCGGCGGCTCGTTCCGATTGCTCCTGCAACGTTCGATCGGATGTAGATGGGCGTGTAGAACCTCTGCAGGGGGCTGTTGCCGAAGCTGAACCGACAGTAAAGAAAAAGTCCGGTAAGAACGAGCGCCATGAATACCGCCCCGTACGTGTAAACCGGGCTGTGCGGCGGCCAGATGATGGATTCCTTGCGTCCCCACTTTGTCATTGCCATTGTTATTTCCTTCTTGCGGAGGCGGCCAGCTTTCCAGCGAGGCCGTGCTTGGCCTCGCTGATTTCGTCGAGCAGTCGGTCGAACGCCTCCGGCGTGAGTCTCTGGCCCGCGGCCAGAGGCCGCAGTACGTTTACCAGGAGCAAGCGAACCCCGAGAATCTCTGCCAGCGATGGGTCGCTGGCCGACACTCCGTGCAACTCCCGGAGGATCACATCGCGTATCCATTCCCCGCGTGCAAGGCCCTGCGACTTGGCAAACTCAGTGATTCTCCCTCGCTCCTCTTTCGTTAGCTTCGCGGTCACGGGGAAGACGCGATTTAGAGTGTGATCGCTCTCAGAAATCGCGTCTGGCTTGGGTTTCAAAATTGCCATGTTCCCTCGCATTTCATAGGTGCACCCAAGTGCACCTCAAATCTGTATATCCTTGAAACCGCTGTAAGTGCACCGTGGTGCACCTGCACGACCCTTCCAGGGATGGAGTGTCAAAATTCTTCCGGTGCGAAGCACCGTTCTTGCACCACCACGAAATTGGATGGACGATCATGCCTTCACTGCGCGCACAGAAGCCGTGGAC
>Ga0209010_1000358_pt1 | contig 15140 bp, 18 predicted proteins | sample BlaSpr_A8_OM1_O3_FD_187985 | JGI IMG/M metagenome (GOLD analysis project Ga0209010, IMG submission 187985) | Forest soil microbial communities from Thunder Bay, Ontario, Canada - Black Spruce, Ontario site 2_A8_OM1_O3 (SPAdes) (version 2) | ecosystem: Environmental > Terrestrial > Soil > Boreal... | reverse complement strand
GCAGTGGCCAGAGGCGCGGTACCCAAGTGGTAAGGGAGAGGTCTGCAAAACCTTTATGCGTCGGTTCGATTCCGACCCGCGCCTCCAAATTTTAGCCTTCATCGAACCGCATAATAGCGGGTTTTTCTTTTGATTACCAATGGGCCATTTTAATTTGTGCTAATTTCGTGCTACCGTGAGCGCATGATTGACAAGCGCATTGCGGCGGCTCTGGTAATCGCGGCGGCCCTTCTCAGCGTTTCCGCTTTTGCCCAAAATCAAAACCCCACGGATCAAGCAACCATAGACCATGCGGCGGCTACCGTCGCTCAAATACACGACGGAATGCTCAATCCGCCTACCTTCGTCCTGGATCGGGTATTCATAGCCAAACTGACAAAGCGCGGGCGTTCGGCGCACGTCCCAAGCATTTGCTATGAATACCGCTCACAGAACACGACCGGGGGTATGTCGGCGGGTTTGTCGGTGGAAGACGCGGGCAGTCCGGCCAGGACTTTTAACGCTGATTTTCTCTGCCAACCCAAGAACATCGAACGCAACATTACCAAGGAAGTTGCGGCGGCGGCCCCGGCGCTGTATCGAAAGGACAAATGAGCACCGCGCCCCTCATTACAATCTTCGTCCGTCACTCCGCAGACTGCAAATACGCCGGAGATGAATTCTCCAAACGCTGCAATTGCCGGAAACATTTCCGCTGGACTCAGAATGGGGTCCAGCATCGGCAGAAGGCGGGCACGCGGTCATGGGCGGAGGCGGAAGAACAGAAGCGCCGCCTGGAGGACCAACTAACCGGGCGGGTCCCATCCGAAGTGACAAGCGAAGCGCGGACCATTGCGGACGCTATCGAAGTATTTAAGGCTGACAAGAAGAATCAGGGCATCACGGAAGATGTGCTCAACAAGTACGCCCGCGAATTGACCCGGCTCCGCATCTTCGCGGAAGCGCAGAAGGCTTTCACGGTGGCCGGACTCTCGCGAGAATTGCTCATCGACTACCAAGCCGAATGGGAGACGCTGTACCCGTCTTCAAACACGCGGCAGATGGTCCAGGCACGGTTAAAGAATTTCCTCCGCTTCTGTTTTGACTCAAAATGGCTAGACCGCGTTCCCCGGTTGTCCTCCATCAGAGCGGAGGAAGCTCCCACTCTACCGCTCACGTCCAAGGAATACGCGAGGCTGTTGAAGACAATCGCGGGCAGTTTCCCCGACAGCACAAAGGCCGCCCGCGTCCGGGCGCTCATTCAACTTATGCGGTTTTCAGGGCTTGCCATCCGTGATGCTGTGACCCTTCGCCGTGATGAAATAATCCGGGACCACTCCAAGAAGCTTTACCGCATCGTCACGGCCCGGCAGAAGACGGGAACACACGTGTCTGTGCCCATCCCTCCCGCTGTTGCTCAAGAGTTGCTAGGCGTCATCAATGGCAATCCGGTTTATGTTTTCTGGACTGGCAACGGCGAAGAGCGCACGGCGGTAAGCCATTGGCAAGACGATTTCCGGAAGCTGTTCAAGGACGCGGAAATTACCTCAGAAGGGAACATGGTCAGCCACAGACTACGGGACACCTTTGCCGTGGATCTTCTGGAGAAAGGCGTACCCCTTGAGGAAGTGTCAAAACTGTTGGGCCATGAATCCATCAAGACAACGGAACGGTCCTACGCAAAATGGGTCAAGGGCAGACAGGACAGGCTAGACAGCCTTGTTACGGGGACGTGGGCTTCAGCGGATTAGGCTGGTGTCCTTGTTGACGCCGGTGTGCCCAGCCATGCCCCATCTTGGCGTGTCACAACTACCCGAGAATCCGGCTCACCTAGATAATGAAATCTGTATTCGCCGTCGCTCATCGGGGGACTCACAGAAGAGTCATCAATGGTCGGATTAGTGTAATAGGCCGCACCCTGTTGACCCGCTATCCGCTGAGACACGTTGCAGGTTGATTCACCGTCACCGCTCCGAAGCGTTCCCTTCAAATAACGTACTTGCACGGTTGGCTGCCTCATTTCGATTCCCCTTGTTATTTATGGGATGACTTTTTCAGGTCTTCCAATTCCTTTGCGATAGCTTTCAAGACTTCAATAATCGGCCCAACATCCACGTTTTCCAAAGGTAATTTTCCTTTGCTTCGCTTCCTAGATCAATCCCGTGTGCCGCTTCGCTCCGAACGCCTACTCACAGCGGCGGCCTCCAATTGCGCGATTTTCTCTTTTACCTCAGCGAGTCCATCGAACATGCAATCTAATCCTTTCGGCTCACGCGATTGTACAGCGGCAGTGATTACTTGCATTCCCCCTTTGGACATTCGCGTTCGGCGGTCTCCAGGTATTGCGTCCAGTCGGTTGCAATTCCGCTTTGCGCGTCGCTAAGATTCATCTTCCCTTCGCGCACCTGTTTTGCAAGATAGTTCTCAACCGTGTCCTTCCTCTTAAAATATCGTTCATCAAGAGCCGCCCTTGACGGCCCACATTGCGGCCAAATGTTGTCTAGCGTATCAGCACCGCCGATTTCGAGCGAGATTAGATGATCAAGTTCGCAGACTTGCGCTTGCCCGGAGTTATGGGGCGGTTTCTGAAGGTGATACCACTTGTATGTGCCATCTTTTATCTGGGGATTTGTAGCTTCATCTCGAACGCACCCGGTCTTGAAGTTCGGATTCTTTAACACTTCGAGTGTTATTGATGGGTTGATAGCTCCCGGCGTACAGTTCGGATCGGGAATGGGGAATCCATTCTTGTTGGATGGAGAACATCTGTCCGATGGGGGAAGAGATACCTTGTGGAGCGGAGAATCGCCTTTTACGTCAAGCGAAGGACAGTTCACAGGCTTTCTCTCAGATTCCATCTGACTCAGTGCGTTCCCTGTAATCAGGCAAGCGAAGAGCGCAACACTGATGGATACACGCATAGTGTTCCTTTCTCGATTGGGAGGTAAACTTCAGGGGCCGGAAAATCACCAGAATTATAGCCCACTAAGTCAAACTACCCGCTAGAATCGCTCCCGCACGTTGCCGTACCCGGCGCTGCGGTATTCGAGAAGAAAGACGGCTATTGACTCCCATAACGCCGACCATTCTAACATGATTCGCTTTTTGTTCTCCTAGAACTCTACAACGGCCCGACAACGCGGCACTTTTACAGGTCCACTTACGACGCCGGTAACTAGCGCGTAATCAACAAGTTGTGCCATAGACATAGGGCAGAAATCGGATAGGATTGTGATTATCCGGGAATCAATCCAGAGGGAGGAAAACACAAATGTCGCTGACAAAGTACACGCCGAACGGTCGGAACAAGTGGGACATCCTGCGGTGGGAGAATGCCCGATGGAGTAAAAAGGGCCGCATTGAGCGGCGGCGCGGGAAGTTCGTCGCCATTATCACAAGAGATATTTCGCTGATGCTACTGGACGGTGCTTGTGCGTTTGTTGCCGATTTGAACGCGCAATGTTAGGCGGAAATGAAGCCCTTCCCCGGCGTTTACCCATATTGTTAAACCTGAAATCTGTCAACACTCCAACGTAATGAACGCGGGTTGCCCGTCAGAGGCCCCGGCGTGATGCGAACGCAACCGCTGGGGGCGGGACGCTCGCCGCTACCAATTCCATTGTCGTCAATACGCCTGTCCAGGTTTTCGGATCTTTTAATTTCACAGCGGCCAAAGTTTTGTCATTAGGGCACTCTGCCTGTGCTCGTCGGAGAATATCCTGAGCAGTAAAATAAGTGGTGCTGTCTACCTCGGGAAGCTCCCCCGAGCGTGCGATTACAGCTTTGCAGGATTCCACAATTGCAAGGGCTTGTTGTCGCAGTGCGGACATAAACAATTCTCTCTTTTCTTGTTGACCGATTATATCAATCGACGCTGGAGCTATTTTCGCTTCCTTCCTGCTTTTTGGTTTTTCGGAGAGTTAGGACTTTCATTCCACCAACGGAGCTTCGCCTCCCTCCGCGCCGGGTCCGCGCATTCCGGTGAGCAAAATCTTTGGCCCTTCTCTGTTCGGAAGAAATAAGGGGCCGCGCACTCCACGCCGCCACAACGTAGCATCAGCCTTTGGTTCATCTGGAGCCAATACGCGGCGGCTTCAAACGGACAAACTCGCGGTACTTCCTCTAGAAGATCGGCTCCCGTCAAAGTTTCAAAGAATCGCGCCTTCTGACTCGCGTTATCTCCGCGAGCACGCGAGACTTCCTCAAACCGCCCCAATGCATCCCTGTCAACGATGTCCAAGAGGTACGGATTTTCTGCCCTCACGATCATGCGATGATAGGAATCCCGCAAACGGAAGAAATACCAATCCCGTTGTCGTGCATCTTGTTCTACCCATATCCGGCGTAGTGCGACTCGCACTTTCGGCGCAAAGTCCTTGAGCCGTTCGTGAGGAATTTCAACCACACTCCATTTGCCGTCTTCACCTTCGCTCTGAAACGCGAGCAACTGTTGCCATTTGCGTAACCAGCGATCAAAGTGCGGGCTGTCATTCATGTGGTGGGCATAAGGGGTGCGGCGACTTGGAATTATTGTGCCGTGCATGTGGTCTGGTAGGTTGACGCACTCCACCAGAAAGTCCTTGATGACCTTTGTCGAGGTCCCTAGAACGTGATTCGCTGTTTTTTCGGGTAAGTTCATTGTGCCCTTGAAATGCCGCCGCCCTTGCCTCAATATGTTTCTAGGCGTTAACAGAAATCAATGTCTAGTGAGTATTCTAGCACCGAGGGCAGCGTGAAAACAAATACCCACATACCTGACCGGCTGCATTCCGTTGAAAGCGCGGCGGAATTGTTGGGGTTTGTGTCCCCGTCCACAATCCGATCATGGCTCACTCAAGGCCGGTTGACGCGGATCAAGGTGGGACGGCTTACGCGGGTATGGGAATCTGAACTGCTTGCGCTCATCGAACGCGAACCAAGAGAAATAGGGGCGGGCGATGAAAGATAAATTCCGGCAGATCGTTGAGGACTCCGTGTACAGCGTGGCGATTATGGGCGACGTTAGCACGGGCAGTTTCGAGTTAATTGATATGCAACCGCTCGGGAAGGAAGCGCCGATGATGCGGAACATGACCTTCTTGGGTGTTATCGGGATTGCGGAAGGCTGGTGTCGAGTGGCCCTTACCGGGCCACTTGAGCAGAAGATGTCCAGCAAGATTTCACAAGCATTTCTCGGATGCGTAGAGGCCGCCGCGTGCTCCCTCGAAAGTGAGTGGACGCGGTCCGTTAATTGAGGCAAACAAGTTTGCCGGTTGGAAAACGGGTCTTCCACAGGCAACGGGCGGCGGGTTTTTTCCTTTTCCCTCCGCCCAAATAAGAAAGAGTGAATGAGATGAATCAAGGCATGGAACTAATAACACGCTGTCCGCTTTGGGCTATTAAGCCGGAGTCTTTCGCGGCGCTCTTGATTGAAATTCAGAGCGGTACTTTTTTCCAAGCGAAAGGGTTTGAAGTTCTCAAACCTACCGCCATTGGCAAAAGCCCGAGCAACCGTGCGGCGGTTATTCCAATTCAAGGCGTGCTCACCAGAGACGAACCTTGGGCCGGGACAACCTACAGCGCCATAGCAAACGGAGTGGAACAGGCGGCGGCAGATACGGCAATAAAGCGCATTGTGCTCGCGGTTGATTCGCCTGGAGGGGAAGTAACAGGACTTCCCGAAACGGCGGCGGTCATACGGCAAGCGGCCAAGGTAAAGCCCGTGTCTGCCATCGTGGAGGGCGTCTCCGCCTCCGCCGCGTATTGGCTCACATCGCAAGCCAATGACATCACGCTGACCCCGAGCGGTGAAGTTGGTTCTGTGGGAACCAAGGTTATGCACGCGGACATTAGTAAGGCCCTTGATGACGCCGGAATAAAAATTACAGAGATGCAGTCCGGGAAATTCAAAACGGAGTGGTCCCCGTTTCAACCGTTGAGCGACGGCGCACGCGAAGACATGCAAAAGCGGATAGACGCCGTACACGCGGACTTTCTTAGGGCCGTGGCTCAAGGACGCGGGACACGGGCAAGTGTAGACATGCGAACTGGACGCTTTGGTGAGGGCCGCATGTTCGGCGCGAAGGATGCACTAATGCACGGGCTTACCGATGCCGTGCAAGCGCCCCGCGAATTCTTCCGCGCTATTTCAGCGCCGGTCACAGAAAACACCGGATTGCCCCCAAGTCCCCAGCGAGCACGCCTGGAGTTGGAGCGCAGCAAGTTTTAGCTGCCCGCGTGAAATGGCGTGGGTCCGTCGCGGTAGCTACCGGCATAGCCCGGAAGTCAGACGCGGTGCAACACAAATCGAAGAATTCAGGAGCATATTTTTATGCACACAACATTAGCGAATTCGACTCGGGGCGTACCTACCGAAAAGATAACGCCGCCAACATTGTCCGTAGGCTATGCAAACGGGTTCTTTGAATACTTTCGGTCCGGTGGAGAACGTATCAGCGCCGCGTTGGAGGAAGCCAGCAACGTTGCGGGAGGATTTGCCGTTCCATCTATCACCGATCAACAGATTTTTCCGCTAGCCCCAAGCGACTTCGCGGTGAGGAACCTGTCAACCGTAATCCCCACAGTCTGCGACCGCCGCATTGCTGTAGTCACCGCCTTGGCTACGGCCACCGCGAAGACCGAAGGCTCCGCGTTTGGCTCAAGCACAGGGACAATCGGGCAAAAGACCTTGAGCGCGTACACAGTGGGCGTAGAGCAAGATGCATCTCTGGAAATTTTTGAGGACGTGCCGCTGTTCAATGAAACGGTGCTCAGGGACTCAGAGACCGCGCTCCAGGTTTGTGAAGAGGGAAAGTTTCTGTCAGGCAGTGGCAGTTCTGAGCCGCAAGGCTTGCTCGGGAACGTTGGCACGGGCATTACCGGCGTCCTCGCAGGTAGTGATTCGTATGCCAGTGAGTTATTGACGGCCACGTTCGATGTGATGGGTGCTGTGAAATCTCGTTATCTCAGCAACTCAACTTTCCTGATGAGCCGAGCTACGGCAGTTGTGCTGAGAAAGGCCCAAGTCGGCAGCGGACTATTTGAGCACGTCTTCACGCGGGAGAACGGGCAGGACCTTCTCCACGGCTATCCGATTGCCTATTCGGATGGTATGCCATCCATCGCCCCCGGCACCACGCCGGTGCTGTTCGGCAATTTTCGCGCCGCTTACCTCGTAGGGGATAGGGGCGGGTCCGCTGTGAGCATGAAGATTTTGGACCAAGCCAACTTCCTAAGCGGGACCATCACGCTGTTGATTTTCAGGCGCACGGACGGGCGCGTGCGGTGCCCTGAAGCTGTTCAAGGGATCACCCTTCACAGCTAAAACACTGTTGCGAGTTGCTACAAGAACCCGGTTTCGCTTTGGGGAGCGGCGAAGCCGGGTATTTCTGAATTAAGGATTATTCCGTCATGGCTCAACCTGTTTGGACCCTATCGGTAGACTTACAAACCAAGACGGCCACGTTTACCACGGGCATGGCCGATGCTGCGAAGGCCGCTCGCGGGTCCTTTAATGACATCAAGGACGGCGCACGCGAGATGGGCGCGGAGACCGGCTATTCCATGACGGAAGCCCGGCATAGCGTCATGCTGTTGGGGGAAGAATTCGGCGTGCATCTCCCACGCGGCATTACGTCTTTTCTTGCCAGTCTCGGACCCGTGGGCGCGGCAATGGAAGCCGCCTTCCCGTTTCTGGCGATCATCGCGGGAGTGACGTTGTTGTTGGAGCACCTTGAGAAACTACACAAGGCGGCAGAAGAGAACGCGGCGGGATGGTCCAAGATCGGGGATGACTCAGAAGCCTCTTTGCAAAAGACAGATCGGGAAATCAAGCAGGTTGTGAACGCCACGGAAGAGTTAACCGGCGGCCCACTCTTAGCCCTCACGCACAGGCTCCAGAACATCGACCAACAGCAATTCGACAACCTGCTTGGGAACTTTAAGAAGGTTGGGGACGAAATCGACAAGATGCTCGGGGGTGAGCAACGCGGCAACATTATGACCATGCTTTTTGGGCAGAACGTGGAGGGCGAACTTAAAGAGGGATTCGACAAGTTCCGCAACGCCTATTCCTCGTTCCTACAGACGGGCGATACCAAGTTGGCCGCGCAAGAACTAGAGCGGGAAATTGGCGCGGTTGGTAGGAAGCTGGAAGACCTCCAGATTGCCGCACAGAACACAACAGCCCCCGGATTAAAAAGTGATTTGGAAAACGTCCACGCCTTGTACAACGAGCTAGTTAACGTCGCTGCGTTCCAAGACAAGCAACAGGATCTTGCGGCAAAACAGAAGAATTACCAATCGCAATCCGCCGAACTTCAAAACCCGGAAGCGTTTCACCCGGAGCTATTCGCAGAAGCGGAAAACAAAAAGCGCGTATCCATCGCAGAGACAATTGAAGCCATCAGGAAAGAGCGGGAAGAGGCGAACAAAAGCGACGAACTACAACTTCTGGGCGTCGAGTCACTAGCCAAGGGGTTGAAGGAACTCGCAGACGAACGCGCCAAACTCGCACAGGAAGCGGGCAAGGAAGACGCCGGGCACGGGATGAAGATGGCCGAATTACAACTTGAGGCGAACAAGGAAGCGGGCAAGATGCAACAGGCCCAACGCGCCATGACCAATCAGGAAATTTTGGACATGGACCTGGACTTTAACAAGCGCGAGCACGACGCACAACAGCGTGCCCTCAACGATGAGTTAGCCGCTCTGGACGCGCACGACAAGGCATACGAGAACAAGAAGAAAGCCCTCAATGACAAATTGCTAGAGCTAGATAAGCAGTTTCAGAACAAGCAGGAACAGTTAGTAGATCAATCGCAGATGAAGGAAATGACCACGCTTACAACGTGGTTGACCAAACAACAGAGCCTCTACACTGGCGAGTTTTCCAAGGTGCTCATGGGGAAAGAGACCTTCGGGAAAATGATGCAAAACGTGGACTCGCAGATTGCTTCCCAAGCCCTATCTTCGGCCCTCACGTCTGCGATGCAACTGGAAACGGTGCAAGGCCGCAAGCACTTCAATGACGCACGGACGGCGGCGGCGGATGCGTGGGCTAGCGCGGGCAACCCCATAGTCGGCGCACTATCTGCGGCGGCCACGTTTGCCGCTGTCATGGGTCTGGAGGCGGGCGGCATTGTGCCCGGCGTTGGAATGGGGGACACGGTACCCGCCATGCTTACGCCGGGCGAAGCGGTCTTACCCAAGAAGCTGACAGAGGGCCTAACTAACATGGCGAAGTTTGGCGGAGCTAGCAGCCAAAGTGGGGACGTTCACGTTCACCATCATGCTACTTACAACGTTCAAGCGTTCGACAGTGCGGGCGTGGACAAAGTTCTCCGTGACCACGGGGACAAGTTTGTCAAACACGCGGCGAATCATCTCCGCAAAATGAACAAATGAAGCACAAAATCCTAATCTCGATTCCGTGCGGACCCGAGCGCGAGCGTTGGATTAACCCCCAACTTTTCGATTCGCTCATTGCCTTGCAATGGGATGCGCGATTCTCAATCTTCATCCGCAACGCCTATGGATTCAATCGCTACGAAACTGCGAGGAATTGGGCAATGAAACAGGCGCTGGATTACAACCCGGATGCTCTTTGTCAGATTGATAACGATATGACGCTGCCCGCGAAATTCGCGGATATTTTGCATGAGTCCATCGTGTCAGAGAAAGACGTAGTTGGGCTTCCTTCCGCACGCGCTCTATTACCGGGCGGTCGCGTTACCCCCGAAGCACGGGTTTACGCCGGGTGCGTACAGGCCCTTGTTCCTTCAGGAATGTCGCTCGGGAGTGGGGCATTCCACGAAACGGAATATGTAGGGACGGGAGTAATGATTATCCGCTCTGAAGTGTGGCGAAAAATCCCACGCGGGCCGTGGTTCAAGTGGGTTGCGGCGGACGATGAATTGTCATCCCCGATCCAAGGAGAGGATTATGCGTTTTGTGATCTGGTGCGGAGCGCCGGATTGAAGGTCTGGAGTCACGGAACTATCGCAGGCCACCTGAAGACGATTGACATCACAAGCTTAATTCGGGAGGTAGCGCAATGATGGGATGGATTCTTGACGTATTCGACAAGGGCAATACGCCCGTTGACCAAATTAACGCCGGTGACTTGGTTCGCGGATTTTGTTTCGCAAAAAACACCGATGTGTACCGGGCCGTCCTTAGCCGAGCTACTCAATCGTGCGTGGCTGCCTATGTGATAAAGGGCTACAAGGTTCCGGCGATTATGGGGGTATGGAGTGGACGGGAATGGGTTGCCGCTCACAACATGCCGGGTGCAACGCTGGACGGAAGCCCCGATATAAGGACCGTCCTATATATACGCAAGAATGCTGCCGGGGATGGTCCCAACGTTTGGCTTGTTGGCGACGATCCGTTGCTCATTAGACCGTAGCTTTTTTGGAGGGCATCAAAAATGAAAGTTTGGATATTGTCGAAGCACTATGTATGTCCTTCGGACGGGCACGTGCGCCCCGTGTGTGTGGCTTACTCGAATGGGCACACTTCCCCCCGATACGCGGATGATATTGAGAACGGATGGGCGCTTGTGCTTTGTGAGTGCGGCGCACACCACATAGAAGCGGCGAGCATGGACCCGCGAGTGGAAGTCTACCGTACCGTGTGGGACGAGATTACCCCACAAACGGTAACCGCTTACGAAGCGCAAGGGGCCAAGCCGGGCATGATGTTGTGCCAACTCTTATCCCTGCTTGCGAAGTGGGAGCCGGGATTCAGTACGGCGGCGTAAAAACGCGAAGGGGAGGGAAACGGAAATATGAAAACTGGATTTTGCGCTTGTTTTGAATGAGCAACTCTATGCGGAGTTGATCCAAAGATGCCAGGAGTGCGAACGCAGCCCCAAGCAGTTTGCGGCGGAGGCGATTGAAAGCGTGCTTGCCGGTCTGAGGCTGCCTCACGTCAAAACGCCTTGGGGCCTCCGTGATTGCTAGCATTGGAGCCGTGGAGGAAGGGAGTTTCTAACATGGCGGACAGTCAGAAATGTGGTTGGTCCAGACATTTGCACGATGGTGCCACGTATCAGGAAGTTTGCAATCGCCCGGCTACTGTCCAATTCGTTTTCAACCAAGGCCAACCGGGGGAATTTGTCGAGTATCGTTGCGCGGAACACGCGGAACTTTTCAGACAAGAACATCAAGGTTGGAACGTGCCCGAATCTCCCGTGGGAGAATGCGAACTATCCAACAGGACACGAAGGGAAGAAACCATCATGGCACGCTCTAAACCGCTAACGATTGGTGGAAACAGGTTTGATACACAGAAGGCCGCGAATCTTTTCATCAAGGAATTGCTCAATAGCCAACCCCTTACACCCGAACGCCAAAGAAAAGATCGGCGCGGGGGTTGGGCATTTCACTGTTGAGCATGCCGCGCATGGCACCCCGGTGCTTTTATGTGACCCGCGTTGACGGGAGCAAATCAGACTTCTCTTACTTGAAATGCACGCGAGGTAGTCAATGAGCTTCTTTTCAGAAATCGCGGTACCCCTTGCGGAGCGGGGTTTCCGCGTCTTCCCACTCGTTCCCGAAAACAAGATGCCGGTCAAGTTGTCTTGGGGCGACCACTTTGACGCGGCCACGACCGAGACCACCGCGCTGAAACAGTGGGGCCTGGAGGTACCACGGGCTAACGTGGGCATCAGCCCCGATGAAAACTTCTGTTTCCTGGAGACGGACGACGAAGCGGGGCTTAAGGAACTGTGCGCGGACCTACCACATGAAGTGTGGAACACGGCGCGGGTAAGCGCACGGGAAAACCGCTGCTATTACATCTTCCGTCAAACCATGCGGACGCGGAAAGCCGGAAATATGACGGCGGCCCGTGAAGGCAAAGAAAATCTCTTTGAGTTTAAGCAACACCGCGTCTACGTCACCGGGCCGGGCAGCATTCACCCGAAGACGGGCAAGCCCTATGGCGTGGAGTGGGGGAATATCTCCGCAATGCCGGATGTATTGCTCAACCGGCTTTGTGACTTGCACGGCGCACCCAAGGCCACAGACTCACGCCCAATGGGCGATGAAGCCAAGCGAGAGACCGCCACGCTGGACCGCTTCATTGCTTGGTATGAAGTGGCAACGCTTGGGGATTGGTTCAATAAAAACAAGTCTTGGTATCGGCCCATCGTCTGCCCTTGGGAATCAGATCACGGGAATAGTAATCAAGGCACGTCAACGTGCATCGTTTACACAGAGGGCGGCGGTTATGGCTTCGATTGCAAGCACCGCTGTGCGGTCAAGGGGTGGAAGGAATTTAGAGCGGAGCTAGAAGCGCGTTTTCCTACCAAACCCAAGTTCCGTTTTATGGAGTCTGAGCAATTGCCGGAAGTGACCATTGGCGGCCTGGAGCCGTCCACTCCGCACAAGGTTGATTGGCGCTCACACTATCACACGTTTGAGGAATTGGAACACGCGCCGCCCGCATCTTTCCTGATTGAAGGCTTCTTGCAGTTGGACGCTATTACCGCGCTTGCCGCTCCCGTGGCCCAACGCAAGTCTCTTATCTCGCTCAACGTGGCGCACGCCTTGTGTACCGGGGAGCCACTTTTTGACTATTTCAAGGTGACCCATTCACCCACGCGGGTATTGTATTTGTGCCCGGAAATGGGCTTACGCTCTTTCACGGAGCGCGTGCGGAAAATCGGACTCATGGCCCACGTGGGTAAGACATTCTTCTGCCGGACCATGAGCGCGGACGGCACATTAGATCTGGCCGCGTTGACGCCGGAAGAGTTAAGCGGCGCGGCGGTCATTATTGACACTGCCGTTCGATATCTCAAGGGCGACGAAAACAGTTCAGAGCACATGCGCGTGTTCGCTGAGGATATATTCCGGCTCATGCGCGACGGCGCGGCATCCGTGCTGCTACTCCACCACAGCGCGAAGGGAACGAAGGAAAGCAGCGAGTTGACCTTGGAGAACGCCATGCGCGGATCGGGCGAATTGGGTGCCTTTGTCTCGTCGTGTTGGGCAACGCGGTTGCAAAACCCGTGTGAGCCTTACCAGTCCGCGTCTTTCTTAGTCAACGTAAAACAACGCGATTTCGAGTCCAAGCCGTTTGAGGTCACGTCCGGCGCGGATTGTAGGCTACACATTGTCGAGTCACCCGGAGACCACGTGACGTTGAGCGGCAAGAATAAGAACGAGTGTGACCGCGATGGAAACGAGGAAGCCGCATTACAGGTCATTCGAGACAATCAGGACTTGCCGGTTAGAGCGGTTGTACAGATGTTGAAAGAAAGGGGAATCAAACGCGGCAAAACTTGGGTTAGCGAAAAGCGATATGAGCTATTCCACGTAGGCGTCAAGACCGGGTAGTTTGGCCGTCCGCCTATATAGATACCGGACAAGCGGACAGAACAATCACTTCGTACCACTCACCCACACACTACTACGAACTTCGTTCTTCGTAGTGGTGTGTGTGGTGGTTAGATGGCAAGCGGTTAAGAGGAATCAAAAGAGCCGAGCGCCGGGACCGTGCGACGGCAGAGGGGTAACGGTCAAAAATCTTGAGGGCCATTTGCTTATAGCCCGCCGCATCCCTTTTTCCCACATAGACAAAAATAAATCTTAATTTGCGAAAGGAAAGCGAAAGTCCAACGCCAGGCCGCCTAGCAAGCCTTTGGCTAGAATTCCAGCACTTTCGGCTAGGGCCGTAGCTTCACCATGACTTTTATCTCAAATTCGGCTTCTAATGCGAATTGCGGGCCATCCTAGAGGGGCAAAATTTACTTATGAATAATGGAACACCGTACACCATTTCCGAAGTTGCCCAACTGACTGGTTTTTCTCCGCAAACGGTCACACGCATGTTTGAAAACGAAAGAGGCGTGCTCATCGTGAAGCGGCAAGCGAAAAAGCGGAACTACAGAACCATCCGCATTCCGCGAACGGTTTATGAGAGGGTTATCAGAAGAATCAGTGTAGGTTGATATTTTTACATTTCCCGCTCATGGCCGCTTGGCTATCGGCAATGGTTCCCGTAAGGGCGAACGTGGGCGTGTTGGGTTGGTCCGCTTCGCCAATGTGAGATTGATAGTGTTCGTGCCCGATGCTTGTCCCGCTGCCGTGAGGCCGCCGCACGTGAAGCCAAACGGGGCGCTGCCCATCGCATTAGATGTAACCACGGGTGACTCCAGTTCATAGAGTTGTCCGGCGAACTGCAATGCCGCGCTGCCGTCCGGACTTGTGAAGGTAAACAGCCAATTGCCTTGCGGGTCAAGCGGCTGTCCGGGAGCGACGGACGATCCGCTCTTAGACGAACTGCCACACCCCCACAGTGATTGCGATTACCGCGATTGCCAGAATCAATTTTGTGTATTTCATATATCCTCCCTACGCTTGCTCACTGTTTGGAGCGCGGCGCATTGGCGGCGGAGATAACTCGCGGGTAGTACTTGATCGCTATTTGAACGCCTTCGGTCGGAACACCGTAGTTGGAGGGAAAACGCAATTCCTTCCCGTCAATTTGATAATCCTGTTCGGGCATCATAAGGACTCCCTCCAAAACTTCAATGGTGCCTGGAATTGGCTCCTGGTCCAAGGTCACATCCAGTGTGAAAGTGCCGTATTTGTTTCTGCCGACCGTCCTAACTTTTTGGTTCCAATTTTTCTTGTTGAGCACTTCAATCTTTTTACCCTTGAGAAAGGCTTCCATTTGCTCTGAGAACGTTTGCACCTGTTGATGCAAGGCTCTAACTTCCGCCGTTACACCGGCGATTTCGATGGACTTGAATTCCAACCTGTCCCCGAAATAAACCCACGCAAAGAGCGCGGTGGCAGTTACAGCGAGTACTAGATAAGCGTGCTTCGCATCATCAGTTTTTTGAAGGAACGGCCACTTAGGATCGAAAATAGAGCGCAGCGCCCCCAAGATCACGATGGTAAACAGGGGCAGTGAGAACCAAAGCTGCCAGCGATTCATTGACGCGGATTCTAAACCCTCTGGGGTCTAAGTTTCTGTGCTAATTTGTGCTACAGTCCCGCCTATGCTGGATTTCTCGGATTTCTAGGATGCCAAAGAATCAGCAACTTACACATTCTAAAGGGCGGCTTTCGGTTCGATTCCGACCCGCGCCTCCAAATTCTTCGTGATTCGTCACACCCGATCTGACTTTTCCCGCCGGCCCTTCCCGTTGTATCGCCTGAGAAATT
>Ga0209010_1000357_pt1 | contig 15158 bp, 12 predicted proteins | sample BlaSpr_A8_OM1_O3_FD_187985 | JGI IMG/M metagenome (GOLD analysis project Ga0209010, IMG submission 187985) | Forest soil microbial communities from Thunder Bay, Ontario, Canada - Black Spruce, Ontario site 2_A8_OM1_O3 (SPAdes) (version 2) | ecosystem: Environmental > Terrestrial > Soil > Boreal... | reverse complement strand
AGTGAAGGTGCTATTGTTGGTCACAGTCAGATCAGCGATCACATAAGTATCGGCGCTATTGATGCCCGAATTTGCCGACAGCGACTGGCAATAGGCTGAGCTTGAGAGAAAACAAAAAAACGTCGTGGCTAGCAGGAGCAGAGTCTGCTTGGACATTTTTTTCTCCGCGGGTTGTTAGGTAGCAGTTCTTGCAGGTTTCGGCAGGAAGCATACGCTCGCTTTTCGACATCCGCGACGGGGATAGCGATCTTGTTACGAAAAACGAACAAGCGCAACGGCGTTCTGGCCCTGAGCTGGTTTGTCTTTTATCCCTTCCCGGCGTATATTAGAAAACTGAGAACTGTTGTGTAGTAAGCATTCGGCGAGACACACCAGTGGGCGCAAGCCCACTTTTTAGTTTCGGCAGAGATGTCGCCGGAATGATCGCCTGCAAGTTATTGGATACATGGCATTTGAGATTGATCGCATACGGGAAATAGCGGAGCGCGTCGCTGCTTCCAGCGGATTGGAAGTCGTGGATATCGAGGTACGCGGAGGCGGCAAGGCGCGCATGTTGCGCGTGTTTCTGGACAAGCCTGCGGCAGCTTCTGACATGGCGTCGGGCGTTATTTGTGGAGTCACGCACGAGGACTGCGCCAATTTCAGCCGCGAGTTTGGAACGATCCTGGATGTGGAAGACGCGGTGAGCGGTTCTTACACGCTGGAAGTTTCATCGCCGGGGCTGGATCGTAAGCTATCGCGAGCCGCAGATTTTGAGCGCTTCGTAGGCAGCCGGTTGAAGCTGATGACGCGGCAGCCCATCAACAAGAATCAGCATTTCGAAGGACGGTTGGAAAGTTTTGAGAATGGCCGGCTTACGCTGGATATGAGCGTGGCCAGCAAGAAATCGCGCAAGAAGATGGGGGTTGGCGCGGGCGAAGAAAAAATCCAGATCGAATTCGCCAATGTGGAGAAGGCGAATCTGGTGCCGGAGATATAAGGCAGTGGCCAGTGGTTAGTGACTAGTGGCCAGTATTAAACAAAAGCGGTTGCTGGGCACTGATCACTGGCAGCTGGACACTGGCAACTGGACACTGAATTTTATGGCGAGTGAGCTTTACAACACGATTGACGCGCTGAGCCGGGAAAAGGGCATTGATCCGCAGATTGTGGTGACTGCGGTGGAAGACGCCATTGTTATGGCCACGCGCAAGTACTACAAGTCGCAGGAGAATCTGCGGGCCAAGCTCGACAAAGATACGGGCAAGATCAATGCGTTCGCGGTGAAGACCGTGGTCGAGAATCCCGAGCAGGTGGAAGATCCTAATCTTCAGATCACGCTTGAAGACGCGCGCAAAGTCGATCCTCGTCTGGAAGTCGGCGGCGAGTTGCAGATCCCCAAGGTGACGGAGGGGATTCTCGGGCGCATTGCGGCGCAACTGGCGAAGCAGGTGATTTTCCAGAAGGTGCGCGAGGCCGAGCGCGACACGGTTTACAACGAATACATCGGGCGGGTCGGCGAGATTATCAATGCGACGGTGAAGCGCGTGGAAGGTCCGGACGTGATCTTTGACATCGGCAAGGCGGAAGCCCGCATGCCGCGCAAAGAGCAGTCGCGGCTGGAATCGTTTGCGGTGGGCGAGAGAGTAAGAGTTGTCATCGTGCGCGTCGAGAAGGCTTCGAAGGGTCCCGGGGTTGTGGCGTCTCGCGCCGCGCCGGAGCTGGTGCAGAATCTTTTTCAGACGGAAGTGCCGGAGATTTACGACGGCACGGTGGTGATTCGTGCCATTGCGCGTGAGGCGGGTGAGCGCACGAAAATCGCGGTGATGTCGAAGGACAAAGATGTGGATGCGGTGGGCGCATGCGTCGGCATGAAGGGCATGCGCGTGCAATCGATTATTCGCGAGCTGCGCGGCGAGAAGATCGACATTATTGAGTATCACGAAGACGCGGTGACTTTCGCCGAGAAAGCGTTGCAGCCGGCCAAGGTCAGCCGCGTGACGATTGTTGACAGCGCGGATAAGCATCTGGAAGTTGTGGTCGACGACAGCCAGCTTTCGCTTGCCATCGGCAAGAAGGGCCAGAACGTGCGGCTGGCGGCCAAGTTGCTCGGATGGAAGATTGACATCAAGAGCGAGGAAGAGAAGCGGCAGGAAGTCGAACAGCAGATGTCGGCGCTGGTTACGCAGACCGCGACTCCGCTGGAGAATGTGCCAGGCCTCGGCGATGGTTTGGTGGAGAAACTTGGTGCGGCTGGTGTGACTACAGTGGAAGCGCTGGCCGATATGACTCCGGAGCAGTTAGAGGCGATCGAGGGTATCGGGCCGAAGACGGTGGAAAAAATCAGCCTGGCGGTGAATAATTATTTTGCCAGCCTGGAGGCGGCGGAAGTGCCCGCCGCTGAAGGGGTCGAGGCTGAAGCTACGGTCGAGGGCCAGTCCGCGGATGAAGTCGTTGTGACGCCAGAAGGCAGCGTGGATGCCGAGACTGTCGAGCAGTTAGACGCCGCGGAAGATTTGCCGTCAGGAGAGATTTCCGCGGATGAAGATCAGGAAGGCGCGGTGGATCTGGCCGTGGCGGCGGAGTCGGTGGAATCGGAAGCGTCCACGGATCAGCATGAGGGTACGATCGAAGATCAGCACGCTTCCGAAGAAGCTAAGAGCGAGACGAAAGAATAATCATGGCACCCGAAGACCCGAAGTTGATGGGGGTGCAAGTCCAGAAGAAGAAACTCCGTGAGGCCACGATGAAGACCTAGGGCAAACGCGGGGTACACGAAAGGCCGGATGAGCAAGGTTCGAATTAACGATTTAGCCAGAGAGCTGGAAGTGAAGAGCAGAGCTATCCTCGACGTGTTGGAAGAAGTCGGGGTGACGGAGAAGAAGACGCACTCGAGTTCTCTGGAAGAGCATGAAGCGGAAAAAGTACGAATCAAGCTGCGCTCCTCCTCCGATGGGCAGACGGCCGCCTCGAAGTCTTCGCGTGCACCCCGCGCCGAAGAAGGCATCAAGACCAAGATCGATTTGTCCAACATTTCGCGGCCCGGAGATGTACTGAAGGCAATTACGCAACGCCAGGAAGCCGCGACAGCGCCAACAGCCAGAGCAGGTATTTCGACGCCGCCGATTAATCGGCCCGTCGCCGTGCCGCCGGCCAAACCGGCAAGTTCGGCAGTGCCTTTTGCTTCTGCGAGTACTGCGACGGTAGCGCCGCCAGCCGCGCCCACGCCGCCGGTGCGTCCACCCGCGATGATTCTGCCGCAGACGGATCGGCCCGTGTATTCAGTCCCTGCGCCGCCTCAGGCTGCGCCGCCTCCGCCGCCTGTGGTACGCCAGCCCGAGCAGCCCGCTGCGGTCGCGCCTCCTGCCAGTGCGCCGGTTGCGCCGCGTCCTACAGTTACTGCGTCTACCGCGCCGACCGCTCCTCCGGTGCCAACACTTATTCCGCGTCCGGCGCCTCCGCTTGCAGCGCAGCCGCCCGCGCCACGAATGATCGTTCCGCAGACCGGCCCGCGACCTGTTTATAAGGCTCCACCGCGTCCGGCAGCTCCAATGGCCGCCGCGCCCCGCGCTCCAGCGGCTGGCACAATGCGTCCCGCGCCCGGACGCCCCGTACCCGGTCAGCCCATCTTTCAGCGTCCGAGGCCTCAGGCTCCGGGGAGCAGCGCTGGTCCCGGCGGGCCGCGTCCCGCGTTGCGTCCCGGCGAGCGTAGGCCAATGCATCCGACGCGTCAGGCGCCCGCTGGCGCTCGTCCGTTAGGCGTCGGTCCAGGATTGCCGCCTCCAGGTCCGGCTCGCCCCGGCAGCCGTCCCGGCGGACCGGCGCGACGTCCCGGTCAGCGTTATGTTCCTCGCGGAGTAAAAGAAGGCCCGATGAAGGGCTACACTCCGCCGCCGCGCATGGTGGTATCGAATGAGCCGGCGCCGATTACGCGCAGCATCACCATCACTGAGGGAATCAGCGTCAAGGATCTGGCGGAAAAACTGGAAGTGCGCGCGAAGGATTTGATCTCGCGCCTGCTGGGGCGCGGAGTTTTCGCGACCATCAACCAGACGCTTGACGCCGAGCTGGCTAGCGAAATCGCGCGCTTCTTCGGCGCCGAAACGAATATCATCACGTTTGAAGAGCAGGCGTCGAAGGACATTGATGCCGCTGCGGGTAGTGGAGAAGAATCTTCAGTGGGAGCGGTGACACGGCCGCCTGTGGTTACGATCATGGGCCACGTCGATCACGGCAAAACCACTTTGCTGGATGCGATTCGTTTGACGGCTGTGGCTGAAGGCGAGGCCGGCGGCATCACGCAGCACATCGGCGCGTACAAGGTTCGCATCACGGATAAAGAATCTCCCGCTTACGGGCGCGAGATCGTTTTCCTCGATACTCCCGGCCATGAGGCCTTTACGCGCATGCGCTCTCGCGGAGCGAAAGCGACGGATATCGTGGTGCTGGTTGTGGCTGCGGACGACGGGGTAATGCCGCAGACCCTCGAAGCCATCGATCACGCTCACGCCGCGGAAGTGCCCATCATCGTCGCGGTTAATAAGATCGATAAACCCGAAGCCATGCCCGATCGCGTCAAGAAACAACTGGCGGATCGTGGATTGATGCCCGAAGATTGGGGCGGCAAAACGGTGTTCGTGGATGTTTCGGCGAAGAAGAAAACCAATCTGAACCTGCTGCTGGAAATGATTTGTCTGGTGGCCGATTTGGCCGAACTGAAGGCGACTCCGGAGCGCGGCGCGACCGGGGTAGTGCTGGAAGCGAAACTGGACCGCGGCCGCGGTCCAGTGGCCACTGTGCTCGTACAGAACGGCACGCTCAGTGCTGGCGATAACTTCGTGGTCGGAAACGTTTACGGAAAAATCCGCGCCATGTTCGATGACCGCGGCGCGGTGCTGCACTCCGCTCCGCCCTCTACGCCGGTGGAAATTCTCGGCATGGAAGGCTTGCCGCATGCAGGCGATCAGTTTGTAGTCGTTGCCGATCGTGACAAAGCCCGAGGCATCTCCGAGTACCGCGAGCAAAAGGCCCGCGAAGCCGCGCTGGCCAAGAGTTCGCGCGTTTCGCTGGAAGGCCTGGCCGAGCAGATCAAGACGGCCGGCATGAAGGAATTGAACGTCATCCTCAAGGGCGACGTGCAGGGGTCGGTGGAAGTGCTCAGCGATCTTCTGGCGAAACTTTCCAACGACCGCGTGCGGCTAAAGCTGATTCGTTCCGGCGTGGGCGCGATTACCGAAACCGATATTCTTCTGGCTTCGGCTTCGAACGCCATCGTCATCGGCTTCAACGTTCGGCCCGAACGCAAGGCGCAGGAACTGGCGGACCAGGAAGACGTTGACATCCGCTTGCATTCGATCATTTACGAATTGCAGGACGAAATCAAGCGCGCCATGACCGGCCTGCTGGAACCGACGATCAAAGAAACCTACCAAGGGCGCGCCGAGGTGCTGGAAGTTTTCCGCATCCCCAAGGTTGGGACGGTTGCCGGATGCCGGGTCAGCGATGGTCTTATCAAGCGCGACGCCGATGTCCGCCTGCTGCGCGACAACGTGGAAGTCTTCAAAGGTAAGATCGGATCGCTGCGCCGCTTCAAAGACGACGCCAAAGAAGTCACGAACGGCATGGAATGCGGCATCTCGATCGCTAACTACGGCGATATCAAGGCCCGCGATGTGATCGAAGCCTTCGTGACCACGAAGGTAGCGGCGGAAGCGATGGCGTAGAGCAGTGGCCAGTGGTTAGTGGGCAGTGGCCGTCAAACCAGGGTTGTTTTTCTGGCCACTAGCCACTGTCCACTGATCTTCATGATTGCCTTCCTCACTCTCGATCTGCGCATTGAAGCCGCGCAATCGCTCAAAGATAAGCGCCAGGTGCTGCGCAGCGTGAAAGACCGGCTGCGCGGCAGCTTCAACGTCTCCGTCGCCGAACTCGACGCATCCAACATTTGGAATTCGGCCACCATTGGCGTGGTCAGCATCTCGGATTCGCGCGACTATCTGGATGGCCTGATGAAAAAGGCCGAACGCCTCGCCACTCGCATTGCCAACAACCACGGCGCAGAAGTAGCTGATTCCTTCGTCGAATACTTCTAAACCAGTGACCAGTGGGTAGTGGTCAGTAAAGCCCTAGCACTGGATTTTACTGGGTCACTAATCACCGATCACCGGCCACTGTTTTTATGGCATGAATTTGAATACAGTGCCATCGCTGTTCGCGCCGCCGGCGGTCGTGGTTCCGTACAAGTTGCCTTTGGAATCCGAGATCAACCCGGCTTCAGGGCCCTCTACGTCGCCATTGCTTGTGAAATCGAAGCTATATGCGGTCTCCGTCCAGGCTCCATGCTTCGAAGGCGTCAATTTGAAAATTGTGCCGCACCCAATCACCACTTCCTGCACGCATTGTCCGCTGCCGCCCGCAGTGGTTGTGCCATAAAGGTTTCCTTTGGCATCGAAGATCAGTGAGCCCCAGCTGTTATTGCCATCTGGAATAACGCCGAAAAAGTACAGGATCGTCTCAGTCCAGGTGCCGCTCGCCGAGGGCGACAGTTTGAACACTCCGCCACCACCAGTCGGACCGCCGAAGCTGCCTGTGCCGTAAAGATTCCCTGCGGAATCGAAAATCAGACTCGCCTCGGGTAAGCTCACGTCTGTGCTGGCCGTCGAAAAACTGTGGAGTACCTTCTCCGTCCAGGTTCCAGTTCCAGAAGGCGATAACTCAAATACCGTACCGTTTTTCCTCGTCCCCCCTCCCGCCGCGGTAGTCCCGTAAAGATTGCCTGCGGAATCGAAGATCAAGCTACCGTTGGGGTTGGCGCCATCCGTCAGGTTGAATGCCCACAGAATCGTTTCTGTCCAGGTTCCTTCCGTTGAGGGGGATAATTCAAATACCGTACCCCGCACTATAGCGCCGTTACCAATCGTTCCGCCCTTGGTGGTGCCATACAGATTTCCTGCGGAATCGAAAATCAAGCCTGCGGTGGGGGCTTGCCCATCATATCCAGTTACTTTGAAGTTATAGAGAATCTGTTCGTCGTAGGTTCCGCCTGGCTGTTTCACCAGCTCGAAAACAGTTCCGCAACCGATCACATTTCCCAATGGATCTTTACATGGGCCGTTTCCCCCGCGATTTGTCGTCCCGTAGATATTTCCGGCAGAGTCGAGTACCACTCCCGCCATGGGCTGATAGCCATCGACGAAGTTGTTGCTGAAGCTATACAAAACATTTACAGTCCAGCCGTTTGCTTTTGGTGAAAGCCTGAAGACCGTGCCTTCGTCGGAGAAGCCGCCATAGTAGGTGGTCCCGTAGAGATTTCCGGCGGCATCGAAGACCAGCGGCGCAAGGGAATCGAGGCCGTCACTCGTCAAATCGCTGAAGCTGTGCAGAATCTTCGGCGTCTGGGCTGTCGCAGGCGCCGTGATCAGGATCGGAGTTACGGCAATGATGAGGGATAACAGTTTGAATCTGAGAGAGGACATTGCAGTGCGCATTGAAAATCTCCTTATGAACGACCTGAATTTGGAGCGCTCGGCCAGCCCAAAGACGAAAGACTATGGAGAAAAGCCCCTATGCCAATGTGAGAAGAAACCAGCGGAATTCAATTGTGGGGAGGGGTGACTAGCTTAATCTGGAGTCTTGATCGTGTCAACGGAATTCGGCAGGTTTTTCCGCAGCTTTATTTTTCCCAATGTTCACCGAACCTGTAAGCCGATAGCTTGAAAGCTCGCAATTCACCGCTCGGCAATGGGCTAATTCCGCGCAACATTTCCCCGGCCTTTTCTGATATTCTCAACAGTTTTACTCCGAGGTGCGTGTGGAAAAGCGTGCGGTAAAGTATCATCGCGGACGGCTCGGCGAAGCTTTGCGCGAGGAACTGGAGACGCTGGTAGAGGGCGAACTATCGGACCCGCGCATTGGGCTGGTGCGAGTCACCGCCGTCCACCTGGCGGATGACGGGCGGTCGGCGCAGGTCCTGGTCGACGCCGATGGCGATGACGCGGAAGCGGACCGGAGCATCGAGGGGTTGCAAGCGGCCAAAGCTTATATTCGTCACGAATTGGTGGAGCGCTTGCGGCTCCGGCGAGCGCCGGAATTGTACTTTCGGCTGGATCGCGCCGAGCGGGAAAAAGCGCGGGTTGAGCAACTGCTGGAGCGCGCGAAGAAACGAAACAAAACCCGTGCGGATGCAGGCAAGCGAAAGGCGTAGCGAGAAATGTTGCAGGATGTTCTCCGGCAAATCGAACAGCGTGAACGCTTTGTGCTGACCTCGCACGCGCGCCCCGACGGCGACGCGGTGGGCTCGGCGCTGGCCTGCTGCCAGGTTTTGCGCGCGATGGGCAAGCATGCCGATGTCGTGCTGCACGATGGCGTGCCTCGCATCTACCGTTCGCTGCCCTTTGCCGATCGCGTGGTCCAGGCCAACGTTGTGAACGGCAACTACGAGGCCGCGATTATTCTGGAATGCGACAGCATTAACCGCACACGCTTGCAGGGCCTGGAAAATCGTTTTCTGATCAGCATTGACCATCACCAGAGTGGCCGGCCGTTTGCGCACGTCAACTGGATTGATCCGCGTGCGGTAGCCACTGCGGAGATGGTTTTTCGACTGAGCCGCGAAGCGGGCGTAAAACTTTCGCCGGAGATGGCGACCTGCCTCTACACGGCGCTGATGACCGATACGGGATCGTTCATGTTTCAGGGCACGAACGAACATACTTTCTCGCTCGCGCGAGAGTTGGTGCTGGCGGGAGCCGATCCTGCTCACTGTGCGCAGGGAATCTATTTTGCGCACTCCGAGGCCAAGATCCGGTTGCTGGGCGAGGCGCTGCGCAATCTGAATATCGAAAATTCCGTCGCCTGGGTATGGGTGACGCAGCAGCAGATGGAACTCTGTGCCGCGCGCGAAGAGGACTGCGAAGGGCTGGTGAATTATGTGCTTTCGATCGGCGACGTGGAAGTCGCAATTTTCTTTCGCGAAATGCCCGATGGCCGTTTCCGTGTGAGCCTGCGCAGCAAAGGTAAACTCGATGTCGCGCACGTGGCCGAGAGGTTTGGCGGCGGAGGCCACCAGTGCGCCAGTGGCTGCTCCGTGGATGGGCCGCTGCCCGCGAGCGTTCGCAACGTGCTGGCGCAGATTCGATGCGGGCCGTTCATACAATGAAAAGCGAATTGTTGATTTTTGACTGCGATTGCCGATTGAAAACCTGCCGAGGCGGAGGCTTTTAATCAAGAATCGGCAATCAATAGTTGTCTTGAGTTCGAATCTCTCGCAAACCTTCCTTCATGACGACACGCACCCGCGCCGATATTTTGCTGATAGCGGGGTTCTGCGCATTTCTCTTTTTCTACGGCCTGGCGCAGTTCGGGCTGATTGGGGCCGACGAGCCTCGCTACGCGCAGGTGGCGCGCGAAATGCTGGCCCGCCGTGACTGGATCACTCCCGTTCTCAACGGGAAGCCCTGGCTGGAGAAGCCGCCGCTTTATTACTGGCAGGCGATGCTTGCCTTTGCGGTATTCGGTCTCACCGACTGGGCCGCGCGCTTGCCCTCAGCGTTCGATGCGACCGCGATGGTGGTTGCGGTGTATCTTTTCTTTCGGCGCTACTACGCGGCAGTGGCCCTCGACGCCGCCCTCATCTCCGCCTCCTGCGCGGGAGTGATCGCCTACGCCCGCGCGGCGTCGATGGACATGGCGCTGGCCGCGACTTTTGCCATCGCAATGCTTGCCTGGTGGATATGGAAAGGCAGCGGGAAAAAAGCGTGGCTTACAGTTTTCTATATCGCTTTAGCCCTTGGAACTCTTGCCAAAGGACCGGTCGCACCGTTGCTGGCGGGACTGGTTCTCGCAGTTTACTGCATATCGTGTGGAGAATCCCGTAAGCTCCTTCGAACTCTCTCCCTGCCTGGAATCTTGTTCTTTTGCCTCATCACGCTGCCCTGGTACGTTGCGGTTCAGATCCGAAATCCTAGCTTCTTCCAGCAATTTATTTTGCAGCACAATCTCGCGCGGTTTTCCAGCGACCTTTACCATCACCGCGAGCCCTTCTGGTATTACTTTCCGGTTGCCGCGCTTGCGCTGATGCCGTGGACGATTTTCGCGATAGCGGCTTGCATACCCGCAATCAAAAGCTGCATGCGATTACGATGGTCCGAAAGCGGCAGGGAATTCGATTTCAGAATCTTTGCTTTCTGCTGGCTTCTTGTTCCGGTATTGTTTTTCTCCATCTCGCAATCGAAGCTGCCAGGCTACATACTCCCCGCGGTTCCTGCGGGGGCGATAATTCTGGCGGACTATCTCCGGGAATGGCAGGAAGCGCGGCCTAATAATCCTTCGAAGTGGCTGATCATTCTTCACGCCGTGCTGGCGTCCGCGCCATTTGTCCCCGCATTGCTGCTCGCCTACATCGTGACGCAGCATCGCATGCCAGCGGGAAGGCCGATGCTGATCGCTCTGGGCGCTGCCTTCATCCTGGCCGCAGGAATCGCGGTGACTCTCTCCAGCCGCGCCGGCCTGCGCATGCTGCGCTTCGTCACGCTGATCCCGGTTTTGTTGTCGGTGGCTGCTGTGCTGAAGATCGGTGCGCCGTCGCTGGATCAGGCGCTGTCGGCCCGGCCACTGGCGCGCGAACTCGCCAGCATAGAGGTGCATCCGCTACCGCTCGCGGTGTATGGCGTACCGCGCGAACTGGAATACGGCCTGAATTTTTACCGCAATCAGACGATCCCGCGCTACGAGTGGGGAGGCATCCCGGAGCAGGAACATCTCCTGATCGCTCCCGACAACTGGCAAGCGGGAGTCACCAAATACACGGCGGGCAGGCGCGTGTCGTTCCTGGGACACTACGCAGCCCAACGCGTCGATTACTACTGGGTCTCGGCGGCTATGCCAGACTCAGGTCATCCGTTGGTGCAATAGTTGGTGCGGGGCGGGCACTTGCCCGCCGGCACTGCCATTAAGCCCGAAGAATCGAATTGTGGACGCCGCTGGCGGGCAGGAGTGCCCGCCCCACACCTGACTTCGCTAGATGCCGCCTTCCGTGCCGGTCGCTCGTGGGCGCACTGCCGGACTGAACCTGCCGCGCACCCGGTCGCCGATGTCCTCCACTTTATCCCGCATGGAATTGCGGAGATCCTCGCCCGCGGCCGGTGCAAAAAGCATTCCCGCGCCCGCGCCCAACGCTACGCCGGCGGCAAACATCAATACATTCCGCAGCGTATTGTCTTGTCCAACGATCATATCTCTGCCCTGATCGGCGAGGTCCGAGGCAGTATCGGAAACTTTCGCCGACACTTTCTGTGCGCGGTCGCGCAGTTCGTCGGTCGCTCCGTCAGCCTGATCCATGATGTAAACCGCCGTCTTTAGAATGGTTTTCACAAAGTTGTACATTTCCAGTTCTCCTTTTGAATGAATCAAATACTTAGTTGCCAAATCTGCGCTTCGAGGCGCACCTGAAAGTGGATTTTTCCGATTCTGGCGCGGAATACTTTGCGCGAACACCTGGAACTCCCTCCAGTCGGACCGGTCGCATGTTGCCGCCTGGTGTTCGCGCGGTTGCCTCTGGTGCGCGAACCCACTAAACTCGGATTCTTGCCGCCGTGCGATGTTGCCGGCCTTCGCAGGAGCCCCTTGGAGATTCTCGACCTCAGGCATTTTTCCTCCGTCGATTTGCGCCCCCTCCTGGAAGAGGAGACGCAAGTCTGGTCACGCCTCCTCTCATGGGATTACAGCGGGTCGGCGGAGATGATCCTGCGCTATGTCGATTCGAAAATCCTTCCCGGCTATGCCGCCATCGACCGGGGCAAAATCTTTGGCTATTCGTTTTTCGTCTACGAGGGAAGCAAGGGAGTGATCGGCGATCTTTTTGTCGCGAACGGCACCCGACTTCCCGATTCCCGCCAAGTCGAGTTGCGCCTGTTGACTCATGTGATTGAAACCTTGCAGCAGTCCCCGGGAATTCACCGCGTGGAAGCCCAGTTGCTGGCGCACGATTCCGGGGTTGTTGCGCGCCCGTTTCTGGAGACCGGATTTCAACGCCATCCCAGGCTCTTCATGGTGCTGGGATTGGGCCCTGCCGCGTCCCTGCAAGCGCATCCGGCAGTACATCCAGAAGTCGAGATTCGCCGCTGGACCGAGGCCGACTATCAGCCCGCAGCCGCAGTCATTACCGCTGCCTACCGCGGCCACGTCGATGCCCAGATCAACGACCAATACCACACGCTGGCCGGTTCATTACGCTTCCTCAATAACATCGTACGCTTTCCCGGCTGCGGGTTGTTCGATATCGAATCTTCGTTCGTGGCAATCGACCGGAACGCCAAGGCGATCATTGGACTGATTCTGTGCTCTCGCGTGCGCAACGATGTTGGCCACGTGACCCAGGTCTGCATCCTGCCGGAGTTTCGTTCGCGCGGCATCGGCGAATCTCTGCTGGCGGCAACGGTTGCGAATTTGACAAAGCGGAATTTTTCTTCGCTCTCGTTGACCGTGACCGAAGCGAACGCCCGCGCCGTGGCTCTTTACCGGCGACTGAATTTCGATTCGAAGCGTTTATTTGATGCGTTCGTTTGGGAGGGGTGAATTAGCAATTAGCAATTTCTTAGATGCTGGTAGAGCAGTGAGAGCTATCTTCGCAATATCCACATCGCCCAGCCCGCCAAAATCGTTCCGCCCAAAAACATGGCGAAACAATACAAGCCGTAGCGGATCATCTCCCGAGTTGTGTCGCGATGAGTGATGCCAAAGACGATGGATGCGAAAAGCGCAAACACAAAAGCCGCGCTAAAGTGATTGAGAGTCACGGTCACAGGCCGCCGCCGTTGAGGCCTTTAGCTGATGGCTGAAAGCTGAGAGCTGAGAGCGATTTCGTCATTGTTTCTTCCCGATCGCGATGTGATACGCATCCGCCACTGCGATAAAATTCAGCAGCCCGGCGACGATCATGAACTTCGTCCCATAGTCGGCGGTGGCGAAGGCGATTGCGCCCTGTCCCCAATCCTTCGCCATCGTTACGATGTAAAGACTGCCTGCGCCCACGTCGCCCACAAATCCCAGCATATCGAGAATGTCGCCGCCGTTTGCTTTGTAGATGCGGCCTTGCATCAGTAAACCCAGCACAAACAGCGTCGATATCGAAATCAGCAGCAGTGCGCCGCGAATCCAGCGTTTCTGAATGGCGTGGCCGGCGCCGGGAATGAGCCATCCAACGGCGGGCGCGATCACCGCCATCATGTTTACTTGTGCGCCTGAAGCCGCAGTCGTTTTTCCTGCCGTCGAATTCGCCATTTAAATAGTCACAATCTCACGCTGAATTTTGCCCGTTACTTCCGCCGACTTGGCCCGCACCAGTACGTTGACCTCGCTGCGCACGCCGAACTCCGGGAGATAAATTCCCGGCTCGACCGAGAAGCAGGAGTTAGGCAGGATCTGGCGCTCGTCGTGAATCTCCAGATCGTCCATGTTGGCTCCGTTGGCGTGAATGTCGGTGCCAATCGAGTGCCCCGTACGGTGAATAAAATAATCTCCGTACCCCGCCTTCTGAATGTGCCCGCGCGTAGCGCGATCCACTTCGAATCCGGCAAGGTGGCGGCCCGCGTTGACGGCGTCGACCACAGTCTTGACTCCGGCATCGCGCGCATCGCGAACGATTTCGAAAACTTCTCGCATGCGCGGCTGGGGCGTCGCGCCGACAAACCCCATCCACGTGATGTCGTAATACACCGCGTTGGGAATATTTTTCTTTCCCCAAACGTCAAGCAGCACCAGATCGCCTTCGCGAATCGCCACAGGATGGTCGGCGCGCGGCTCGTAGTGCGGGTTTCCGGCATTCGGGCCGGCGGCAACAATCGGCGGATCGTCGGTCAAAAGATTTTCGCGTGCAAACGCTTCCATGAACCATTGCTGGAGTTCGTGCTCGGTGGTGCCGCCATTGCGCACGCGCCGGCCAATTTCTTTGAACGCCGCAGCCACAATCGAGTCGACACTATCGCGGGCGGCGAAGTGCGTCTTGATCTGCTCCTCGGACCACGTCGCCTCGAATTGCGCCAGCAAGTCAGCTGAACTGACCACATTCTTTCCCAAGCCGCGCAATAACTCGATAGTTCCGCCATCCACCAGAGAAATTGTGAAAACGATATTGTTCGGCGAATATTGCATGGCGATGTCGCGATACTCGGCGAGCATCGTTTTCAGGCTCTCAAACAATTCCTGCCAGCCCGAGTATTGGCGCTTGCTGCCGGGCAGGGAATCGAGATGTCCGGCTTCGATTTTGTGGACCAGTTTGACGGGATCGCCCTGCGCGGGAATGAGGTAGAACCACCGCCGCGTCACCATCAAACTCGCGGGCAATCTGAGCACCCGGTAAGCGATGGGATCGCGATGGTGGTGATCGTAAAAAAGCCAGGCGTCGATGTTGCGTTCGCGCAGAGCAGCTTGAATGGCGGCAAGATCCATGGGCAATCTCCCATTGTAAACAAGGTCAAGGATTTGAGCGAATCGGGTGAAGCGCTTTGTTGCCGGTTACCGGGCCTGCAAAATTGCATCCGCAACGCGGGCAGCCTCGACCGCCGCCCGCACATCGTGCGTCCGCAGAATTTGCGCCCCTTTTAGAATGAGAGCCGTTTGCGAAGCGATCGTGCCGAAAAGCCGGTCGCCGGGAGCGGCGTCGACGCCGTCTTTCGCCAGAGTCCTGCCTATGAACGATTTGCGCGACGTCCCCGCCAGAAGCGGAAAACCGTTGGTTTGAAGGTCGCTGAAGCGATTCAGCAGCGGATAATTTTCTTCGAAACGCTTGCCAAACCCAAATCCGGGATCGAGCACAATGCGTTCCCGGCGAACTCCGGCGAGCACGGCCGCTTCGGCCCAATCTTTCAGTTCGCGCTTCACCAGCAAAACAATGTCACCCGCGGGAGGAAGACCGCGCCATTCCTCCGGCCGCCCGCGCATGTGCATCAGTACCACGCCGCATTTCAATTCGGCTACAGTTTTCTTCATCTGTGGATCCCAGCGCAAGGCGCTCACATCGTTGACAATTTCGGCTCCGGCACCGATGGCAGCGCGCGCTACGCCGGCTTTATACGTATCGATGGAGATGAATGTGTTGGGATGTTTCTTCTTGAGTTCGGAGATCACTGGAATGACTCGGGCGAGTTCTTCTTCCGCACTGACGGCTTCTTTGTTGGATGTCG
>Ga0209010_1000355_pt1 | contig 15165 bp, 19 predicted proteins | sample BlaSpr_A8_OM1_O3_FD_187985 | JGI IMG/M metagenome (GOLD analysis project Ga0209010, IMG submission 187985) | Forest soil microbial communities from Thunder Bay, Ontario, Canada - Black Spruce, Ontario site 2_A8_OM1_O3 (SPAdes) (version 2) | ecosystem: Environmental > Terrestrial > Soil > Boreal... | reverse complement strand
CGAATCTGCGCCGTCGATCATATCGGGATGATCGCAAAAACCCACAATTTAAAAGTCATCGAAGACGCCTCGCAAGCCTTTGGAGCGACATTCAACGCCTTTACCGCAGGTTCCAGAGGCGACGTGGCGTGTTTCAGCATGAACCCGATGAAGGGGCTTGCCGCGCTCGGCGAAGCGGGAATGATTGTCACGGACGACAAAGAGACTTATGAAAGACTTGACCCGTTACGCTACCAGGGTGTGAGGAACAAGGAAGTCTGTCACAATCTCTCAGGAAATCATCGCCTTGATACGATCCAAGCGGCGATGCTCTTAGTGCGCCTTTCGCATTTTGACAAACTCCTGAACACGCGGCGCAAGATCGCAAAATTCTACGACATGCGGCTCAACGGAATCGTTGAAACCCCGAAGGAATGGGGCCACGAAAAACTCTCCTATTACACCTACACGATCCAATGTGAGCAGCGCGACAAGCTAAAGGACTTCCTTGCTATTCGGGGCATCGAAACGAAGATTCAGCATCCCATTCTCATGCCCGAACAGCCGCTCTATAAGAACGGTGCGCGGGGAACGTGGTCACATGCAAAATATCTTATGACGCGGGTTCTGTGCATTCCTATTCACGAAAAACTGTCTGACGGACAGATTTGGCATGTGGTCAATAGCATCGGAGATTTTTACCGATGACTGCCGTATTCCGCAACATCGGCCCCGTGATCGAGGTGGACGACGCCACAATAGACATGCTGATCGAAGCTTCGGGAACCGAACCAAAGCGCCGCGCCAGGCTCAACCTGCACAATTCGGACGACGATCTACTACACGAAATGATTATCGCGTTCCGCAAGGACTCTCTGAATATGCCGCATCGGCATGTGGGCAAAAGTGAGTCGATGCACGTTTTGCTTGGCCGCGTAGATATTGTATTTTTTGACGATGATGGAACGAAGACGCGAAGGGTTCGACTTGGTAACGATGGAACACACGTCGGACCGACAAATCCGTGGGTATTTCGCATGGCCGCGCCGCTGTGGCATACAGTAATCCCCGTCGATGATGTAGTCGTGGTTCACGAAACAACGAATGGTCCGTTTGTGCCGGGACAGAATATGGAAATTCCGCCGTGGGCGCCGCAGGAGAGTGAGTTTGCGGCGTGGGTGGACGGGTTGCGTGAGCCATGACGGCATTGAATTTAAGGCAGCTTTGGAGAGGCTCGCAAAGCGATGAAAATCTTCACAGTCGGCGCCCGTTCTCACGCCAGAATCCTGCGCCGCATTCTCATGGCCGAACCACACGTCGGTACACTGCATGAATTTCCGGTGGTGTTGGACATAGACCGAACGACTATGACGCCGTGGATGAACTGCACACTTTATCACTCCGAAGATGTGGCCTTCAGCGAAGCGCGGCGCCTCTGCACACACTTCGTTGTCGCCATCGGTTCAAACGGCAAACGTCGCGCCGAACTCTCCGAGCAAGTGATTCGCTTGGGACTAGAACCTATTTCCGTCATCCACCAAAGCGCTACAATCTGCGAGGAATCAAAGATTGGCAGAGGTCTTCAGATCATCCGCAATTCCGTGATCGGCGACGAAACCACCATAGGCGATTGGTGTATGATCCACTCCCTTGCGATGGTCGAACACGAAAGCGTTTTGGAAGACGGCGTGACAGTTATGGCAGGGGCGTGTGTGTTAGGTGGAGTGCACGTGGGCCGCTACGCGACCATTGGAGCTAACGCGACGGTGATGGCTGTGAATATTGGCGAAGGTGCCACGGTGGGCGCTGGTGCTGTGGTGACGAAGGACGTGCCGCCCGGTCAAACTGTTGTTGGTGTGCCCGCAGAACGACATTGGCCGCACGATAAGAGGCAGACGGCATGAAACACGAACGCCGCACCAAATACCGCAACGGCGCCTCATGGCGACGCGCCTCGTTCTTCCGTGCAACCGCTGTCAGTTTGTGGATGGAACAAGATTGGATTTGGCGCGTTTGGTCATAGCCCCGTAGGAGGCTCAAATGAACGGATCGTCATTACTTGGTTTTATCATAACGTCGATTGTGCTGTTTGCGGTCGGAGCCATTTTCTTTCTCACGATTGATACTGTGGCTAAAAATCCGTTCCTGGCAAAGATAGCCAAGATCGTCATCGGATGCCTAATACTGATCGCATTTGTGCTTGCAATTGCCGGAGTCTTGGGCTTCGGCGGTGGTGTGGCCGCATCGCCTGAATCCATCATTATATTTGCGGTTGGTGTGCTAGTGCTTGTTGCTGTTCTTTACTTAGTCGATCTATTCTTGGGATGGCTCGCGTCCAATATGGGGCTCGGCGCCCCGATAGTGGAAGCAATCCGATTCATCATCACGGTCGTCGCACTCATCGCCCTGATTCTGGTCGCCGGCAGTGCGCTGATCGGAGGCGGAAGCAGCAACTTCTTTTCCTTTCGTGGCGGCGAGAGACACGGCGCGTTGCAAGGGAATGGCAACTGGGCATCAGCGGGACCTGTGCGAGACCTTCGCGGCCACGCACCAATCGCAAGTGCCACCGATCCCGCCTGATCGCCAGGAAAATCCGTCTATCTGCACGGGATGCTAAAGCGCCGCTGTGACCCTGAGAGCATGCTCAAATGAGACAAAAACTTTTCCACACCTTCCTCTAAAACAATCTCTTGACGCTTCCCCAAAAATAGATTCAACATAGCAACTATAAGCCTCATCCTCCGCGCCGGAGGAAAACGGCAAATGACCGACCAAGCCGCGCCGGTTTGGTTCCACCCTCCCACGCTCTGGCAGCGCCTGCCGAGTCGGGTCAAAAACCCCGCTCGGAGTCCTGCCGTGGCAAACACGCAAGCGCAGTTTGGCTTTAAGCACCAGGGCTATCTGTCCGGCGGTGCTCCCGACTACCAGCTTTCCAGCTACGCCATCCAATCCACGAACGCGACGCAGATTGGATTCGGTGACCCTGTCATTGCCGCAAATGCCACGTCGGCATTCATCATCCAAGCCACGGGATCGCTGGCAACCACCGCCCCAATCATCGGCATTTTCCAAGGCTGCGAATACATCCCGTCAGGCGGGGGCGCTCCGCAGTGGTCGCCGTTCTTCCCCGGAAGCGTAGCCCAGAACGCAACCGCTTACGTCATCGACGCCCCCAACGCTAAATTCTTGGTGGCCACCCTGCAAACCGCAGTGGTCTCGACGAACATCGGCAACGCCATCAACTTCACCACGGGCCAGTGCGCGACAGTCGGCGGCGGGTTCTCCATCGCGACCATCGATCAATCGACCGCAACGACCACGGGCACCACGGCGTCACTGCTGCCCTTCCGAATCGTCGGTCTTTATCCGAGCGTCGGCAACGGCTCAGACCCCACCACGAATTACAATTGGGCCATCGTCGCGTTCAACTTCCAAATCAACCGCGCTCAAGTCGGCAACTAAGGGGAACGACAATGCCTGATACACTCGCTCCCGCAACGCCGCCTGGAACTGCTCCGATTGAGCCGGTCGTCAATCCCTTCACGCCGCCGGTCGAACCGCCGGCTTCCACCATTGCGCCGCCGGAACCTCTACCCCTCGCAGAGCCGGAAAAGCCGAAGACGGCTTATGTTGCTATTGAACCGGACAAAATTCTCGAAGTCGATGACACTCCGAGCGAGTCGACTGTTCCGCCAAAAGGCAAACCAACAGTCCCCGACAAAGCTCAGATCGTCGCGACCGGCGCGCTTACCGTCGTCATGGTCAAAACGACCGGCACGCCAAGCGTGAAAAGGTTTAACGCCGTCAAGTTGCCCAAAGGCGCTGCCGATCTTTCCGTCGTCGAAGTCCACCGCGATCCAACCTCAACTGGCCCGGACGTTGCGGTGTTCCCGAACAAAGACGAATCAATCGGAACGCTGCCGGTCAACGACGGTAAAAACTCCGGCACATGTGCGGTCGGCGTGAGTTCCAACAAACCCGTTTCATTCCGTAAAATGTCCAAGGCCCTTTGGGTCGTTATCTCATAAGGAGCAGATAAATGCCCGTCGCACTTGCTAATATCCGCTCCGAACTCCTCCCTGGCCTCTTCGATGTCAGGGGAAGTTACGACATGATCCCGCGACAGTGGGACAAGGTTTTCACCACCCACAAATCGAACATGGCGGTCGAACGCTCGACGCAGATGGCGTTCGTCGCTCTTCCCTATCTGAAAGACGAAGGTGCAGCGACTCAGTTCGACAACAATGCCGGTGAAAGATTCACTTGGGCCTTCGTCCATTTGGAAGTCACTCTCGGCTACGCCATCACCCGCAAAGCCATCGACGACAATCTCTACAAGGCTCAATTCAACCCCACGAACCTGAAACTGCAGGAAGCCTTTGCGCAGTTCAAGGAAATCCAGGGCGCCAACATCCTCAATCTCGGCACTACCTACCAGCAATCGATCATCGGCGACGGCCAACCGCTTTTCTCTCCCCTGCATCCTTACGATGGTGGCACCTGGTCGAATACCTCAACCACGCCAAAGAGCTTGAACGAATCGACGCTGCTCGCCGATATGACCAACGTGCGCACGCAGTTTGTGAACGAACGCGGACTGCGTATTCTTTCCCGTGCACGACGCCTTGTTGTTCCGCCGAATCTCGAACCCATCGCGATCCGCCTCACCAAGACGGACTTGCGCCCCGGCACCGCCGACAACGATGTGAATGCCATCCTGACATTGTCGGGCGGTCTGACGGAGGGTTTCATCGTGTTGGACTTCCTCACGTCCAACTTCGCGTGGTTCCTCACGACGAATATCGAGGGGCTGATTCATATGCTTCGCATTCCTTACGAGAGCGATATGTGGGTAGATAATATCACGGATAACCTTCTCGTGAAAGGCTACGAAAGATATAGCTTCGGCTATAATGACCCGCGTGCAGCGTGGGGCGAATTTCCCACCTCGTAATTCAGGTGTCGCCATACGAAATCGGAGCATGAAAAATGGGTGACACTACCTTCAAGGGTCCAATCGTCAGCGCGGGTTCGCTCCTTGTCGAATCCGGCACGGCCGCAACCATTGGCACATTCGACGGCCCCTCTGGCGCCTATCAGGGTTACTCGCTATTGGACCCGCGCGGAGCCCCTTATCCCGCAGAAGGATTGATGCCTGGCCGCGCCGCGGCGTTTGTGGCTAATGGAACTTATTGGTGCGTTGATAACAAACCGCAGGCGACTAACGGCACTGCGATTGCGACTGTGCAAGTTGCGACGGCCAATGTGGCGATGTCGCTTGCTACGACGCAACCGTCAAACCCGAATGCGGGCTCTCCCTTTATCGCGGTTGGGGTGCCGTTTATTGCTGCAGGAACTACGACGGTCACGAGCGTTCTTGCTCTCGATTTTGGATTTTCGACGGGAACGGCGACTGCAAACTCGTCCACGATGAGTGTGTTCGATAATACCAAATATACGGTTGGACAGTGGATTGTCATTGGTGGCGGCGGTCTCAACAATACGTCCAGTTTTTTGACGCAGGTTCAGACGATTGCTACAGCGAATACAACTGGCATCACGGTTCTGCCACTGCCGCCGGCTTCTGGGTCTTCGGCCCCGATTGGCCAAGCGAATCTTTGGGGTGCTGGACTGTTGCCTTCGCCGACTCAGTTTGGTCCAGGAGTATCAGTTCCGACGCAGGCCGTTGCGGACATACAAGCCGGTGTGTTGCGGATTCATAATCCTGCTGAACAGATTGCGCGGAACGTTTCGATCACGCTGCAGACGGGTGGAGTTGCGACGGCGGTCAATTTCCTTGTTGTGGGCTACGATCTTTGGCATTCACTGACGACGGAATTGATTACGGTTGCGGCCACGACCTCTGCCACCTCTGCGTTTGGGCAAAAGGCATTCAAGTTCATTCAATCGGTCACTCCTACGAGTGCTTCGACGGGTGGAAACAGCTACGGCGTTGGCATCGGCGATACGTTTGGGATGCCGCTTCGTGCCGATGAATGGGAACAGACAGAAATCTACTGGGCCGGTACGGCGTCGGCGAATTCGACTGGGTTTTCGACTGCGGTGACGACCGTTCCTGCCACCAATACTACGGGTGACGTGCGCGGGACTGTCCAGGTGGGTGCGTCCGGCAGGGGTAGTGCCATTACGGGGACGCTTTCGGCGAATGGAACGTCTCGGCTGGCGGTTCTGCAAGACCTCGGCGTGTGGAACGTTCTCTTCACGAATCCAAATAATCCAACGCCGATGTTTGGCGTTGCGCAATCCACGACCTGATAGGAGGCCGTTATCATGAGCGGAAAATCTCGTCTACAGCGCGCCAAGGGCGGCCGGACTGGTCTGGTTGCTTCGGGGAATCCCGATGTTCTCAAGGAAGCCGAAGGCAAAGAGGATTATGCCAAGGGCGATGAGCGTAAGCGCGGTGGCAAGGTCAAGCACAAGCGCGCTGCCGGCGGCAAAGTCATCGGTCTCATGACTGGAGGCGGTGTGAAGCCTCGTCTTGATCGTCCGGGGCGTAAGCGCGGTGGTGCTGTTGGTGCGGATCGTTCTCCGCTGTCGAGTGCTCATATGCACGCGAAGCCTGGTACGGCTCCTGCGGAAGAGGAAAACGGCGCTCCGGATTAGTTTGGGTCACGAGAGGGCCTTCGGGTTGAGAGACCGGACTCGGTCAACGTTCGTTTGAGAGTGAAGAAAGATGACGGTTCTGAACGTTGCAAAACGCCATAAGATGAAGCGTTCGGACTTTGCTTTGGCGGGTGAGCGGTTTCCGATCAACGATGCTACGCATCAAAGAATGGCTATCAGTGGTGCGACGCGCGCCGAACATGCGGGAAATATCTCGGCAGGCACGGCAGCGAAGATCAAAGCCAAGGCCCGCGCACGGCTCGCGCATCGCGTTGAACGGATGAAGATGGACGGCGGCGCGGTGAAACACCGCATGGATCGGGCGCCGCGCAAACACTAGGGAGGCGCGAGGTATGCAGCCGGGCGTCGTCAATAACTACAATCTGATCGCCGGCAATGCCACGAGCTTGGTCAACGCCAATGCGGCGACCTCGGGGCCATTGACGCTTGCGACGACGCTTGTGCCAGGCGTGTGGCAGCGCCGTGTTCTGGTGACTTCAAGCGGCAACGATTCGTTGATTTATTTTCATATTGTGGGGACGAATCAGGCTGGATTTGGGGCTACGGAGTATTTGGCCGGTGCCAATTCGACTTCGATTCAGTCCAATCTCGATTATTTGACCATCACTTCGGTCACACCATCGAATTCATCGGTTGCGCAAACCGTTGCTTCCACGGCCGCAACCGTTTCGGTGGGGGTGAACGGGGTGGGGTCAAGCATCTGGAATATAGTGAATTGGTACGCGACACCTTCAAATATTGCTTACGGGTGTGTTCTGGTCTCTGGCGCGGCTACATTTTCGATTCAATATACCTACGACGATCCAAACAATCTTCCGGCGGGCGTTCCTTATCCGCAGCCATTCAATCATCCGACCATCGTTAATGCCACAGCTTCGATCGATGGTGCTTCCAATGATCCTCTGACTGCATGGCGGCTGCAGATTCTCGCCGGCACGGGTTCGGTTAGGGCGACAGGGATTCAGTCCGGACTTGGGAGTCCGTAATGGCTGATCCTGGTGGCAATAACTCCGGAAATGCAGGCAGTGCGCTTGGTGCGGCAGGTGGAGATTTGTCGGGGACATTTCCTAATCCGACAGTAGCAAAAATCAATGGATCAAGCGCCGCAGCGATTGCTACGTCGGGAAGTGCTAGTGACTTGATTGCTGGAACGTTGCCCGCCGCGCGCATGGTCGCTTTGACGGGGGATGTGACGGGGACTAATGGGACTACGGCGGTAACGGTTACCCAAATCAGTGGTGTTGCGCCGGGGCCGATGGCTACTGCGGTTCTTGGACAGATTCCAGGTGTGGCAACAAGTGGTCTGGCGTCTGCGGGAAATATCGGGGAGTTCACCAGCATATCGTTGGCATCCGGCTCAGCTATCGTGCTCGCAACCGGAACGGCAACTTCAATCTTGGCCCTTCCCTTGACTGCAGGCGATTGGGACGTGTGGGGTGCGGGTGTCGTTCATGCGGGTGCGGCGATCACGGTGTTTACCTCCCTAACTGTAGGAATCAGTACGGTCTCCAACACAGCCCTTCCAGGGCTCGTCTCAGGGGCGCAGACGCAGATTGGGCTTGGGGCTGGGCTTACAGGCATCGCTGACACTGCGGTCAATGTGGGGCCTGCCAGGGTCAGCTTAGCGGCCTCTGGGACGGCATTTCTCAATGGGTCTTTCGCTTTTGCCACTTCTACCGCTTCCGTCTATGGAGTGATGCAAGCGCGGCGGCGTCGATGACCGACCCTCTTGGGACTAACACGGCGGCGCTCGGGGGGCCGTTTAGTCCAGCCAATGGAGTTCCTACAGGGTCTAATACGTCTACGGGTTCATCTAGTCCTCCCGTTGTGACAGGGAATTCGCTGATCTTCACATCGGCCTCGTCGCAATATCTGAGTGCTACCGGCAAGACGAGCATCAACCAGCAGAAGTTTACGATTGCCGCGTGGTTCAAAACATCAACCGTCGCCCTTGCCGATATTTTTGACTTCTCGGACGGTACGACGGCAAACCGCATAGAGTTTCTCCTTAATTCCACAACCCAAATCCAATTTATTGGCACTACTGCCAATTCCACCATTGCGGGTCTGGTCACATCGGCCAGCTTTGCCGATGGGAATTGGCACCATGTGATGGTGGCCGTCGATACGACGCAGGCGACAAATACCAATCGCTTGCTGCTGTATGTAGATGGAGCGCTGGTCGCGCTGTCCTCGTCAACATATCCGGCGCAGAACACCAATCTATCCAACAATTTTGCCGCGACATATGACATCGGCAGCCGCAACGGGACGGCGCGGTTCTTCAACGGCAAGCTGGCCCAAGTCTATTACATCGACGGTCAGCAACTTACGCCGTCATCTTTTATCAGTGGAACGCCCGGCGTTCCTATCACTTATACGGGGGCCTACACTGGAACATTCGATTTTTTTCTGTCATTCTCGAATGGAGCGTCCACGACCACCTTGGGGTTGGATAGCTCGGGGGAAGGGAATAACTGGACTTTGAATAATATGACGACTGCGAATCAGAGTACGGATTATCCGTGATGGCTTCGAGTGGCACGTATAGTTTTCTGCCCTCGAATGGCTCAATCGCCTTGTCGGCGTTCGAGCGCATTCAAGTTCGCGCGCCGGAACTGCGCCAGGAGCATATGCGCTCGGCCTACAACGAATTAAATTTTTTGCTCGCGTCGTTTTCTAACCTACAGCCAAACCTTTGGAAAGTCATTCGCACGCAAACGGTCCTCACCCCCGGCACGGCTACTTACACGCTTCCGGCGTATACGGTCATGGTTCTTGACGCCTCAATTGTTTTAAATTTTGGAACAACGAATGAATCGCGACGGTACATCACGCCAATCTCGCGCACGGAATATTTGAGTTACGCAAATCAACAGTCGCCAGGTTCGCCAAATGTATATTGGTTCGACCGCACGGAAACTCCGACTGTCACGTTCTATTTGGTGCCAGATTCGAATGGGCCATACACGTTCGACTATTTCTCATGTATTCAAGTGCAGGACGCAAACTTGAGTGGAGGTGAGACCCCAGACGTACCGTACAGGTGGCTTGACGCGTTGTGTGCGGGGCTCTCTCATCGTCTTGCGCGCATCTATGCGCCGCCGTTGGAGCAACTGCGCAAGGCGGATGCAGAAGAGGCTTGGAAGATAGCTGCGACGCAGGATACGGAAAATGTGCCACTCGTTCTTGCTCCATCCCTAGTTGGCTATTTTAGGCATTAAACCATGCGCCCTCATCCGCGTCGTGCCAGAACGAATGCAACCGATCCGGAAGCGTGGTCCACATGCGACCGCTCGGGATTTGTCCTTAACCAGCGAGACATGGTGTGGCAGTTCGATTGGCAGGGGACGCAGTTAGTGAACAAAAGGGTGCTCGTCGCGCCTGATATGTGGGATCAACCACAAAGACAACTCGGCACAATCATCCTGCCGCCCGATCCAGTCTCAATCCCGAACGCGCGCATTGAAGTCTATCCCATCGACGAACTGTGGGAAATCATGTGCGAGTCCGCGACAAATTCCGGTGGCAATAACGCGCTGCCGCTCTATCTTGAAGCCACCACAATGGCTGCGGCTCAGCCGACGGCCAATACGGCACAGCCTACCAAATCTCTTTCACTTGAACTCTCCACGATCCAGATGGGCAACGCGGCAACGTCGTAATGGCTAACCCGAATACATATCCGAGCGACGGCAGGATCACGAGCCTGCAGAATTATACTGCTGCGCTGACGGGTGGCGAGTTGTTTCCGATTGTTGCTCCGGGAAATGCGACGGCGGGGATTAATTACAATGTGACGGCACAGTTTGTGGCCAATCAATTTATGGTAATCTCGACGACGATTGCGACGGTGCCACAAGGTGGGACGAACACCTCTGTGCTGGGAACTGGCCTGCTGCTGGGAAACGGTACGGCGGCGGTGAGTTTTGTTCCTGCGACCACGGCGGGGCTTGTTCTTACGAGCCAAGGCAGCACGTCGCCGCCAATCTTCACGACGGCCGCGCCTGCGGAATTCTCCCCACAGAACCCTAACACGGTGCTTGCGGGACCTGCGTCCGGAGTGGCAACGGCCGCACCAACATTCCGCGCGCTCGTCCCGCTCGATCTGCCGGGGCTTGTCAGGAACGCGGTGGCGTCGTCCTATACGGTTGCCACGACGGATATCAATAAACTAATTGGCATGATAGGTAGCCCCTCTGGTCTGCCATTTGTTCTCTCTCTCGGCACAGCAACGGGTTACACGACGAGTTTTGTTGTAACGCTCTACAATGAAAGTTCGGCGCGCGGATGGGCTATTGCACCAAATAATGTGGCGACGTTTGTTTTGTGGCCGCTGCAAACGGTGCAGGTGTTCAGAGATAATAATAGCTGGAAGTTATCCCCTAGTACTCAGCCGTGGCTCGTTCCGGCAGGAACGTTTTTTCAGGTGGATAATGTTAATGGCAGCGATAGCGCGGCAAACGATGGTCTAGGGACACAGGGGACCAATGGGTGCTTTGCGACGGTACAAAATGCGGTTGGTATTATTCAAAAGCAAGCCATACAACTTGGGGGGACGGTAGGCATTCAGTTGCCAGCCACGACTTCGACCGCCATAACTGAGCAAGTTACTGTTATTGGCGCAATGCCCCCTGGGGTGGCTGTTCTCCAAATCAACGGCAATCCTACGTCAGCCACCGCTTGTCAATGGCAGATAGCAAATAATCAGCAGGCGGTGGCGATAAGTGACTATCAAAGTATGACTTTTGATGGAATAGGGTTCAGTTGTAATGGAACGGTTGGCGCTACATTCGTAGCCGCGGACCAATATTGTATTGCTGACTTTGAAAATTGCGATTTCGGGTCTAATGGGTTGGGGGGTACAAATATTACTGTTAAACAGGGTGGGCGTGTAAATATTTTGACGGGATGTTCAATAAGCGGAACGACGAGTCAGTTTTTGCAGATGAGTGCCTATGCTGGCGGTGCGATTGGCAGTGCAATAAATGTTGTGGGTACTCCGAACATCGGAGTTTTGGTTAAAGCGAATCAGGGAGCGCTGGTTAATCTTAATGGGTTGAGTTTTACCGGCAATACGGCCGGAATTGCCGGTCAGCGGTGGGCGTCACAAAACGGTGGAATTGTTATTGGAGATAGCGGAGTGACGTGGCCCTCTGGCCTCACGGCAGGATCAATCTCAAATGGTGGCCTTTCCGATGCAGGCGCAGCAAACTACAACGGCTCCGCAACTGTTCTCGCGGCGACGCCTCTTGTATCCGGTGGCACGACAGGGGCGGGCTACACGTTCTTTTCCGTCACTGACTTGGGTATGTTTGCCGGAACTGGCGTTCCAAGTCTGACGGCAGCAACGAGCGCCCTCTATCTCCGTAACGATGCCGTAAGCTCAACGACGCGCCTCTACATCAACACAAACGGCGGCAGTACATGGGTAGGACTAACAGCGACCGGGTGACCGCGCTGAGTGACGGAAGCGAAGACGCGAGAATGAGACAATACTAAATGTCGCTGACCTACAACATATATGAATTTAGGTTAAATATTGCGTCGCGAAAGGCGCTGTCTTTTCAAGACTCTATAATACTTTCTTTTCTTGGCTCGTTTGTGACTATTTTTAATCAAAGAAACACTTTGCTGGCATACGCCAAATCGCTTGGCGATTGTGGTCTGTGGAATTCCCTTATTAACCTCGGCAAGAATAAGTTTGTTGCGGTGTTGTTGGAATTCGACAGCTTCTTTGCGTATTTTGACAATTGCAAGAGCCTTTCTAGCTTTGGCCGCCTTTATTATAAGATATGGTTGGATCATTTTGAGAAATGTTTCGTTATTTTCAAATCCGTCAATGAAAAGTCGATACATAGTTTTGTATTCTGTTTTCTGCCGAGAAGTATAGATATTCCCAAAGGACAGGCGTCTTCGCATTGCAAAGATTACATTTTTGTGAGTATTGGTAAGGACACATCGAACAAAAAAATAATGTCCGTGTTTAGAAAGAACAATCGATCCTTCTCCGTCCATGAAGGCTGCTACATAGGCCGCAAACTCTTCATCGCTAAAATGCTTCATCGTTTAGCCTGCTCAAAGGGTCAAAAACTCTCTTGTGCTTCCATATTAAATGTAGTACAAGATGGGCATGGTGTCAATAGAGGTACTACACAAAAAGAGGGGCCGTCCCGCTACGGGACGCGACCCGGTGACAGCCATCAGATTGTCGTCCGATCTCCGCGCTGCTATCGATTGGTGGTGTGTAAAGCAGGACGACAAGCCCTCACGGTCAGAGGCCATTCGGCGCATTCTCATCAAGTTCTTGTCCCGGCAACGCGCGCCATGGCGAGGCGAGACGCGGCGAGGTCAGGTAGGGTCTGGCTAGGTCGGGCGAGGTCTAGCAACGGTGAAGGCGCCGTTGTCATGGCGGCGCCTTCCGTTTTTGTTGGAGCCTCCCAATGAGTCTAACCTATAGTAGTTGGGTTACGTCGCTTGCAAATTTACTGGTCGTCCCAACGTCTGATAGTGGATTTCAGACAATGCTGCCGAACGCCATCGACGATGCAGAGCAGAGGCTTTATCGCGATCTGCAATTATTGAACACAACCGTTCGGGATTCCTCCATCGCCTTCACGACAAACACGCGCACATTCAACCTGCCGTCCGCACAAGGAACGTTCTATGTGGTGGATTCAATCTACGCGATCACGCCCGCAGGAACGGTGAATCCGGATTTGGGGACGCATAATTATCTCACGCCAGCGTCGCGGTCCTTTATCGACGCGCTGTTTCCAAGCTCGGCGGGTTCGGGTGTGCCAGCGTACTTTGCGCCTACGACGCAGAATTCCTACATTGTCGGGCCGTGGCCGGATCAGGCTTATCAGGCGGAAGTTGTGGGGACGATTCGCCCTACGGCGTTGTCGTCAACAAATGTGACCACGCTGCTGACTTGGTATTTTCCCGATCTTTGGATAGCAGCGACTATGGTTTTCGGAGCCGCGTTCCAACAGAATTTCGGCGCGTCCGGTGCGGTCGATAATCCGGCGCAAGGAATCACTTGGCAGGCGCACTATGATAGCCTCTTGAAGTCCGCAGAGATCGAAGAGGCCATGAAGAAATTTACGTCGCAGGGTTGGTCGTCGAAGGCTCCTGCGGAATTGGCAACGCCGCCGAGGACATGAAGAAATGGCTGATCCGACGACTTCAAACAAATTGCTGGCTATTCCGACCCGGGGTTCAGATTCGGGGGTTTGGGACCTTCCCGTAAATGGAAATTCCAATGCACTAGACGGCATCCTCGGCGGCGTAACAACAATCGCGTTCAGCAGTGGCACAACCATTTTACTCACAGTACCTTCGACGGGAAGCGTGTCCGCGGGTGCGGGACCAAATCAAAGTGAAAACGCGCTTATCAAATTCACAGGTACGTTGACCGGAAACGTATCGGTAGGTTTCACATTGCCGGGATTCTACATCATCAACAACCAATGTACGGTCGGAACGTCTTGGGTGATATTGCAACCAGCGACCGGAACTGGAACGGGTGTCGGCGCCCCGCCGGGCCAGAAAGTCCATGTGTTTTTTGATGGAATAAATATGGACTACGTTAATATGCCCGCTGTTGGTTCGTTCATGGATATGGCGGTCTCGGCGACGCCGCCCTGGATGAGTATTTGCACGGTGCAACCGTGGTTGCCTTGTGATGGCTCAGTGCTCAACGTCAACAATTATACTGCCCTTGGAAATCTGTTAGGCTCTACATTTGGTGGAAATGGAATCACGACGTTTGGCGTTCCCGATCTTCGAGCGCGCTATCGGATTCCTCTCGATAATCAGGGATCGCAAGGCGCTGCGGGCCGTATCACATCGGCGGTTTCTGGAATCAACGGCACGACGATTGGTGCGGCGGGTGGCAGTCAGAACCTGCAGGCGCATACGCATACGGCAACTGATCCAACGGGACATAATCATCCGCTAAATCAGGGAACAGATGCGTCAGGCGGCGGTACTATTTTTAATCCTATTCTAAACGGCACCGGCCCTGCCGCTACTGGCACCACATTCGTCAATATCAGTATAGGAACAACGGGCGTAGGCACGTCCGGCGCCATCCCACCCGGCCTCGTCTTCGGCATATCCTTCATTAAGACGTGAGGCATAGATGCCTTACGGCAGCGTCCAACTTATTCCAGGTGTCAACTTAGAAGAGACGCCGACACTGCTAAAAACAGGTGTGTCGATTAGTCAGTTGATTCGTTATCGCCAAGGGCTCGTCCAAAAACTCGGCGGATGGACGGTCTATTATTCGAACGTCGCAGGGACGACGCGCGATCTTCACGCTTGGGAAGATTTGAATCAGGTCAATCATCTTGCGGTCGGGACAACGACGCAACTTGCTATTATCACGAACGGAAATGCGCAGGATATTACGCCGCAAACGCTGAAATCGGATTTTGCGCCGAACGTCTCGACGACGGCGAACAGTACGCTTGTTTCGATTGCCGATCCCAATATCAGCAACGTGACGGTGTACGATTCGGTTTACTTCAATGTGCC